>Ga0308165_1006378_pt1 | contig 10427 bp, 13 predicted proteins | sample PhyWR2_FD_201032 | JGI IMG/M metagenome (GOLD analysis project Ga0308165, IMG submission 201032) | Phyllosphere microbial communities from UC Gill Tract Community Farm, Albany, California, United States - DLSLW.R2 | ecosystem: Host-associated > Plants > Phyllosphere > Unclassified | place: USA... | reverse complement strand
TCGGTTCGATCATTGGTGCTGCTGCCTCAGTGATTGTGTCGAAAGACAATAACCGACGAAAGATAGTGCACTTCTTCTTAGCCCTGGGTGCCGGGATGCTTATAGCGTCTTCTGCATCCGAGTTAATTGAGCAGGTCTGGAAGTACAACGTCAGCCCAAAAATAACCGCAATTGCCATATCCGCCATGCTGATCCCAATCCTCTACATCACTGCTGACAGGGATAACCTGCTGAAAGTAGCCCGGCGCATATCTGGCCTGATTGAGCGTAATTTCACTGCGCTCATTGATGCCGTTAAGAGCCTGCGCGGAGGGAGGGACCAATGACGATACTGGACTGGTTAGATATCTGGATTATGGGGTCATCGGCCTCGCTGGTATTCCTGTGCCGGTACATCAAACGGCGGGATGCGATTGTCGGTACTGCACTGTTTGTCTGCTGGGTATATCAGATTTATGAGACAGCAACGGGGCAGCGCATATCCGCACTATCCGATGTGATGTTTGACGCAATTCTGTTCCTCATCGTGCTGTCGGCTGGCGGCAACATAATGTCTGTCGTGGTGTTCGACGGTCTGCACTCCCGCTGGTCGTGGTTCAAATCATTATTCAGGTGGAAGCATGAAAACAGGCAATGAGGGCGTTGCTCTGATTAAAGAGTTCGAGGGTTTCTCAGCTAATGCATATGCGGACCCTAAGTCAGGCGGCGTGCCTTACACGATTGGCTACGGAACGACGAGATACCCGGACGGTGAGGCAGTCTGGATGGGCGACGTGTGTACGCGAGAGCAGGCAGAGCAGTATCTGCGCCATGACCTGAAAAAGTTTGAGTCGGCTGTTTCAGCTGCCGTAAGCGTACCCCTGACGCAGGGCCAGTATGACGCGATGGTGAGCATTGTCTATAACGTTGGGCCCGGCAGCAAAGCAAAAGCCGGAATCATCATGCTGAAAGACGGTAAGCCCTCAACCCTGCTAAGAAAATTGAATGCCGGTGATTACAGGGGGGCGGCTGACGAGTTCCTGAAATGGGTATCGCCGGGGAGCAAGGTCGAAGCCGGACTGCGCCGCCGCCGCACAGCTGAGCTCCAGCTCTTTCTCTCAAAGGGATAGAAATGCTTAAGAACACATCCCCGATGGAAATCATCACCATCGTTGCCGTGGCTATCGTTATTGCAATGATGTTCAAGCTGAGCGGCGACAACAAAAAGCTGTCAGAAGAAAACGGGCGGCTTGAAGAGCAAACGGCAGAGCTGAAAAGCAAAAACGACGGCATGGCTAAATCACTGACAAAGCTAACCGGTGAAATCCAGTCGATGAATAAACTGGCCGCCGATGAAGCCCGCCGCAGAGCCGCAGCTGAAATGAAATCACAGCGATTAAACGAAGAGGTCAAAGATGCGCTTAAAGGCAATCGCTGTGCTGTCGAGCTTATTCCTGAGCGTGCTGTTATCGGGGTGCGCGAAGCCGCAGCCAGTGCGAGAGGTGCTGGAAGTTCAGCTGGTGCCAATACCGCCCAGCCTGCTGATTGACTGCTACGTTCCTGAGCTTCCACAGCATCCCACCTTTGGCGACAGCGTAGAGCTGAACAATCGCCTGTATCTCTCAATTGAGAACTGCAACGGTCAGATTGGGAAGATACGGCAGATAGAAGAATCCAGAGCCTCGCATTAGCGGGGCTTTTTACTACCAGAAGACGAAGAAGGAAAAACCATGTTCACAGTTAAAAGCATTATCGATGGCGTGACTCACTTCGCAGAGCAGGAAAGCATCACCATCGCCCGCGCTGGTTCATCCCGTTTTGATGAAATCCTGCGGATGACCAACAGTCACTCCAACCCTGACTTTGTAATCTTCCTTCCGCCGGTCTACGAAGACCCGGAATGTAAGAAGGCGCTGCAGGAGGGAGAGTTGATTTTCAGTGAGCGCGATGATGTGCTCGACACGGATGCTATCGCCATCCTGATCGAAGGCTTCGAAAGCCCTGAGCATGCGAAGAGGAAGGCGTTTAACGGCCTGCGCTACCAGTTCATCTACCCGGGCGACAACGTCTACGTAATGAACTCTCATGGCTCGACTATCGAAACCGTGAAATAGAATATTCTGCCAAGGTTACTAAATAGTGGCCTTCACAGAATAAATGCAAAGTTACTAGTTGGCGCGCTATCAAAATTCACGGGGTTTTAATCAATACTAACCGTTCCAGCTAGTCATAAATCCTAATTGCCCGTCACGGGGCGTCAACCACAGAGCCTTGCGGGGTGAGTCTATTGGGTAAGCAGTAATGCTTTCGCTCTGTGGGCTGCTTTTATCCGCGTGAACTTAGGCTCACCACCGAAAGGAAAAGCAATGGACTATTCAATATCCGAGTTGTCGGAAGTTTTCTCCTGCGACCTAATAAAAGGGGAGCTATATTGGCTTCCGCGAGATAGAAAATATTTCAGCAATGATTTCTCGCATCGAATGTGGAGCCTGCATTTCCCCGGAAAGATTGCAGGCGGAAAGGATGGGGGCGGATATTTAATCGCGACATCTGGCGAAATGAAAGTCAGAGTTCATCGGGCTATTTGGACTTTTGCACATGGCTCGATACCGGAAGAGTTGTATATCGATCATATTAATCACATCCGGCACGATAACAGAATTGAAAACCTTCGTCTGGTCACCCATCCCCAAAACCAGCGGAATCAATCCATGCACTCCAGAAACATCAGCGGAGTAAATGGCGTTCGCTGGCAGAAAAGCTCAAGAAAATGGGTGGCATCAATAAATACCCGGGGGAACAGCATTCACCTTGGCGCATTCGATAGCTTAGAAGAAGCAGCCCAAGCAAGAAGAAAAGCCGACGAGAGGTTTAGTTTTCATGCTAACCACGGCAGAGATAAATACCTTGATGTCGAGTACATTGACCCGTGGCTGCGCGTAAAATAATGCTGCCGGAAAAGTACAAAACCAATCAGCAGGAAACTCTAAATGGATATTGTAGAACTGACCTACAAAGTAACGCTACGGCGTTTTATGAAGCCGATCCTCATTATCGGAGCGCTGACTAAATGGGACTGGCTTGTAAATTTATGCTTCAAAATGGAGCTAATCCGCGAAGGCGAAGAGGTCACTCTTCATGGCGATAAGCGATAGCGAGATGGAAAGGCCGATGCCGCCAGCCAGCCTCCTGAATGACTTCCACCCCTACACCCGACTGCTTCCCGCGCCTGAAATAGGTGAGTGGGTTCAGAGCCACATCCTTTCTGCTGATGGCTATTTGCATAACCCTGACCACGGTCACCTGGTCGATGCTGATATCCGCTTCCTGTGGGCTGCTAATGGCTTCACGAAGAAGGGCAGCGTTGTTCTGGGCCAGGCCGAAGCAGTGATGATGCGTGCCGGTGGCTGGCAAAAGGCCCGGATGGAACAGCAGATGTATGAGTGGTTTGGCGAGGTGCCGAAGTTCATTATCACCCTGGCTGCTGACTTTTGCGCTCAGTGTACGGATCTGGAGTTCTGCGCGCTGGTAGAGCATGAGCTTTACCACATCGCCCAGCAGGTCGATGAGTTCGGCGCACCTGCATTCACCCGTGACGGTGAGCCAAAGCTGACCATGCGCGGGCATGACGTGGAAGAGTTCATCGGCGTGGTGAGGCGATACGGCGCAAGCTACGACGTGCAACAGCTGATCGACGCCGCAGCGGAGCGGCCGGAGGTAGCAAAATTAGACATAGCCAGGGCGTGCGGCACTTGCCTGCTGAAACTGGCGTAATCCTTGACTGGTATTGACGGAAGGTGAATTATGGCAGCGCTTAAGAATGACGTGAAAGCGTACATAGTTCAATCGCTTGCGTGCTTCGATACTCCCTCTCAGGTGGCGGAGTCCGTCCAGGTTGAATTTAAGCTGAAAGTTTCCCGGCAGCAGGTTGAAGCTTACGACCCGACCAAGGCCAGCGGTAAGGCACTCGCGGCACGCTGGGTCGATATGTTCAACGCCACCCGCGCCCGCTTTCAGAACGAAATCGCCGATATCCCGATCGCCAATAAGGCATACCGGCTGCGCGTGCTTGACCGCATGGCAACGCGCGCGGAGGGCATGAAGAACCTCGCGATGACCGCTCAGCTGATGGAGCAGGCAGCGAAAGAGGTCGGCGACGCCTACACCAACCGGCAGAAAGTTGAGCACACCGGCGCGAACGGCGGCCCCATCGAATCAGCCACCCTGACAAAGGACGAATATAAGAAGGCTCGACAGGAGATGATGGAGGATGACGACTGTTGAGCAGCGGAACTTTGCCCGCAAGATAGAGTGCGAAGAGGAGGGCATGTACTTTGCCCGGTACTTCTTCAAGCAGCGAACTGGCGGCAAGATGATCATTGCGCCGCACCACCTGGCGATTCAGCGTGCGCTGGACCGGGTTATCAGCGGCGAGATAACTCGCCTGGTCATCAACGTACCACCCGGCTACACGAAAACCGAGCTGGCCACCATCAACCTGATGGCTCGCGGTCTGGCGCTCAATAAGCGCGCCCGGTTCATGCACCTGTCGTATTCGCATAATCTGGCGCTGCTGAACTCAAGCACCGCGCGAGGCATGATCAAATCCAAGCTCTACCAGGCCATGTGGCCGATGGAGCTGCGCGACGATGCCGACAGCAAGGCGATGTGGTGGAACGAGCACGGCGGCGGCGTATATGCATCGTCAGCTGCAGGGCAGGTTACCGGCTTTCGTGCCGGTCACATGGAACCCGGCTGGCAGGGCGCGCTTATCATCGATGATCCGGTAAAGCCGGACGATGCTTACAGCGAAATCGTGCGTGACGGGGTTAACAGCCGTTTCAACGAAACTATTAAATCGCGACTGGCCATCGAAACGACGCCGATGATCGTGATTATGCAGCGCATCCACTATCACGACCTCAGTGGATACCTGCTGCGCGGTGGTAGCGGCGAGAAGTGGCACCACCTCAACCTCCCGGTAATCATCGATAACAGCGTCAGCTATGCCGAGCAGTACCCGGAGAACACCCACGCCATACCCATCGACCACGGTCTGCCTGATGGCTGGCTGTGGCCGTTCAAACATAACGAATCGCATCGGGTAGCCCTCTTCTCGCACCGCCGTACGGCAGAAGCTCAGTACATGCAGCGGCCGCGCCGGTTCAACTCTGAAGGCGCTCTGTGGTCTGAGGCAATGATTAACGCGTCTCACATTATGAGCCTTGATGAAGAGGTGTCGCGGTGCGTCATTGCAATCGACCCGCAGGCCACAAATAGTGACGAGAGTGACGAAACTGGGATTGTAGCGGCATCTTCATATCGTGGCGGGAAAGACAGACTCTATTCTCTGGATGGTGACTATAGCGGCAAGTACAGTCCGAACGGCTGGGCCAAAAAGTCTATGGAGGCATACGCAACACACAATGCCGATGCCATCGTTATTGAAACTAACCAGGGTGGCGACATGGCAGAGGAAACACTGAGGAACGCTGGGTTTGCCGGTCGCATAATTCGTGTCCATGCCAGCAAAGGTAAATTTGCCCGAGCTGAGCCTATATCCGCCTTGTACGAACAAGGGAAGGTTGGTCACTCAGGGAACCTCTATCTGCTGGAAAACCAGATGATGGAATATATCCCGGCCACTGCAAAAAAATCTCCTGACAGGCTTGATGCTGCCGTGTACGCACTCACAGAGTTAAGCGGAGGCGCGGGAGGCATCAACATGAACAAAAACCTTGTGGCCGCAGCACAGGCCAGAAACTCACGCCGGTAAATTTATGACTACTAAAACACAGCGTCGCAAAACCCGGCGTGATGCTGCGCGCGCCGCATCTCGTCCGCGATTCAATCTGTCACAGGGGTTGAGAGACAGGATTGAGCATGAGGGTTACATCCCCACCCTGGCAGAAGTTAAGGCTATGTACGGACCAGCGAAGACACTCGCTGCGTCAGATGTCGTACGCCTCGCTATGGATCATTCGCTCGACACAGCTGGTGCGTACAGCCTGATTCAGCACGCCTTTGAGCACGGGCAGTATCCAACGCTTGGCCCATCTTTCATGGGCTACGCTGCGCTATCATCGCTGATGCAGAACGGCTTAATCCGAGCCTGCATAGAAACCCTGGCTGACGACATGACGCGCGAGTGGATTGAAATCAGCGCCGTGGATGTGAATGAAAATGGCGACGACAGCGACGAAAAAGCAGCGCTTGAAGAGGCGATGATTGATTACAAGGTCCGTGATACTTGCCACACGGCAGCGGAGTTTGACGGGTATTTCGGCGGGTGCCTGATATTCATTGATACCGGGGTGCGCGGTGACACGCTAAAGCAGCCGCTGGAGGTCTCAGAGAAATCGGCAGAGCTACAGGACTTCAAGCGGTTCACCATCGTTGAGCCGATCAATATTTTTCCGGGAAATTACGATTCTACAGACCCGCTGAACCCGGCATATTTCAAGCCGCAAACGTGGTGGGTGCTGGGCACTGAGGTCCACACAAGCAGGCTGATTCGGGTGTGTGGGAATGAAGTGCCGGTGATACTCAAACCTAACTACAACTTTCTTGGTCTGCCGCAGGCGCAAATCCTGTATGACTACGTTATTCACTTTCAGGACGCTCGACAGGCAGAATCACGTCTGCTGGAAAAATTCAGCCTCACTGTGCTGAAGACTGACATGAAGGACATTCTCACTAACCCCAACGCGACCAGCTCACTGGACCCCCGGCTGCAATACATGGCAGCGTACCGGTCTAATGATGGAGTGCTGGCGATAGACAAAGAGATGGAAGACATTATCAACATCACTACCCCTCTGTCCGGGGTTACAGATATTGTCCGTCAGCAGCTCGAATTTATCGTGATGATTAACCGGACTAACGTCGTTAAAACGCTGGGCTTGTCACCTGCGGGGTTCAACGCTGGCGACTCAGACATCAAAACGAATAACGACCACACATCATCGCAGCAGGAAAAAGTTCTCCGTGGGCCACTGCAAAAAATGCTCGACATCCTGCAAATCGTCAAGCTGGGAAAATACGACAAATCAGTAACATTTAAATTTGTCCCTCTGAATGAAGACGATGAGGCAATTGTTGCAGGCACGCAGAAAACCAAGGCAGATACTGACTCCGTGCTGATTCAGGAGGGAGTTATTTCTCAGTCCGAATCCCGCAAGCGTCTGTCGGAAGACCCGCGTAGCGGATATTTCGGCATCAATGCTGACGAACTGCCAGAGATTGACGATGAAGAAGAAGACGAAAACGGCATCGGCAACCAGACCGAACGCTGGTCTCCAGCGGGAGTATCACCGGAAGCTGAAGGCGCTGGTTGAAGAGATGAGTAATTCCGTCGATTACTGGCTGTCAGCAGAATACAGACGGCAGGAGTCACGGATAGTCGGCGACGCGTCCCCGGCAAAACTGATGAACAAAAAGCTACTGTCCGTCATGGCCAGCTGGCGCAAGAAGTTCGACGAGAAGGCGGAGAATATCGCCGCCTGGTTTGTTCGTCGATCTGATGCCTACGCATCACGCTCTGTTGGCAACAAGCTCCGCGCTGCCGGAATGACTGTGAACATGCGTATCACGCCAGAGGTGCGCAACGTACTGGACAGCATCTACGAAACTCAGGTCAATCTGATTAAGTCTATCCCGGAACAGTATCTGACGCAGGTCAGTACGCTGGTACAGGAAAGTGTTAGTCGAGGCCGTGACATTAGTTTTCTGAAAGATGAGTTTCAGAAGCGATATGGCATCACTGAGCGCCGTGCACGATTTATTGCAGCTGACCAAAATAACAAAGCTTCAAACGAGATATCTCGTCGCAGGATGATTAGCGCAGGCGTTAAAAAAGGGATCGTCAAGCATCGGTCGGGTGGAAGCAAGTCATACCGGCACTCTCACGTTAAGGCTGATGGACAGGAATACGATCTCGAGGTGGGATTTTGGGATTCCAATCTCAAAAGATTTGTTCAGCCTGGGGAGCTTCCCGGATGTAAATGTGAGTTCAGGCCAGTAATTGAGTAAGCATTTATCTGACAACAAGGTCGCTATGTGCGGCCTTTTTCATTGCCTGAAATGCGAGGTAAGCGTGGGAAGAAAAGCCCAGCCCCACCGCCATACAAACCGGAGGATAAGGTTGTGCGGCCCGCACCGCCACCGCCAATTCCGACGAGTGTATGACGATGGCAGCCTGGCGATGGCCGTCCGTGCTGTGCTGAAAGCGAAAATAAAAGAGAAATAACCATGCCAATCCGAGAAGTAACATTTAAAAGCGGCAGGAGGGGGTTTCGCCGAAACGTGTATGGGAAAATTTATCCCACACGGGAGGAGGCGGAGCTTAGGTCATCTTACGCGCTGGCCTTTGACGAAGCCAGCCGCCGACGAATAGATGAAAACGGCTACCTCCATGTATCTCAGACACACCTCACTAAAGAACAAGTTGCGCCGTATTACGGACGAGAAATACCAGGAAATAAAGATTTGGGGCTTGATCCCGAACGGGTGTATTACGGCTATCGCTCAGCAGAGGAGCTGGAAAAGGCTAAAGACACTTTTAACGGTATGCCGCTACTGATTGTCCACAAACAGGACTCAGCCGGTAATCCGCTAAAAGAAGAGCGCGTTGGCTCAATCGGCACTACTCCTTTGTGGGATTCTCCGTATCTCGACAACGCACTAACCGTAACTGACCAGTCCGCGATTGACGCAATTAATAGCGAGAAATTGAAGGAAATCAGTTGCGGATATTATTTTGAACCGGATTTCACCCCCGGCGAATTTAACGGGGTTCATTATGATTTCGTGATGCGGAATATTCGCGGGAATCATGTCGCCCTGGTAAAAGAAGGTCGGGCCGGTCCCGATGTTGTAGTTCACGACGCACTGCCGTCAAAACTCAAAAAGAAGGTAAACAGAAACATGAAACTAACCCGTGTGCAAGTGGCAGTGCGTGCTGCTCTGGCAACGTATCTGAAGCCGCGCTTGGCTATGGATGCTGCGCCTGCGGACCTGACAAAATTAGTAGGGTCATACAAAAAACCTTCCACGCTTGCCAAGGCTGTTGTACGGCAGTACGGCAATCAACTGGCACAGGACATGGAAATTGAGCCGGAAGAGTTGGTGGAGATGATGGAAGCGGCTGAAGAGGTCGTTGAGCCGGAGGAGGATGTGAGGGTCGAAGAAGAGACAATTTTCGACGACGCAAGGGTGTGTGAAAGCATTCGCGCCATGCTCGACGGTAAGATCCCCGATGATGTGCTGGAAAAAATCCTTGCCGGTCTGGCTGAACCTGTCGGTGATGACGATCTGACGCCGAAAGAGAAAGAAGCGAAGGAGAAGTCGGAAAGAGAAGAGGCCGAGAAGGTTGGGAAAGAAAGAGGACCAACTATGGACGCCGACACTATAAAACTTCAGGCCCGAACAGAAGCGCAGAACCATTTCCGAAATCTCAATGAAGCTGGTCGCAAGGTTCGTGAACTGATTGGAGAGGTTGACGTCATGGCGTTCGACAGCGCCGAAGACATTTATGGCCACGCGCTGAAGCAAAAGGGCGTGAAAATCGCACAGTATGACAAAGCTTCATACAAGGGCATGGTTGACATGCTTGCGGTTAACCAACCGCTTGCCGCCCCCGCACCAACATTTGATTCAGCACCCGGTTCATTTGACGGCCCGTTTGCTGGTCTCAATAACATTAAACGATAAGGGGGCGTCATGGCTCTGCAAAAACAAGTAGGTTTGTACTACTCAGGCGCGGTTGCTGGTGACCGTGCATCACATAACCCGGCAGTCTATCTGCCGCGCAATCCGCTGGCCGAGGGCATTGTGTACGCTGGCCGGTTTGTATTCCGTGGCACTGATGCCGCAACGCAGGTTAAAACATCAGGCACTGTAGTCGCCGGGTTCGTTGAGCGAATCATCAACTATTACAACTATGTTGTGACATCATCCGGCACGATGGGTATTGCTGACAAAACCCCGGTAACCGTTGCAACGATCGGTGACTTCTACGCTGCGTATACCGGTACAACCCCGACACTCGGGCAGAAGGCTTTTGCATCAACCACCGACGGCACGATTAGTTACGCAGCAGCTGGCGCAACGGTCGCCGGGTCTGTTGAGACCGGATTTGTAGTAAAAGAAGTTCGCAACGCCGATGGCCTGGTGTTCATTTCGAACTGGACCCCTGCTGCATAACATCTGAATAAACACACGTCATGACGACACTGGAATAACCCGGTGGAATTTGTTACGCGTGTACGGAGAGAAAATTAAATGCCAAACCCAACTTTTGCTCAGGCGCGTGCATGCGGCTTCGATTTCGGTCGTCACGCCCGTGAGTGGATTACGCGCGAAAACATGCCGCAAATCATTCAGGATGCGGCGCTGATCACTACTGCAAACACAACCGTACCGGCTGAAATGCTGGCGTACATCGACCC
>Ga0308165_1006375_pt1 | contig 10434 bp, 11 predicted proteins | sample PhyWR2_FD_201032 | JGI IMG/M metagenome (GOLD analysis project Ga0308165, IMG submission 201032) | Phyllosphere microbial communities from UC Gill Tract Community Farm, Albany, California, United States - DLSLW.R2 | ecosystem: Host-associated > Plants > Phyllosphere > Unclassified | place: USA... | reverse complement strand
AATGAATACAATAGTGAGCGGCCTCATGAATCCCTAAATAATCTGACGCCGGAAGAATATCGGCTGATGGTTGAGAAACCGGGGATCTCAAAAAGTGCGTGGAACTAAAGCTGGGGCACTTACACCACCGCTACTGGATACAAGGAGATTTTGATAGAGCTATACATTATGGAAAAAGTGCGACTGATTTAATTGGGATGCTTGGTGAAAATGATATCTGGTCAGGAAAACATAGATACAACCTCTCTTTAAGAGATTCAGGAATTTATGAAAACATCGAAAAATCCTTACAATATTTCTGTGAGGGGAAAAGTCTTGATGAGTTAATTGATGATAGTGTAGATATTAACTTTGCAACTCACTATGGCAATATAGGTAGATGCTATTTTTTAAAAAATAATACAGATATGGCTTTAAAGTTAATATGTAAAGCATACTGCTCCTTCCAGCAAGGAGGTGTAAGTTATCACAATATGCATAATGTTGGTTATGCTGCTAAATGGATATCTGAAATATCAGCCATTTCTGATGTGTCAAATCTGACAAGTATCTATTTTCTAGTGTATGCTAAGAACATATGGAAAATTGACATGCCAAGTAAAGCTAATAAAATAGAACAAATAATTTCTAGATTACCGCATTCTACTGCTATTCAATCAGTTCTCAGTCTTGAGTCTTGGCAAATTGAAAAATACTGTAATGAATGGGTTGGTAGCAAATTCAGCTTCAATTAAATAATTAACTACGGCGATTTACTTTCTTATAAATTGCCGTAAATATTTCTTTAGATTCTCACCATTTATTATTAATCGTTTTATTATAGTTACCTTTTGCCACACCCGATATAATGAAGTGATTATATTTCCTGCCATAAGATAAGTAGATGTAATAATAAAAATACTATTTACTTGAGTTCAGATCGTTAACATTCTGTATCAGCTATGAACATTGAAGAAATTGGTCGTCAGAACGCGAGCAGTAATGCACCATTTATAACTGGAAAGAAAAATATGGATGATTGTAAATTAATGATATTAAAATACTAAAACATCTTGAGCATAGTTTAAGTGTCCGCTCTCAACTATCAGAGACAGACCTGATTAGAGTTTTCTAACTATTTTCTGTATATCACTGGTGGAAGACGCTACAGATGCCTTTATTACCGCTGATATCATATCTAGCGATTAGTACCGTTAGTAGCATATGTTCTACAGCTAATAGCATATTAAGATGCCGCTGGCAGCATACTTTAAGAGATATCTACCGCTGACAGCATACTTAATGATTCCTAAATAGTTGCCTATACCCTGTATTAGCCCTCAGAATAACTAAAATCACCGCTGATAGCATACGTTTTACCGCTGGCAGCATATAGAGACAAGAACTTACCGCTGGCAGCCTATCAAACAATCTTTAGGCTATTGTTGAGGATCTCAATGAGTTTGATGTTCTCTGGTGTAAGATTTTGGGATAATTCAGCTATCTTATTGATTAAATTCTGTTTCATATCAGAAACATTATCCTTTTCTGATTTTTTCTCAACGGGGGCTTCAAACTTACTTTCGATAACCTTAAGTTTTGGGTTTCTGTTATGGATTTGAATATAAACTGATCTGCCGCGTTTAACTTCACTGTAATCCAGATAGCCGAGTTCCTGCAGTGACTTTAATCCATTGCGGATTGTCTGATTTTGGGAGCTAACATTGTTTGTACTCAGGTTAAGTCTTGTCCTAAGACGGGCTAACGATATAGGTGCAGGTCTCGTGGGAAGGCTTTCAATAAAAGTATATAGCGCCTGGGCGGTCTCTTTTCTTGGTAGTTGGTTGATAACCTTAAGTTGTAACAGTACTTTATGGTCGAATCGGTAGAGCTCGGAAAGTTTGGGTTCAGCATGGAAAATGATAGTATTTTTCTGCTCGTTATAGTCGACGCTATTGATGAGGTGGACCATTAGCAATGAGATTTTATTTGAACCATCGACGTTTTTATCTTCATAGACTCTCTGAAATGAGAGAGTCGTTCTCATAATCTTCAGGAGGCTGTTTGTAAGCCGGTCTCGCAGGGTTTTACGTATCTGAGAGGAGGGATAGCCGCAGAACTTGGCAAACTTCGTGATGCTCATCTCAACACGGCCACTCGGCTCACCATGCTCAGCCAAAGAACGAACAACTCCTACCCACGTTTTAAAGTCATGATCCATATCCAGTCGTGGACCGGTTATCTTGATATTAGAGTAGCCCTCAGAGCGTGCAACCTCTAACTGAACCAGTTCTTTAGAGGCATCTATTTCATTGGTATTATTTCGTTTACTATTCTTTGTACCTTTCAGTGTAGGAACAAAGAGGCCTAATCTCATCAGGGCAATTGGCTGAACTGTATTATTGCTGTTCGGGGTCAGGTCGCCGGTATAAAGGCTGGAATACTCTTCGCCAAGGTCATCATCCTCTGTGGATGAATAAGGCACTTCTTTCTCCAAAGCGTTAGATTTCGTATCCAGATCTTTGTTTTCAGGGCTATTTTTCTTTTTAACTGGCATGTGAATACCTTTTTCAAAATACCGCTGACAGCATACATGGATTTCCGCTGACAACATACGTTCGACTGCTGACAGCATACCTTAAACCGCCGGTAGCATACAGTATACCGCTGGTAACATACGAGAGTACCCTCTCAGAGCAGGCGTGGCGCGGCTCTCAGCGATCGGGGATCTTCTTTGGATCTATTATGAACTCTATAGGATCTTAATAACTAGGATCTATCCAGTTGATATGTGGATAAGTTCTGATGTTTACGCCACGGTAACGTTATGATTGAAGGCTGAAAATGCTCCTCTAATGATCGCACTGAAAGATATTTAACCTGACAGATATAAATGTATAAAAGAGGGTTTCTTCGCCGCTTAACTCTGATAGCACTAAAAACGCACTGAGCACCCCATAGAAGCAACGATATACATTTTCCTATTTCTCTCCCAGCGATACGATTTAAAGAGCTCTACGCTGATTCTGGCTCATTTGCATCGCTATCCTCTTCTTTACGCTCAATATAAAGTAAGAAAGGATCATACTAAGCAAATTGGGTCACTGTAAGACGATCGTTTGCTCTCATGCCAGCATGGATAATTTAGCCTTTAACTGGGCTATAGAAAAATTATCTTGCAGGAAATGATCATCCTTTTATCCAGAATCTGGAACATATCATCATGGACAGTAATTATATGAACATTACTGCCATCTCACTGGTACCAAAACCACAACAGTGCCATAAAGTATTTAATCGAACTAATAAAGCATTCTGTTGAACCATTTGTACCTAAGTCTTTTTCATGACAGAACAAAAGTTACTTACATCCTTTTTATCTATTTGATTGAATTTATTGATTATAATAATTTAATTGTTGTTTTTTGCGAGCGATTTTCTTCATTTTTTTAATCTTATTTTCATTATGGCTGTACAATAATTTAATGGTTTTACTTTTTTTATTGTACGTTGCATTTTTTTATGTACAATCAAGTCAGGATTACATACCAATGAAGGTACTGGGTCTCTACTCGAGGAAGAATGATGAAACGAGATTACGGTGGTGTCGGTACAATAGCGTTAAGAGCCAGTGCGTTGCTGCAGGCTATGAGTCGGGATATTGAAGAACAGAGAAAAGAATTCAACCTGACTGAATATCATCAGACTTACACTCGTAATGCTGTGGCAAAGTTACCGAAGTTGAGCCGCCGTATCGTTGAACAGTCGATGAAGGAAATGGAAGAGCAGGGCTATAATTTTAATAAAAAACAGATCGGCAATGTTGAACAATACGCTTTAACGATACAGAACGTCATTGATATCTATGCTCATAGAAAAATCCAAAAATACAGAGACCTGCATAAAGAACCCTACGTTATCTTTGTTGTCAATCTTAAAGGTGGCGTATCAAAGACTGTCAGTACGGTAACACTGGCACATGGGCTGCGGGTGCACCAGGATTTACTTCGCCATGACTTACGTATCCTTGTCATTGATCTCGACCCTCAGGCATCAAGCACGATGTTCCTTGACCATACCCACAGTATTGGCTCAGTACTTGAAACTGCAGCACAAGCGATGTTGAACGACCTTGATGCTGAAACTCTGCGCAAAACGGTGATTCGCCCGACGATTATCCCTGGTGTGGATGTTATTCCTGCCTCAATTGATGATGGATTTGTGGCCAGCCAGTGGGAAGCCTTGGTTGAAGAACATCTGCCCGGGATGAAACCTTCTGAAGTCCTCCGGAAAAAAATTATTGAGCGCGTTGCTGATGATTATGACTTTATCTTTATCGATACTGGCCCGCACCTTGATCCCTTCTTGCTAAATGGACTGGCGGCCAGCGATCTACTGTTAACCCCTACTCCTCCCGCACAGGTCGATTTCCATTCAACGTTGAAATATTTGACTCGCCTACCTGAAATGCTTGAGCGTCTGGAAGAAGAAGGGATTGAACCCCGACTTAGCGCAAATATTGGGTTTATGTCGAAGATGACCGGTAAGCGTGACCATGAAACCTCACACAGTCTGGCACGCGAAGTCTATGCCAGCAGTATTCTGGATTCATCCTTACCCCGACTGGATGGATTTGAACGCTGTGGTGAATCATTCGATACAATTATCAGCGCTAACCCAATGTCTTATCCTGGCAGTGCTGAAGCGTTAAAGAAAGCCCGAACCGAAGCTGAACGTTTTACAAAAGCTGTTTTTGACCGTATTGAATTTATCAGAGGATCTGCCGAATGAAAAAGGTATTAGCCCGTGGACGGGTACTTGGAAATAAAAGTTCTGAGTTTGCTCGTATGCTGGAAGGCGAAGCGAATGGCAGAGTCTTCACTTTAAAATCCGGTAAGCAAGCAACTTTTGTTCATACGGTAGTGTTGTCCGGAGATATCGAGTCAAAAACATTTGTTGACTCGAAAGTGAATGGACGTGATCAGTCAATGCTAACGCCAGAATCTTTTAGCGATATCTCCCGTACGATTAAACTGCAACAATTTTTCCCGGCTATCGGTCGTGAAGTAAATGGGCGCATTGAAATATTGGACGGAACCCGTCGTCGTGCTGCGTGTATTTTTAATCAGACAAAGTTTGATGTTCTGATCACGAAAGATGAAATCAGTCTTTCAGATGCCCGTCAGCTGGCAGCAGATATTCAGACTGCGCGTGAACACAGTTTGCGTGAGCTGGGTAAACGTTTTGAAGTGATGTATGACAACGGTATGTCAAAGGATGACATCGCTCAGGCAGAAAATATATCGCCTTCGAAAGTGACGCGTGCATTTCAGGCGGCAGCCGTTCCTGATGAGATGGTGGCTGTTTTCCCTGCTATTCATGATATTTCTCTGGCTGATTATCATCTACTGCTTCAGGTTGATGACGATGCGAAGGCAAAAGGTGTATCTGTGTCTGAACTGATGGAAACTGTCAAAAAACGGATTGCAGAGACTGAAGGTGCCGGTACCGATAAGAAGAAAATTCTGGCTATTATCAGAGCTGAGAGTAAGGGGCTGAAGCCAGTAAAAACTAAATCAGTTGAGACTGAGAAGTTATGTGAGTTCTCTGATCGCCATCAGTATGCTCGCAAGAAAATCGATCAGAAAAAACGCTTAGTCGTATATGAATTTTCACGTATTTCACCGGCAGTACAGTCTGAAATTGATGAAGCTATCAAAAAAATCATGAACAAAATTACGTCTGGCGAGTAGTCAATTTATATTTTGGGAGTGGGGTAATAAGTGCCCTCCTCTCATTTATTTCCCCATTGTGATTTCATATTTAGATAATTGAATTACATGTTTTTTTATTGATTCTTTCATAGTGAAAGTTCCACTTTTTAGTCCTTAATTCAAACTTGTTTGATAATGCATCTTTCTGGCTACTGTTCACTATTCAGGCCAATGGTACAAAACGGAATGAAATCGTTTTAACTCACCCTTAATCTATTTTGCACCTAAATATCACCGCGAACGAAACTCCAGAATCTGTATGATTTCTCCGGTGCCAGTTTTGTTGATGGTGAACGTTTAGATCTAGACTATGATTTTTCAGACTAGGAATGCCCTTATCCAGATACAGGGGTACCTTTCATACGAGAAATGCCGCCGCGACGGCATACGAAGCTCTCATAATTGTGCAGGCAGGCATCTACTGAATACCTGCCTGTAAGGCTAGTGTAGCTCCGGCCAGTAATCTTGATTGGCCACGATCAAATCGTCAAGAATGGCTTTAGCAACGGATGCGCTTGGTACCGTTTTCGATAGCGTAATCGCCTGCCATAGTTTGTGGTAAGAACGATGTTCCCAGGCGTCCACTACAAATTTTTCTACCGCTACTTGTTGACTCATCATCCCTTTCTGGAAGTTAGGAATATCTCCAACGGTCAACGGCTCCAATCCATTGTGGTCGACCAGACACGGAATTTACGCCATAGCATCGGCGTCGAAGTTATGAATCGCACTATTGTTTGGCACAATCAGCAGCATGCGTTCTTAGGTATTGAAGGCAATACCCCCAGGGCTTTAAACTCGTCATCGCTTTCCGTCTTAGTCATGTCAACCAGCGCGATACGCAGCCGGGTGGCGCGGTTATTAATGCTCTCGATCTTGCTTGCGCCACCTAGCGCCTGTAGGAAATCTGTAGCCTGGCTCAGTTTGGTATCCATAGCCCCCTGCCAAGCTAGTTTTGCCACGAGCGGTCTGATAATCGGCTTTGCTGTAGAGTTTAATTTAACTATCTTCATGGCCTGTCGTTTTCAATTTCAGACGCAGAATCAGTGCGCGAAAAATAAGGTAGTAGAGTCCGGTGAAGCATGCACCAATGCCTATTTCGATAAACATCATGGCCTTGTGGTTGTGGAACATTGAGATCCAGTTTTGCGGCAGGAACTGGTCAAGCAGACCTCCTCCAAAGTTGCCCACGGCGCCACAGATATACATCATCGTCGCCATGGTAGCAGCCAGTACCGCATGAACGGCAAACAGCAGTGGAGAGATAAATAGAAAAGTGAATTCCAGTGGTTCGATTATCCCAACCTTGACGCGGTTTTCCGGCGCGGTGGTAAAGTAGAGGGCTAGCGCAATGCCCACCGAACCAAAAACTTTTGAGTTGCCGTGCAGCGCAGACCCACCTTCCGGGAGCAATGTTTCAGCGCTTCAGTACTTTGCCTGAATTCCTGTAAATTCTGTGCCCAATAGACCTGAATACCACTCTCCACAACCGCAGAGCCGAAGCTAAACGGGCCGTAGACAAAGTGGTGTAAACCGGTCGGGATTAGTATGCGTTCGAGGAAGATATATACCCAAACGCCTAGCGATCCAGCCGATCGTAAAAAGGCCTGCAGCGATTCAATACTCATCTGCACCTTTGGCCAGCTAAGTAGGGTTAGCCAGGCGCAGGGGAGCTTCGCGAGGATTGCGACAATTACCACAAACGAAGACCCCTGTAAAATACCCAAAAATACCCAAAAATACCGGCAGCGGTTTATCGAAATAACTGTTATGCAGGGCGGTCACCAGTCCGGAAATAACTATCGCGCTGATAATGCTGGTATCAAGAGTTTTAATCCCAGCCATCATCGTCAGATCACCGACTTGCAGTTGGTTCAACGGAAAAGTCGCTGCCGAAATAATGACCCTGGTCATCCTCATTTCGTTGATTAAATAGTTCAAAGTGAGGAGTACTAACTAGTACCGCCAGACAGGCCCCGTCTTGAGCCTGTTTCGCTAGGCCTATTGGTAGACCGACAGCGAAAATCAGCGGCATATTACGAAATACAGTCCAGCCGCCCTCCTCGATAATATGAACCATCTGAGCAAATAAACTACCTGGTGCTGTAAGCGCTTCGCTGACGGACATCGGATTGCGCAGCATGATGGCAATATCCACCACTATCCCGACGAAAGGAAAGAGTAAAACCGGAGTAAACATGGCGCCGCTAAAGCGTTGTATTTGACTGAGCATTTGAAATACTCATGTAACAACTTGTAGGATGAGAGGCCTTATTAATATTTGGCATACTTCACGTACCGCACTGAATTATTCATGGTAAGTATTTATACTGGCCTGATACGAGAATAGACATCTACCCTTACGGCAACATGGCTTACTGTTACGATACGTGATCGCTTCCATGGTTTTAATTGCGTCAATGTTATCTAATTTTCTATAAAAAATTAGATATAATGAATACGATATCACTTTCAGCACAATGAATAGAGGTCTACTGGTGATCTACAAACCTATCGCTGACAAGTTGCGCCTGCCGCTCAACTGCTCCAATTTTGATATCGGCGGTCCGCTTCTAGGAGAAAAAAACTGACGGAAGAGTTTGGTATCGCCCGTATGACAATCCGTAAAGCAATCGATCTGCTGGTCACTTGGGGACTCGTAGTATGACGTCAAGGCTCAGGTACCTATGTCGCCTGCAAAGATTTTTATCACGAAACCACTAATCTGACCGGGCTAGCAGAAGTATTACGCAAGCATGGTAAGGAAGTAGTCAGTCATGTATTGCTTTTCGAAGTGATGCCAGCATCACCGGCCATTGCCAGTTTGCTGCGGATTAAAATCGATGAACGGATCTATTTCTCGCGTCGGGTGCTGTATGTCGATGGTAAGCCAGCTAATGCTGGAGGACAGCTATATGCCTGTAAAGCTGTTTCGCAACCTGGCGCTGGTATATCTGGAGTGAGCAAAGTTCGATTACCTTGAGAAGGAGTGTGGGATAACTATCAGCGGTAACTATGAAACATTGATGCTAGTGCTGACGGACAAGCAGCTGGTGCAGTCGATGAACGTATCGGAACAGACACCACTTCTGCGTATTACCTCCCTTTCCTACAGCGACAATGGCGAGTTTCTTAACTATTCCGTAATGCCAGCGAGTATCAGGTGGACTACCATTTGCGGCGTATCCACACGGAAAATCCGTTATACGCTCAATAGCCACTGCCTGTGCATTAATATCTATCAAAATATCACAAGGCTGACGCGTCATAGACTTGTCCAACTCATTCTCAATTCGAAAGCAAGTTTAGAAATGAGAATGAGTTTATTTTTCGATGATTTTTAATATGTATGAGGTTGATATGAAAGTTGAGACTATTAGTTACGTAAAGAAGAACATCGCATCGTTGGGTCTAGGAGAACCGTTTCTGGTGATTCAGAACGATATTCCGGCGTATTTGATTGAATCCTATGCTGCCCAGCAGGAGCGTCAAAACGATATTGCGCTATTAAAGCTTCTTACTATTTCAGAGAAAGATAAAACTGATGGCTATCTATTCAGTAAAGAACAGTTACTGGCAGGATTTTAATGGAGATACTGATTCATTACACTCGCACTGTAAACGTCTGTCTTAAGATATGGATTAGGAGTCTCTTCTCTGAAATGGTGAACGGACGAGTGAATTTTTTACCGGCAGTTAGATGTTAGACAAGCGAAGCGCATCAAAGAAAGGACTTGCAATGGATTCGGGATGTCAGGGACCCCTGAGCATACGACTAAATCCCCCCTACTTTTCGCAGTTTTTCTACCTTTATCCCTACTTTAATTCCCCATGATAATTTCGTGTTTAACTTTATGATTTTTAATGATTAAAATATTTAATTTCAGATTGAAATTCCCGTTTTTTGAAGTGATCATCTACACTATTCAAAGTGTCAATCGTAACTGCTTTTTTCGGTTTTTTATCCGGAACAAAACTTCAGCTAGAAGTGAGAGATTGGTATTGTCACGAATATCGTGTAGCTCATAAAATTAGAGTTGTAAAATTTTTCAGATGGCAGATATCAAATATGCGCGATAGGTAAATCTGTCCATTTGGTTGTATATGCAGGTGACAGTAGCTCATGTTTCATATGCCATTCAGTATTGATGCCCTGCCCTGCAAACCACACTTTTCCCAGGCCTGAGTCATTAATGCTGTCCAGGACTTTCATCAGTCTATCGTTGTTAGCCTTGGGGTGAACGTAGTCAAAGAGATTTAACTGTGAAACTCCTGTGGGAGTAAAATCATTGAGCATGATCCCGGATTTTGCATATCGATGCCTTGGTTCCCATATTCTGTCCATCACCCTGATAACAGCATTAATGATGTTCCGGGTATCGCGAATGGGTGTATGCAGTTTTTCTGTACCCACGTTGCCGTAATACGGTTGATTGACTGCAAAGGCCGATGTTTTGATGAAGAAGGATATATGTCGACAGTATTGATGTTCACCGCGCAGTTTTTCCGCACCACGTTCAGCATACTGGCAGACCGCCTGGCTCATGGCTTCATAGGTGGTGATGTTGTAAGTATCCCTGCAAAAAGAACCATTCACTTTTAGAGATCTTCCGACATACTGAATATGTCCCCAGAAGGAGATCGCCATGCGTAAAGTACGATTCACCGAACACCAGATTAT
>Ga0308165_1006371_pt1 | contig 10437 bp, 11 predicted proteins | sample PhyWR2_FD_201032 | JGI IMG/M metagenome (GOLD analysis project Ga0308165, IMG submission 201032) | Phyllosphere microbial communities from UC Gill Tract Community Farm, Albany, California, United States - DLSLW.R2 | ecosystem: Host-associated > Plants > Phyllosphere > Unclassified | place: USA... | reverse complement strand
GGGCACCCTGGCGGCATTCGTCCTGACCCGCATCACGCGTTTCAAAGGCCGCACGCTGTTCGGCGGCCTGGTCACTGCGCCGCTGGTGATGCCGGAAGTGATCACCGGTCTGTCGCTGTTGCTGCTGTTCGTGGCCATGGCACAGATGATCGGCTGGCCGCAGGAACGTGGCATCGTCACCATCTGGATCGCCCACACCACGTTCTGTGCGGCGTATGTGGCGGTGGTGGTGTCGGCGCGTCTGCGCGAGCTGGACCTGTCCATCGAAGAAGCAGCCATGGACCTCGGTGCCAAGCCATGGAAGGTGTTCTTCCTGATCACCATCCCGATGATCGCGCCATCGCTGGGTGCCGGCGGCATGATGTCGTTCGCCCTGTCGCTGGATGACCTGGTACTGGCCAGCTTTGTATCAGGCCCAGGTTCCACGACCCTGCCGATGGAAGTGTTCTCGGCGGTGCGTCTGGGCGTGAAGCCCGAGATCAACGCCGTGGCCAGCCTGATCCTGTTGGCGGTATCGCTGATGACCTTCCTGGTGTGGTTCTTCAGCCGCCGTGCCGAAGAAGCGCGCAAGCGTGCCATCCAGCTGGCGATCGAAGAGAGCGCTGCCGACTCCTGGAAGCAACCGGACGTACGCCGCGCGCAGGCGCCGGAAGCGGCTTGAGTCCCTTCGGGGGCCTTCCCTTGTGGGAGCGAGCCTGCTCGCGATGATCTGTCAGTGACATCCATGTCGACTGACACTCCATCGCGAGCAAGCTCGCTCCTACAGTTGTTTTTGTAGCGGCAGGACCGGTTCGGTGATCAGGAAACCCAAGGCGAGCGGCGAATCACCTCGACGAAGTTCATCGGTTTGAACCCCGGCTCCTGATCCACCAGCACATCGCTCTTCACATTGCCAAAGGTGGTTTGCGGGCGATGGCGCAGGCCGTCGGCGAAGGCGCAGATGATGCATTCCTTGAATCCTTCACCCCGTGGATGCGCATGCACCACCGCCTCGCGCTGCACGCTGGAAAACGCCGCGTAGTCCATGCCCAGCACGTCCATCTCGACGCCCGCTGTCACCAGCGCCACGGTAGGGCGCAGGTGTTGCGGCACACCGGGTGTGGTGTGCAACGCAATCGACAGCCACACCTGCTCGATGTCGTCATCACTCAGCCCGTAAGGCTTGAGAAACTCAGCCGCCGCGTTGGCACCATCGACTTCAAAGCGCTCGTTGTCGCTGCGATAACCCTCCATCAGTCCCAGGTCATGAAACATCGCGCCGATGTACAACAGCTCGGGGTTATAAACCAGTTTTTTGCGTTCACCACTCAATGCGCCGAACAGAAACACCCGGCGCGAGTGGTGGTAGAGCAGGTCGGATTCGATGTCGCGAATGTAGTCGGTCGCGGCCCGTGCCAGGGCGCTGTCGGGGATCTTGATGCCGGCGATGGTTGTGCTCATGCTGTTGTCCTCACAGGGAGCGCCGGGGCGGCGCTGATGGAACAAGTCTGTTCCCGGCCCCACAACCGGACAATCGCGCCATGGCTAGGATCCTGGCCAATCAACCTGCGAATCGTGCCAATTGAATGTTGTTCATCCAGCCCTGTAGGAGCGAGCATGCTCGCGATAGTAGACAAGACACCGCGGAGTGTCAGGCTGCCAGAGTAATCGTTGACGACCATCGCGAGCATGCTCGCTCCTACAGGGGGAGGGGGATGGCATCTATGGGGGGCAATCCATCATGAGTAAAACCGTTGCCATCGTGATATTCGCCGGCGTGCAGTCCCTGGATGTCACTGGGCCCATGGACGTGTTTGCCGAGGCGAATCGGTTCCTTGCGCCGCAGGATCACTATCAGCTGGACGTGATCGGCGTTGAGAGTGGGGTGACGTCGTGCTCCAACGGCTTGTTGTTGCAAGCCCATCGGCACTTCAGTGAGGCCGTGCAGGCTTATGACCTGTTACTGGTGGCCGGTGGTCCGCAGTTGCCGGGCCTGGATTTCGGCGAGGCCTTCGATGCCTGGCTGCGCGAAGCCTGCGCCCGTGCGCAGCGGTTTGGCTCGATCTGCAACGGTGCGTTCATGCTGGCGCGTGCCGGCTTGCTGCAAGGGCGCACCGTCACCACACACTGGGAAGATGCTGCGGCATTGGCCGCGTTGTGCCCCCAGGCGCGGGTAGACGCCGATCGCCTGTACGTGCAGGACGGTGAGCTCTATACCTCGGCCGGTGTTACCGCCGGGATCGACCTGTCGTTGTATCTGTTGGCCAGGGATCATGGGCCTGAAATTGCTTTGCGTGTGGCCAAACGATTGGTGGTGTTCACCCAGCGCTCCGGCGGGCAGTCGCAGTTCAGCCCGTTTCTCACACCCCATGCCGAGCCGGAGTCTGCGGTGGCGATGATTCAGCGCTACGTATTGGCGAACCTGACCGGGGACCTGACCAATGCCGAGCTGGCGAGCGCGGCCAACATGAGTGCGCGCAATTTCTCCCGGGTGTTTACCAGGGAAGCGAAAGTGACTCCGGCGGAGTTTGTCGAGCGGGCAAGAGTGGATGCGGCGCGGGTGATGCTCGAGAGTACGGCGGCGCCGTTGAAAACCGTGGCCTATGAGTGCGGCTTTCGTGATGCCCAGCACATGCGCAACGTGTTCAACCGCCGGCTGGGGGTGACGCCGCAGCAGTTTCGGTTGAATTTTGGCCTGGTGGTTTGAGCCTGGATGTTCATTGCCTGTACAGGCAATGAACATCTAAGGGGCCACCCGCGCCGGCAACAGCTTCAACGTACCCCGAGTATTGGCCATCACCTCTTCATCGTTCAGATGCGCCTGGAAGTACAACCCTTCGATATACGCCTCCGCCTGGTCCTCATAATGCCTATCGAAAGGCACCCCACTCTGGCCCACCGGGTTGACGGTCAGGCTGTGGGTGGGGTCGGCGAAATCGATCAGGCGACGGGTCGAAGGCCCGTAGGTCACAGGCCATGGCGCCGGACCGATTTTGGCCGAGAGGTTATTCGGCACTTCATGGCTGCCGGGCGCGGCGAACGGGCCGACGTTGAAGATCCGGTCCAGCGGCTTCTGCTGTCCCAGCGGGTGGCCGTGAGTCAGGGTGTGGGCCTTGCCCCACTGCCACTGGGTGAAGTCGGCACCCAGCACGCTCTTGAGGTGAGCGAGGCTGGCTTGCCACGCCACCTTCACCGTGTCGGCGCGGGTTTCCCTGGCGGCCGTCGTGCGGTTGTCCCACCACGGCGAGTCGGCATTTGCCGCCAGGCGTGGCAGGGCGGCGTCGATCACTCGAGTCGAGAGCAACGTTTCGAAGAAGTCGTTGCCCAGCTCATCACGCATCGCCGCATCGGCCAGGTTGAACAGCAACTGGTTGAACAACGTGGCGCTGGTGGAGTCCAGCGGGTAGTCGCCTTGCCATTGCGCCAGTTGTTCCACCAGCTTCAGCTCGGCCGGGTCGCTGACCACTTCACGCAGCACCGGCAACAGCGGGGCGAGCAGGCGTGGGCCATAGGCGGTGGTGGTGCCCAGTTGCAGTTTCTGGCTGGTCTCCAGGTCCCATTTGACGGTTTTATCGCTGAGCTGCCGATTGAGTTGCTGACCGCGGTCAGCGAGGTTGTAGTAACCGGGAATCTCCATGCCGGTCGGTGATACCGGCTGGTAGTTGGCCGAGACGATGTAGCCCCGTGCCGGGTTTTCTTCCTGCGGGTTGGCGGTGAACGGGTAGAAACCCTCCTTGTCTGCTTGCGCACTGCTGCCATCGAGAATGAACCATGGCTTCACCCCTGCCGGGCGCTTGGGCAATTGCGCCGCAGCCCACCAGCCAATGTCGCCCTTGGCATTGGCCCAGACGACGTTCAGGCCCGGCGCATGGATCCTGGCTGCGGCCATGCGCGCCTTGACCAGGGTGTCGGCGCGATTTAGCTGATAGAAACCCTCGAGGATCGGGTTCTGGGTTTCAAGAAAGCCCCACCACATGGCGATTGGCGTCTTGCCGGCGTGGCTGCCCAGTGCATCGTTGACGATCGGCCCGTGGGGCGACTGGCGCAGTACCAGCGTGACGGGCGCCTGGCCCTTCACCGCGATCTGTTGCTCGCTGGTGACCAGATCCACCCACTGGCCGCGGTACCAGACCTGATTGGGGTTGTCGGGATTGACCTTCTCGGCGATCAGGTCCAGGTCGTCATTCTGGAACATGGTGATGCTCCAGCCGAAGTCGCGGTTCATACCCAGCGAAGCGAACGGCATCAAGGCCTGGTAGTGACCGTAGAGCTCGAACCCCGGAGCCGTGAGATGGGCTTCATACCACACGGACGGTGCGGAAAAACGGATATGCGGATCACCCGCCAGTAGTGGCTTGCCGCTCTTGGTGCGACTGCCGGCCACCGCCCAGGCGTTGCTCCCCTCGAACTGCGGCAAGCCGTTGTCGGCCAGGGCTTGCTCGCTCAGGCGGGCGAGGGCGTTGAGGTCTTTCCAGTCGCCGCTGGCAAGCGGCGGCACGGCGGCGCCGGAGTTTTTCTCCAGCACACCACTGGGCTGCCAGTCGAGGTCAAACACGTTGAGGTAATCAGCCCCCAGTTGATCGCGGACGTAGGTCAGCAAAGGTTCGGTACGAAACGCGGCGGCAAAGCTGTAGGCCATGTAACCGGCGATGCTGATGGTGTCCTGGGCGGTGAAAGGGCGTTTGGCGATGCCCAGCGCGTCGAACTCCGCAGGCTTGGCATGGCTGTCCTGGTACTGGTTAATGCCGTCCAGATAGGCTTGCATGGCGAGAAAGGCTGGCGATTGCTTATCGAGATTGGCCAGGTAAGTTTCGGCCCGTTCACGAATGCGCAGGCTGCGCATCAGCTTGTCGGTGTCGAGCAGTTTGGAGCCCAGCACTTCGGCCAGCTCGCCACGGGCGAGGCGGCGCAGCACTTCCATCTGGAACAGCCGGTCCTGGGCGTGCACGTAACCCAGCGCGCGGTACAGGTCGGTTTCGTTGTCGGCGCGAATGTGCGGGATGCCGCGCTCGTCGTAACGCACGGTGACAGAGCCTTGCAGATGCTGCAGCTCAACGATGCCCTGGCGCGTCGGTTGCTTGCTGTAAACGTAGCCGCCGACACCCACGGCGAGGACAACGATCAGCACGACGAGCGCAATCAGGAGACGTTTCATTCAGATTCCTTGTTCTTGTTATGAGTGACAGCAGTTCCCTCGCTGCACTGTTTAACACGACCCGTTGAATCGGCCCATCACCCGTAGGAGGGATTCTTGTCGCCTGGTTTTGCTTACTGCGCCTGATCAGCCGGCCATGGGCAGTAACAGCCCACGGCCAGTGTGTGCGTGGCACTCACTGGGCGGCCTTCATTCAACGCCTGGAGGATTGGCTCGATGAAGCTGTTGTTTGAATTGCAGGTGAGGCCCTCGCTGTACGGGCCGAAATACGCCAGCTTGCCGCTGCGATCCCAGATCGCCACGGCGGGGCTGGCCGGGATCTGCTCTGAGCCTGGCAGGACGCTGATGGATTTCAGGCCGCCCAGGTTGCTGGGCAACTGGCCATGGCTGCCGGCTTTTTGTACCGCGTAGAACTCGACGCCTTGCGGTTCGTAATGCTCGATCAATTCGCTCAGGTGTTGCTGGTTGCCGACGTTGCACGGGCAGGCCGGGTCCCAGAAGTGCACAAGGCGGATGGCGCCGGGGCCGGCCAGGTTGTCGGGCAGGTGCAGCGGGTCGCCTGAAAACAGCGCCGTGTGGGAGCTGAACGCACGCAGATAGCGCCCCTGGAACCAGTCGTAGGCCGCCCACAGCACACCGGCACAGAGAAGGGCGAGCAGGCTGGCAAGCAGAGTGGTGCGCAAGGACGATCGCATGGCGGGGTTTCCTCAGAGATCGCCCAGCTTGCCATGCTTGTCGCGACAGATGAATATCGCAGGCTTATAAAGTCCGCTTCGTGTTTTGGAATCGCTCATGCCCGCCACTTTCGACCCTGATCATCTGCGCGCCAGCCTTCGGCCCTTGGCCGAGTGGCAGCCGCTGTCCGAAGAGGCATTGGCGTACCAGCGGTTTTATGGCCTGGACTATCCCGGGCGACCGTTGCGCACGGGGCTTGGACGTTTCGAGGTGGCCGGCTATGAGCTGGTCAGCCAGGTGTGGTGGCCGGAGGTGGCCAAGGCGACATTGTTCATGTTCCACGGGTTTTATGATCACACCGGGCTCTACCGGCATGTCATCGCCTGGGCGCTGGATCAGGGTTTTGCAGTGATCGCCTGCGATTTGCCAGGGCACGGCCTGTCCAGTGGTGAGCGGGCGAGCATCGGTGATTTTTCCGAGTATCAGGACACCCTTCAAGGCTTGTTCGCCGAGGCCCGCTCGCTGGATCTGCCGCAGCCCTGGCACCTGTGCGGGCAGAGCACCGGCGGCGCCATTGTGGTCGATCACGTGCTCAACGCCGGCAGCGCAAGCCCGGCCCAGGGCCAGGTGATCCTGCTGGCGCCACTGGTGAGACCGCGATCATGGGCGTGGTCGAAATTCAGCTACTACCTGCTCAGGCCTTTCGTGAAAGGGATCGCCCGACGCTTCAGCGAAAACTCCAGCGACCCGCAGTTCCTCATGTTCCTGCAAGCCGACCCGTTGCAGGCCCGCCGTTTGCCGACGGCCTGGGTCGGCGCATTGAAACGCTGGATCAAGCGGATCGAAGCGGCACCGACCAGCACCCGGCAGCCGCTGATTGTGCAGGGGCAGCAGGACATGACGGTGGATTGGCCGCATAACCTTGACGTGTTGAAGGCCAAGTTCAATCGGCCGCAGGTGTTGATGCTGCCTGAGGGAAGGCACCATCTGGCGAACGAGTCGCTGGAGATGCGCAGGGAGTTTTTCGGGTTTTTGAGTCGGCGGGTGAAGGGCAGAAATGTGTAGCGATTGTTCCGGCCCCATCGCGGCGGTGCGACGATTCGACAAGCCCGCTCCCACAGGTGCTCTTGGTGTACACAATATCTGTGTTCACTGAAAAACCCTGTGGGAGCGGGCTTGCCCGCGATAGCGATCTAACTGGCGCCAAAGATCACTGGCTGAGGTTCGAAGAACTCTGCCCCACCGCCAACCCCGCGCGAATCGCCGCCAGCGCCGCCTGGTAGTAAGCCTGGCCTTCAGCCGACTCGGCGAAGGTGGCGAACTCTTCCAGTTCGTTATCCGACAGGTCGCGATAGACATACAACAGCGTGTTGTTCAGGTCGCTGCCGATCTGGTCCATCAATCGCTGGCGCTGACCGTTGAGCAGGCCTTGCGCCTGACCGCCGCCCAGGAGGCCCGGGATCATCGCGCTGAGGCTGTCGGCCGCGACGCCGGCAATCGCCAGGCTCACTTCCGCGCCGGCCTCGCGCGCGGGCAGGGCCTGTGCCAGATGGCCGATAATCAACAGGCGGCTGTCGCTGGCCTGGATTTTTGGCAGGCCCTTGGCGTTTTTCGCCAATTGATCACGGCGGGTGGCCAGCAACTCGGCAGCAACGATCTTCTTGCCCAGGGCCGACTGGAAAAAGGTCAGGGCCGGTTTCGGATCGGCGAGATTCTTGCGCAGTTGCGATTGGGCACGTTGGTCGACGGCTTGCGCTGCGAAACGTTGATTGCTGTTATTCACCAGGGCCTGAAACACTGCAGGCGGCAGGCTGTTCTGGTAACGCTGCTGAGCGGCTGCCAGGGCATCGTTGAAGTGCGCGCGTTGTTCTGGCCAGCCGGCGACTTTGTACAACTGGTCGTGGCCGTCTGCCCAGGCGGGCAAAGCGCAGAACATCAGCAGTGAGAAAAGCAAACGACGCATAGGGACTCCTGTCAGCAGCCGACTATTCTCCGTGCGGCATACCGACTTGTCGAGAATTCGTATCAAGCCGCCTTGTGGCTCTGTCGGAATTTCGGGTACAGGAATACTATGCGCGCCATGCAAATATCCTCTGATCACCCGCTGCTGTTACGTATCGTCGACGACCTGGCTGAACACGGCTGGTCGCAGCAGAATATTTTCCTGCCTCTGGATCTGACCCGAGCGCTGGCGGCTGAGTGCCGTAAACGTTCGGTCGAGGGTGAACTGACGCCTGCGGCCGTCGGGCGCGGGCCCACTTCGGAGATTCGCGAGGCGATTCGCGGCGACCAGATCCAGTGGATCGAACCGGGACAGGCCGAGGCGTGCGACCGCTACCTGGCGCTCATGGACAGCCTGCGTGAAGCGATCAATCGCGGCCTGTACCTGGGCCTGGAAGATTTCGAGTGCCATTTTGCGATGTACCCGCCCGGCGCTTTCTACCTCAAGCACCTTGATCGCTTCAGGGACGATGACCGGCGCGCGGTGTCGGCGGTGCTGTATCTCAATGACGCCTGGCTGCCGAACGAGGGCGGGCAATTGCGCATGTACCTCGAGGACCGTGGCGAATACGACGTACTGCCCACCGGCGGCTGCCTGGTAGTGTTCCTGTCCGGTGAGGTGCCCCATGAAGTGCTGCCCGCGACTCGGGATCGCCTGTCGTTGACCGGCTGGTTCCGGCGCCGTGGCAATGAGCCGTTCTGATCATGCACAAGATTCTGGTGAGCCGCTGCCTGTTGGGTCACCGCGTGCGCTACGACGGCGGGGCCAGCGGGCCATTTGATCAGCTTCAGCAGTGGCTCGATGAAGGCCGTGTCGTTCCGCTGTGCCCGGAAGTGGCCGGTGGCTTGCCGACGCCACGGGCAGCAGCGGAAATCCCGGGCGGGCAGGGGGCGCAAGTGCTGGATGGGCAGGCATCGGTCATCACCACCGAGGGCCAGGACGTCAGCGCGCAGTTCCTGGCCGGGGCACATCAGGCGCTGGCCTTGGTGCAAGCCCACGACATCCGCATCGCCGTGCTCAAGGCCAACAGTCCGTCCTGCGGCAACCGCCTGACCTATGACGGCACGTTCAACCGGGTGAAGGTCACCGGCGAGGGGGTGACGGCGGCGTTGCTCAAGCGCCATGGGGTGCGGGTGTTCAGTGAGCTGGAATTGGTTGAGGCGGCGCAGGCGTTGGCTGCACTTAACTAAAGGTCACCACACCCCCCCCTTCGCGAGCAAGCCCGCTCTCACGGTTGGTGTGTGATCTCCAGGCCTCAGGGCTTGACCCCATCCCCCGCCAGCCACTTCTTCTCCAGCGCCTCCAGCCGTCCATCGGCCTTGATCCGCTGCAGGGCGTTTTCCAGGCTGACATGGAACGCCGGATTGCCCTTCTGGAATGGAATCGCCAGGTTTACCTCTGCAGCGGCCTTGGGTTTCTCCTCCGCCAACGACTGCACCAGCAGTATCGACCGCGGCTCCTCGTCCTTTTGCGCAAGCAATTGTCCATCCACTCGAGCGTAAGGTTCGCTGAAGTCGAAACGATCCTTGAGTTCCGGGGTCAGTGCTATGTGGTTGATCGCGATGTCGTACTTGCCGCTTTCAACGCCGGCCAACAGATCGCTGGAATCGGTGACGACAAAATCGGCCCGTACATCCAGTTCGTTGGCCAGCAACTGGCCCAGTTCGACTTCAAAGCCCGAGAGGTTGCCGTCGTTCTTGAAATTGAAGGGCGGTGTATTAGCCTCAAGAGCAATACGCAATTCACCACGGTCGTTTACGTCGTCGATCAGTTCGGCATGGGCCAAAGGGCTCAGAAGGGGTAGCAGGCAGATCAGGCCAGGCAGAAAGCGCATGGTCACTCCTTGGAATTTCTTATGGCGACCCTTTGATTCAGGCTCGCTTTGCTATGGTTGTCGAGTGCCTTCGACAACGAATGGTCATGAAGTTGTCCTGACCACGCGAATTTTACGAAAAAACTGGAGAAGAGAATGAAATCCTTTATGTCACGTGCAGCTTTGGCTGGCCTGTTGATGGGTGTTTCGGTACTGGCCAGTGCGGCGACGCCGGCGCCGAAGGGTGCTGAAGTGTCCATCGTCTCTCCTGCGGATGGCGCCACGGTTCCCAAGACCTTCGTCGTCAAGTTTGCGGTCGAAAACATCGCGTTGGCGCCTGCCGGTGATGTGACCAAGAACACCGGCCACCACCACTTGCTGATCGACGTGGACAAGCTGCCAGCTGCCGGCCAGCCGATCCCGAACGATGCTAACCACCTGCATTTCGGCAAGGCGCAGACCCAGGCTGAAGTGACGCTGGAGCCCGGCAAGCATACGCTGCAACTGGAGCTCGGAGACAGCGGTCACATGCCGTTCGACCCACCGATCGTCTCGCCGAAGATCACCGTCAACGTCAAATGACGCAGGCATGAAAAAGGGAGCCCGAAGGCTCCCTTTTTTGTTGCTCGCATCGCGATCAGAACAGCACGCGGGACCGAATGGTGCCGTTGATGTGCTGCAGCTTCTCTTGCGCCAGGTCCGAGTACTCGGCGTCGACGTCGATGACCACGTAGCCGACTTTCTCGTTGGTCTGCAGGAACTGACCGGAGATGTTGATGCCGTTTTCGGCGAACACCTTGTTGATCTCGCTCA
>Ga0308165_1006366_pt1 | contig 10443 bp, 5 predicted proteins | sample PhyWR2_FD_201032 | JGI IMG/M metagenome (GOLD analysis project Ga0308165, IMG submission 201032) | Phyllosphere microbial communities from UC Gill Tract Community Farm, Albany, California, United States - DLSLW.R2 | ecosystem: Host-associated > Plants > Phyllosphere > Unclassified | place: USA... | reverse complement strand
ACAAATCGGTATGCCTCAACAAGAAATTGAAGAGCGTTTGAATTGGGTCGCTGAATTGGTAGGGCTTTCAGATAAATTAGAGGTCCATCCGTTCGATTTAAATGCCACTGAAAAGAAATTTTGTACAATCGGTTCTATCATTATGATGAATACAAGTATAGTTATTTTTGATGAACCAACTTGTGGACAAGATGTAAACGGCAATCTCAGACTACGAAGGATTATCCAAAAGTTGAGAGATAAGGGTGTATTGTGCATTGCCATCAGCCATGATATGAAATTTGTGGCAGACAACTTTGAGCGAATTATCGTTTTATGCCAAGGAGAAATCATTTTGGATGGATCTGCTGATGAAGTCTTTTCAGAAGTAGCAACCCTAAATAAAAGTTTTGTAACGCCTCCGCCAATTACAAGAGTTGGACAAGGAGCGGGATTTAAAAAAACAGTCTTTACAACAGAAGCTTTTATGAAAGTTTTTGAAGAGGAAAGGAGATAATCTGAATGTCTAGTGTGATGAGCCGGATTATTGTAGAAGACGGGTGACTTTTAGCGATAAGAGTCAATAGCAGCAGTATCTACAAAATAATAGAATCATGAAAGGTGTGGTTGTGGAAATGGCAACTAAAAACGAAGCAGAAAAAGTATTGGGGGTTCCTGTACCAAAGGAAGGCACGGCAGAGTTTGAAAAAATGAATCGCATGGCAAAGCGGGCAATTCCGTTGATCTTGATTATTTTTATTTTTGGAATCCTTGAACAGCAAGCATTTGGTATGATTTTTGTTAATATCGGTCAAGAGTTGGGTACGCCAGGATTAGCGCCATTGATTACGTCAATTCCTGGGATTGTATTAGGCATCGTTTGTGTGATTTATGGTTCGTTGGGTGATTTTGTGTCGCTTAAGAAAATGACCATGCTCGGTGTGAGTATTCTTGTTATTGGTTCGGCTATTGGTTTTATTTTAGGACCAGTTAGCATTTGGGCAGTTGTGATTGCACGTGTTCTGCAATCAGCTGGCGGACAAGTAGCAGGTTCTGTTTTCTTAGTGTTAGTTTCAAAATATATTGCGAAAGAAAATCGAGTGATCTACTATGGCATTTTTGTTGCAGTCTTTCGTTTTTCGGCAGCACTTGGCGTAATTGCAGCAGGTTATGTCACTAAAATCGATTGGCGTTGGTTGTTCGCAGTGCCATTGATTTCAATTATTTTTATTCCATCATTAGCAAAAAATCTACCAGACGATCATGCAGAAGGTGCTAATATCGATGGGGTTGGTTTTACCTTGATTGGTGCTTTTGCTGGAGCGATGACGATGTTCTTTACAGATATGAACCTATTTTGGGCAATCAGCTCTGTGGTGACATTGATCGCGTTTATCGTTTATATCAACAAAGCAAAAAATCCGTTTATTACACCGGAATTCTTTAAAAATCCTGCTTTTATCGCAACGATGACCGTTATTTTTGTTGGCTATTTCTTCAGTTACACATTGAACGCAGGTGTGAATGCGATTGGTTTGAATGTTTATGGGATTGATTCGGCAGAAGTGTCAACATTATTAGTTTGGTCGATTTTATTAGCAGCGTTTCTTGGGTTTGTATGTGGACCAGTGATTAAAAAAATTGGACGTTCTGCAGGGATCATCATGGCCCTTTCATTTATGGGATTAGGGTTGATTGCCATCGCCTTTGCTATTCCTCATGGAAAAGTTTGGGCATTGGCTGTAGCACCTTGTATCTATTACTTTGGAACCTCGTTCTTTTACTCACCAATCGTCGATACAGCAACCTTAACTGTTTCACCAGAAGAATCAGGTCGTGTGTTAGGTGTAAATGATTTAGTTCAAGCAATTACAGGATCCGTTGGTGTAGCAGTGTTTGGTGGCATGATGTCCTCTGGCGCAATGTCAGGCGGTAGTATTGTTGGCGGAACAAGTGGTGATGTGTCAACATACGCAAATGTATTCCTAGTGGGCGGTGCGATCGTGCTAGCGGCACTCGTTATTTTCCTAGTAACGAAAAAGACGATCTATAGTCATTCAAGAGTAGATGAATAGAGAGTTTCACATAGATAATATCGGGCTAGTCACTACGCTGTGCTTCGATCATCTCAATTCCTAAGAGCGAAAGCTTTAGGGAGTGAAGGTCTTGGGAAAATAGACTAAACGAGCCCAAAGCCCACTATGCTTTTAAACGAGGAGGAAGTTAGAATTATGTCAAAAAGAAAAGTTATTTTAGATTGTGATCCTGGTCATGACGATGCGATTGCCCTTTTAATGGCACTAGCATCTGACGAAATCGATTTAGTCGCGATTACAACTTCAGCTGGAAACCAACTGCCAGAAAAAACATTCAATAATACTAGAAAACTCTTAGCACTAACGAATCGAGAAGATATCCCAGTCGCAATGGGTGCGTTAAAACCGCTTAGAAGAGAGTTGATCATTGCAGATGATGTCCATGGTGAAAGTGGTCTAGATGGTGCTGAATTACCTGAGCCAACGGTAGCTCCAGCAACGATTCGTGCCAATGACTTACTCGCAAAAATGTTAAGTGAAAGTGATGAAAAAATAACGATCGTTGCAACGGGTCCTTTAACGAATATCGCGATTTTCTTACTCTCTCATCCAGAACTAAAAGAAAAAATTGAACTGATCTCCTTTATGGGCGGTGCTTGCTTTGGCGGAAATATCACCCCACATGCAGAATTCAATATTTATGTTGACCCAGAAGCGGCTGATATCGTGGTGAAATCAGGTGTTCCTGTCGCTATGTTTGGTTTAGATGTGACCTTAAAGGCTCAATTATTTGAAGAGGATATTAAAGAAATCCGTGAAATCGGAAACCCAGTCGCAACGACAATGGCAGACTTGCTAGACTTCTTCAATTTAACAACAACAGTACCATTTTTAGCAGAAGAAGGACATGTTGAAGGAATCCATATGCATGATCCATGCGCGATGGCCTATGTTATTGATCCGTCTATGTTTAAAGCCTTACCTATGCATGTTGAAGTGGAAACGAGTAATACCTTATCATTAGGTAGCACAGTTGTCGATTATGATGATTTATTCAAGAAGGAAAAAAATGTTGTGGTTGGATTTGATGTCGATCTTCCCAAGTTCAAAGAATTGGTGATTCAAACAATCAACCATTTTTCTAACTAAGTAATCATGTAATATGAAGCGTTTGAAATGGAGGGACGTTCAGCCAATGAACAAAGTTACGATTATAGGGAGTATCAATTCAGATACAACGTTAAGGATGAAGTATCTGCCAAAACCTGGTGAAACACTTCACACCACTGAATTATTTACTTCCGGTGGCGGTAAAGGAGCCAACCAAGCCATCGCCGCAAGAAGAAATGGCGCACAAACTGCTTTTATTGGAGCGGTTGGCAAGGATGATACGGGAAAAAGAATGATTACGTTATTAGAAAAAGAAACCATCGATATATCAGGGATAGAGGTCATTGACAATCAAAGTACAGGAAGTGCCTATATCTTACTTGATAGTTTTGGAGAAAATAGTATTATCATTCATTCTGGAGCAAATAATCATATCACGAATGCACAAGTCAAAGCATACCAAGACTTAATTGAAGCAAGTGATTTTATTATTGCCCAATTTGAAAGTACGCTGGATAGTACGATTCAAGCGTTTAAACTAGCCAAACAAAACGGTGTAAAAACCATCTTGAATCCAGCGCCTGCTTTTGAACAGATTCCGCCTGAATTATTAGCACATACGGATTTAATTATACCGAATGAATCAGAAGTTGAAATATTAACAGGAATCAAAATTTCCTCCGAGCAAAGCATGAAAGAAGCAGCTGACTATCTACACAATTTAGGTATCGAATCTGTTGTGATCACACTTGGTAATAAGGGCGCTTTCTACGATGTAAAAGGAAAAAGCGGGATCATTCCAGCTCTTAAGGTCAAAGCAGTGGATACAACAGCTGCAGGTGATACCTTTATCGGGGCAATGGTCTCTGTTTTGCAGAAGGATTTTAGCAATCTAGAAGAAGCAATTAAGTATGGAACCAGAGCTGCGGCTTTAACGGTTCAGCGATTTGGAGCACAACCATCGATACCCTATGGGAGTGAATTGCTGTAGCAGAGAGTTATTTTGGATAGAGTGTTTTGATGATAATAGAAGCAATAACTGAAATCGTTTAAAGAGGGAACTATCAAATAATGGTAGTTCTCTTTTTATTGTTTGGAGCAATATCAATAGACTTTTATTGAAATACTCCTCATATTTTTTTCTAATTGAAAAGTAAAACCGAAGAGCTTCAACAAAAAGTTTAGGAAAATCACAAGAGAAGAATTATTTTGATTTCTGATATTTTTGCTAGTTGTGAGATTTAATCTTGTTATGTTGAATGGTATGTTTAAAAAAGATTGCGTATAAGGAAAAAGGAATGACGAAAGTTGGAATTGTAAATAGAAAAGGCAAAATTATTGAATACCAGTTAAATTGTAACTATAGATCCAAAAGAACAGCATTAGGTTCAAAAATTATTTTGATATTAATGAGACTATCTAGTTATTGTACATATATGCGAGTGAATAGTTGCGCTTAAGTATAATTAGCTCTAAAAAAATAGTTTATAGTCTTTTTTTAATTTTTTATATAAAATGATGTTATAATTTTACATTTAGTTTTTTTAGTATTACAATTATGGGATATAATGTTACATAGTTTCATGAAGATTAAGCTAGCTTTTTTTTAAGACTATAGGCCTAATACAAAATCAATAATAGTGTATTTGCAAGTTTAGTAATTGTTAGTTTGTTTCTGACAGAACTATTTAAGATATTTATAGTTGTTGGGAATCTAATAGCTGTCTTGGATTTGATAAGAAGACAAAAGTAAATAAATGTACATAAACAAAACAGGTCGTTTAGAAAATAAGCAATTTCTAAACGACCTGTTTCCTATATAAGATTAATGTTTTTATTCTTATTTTTTATGGTATTCATTTTTTTTATATCTTGAAAGAATTAAGTTCAAGATATTTTTATTCTTTATTATATGTACTCAAAAGAGTGGAATTCATTACTTGTATAAGTATATTCTATTATTTTTAATTCGTCTAGTACTAAAATATCTTTTTATTATCAATTTTTTATGTAAAAACGCAAAAAAATGATAATTTTTGATTGTTTTGTTGATTATTTTTAGTTTGGAAAAGAGATATTTATATGTATAATTCTTTTTTAGCCGTCAAAAACCGTCAAATACAAATGATTTAGGAGGAAATAATATGTCAAAAAGAGGAGAAAATATCTATAAGCGAAAGGATGGGCGCTGGGAAGGTCGTTATAGAAAAGGCCGGGATAAAGAAGGCAGAATTATTTATGGATATGTTTATGGAAAACAATATAATGAAGCAAAAGAAAAATTATCAAAAAAAAATGCAGACTATTCTATATACGGAGAAGCGTCTGCAAAAGAAGAAATGATGGTAGACGAATGGTTACATTATTGGTTAAATATTTTAATGAAAAATAGAGTCAAACCTTCTACATATTCAAATTATAGAGGGCGAATTAAACGACATCTTTCTCCATTTTTTAAAAACAAGCAATTATCTGAGCTAGAAACATCTGATATCGACAGATTTATTTATTCATTGTATCTATCAGAACTCTCTTCCAACACTATTCGCAGTATTATTAGTATGCTAAGAAGTGCGCTAAAAAAAGCCGTTAATGATAATAAAATTTCAAAAAATCCTTGTCAAGGAGTCATTTTACCCCCATTAATGAAAACAGAAATAAAAAGTTTAGATAGAAAGCAACAAAAAAAATTGGAACAAATTGCTTTATATAAAAAAGAGTGCTCAGCAGAAATTATTGCCTTGTATACAGGTATGAGAATCGGGGAGATTAGCGGGTTAAAATGGGAAGATATCGATTTCAGAAATAATAGAATTATTGTAAAAAGAACCATTTCCAGAATACCTTCAGTAACAGAATCCCACAAGACTGAGATTATTATAGGGAAACCAAAGTCGATTAATGGAGAACGTGCCATACCGATATCTAAAAATCTGAAGAGATATTTAATGGAAAAAAAACAAAAGAGTACGAGTATATTCGTCATTTCCTGCAAAAACAGTTTTACAGAGCCACGTATTATTAATTATCGTTTTAAAAAATCAGTAGAAGAAGCAAAAATAGGCCCGGTTCACTTTCACGCATTGCGTCACACTTTCGCAACTAGATGTGTTGAATCAGGCATTGATATTGCTACATTGAGTAAAATCTTAGGACATGCATCAACCAAAATGACGCTCGATATCTATACAGATTCTTTGTGGGAAACTAGACGCTCGGCAATGATGGTAATAGATAAACAGCTTAATTATGATGAAAAGGTAACTTTATAATGCATGAAGGACATTCGGTAAAACGCTGAGTGTCTCTTTTTTTAGCCGTCAAATGAATCGTCAAATTATCTCGTAGAATGAGTAGTAATTGGTTGAATCGAAAGAATATCTTGAACTTAATTCTTTCAGGATATTCATTATTTGTTTTTTACTATTAGCGCGACAAGTACAATTTTCAGATCAAAACATCTTCAATAGTAATTTACTTTTGAATACATACTGCGAAAAGTTTTTAGTTCTGGATATAAATTTAGTAGGAGGTACCTGTGATGTATACTATCGGTATTTTTCGAGATTCGTCTCAACCTGTATTGGATTATACCAAAGAATTTGTAAGCTTAGGTCATGAGGTTACGATTTTACAAGTTGGAGACGTGGGTTCTGAGCTAGTAGATGTAGATGCATTTATTATTGAAGAATCAGCTTTAACGGAGTTATCTTGTATTTGCAAAAATATTTTGGAATTAAGAATGAGATTGAATAAATTAATCTGGGTGTTGTTGATTGATAATAATGAAGAAGTAAAAACAAAAAAGAAAATTTATCTACAACTAGGTGCAGATGGTGTCTCTGTTTATGAAGAAGAATTTGTTCTACAATTTTCCAATATCTTAAAGCGAATTGAGAATAAAGATGACCTCAAAATTTTACAGAATATATCAACGACTAAGGCATTACTAGAATTACTCCCAGAAAATCTAAGTGTTTTAAGAGAAGGAAAAGTCGAAATTAACCTAACCAAATTGGAATTTAAAGTACTGGAACTTCTTTTTAATAAACATGACAAGGCTTTATCCTATGAAGAAATCTATCAACAGATTTGGGCAAATGAAAATACTGAGAAAAAAGAGTATCGAGTTAGTAATATTATATTCCATTTAAGAGCAAAAATTGAAGAAGACCCTACTTCACCAAAATTTATTAAGACGGTGCGAACAATCGGTTACAAATTAGCGCTTAATCAACAAGTACATGATGTTGGGATGAATAAAGCTTGAAGGAGGTGAGAAAACTAAGAACATTGTTTTTAAACTAAAGGGGCAGGAGGGAAAATGAATGAAATGATAAAAAAAAGAAAATTTCAATTAGTTGGAATGAGCATAGCCATTCTTTCAATCCTCATTTTAGCTATGCTTTCACAGGTGTTTACTTCATCAACCAAAATTTTCGCTAAATCACCAATCTCCTTGACAACTGTTGAAGATGAACGCTATGCAAATGAATTCTTTCATTTACAAATTTCTGACACAAGAGCACAAAATGAGCTGAAGAAATCTGATGATAGTAATCCATCAACTGATTTGGGTGAGCAAAAAAAGGATTGGCAAGTTTATCTGCCAGAAGGCATAAATTTTGACGAAACAGAAGAAAGAGACATGCTTTTAAAAGAAGACCCAAAAGTAGAGTTCCCTGTTTTTAATTGGAATGATGAAACACGGATGTTGACGATTACAGTCAATAGTGATAAATCTTCCTTGAAATTAGCGTTATTAGCAGACAAAAGTGGTGATTACTCACTACGATTAGCTGATGAAGCAGGTAGCGTTGCACAACAAGAGCTAAAACTTTCGGTAAAAGAAGCGAAAGAGGCAACAGCCAGCAGCCAAGCTTCTAACAATGTAAATTTCGTTCAGCCAAGAACATTAAACACTCGAGCTGCTGGTACAGCAGAAGTGACTGATTGGCAAAGTTTTGTTGAAGCAATCGCCGATAACACAGTGAATACCATTTCAGTACAAAATGATATTACACTGTCTGGGACGTTGAACAACTATAAGGATCTATTTAGTGTTAGTTCAGTTGATCTAGCCAGTGCGCAGAACGTCTATTTGTATATCAATAAAAATGCGACTGCACGCTCCCTGACAATTGATGGAAATGGACATAACTTTAATTTTGGTAACCTAGCGATCGGTTTTCTGGACCAATCAAGCTATGTATCAGGAAGTTCTGGAACCATTTTTGGCTATTGGGATTTAAAATTCCAAAACATTAACATGAGTTCCTCAAACTATTCTGGACCATTCTATATTTCATCGTATACGGCGACTGAAAGTGCCACGAATGGATTAACGGGAACAAATCGAAGCAATGCGAATATTTCTTATGATACTGCTTCGGCTACCAATACGAGAAATGTGACAGACTTTTTAGGGTACACGATTGGTCTAAATGACCCATGGGTAACGAATGTGGAACTGTTAAATGATATCTATACAAATGCCCCAACCTATTCGTCTAGTTATTTTATTTATAGTCCGTATTTACGTTACTCTCAAAATGTGACCACAGCGACATCGATTGGAATTGCTTCAGGTGGTGAGTCCCATATGTATTTCCAATTACAAGGAAATGCACGGACGGTTAAAGTCAACGGGAACAATTACACATTAGATTTTGGTTCGCTTTGTTTTTCGTTCCAAGCCTATAATAATTACGGTTCAAAAGCATGGGATATCCAATTTAGTAATATGACGGTTTATCATGGTAACTACTGGGGTGCGATGATTTTTAACAATGGTGCCAATGGCGGAAAAATGACCATGGATAATTACACTGGGTATGGAACACAGTTTTTAGAATCACAACAAACCACGTTAACACTAAAAAATAAAGTTCATTTGGAGCAACAACGTACGTGGACTTCAGTAAAAAAAGACGGCACAACAATCCGTACATGGAATGTAAATAACTATCAACAAGGAAGCTTAGCGATTTCTACAGCTGTTGTAGAAGATAATGCTGATGTTTACATTTCTTCTTTAGGTTCGAATGTATTGTATATGCCATCAGGCAGCTTTGCCATCGGTAAAAATGTCAAGCTTAAACTGGAACGTGGCAATCAAACAACCGCAGCCGAATACTACAATACCAACTTGAACATTTCAGGCGGGTCATTATCTGTAGGCGAAGGTTCCACCGTTGATATCTTAAATCATCATGCGACATTTGGTGGTGCTGTCTACCTAGGATCAGCTTCATCTGAGTTAAACATTGGGAAAGATGCGACGGTAAATATTCAAACAGATGCCTATACTGGAACGGGTAACAACAATATAAACTATAACCCAATCTATATGAATGGCGGGTCGATCAACGTTTCAGGGAACTTAAATGTTAAAGGGGTAAACATGGGGGCCAGCACAACGGATTTATTCTATGTTGCAAATAACTCAACCTTTATCGTTCAACCGAATGCTTCGTTTGATATTCAAAGCGATAGCACATCGATCACGCAATATTTATTGCGAATGGGTGGAGCGTCATCAACTTTTAAATTCTCAGATGCTAAACGCGTGAATCTTCAAAAAAATAGCGCATTAACTAGCGGTACATCTACCAATAATGGGTTGATTTGGTCTCAAGGAAACTTGGATGTGTCGGTTCAAAATGTCTTCCAATGGTCATTGAATAATGTGGCTGGTGGGGCTGATAGTGATAATGGGTACACATATGAGTACATTCCGATGAGTAATATGCGATTAGCTTATGGAAGTGGCTTTAATCCTACAATCACAGCATCTAATGCGATGACAAATGAAACGTTAACTAGATTTAACGCGAATTTTACAACGAGAGGACAACAACGGGTTCTCTTTACTCGAGTACCGGATCCAAGTGTTGCAATTCATAGCATTGCAACTGATAATCGTGGCAATAGTAGTTCGACCACTGTGTCTGGCTATGCGATTCCAAATGCCTATGTCCGCATTTGGGATGTACCAGTCAATAACTCGATCACGGCAGCCCTTGATCCATCAACCGATAGCGTAAAATCGCCCGTAGAAGATATGTCTACACCAACTGAATATCGTGCGAATTTTACAACGAAATCAGATGCGGCAGGAAATTGGTCCGTAACCGTACCAGCAGGGCATTATTTTACAGCTGGAAGTGTCATTCACGCTTACGGATTTGCGAATCTAAAAGCGGAAGAAGTGACACAAACAGTCTTGGATAAAACACCACCTACAGCTTCACCGGTGACTTATTATATGACGAAAGGTGATCCTTTGCCTGCAGCAAAAGACATGGTGAAAGACGTT
>Ga0308165_1006361_pt1 | contig 10449 bp, 10 predicted proteins | sample PhyWR2_FD_201032 | JGI IMG/M metagenome (GOLD analysis project Ga0308165, IMG submission 201032) | Phyllosphere microbial communities from UC Gill Tract Community Farm, Albany, California, United States - DLSLW.R2 | ecosystem: Host-associated > Plants > Phyllosphere > Unclassified | place: USA... | reverse complement strand
TCGGCCGCACCTTCATCATGCCGGGCCAGGGCCTGCGCAAGAAGTCCGTGCGCCAGAAGCTCAACGCCATCGGTTCCGAATTCAAGGGCAAGAGCGTGCTGCTGGTCGACGATTCGATCGTGCGCGGCACCACCAGCCGCGAGATCGTGCAGATGGCGCGTGAAGCCGGCGCCAAGCGCGTGATCTTCGCTTCGGCTGCGCCGCCGGTGAAGTTCCCGAACGTCTACGGCATCGACATGCCGACGCGCGACGAACTGATCGCCTATGGCCGCACCGATGAAGAAGTCTGCCGCGAAATCACGGCCGATGCGCTGGTGTACCAGGACGTGGAAGACCTGAAGCGTTCGATCTCCGACATCAATCCGGCGCTGCGCAATTTCGAAGCATCGTGCTTCGACGGCAACTACATCACCGGCGACATCTCGCGTGACTACCTCGATCGTATCGAGTTCGCCCGCAAGAATCCGAAGCCGGCTTTGGAAGATGCCGTCCGTTCGCAACTCAACCTGAACCTGGCGCGCGTGGACTGATTTTCACGGTAGCAGGACAAGATGAACGCCGGAACGCCGCAATGGTGTCCGGCGTTTTTCATTGGCGCGACCGGAATGCTGCGGCCGTCGCGGAACTGGCTTATCATCACTGTTCTCCCGTCCCACCGTCCCACTATTCCTTGTCACGGACCTGATTCTTACCATGAACGAAAAGAAGAACTACGGCTTCACCACCACCATCCTGCACAGCGATCGCCAGAAGACGATTGAACACGGCTCCCTGCACAAGCCGATCCACACATCCGTCGCCTTCGGCTACAAGGACGCGCGCCAACTGGCCGAAGTATTCCAGGGCAAGCAATCGGGCTACCGCTACGGCCGCCAGGGCAATCCGACCGTGTCGGCGCTGGAAGACAAGGTCACCGGGATGGAAGGCGGCCTGTCGACGATCTGCTTCGCCACCGGCATGGCCGCCATCGGCGCCGTGATCCAGGGGCTGCTGCGCGAAGGCGACCACGTGGTGTCGTCGGCTTTCCTGTTCGGCAATACCAACAGCATGTGGATGACGGTCCATGCGCAAGGCGCGCGCGTGTCGATGGTGGACGCCACCGACGTCAAACTGGTCGAGGAGGCGCTGACGCCGCAGACGCGCATCGTCTTCGTCGAAACCATCGCCAATCCGCGCACCCAGATCGCTGACCTGAAACGCATCGGCGAGTTGTGCCGCGAGCGCGGGATTCTGTATATCGTCGACAACACGATGACGTCTCCCTACCTGTTCCAACCCAAGGCGGTCCACGCCGGGCTGGTGGTCAATTCACTGACCAAGTCGATCGGCGGCCACGGCAATGCGCTGGGCGGCGCGCTGACCGACACGGGTTTGTACGATTGGTCGCGTTATCCGCACATCGCCGACAACTACAAGAAGAATCCGCAAGCGCAGTGGGGCATGGCGCAAATCCGCGCCAAGGCCTTGCGCGACTTCGGCGCTTCGCTGGGACCGGAAGCCGCGCATCACATCGCCGTCGGCGCCGAAACCATCGCACTGCGCCAGGACCGCGAATGCGCCAATGCGCTCGCCGTGGCACAGATGCTCGACGCCGATCCGCGCGTGGCGGCAGTGTACTATCCGGGCCTGCCGTCGCATCCGCAACACGCACTGGCGACGGAGCTGTTCCGTTCTTACGGCAGCTTGCTGAGTTTCGAGCTGAAAGACGGCATCGACTGCTTCGACTACCTGAATCGCCTGCAACTGGCGGTGGCGTCGAGCAACCTGGGAGATACGCGCACGCTGGTGATTCCGGTGGCGCACACGATCTTCTTTGAAATGGGGCAGGAGCGCCGCGCAGCGATGGGCATCGCCGAGTCGCTGATCCGGGTTTCCATCGGTCTGGAGGACACGGACGATCTGGTCGAGGATTTCAGGCAGGCGCTGGATTCGTAGTACGAGCAAGCCATGCCGGTTATGGCCGGCATGGCGTGATGCTCCTCAAGGAAGCAGCTTGTCTGCAGCCTTGTGATCGGCCCACTTGTTGGTGTAGCTGGGTTTGTAGGTCTTGAAGCGCTGGACCAGGCTGGCCGGGTCGGCGTCATGCATCATCAGCAAGGACTGCTCGGCTGTCAGGAAACGCTGCGACACCAGATGCTCGATGAAGGCGATCAGGTTGTCGTAAAATCCGTCGACATTGAGCAGGCCGATCGGCTTGTAGTGGAAACCGAGCTGCGCCCAGGTCAGCACTTCGAACAATTCTTCCAAGGTTCCCATGCCGCCCGGCATGGCGACGAAACCATCCGACAATTCCGCCATCATGGCCTTGCGTTCGTGCATGTCCTTGACGATGTGCAGGCGGGTCAGGCCGTTGTGGCCCAGTTCCTTGTCCAGCAGCGCCTTGGGAATGACGCCGGTGGCTTCGCCGCCGAGCCGCATCACTTCCGTGGCGATCACGCCCATCAGGCCGACGTTGCCGCCGCCATACACCAGGGCGATATTGTCCTTGACCATTTGCTGCGCCAGGGCGCGCGCGCCTTGTGCGTAGACTTCGGAAGCGCCCACGGAGGAACCGCAATATACACAGATGGATTTCATTTTTCTTTCGCTCGGAGTAATCAACACCGCCATGTTATAACATGAGGACAAGACCTGATCGTGACAGGCGGCATGAAGGTTTATCAAGGAACAGCATGCAGAACAAGATTGTGACACTGGCATTGCAAGGAGGCGGTTCGCACGGTGCATTCACCTGGGGCGTGCTGGATCGCTTGCTGGAAGACCGGCGCATCGACTTCGAGGGCATCAGCGGCGCCAGCGCCGGCGCCATGAACGCCACGGTGCTGGCGCACGGCTACAATCTCGGCGGACGCGAAGGCGCGCGTGAGGCGCTCGCGGCGTTCTGGGGGCGTATCGCGGTCAAGGAGCCGTTCAGTTTCCTGCCGCCCGAAATGCTGCCGGGCGGCTCCAGCCTGCTAAACCAGAGCACGCCGGCGGCGATGCATGCCTTGCTGGCGATGACGCGGTTCTTTTCACCGACGCAGCTCAATCCTCTCGACATCAATCCGCTGCGCGACATCCTCGAAGAGCAGATCGATTTCGAACGCCTGCGCAGCAGTGGCGACATCAAGCTGTTCATCGCGGCCACCCGCGTCAGCACCGGCACGCTGAAAATCTTCCGTAATCGCGAACTGACCGTGGACAGCTTGCTGGCTTCGGCCTGTCTGCCCTCGATGCACCGGCCGGTGGAAATCGACGGCGAAGCCTATTGGGACGGCGGTCTGACCGCCAATCCCCCGATCTTTCCCTTGCTGCACCTGTGTTCGGCGCGGGACTTGCTGGTGGTGTTGCTGCATCCGTGCAGCCGGCCCGGCACGCCCACTTCAACACAGGAGATCGGCCAGCGGCTCAGCGAAATCAGTTTCAGTTCGGCTTTCTTCACCGAGCTCGGCGGCCTGGCGCTGGCCAAGCGCGAAGCCGAAAGCGCCATGTTCGCCTTCGGTACGCTGGAGCGCCGGCTCAGGAAACTCAACATGCATCTGGTGGAGGCCAACGACCTCATGAGCCAGCTCGACGTCATGAGCAAGCTCAACACCAAGACCTCCTTCATCCACGGTCTGCACGACGAAGGACGGCAGGCGGCGGAGCGCTGGCTGGAAAAGAATTTCCACATGCTCGGCCTGAAATCCTCGTTCGATCTCGGACGCTACCTGCAATAGGCAGCAAGCGGGACGCAACAGGCAGGTGAGGCAGGAGAGGGCGGAGAAGCTTATACTGTCAGGTTTTCCGATCGTCCTTCCTCAAGCCATGAAGCCATCCCGTTCCGAATACCTCAACATCCGCGGCCTGCAGTACCACGTGCGCCACTGGGGCGACCCGCACGCGCCCAAGCTGTTCATGGTGCACGGCTGGATGGATATTTCGGCGTCGTTCCAGTTCATGGTCGATTGCCTGCAAAAGGAATGGCATGTGATCGCCCCGGACTGGCGCGGATTCGGCCTGACCGAGCGGCCGCAGGCCGACACCTACTGGTATCCCGACTACCTCGCGGATCTCGACGCACTGCTGCTGCATTACTCGCCCGATGAAGCGGTCAACCTGCTCGGCCACAGTCTGGGAGGCAATGTCGTCGGCTTGTATGCCGGCGTGCGCCCGCAGCGCATCGCCAAACTGGTCAACCTGGAAGGCTTCGGCCTGCCCGGCACCAAGCCTGAGGACGCGCCCGGACGTTTCGCCAAGTGGCTCGACGAACTGCAGGAAAAGCCGGAGATGCGCTCCTATCCTTCGCTCGACGGCGTCATCGCCCGCCTGCAAAAAACCAATCCGCGCCTGAGCCGCGAGCGCGCTGGATTCCTGGCGGCGCATTGGGCCGGACAGAACGACGAAGGTAACTGGGAAATCCTCGGCGATCCGGCGCACAAGAACACCAACCCGCTGCTGTATCGCATCGACGAAGTGACCGCCTGCTGGGCCCGTATCAGCGCGCCGGTGCTGTGGGTGGAAGCGGCGGAAACCGATATCTGGCGCTGGTTCGGCGACAACGCGCTGATGCGTGCCGAGATCGATCGCCGCATCGCTTTCATCCCCGACGTACGCACGGAAACCATCCCCGATGCCGGCCATATGCTGCACCACGACCAGCCCGAATTGCTGGCCGCAGCGATCGAGCGTTTCCTCGCAGAATAAGTCCTGGCGCGCCACGTTCCGCCGGTTGTGCACGTGCAGCAGAGACAACGCAGGCGGCGTACAATGAAGTTATCTTTTCCCCCATTTCCAAGGTCTTGCGCGCAATGCTCAACGTCGATATGCACTGCCATTCCAACTTCTCCGACGGTTTACTGCCGCCGGAAGAGGTGGCTGCGCGTGCCAAGGCCAACGGCGTCGATGTCTGGGCGCTGACCGACCACGACGAAATCGGCGGCATCGCCATCGCCCGCAAGGCGGCGCAAGACCTGGGCCTGCGCTATATCCCGGGCGTCGAGATTTCAGTGACCTGGGCCGGCCAGACCGTGCATATCGTCGGTCTGCGCATCGACGAGACCAATGCTGCGCTGGTACAGGGACTCGCTGCCACGCGCAACGGCCGCGAGCGGCGCGCACGCGAGATCGCCGCCCAACTTGCCGTCGCCGGTATTCCCGACGCTTTCGACGGCGCCCTGAAACACGTCGGCAACCCCGACCTGATATCCCGTACGCATTTTGCCCGCTACATCGTCGAAACCGGCCGCTGCGCCGACACCAAGGAAGTGTTCCGCAACTACCTGTGCGAAGGCAAGCCTGGCTACGTACCGCATCGCTGGGCCACGCTCAGAGAATCGGTCGAATGGATCTGCGGCGCCGGCGGCGTGGCCGTGATTGCGCATCCGGGCCGCTATTCGTACAGCGAGCTCGAATTCGGCGCCTTGTTCGACGAGTTCAAGCAATACGGCGGCACCGGCATCGAAGTCATCACCGGCAGCCATACGCCCGACCAGTACGAGGAATATGCGCGCGTGGCCAGGCGTTTCGGTTTTCTTGCGTCCATCGGCTCGGATTTCCACGGTCCGGGAGAGTCGCACGTCGATCTGGGCGCCTTGCCGCCGCTGCCTTCCGGGTTGACGCCGGTGTGGCACGACTGGGGCTTGTAGGCCCCGGCCCGTGCAATACCCCGGTCGTGCACGGGTCTCTTGATTTATCCCCACTTGTTCCTATCTAATAACCACTTTCCTGATAGGAGTTTTCCGGATGAAACGCATATTCCTCTTCCTCGCGACCAATATCGCCGTGCTGGTGGTGATGAGCGTGATCTTGTCTCTGCTCGGCGTGGACAAATTCCTGACCCGTTCAGGCCTGAACTTGCCGATGCTGCTGGTGTTCTCGATCGTGGTCGGTTTTACCGGTTCGATCATTTCGCTGCTGATGAGCAAGTCCATGGCGAAATGGAGCACCGGCGCGCGCGTGATTGACACGCCGGTCAATTCGACGGAGGTCTGGCTGGTCAATACCGTGAGCAAGCTGGCCCAGCGCGCCGGCATCGGCATGCCAGAAGTGGCTGTCTACGAAGGCGAACCGAACGCCTTCGCCACCGGCGCTTTCAGGGATTCCGCCTTGGTGGCGGTGTCGACGGGTTTGCTGCAAGGCATGACGAAAGAAGAAGTCGAAGCCGTGCTCGGCCACGAAGTTGCCCACATCGCCAACGGCGACATGGTGACGATGACGCTGATTCAGGGGGTGGTGAATACTTTCGTGGTGTTCCTGTCGCGTGTGGTGGGCTACTTCGTCGACTCGGCGCTGCGCCGTAACAATGACGATTCCGGTCCCGGCATCGGTTACATGGTGACCGTCATGGTGTGCCAGATCGTGTTCGGCATCGGCGCCTCGATGATCGTTGCCTGGTTCTCGCGCCATCGTGAATTCCGCGCCGACGCCGGTTCCGCCAGGTTGCTCGGCGGTCCGCAACCGATGATCAACGCGCTGGCGCGATTGGGCGGCATTTCCGCCAGCGGTTTGCCGCAATCGATGGCGGCCATGGGTATCAGCGACAAGCCGGGATTCATGGAATTGTTTTCCACGCATCCACCGATGGAGCAGCGCATTGCCGCGCTGCGCGGCCAGCGCTAAGCAGGTGAGAACAGAAAACGGCGGCGTATAACCGCCGTTTTTCCTTTTTTGAAGTACATTTGATTTGATTTAATTCGAAGAACCCATGAGTCAGTTTTTCCAGATCCATCCCGACAATCCGCAACTGCGCCTGATCAAGCAGGCCGCGCAAATTGTCCAGAGCGGCGGCATCGTGGCCTTGCCCACCGATTCCTGTTACGCGCTGGTCTGCCAGCTCGACAACAAGGACGCAGTGGAGCGCCTGCGCCGCATCCGCGGCGTCGACGAGAAGCACCACCTGACCCTCCTGTGCCGCGACCTCAGCGAGATCGCGCAATACGCCAAGGTCGACAATCGCCAGTACCGTCTGCTGAAGGCCGCTACGCCGGGCCCCTACACCTTTATCCTGGAAGCGACCAAGGAAGTGCCGCGCCGGTTGAGCCATCCGTCGCGCAAAACCATCGGCCTGCGCGTGCCGGAAAACCAGATCGCCCACGCCTTGCTGGCCGAGCTGGGCGAGCCGCTGATCGGCACCACGCTGATTCTGCCGGAGCAGGACGACGCGCTGACCGACGCCGAGGAAATCCGCGACCGCCTCGAAAAGCAGATAGAACTGGTCATCGACAGCGGCGCATGCAGCTTAGAGCCGACCACCGTTATTGATCTCACCGACGACAACGAACCGGTGCTGGTCAGGCAGGGGCGGGGCGACGCAGCGCCGTTCGGTTTGTAGTTTGCCCTGGGGAAATCAATTCCTGATTGCGGGCCGCCATGTGCGGTCCGTTTTTGTTTCATGGCTTGTCTTGCGCACAATAAAATTGTCTTTTTGATAATTTTGTCTTCCGTTCGGCGCGCTTTCAAGCGAGCGACGGCCGATATTCCCGCGGCCGGTCCTTTTCCCTCTGCTACCTCTGCTAAAATTCGCACCCATGAATGATCTTATCCAGACTGTCGCAGTGTATGCGCTCCCGGTATTGTTCGCGATTACACTGCACGAGGCAGCGCATGCCTTCGCAGCCAAGTACTTCGGCGACAACACCGCCTACATGATGGGGCGCATGAGCCTCAATCCCCTCAAGCACATCGATCCCTTCGGCACCATCGTCATCCCGGTGCTGCTGTATTTCGCCACCAGCGGTGCGTTCCTGTTCGGTTACGCCAAACCGGTGCCGCTGGACTTCGGCAAGCTGCGCAAGCCCAAGCGCGACATGGCCTGGGTAGCGTTGGCCGGTCCCGCCGCCAACTTCCTGATGGCGCTGATCTGGACGCTGATGATTTACGCCCTGGCCATCGGCGGGGTCCAGGAAGAATTCTTCATGCTCATGGCCAAGGCCGGCGTGCTGACGAACCTCGTCATGTTCGCGTTCAACCTGTTTCCGATTCCACCGCTTGACGGCGGCCGCATCCTGACCAGTTTGCTGCCAAACCGTTATGCGTATAAATTTGCACAGATTGAGCCCTACGGCTTCTTCATCGTGATGGCGCTGGTGCTGCTCAAGGTGATTTACACCTGGTGGATGGCGCCGGTGATGTATCTGGCCGGCAGCCTGCTGCAACTGATCGTATCGCCGTTATCCTTCTTTTTCTGAAGACTTACACCATGTATCCTGATCGCGTTGTCTCCGGTATGCGCCCCACGGGCGCGCTGCATCTGGGCCATTACCACGGCGCCCTGAAGAACTGGGTCAAGCTGCAATCCGAACTGCCTTGCCTGTTCTTCGTCGCCGACTGGCATGCACTGACCACGCATTACGACGACCCCAGCGTGATCGAGACCAGCACCTGGGAAATGGTGATCGACTGGCTCGCCGCCGGTGTCGATCCCTCGCAATCGACCCTGTTCATCCAGTCACGCGTGCCCGAGCATGCAGAACTGCATCTGTTGCTCTCGATGGCCACGCCGCTGGGCTGGTTGGAGCGCGTGCCGACCTACAAGGACCAGCAGGAAAAACTCGCCGACCGCGACCTTGCGACTTACGGTTTCCTTGGTTATCCCTTGCTGCAGGCGGCCGATGTGCTGATCTACCGCGCCAGCCAGGTGCCGGTGGGCGAAGACCAGATTCCGCACATCGAGATGATGCGCGAAATCTCGCGCCGCTTTAATCATCTGTACGGCAAGGAAAAAGGCTTCGAGGAAAAAGCCCGCGAAGCCGTCAAGAAACTCGGCAGCAAGCGCTCCAAGCTGTATCTGGAACTGCGCACGCAGTTCCAGGAGCAGGGCAACGAAGAAGCGCTGGAGCAGGCCAAGGCCATGCTCGACGATGCGCAGAATTTATCCATGATCGACCGCGAACGCCTGTTTGGCTACCTCGAAGGAAGCCGCAAGCTGATCCTGACCGAGCCGCAGGCCTTGCTCACCGAAGCCTCGCGCCTGCCGGGCCTGGACGGCGCCAAGATGTCGAAGAGCTACGGCAACGCCATCGCGCTGCGTGAAGACAAGGAATCCGTGACCAAGAAGGTCCGCACCATGCCGACCGATCCGCAGCGCGTGCGCCGCACCGATCCGGGCGATCCGGGCAAATGCCCGGTCTGGCAATTCCACAAGGTGTATTCCGACGATGCCGTGCGGCAATGGGTCGACAAGGGCTGTCGTTCGGCCGGTATCGGTTGCCTGGAATGCAAGCAACCCGTGATCGACGCCATCCTGTCCGAGCAGCAGCCGATGCTGGAACGCGCGCAGCAGTACATCGATGATCCGTCGCTGGTGCGCGCCATTATCGCCGACGGTTGCGATACCGCGCGCAAGCTGGCGCAGGACACCATGCGCGACGTGCGCGAAGCCATGGGGCTGGGTTATTGATTGCTGCAGGTTTAAGCAGATCCGAACAAATTGACCGATAGCAGTGGCTATCCGCTACAATCGGTCTTTTATTTTCAACCGTATCTCATTACGCACTAACATCATGATCAAGGGCAGCATAGTCGCCATCGTCACGCCGATGCATCCGGATGGCAGTCTCGATTTCCCGGGCCTGCGCAAATTGATTGACTGGCATATCGCGGAGGGCACCGACGGCATCGTGATCGTCGGCACTACCGGCGAATCGCCGACCGTTTCGGTCGAGGAACACTCCGAACTGATCAAGGTCGCGGTTGAACATACCGCCAAACGCATTCCCATCATCGCCGGCACCGGCGGCAATTCGACATCGGAAGCCATCGAGCTGACCGAGTTCGCCAAGAAGGTCGGCGCCGATGCCTCGCTGCAGGTTGTTCCTTATTACAACCGTCCGACGCAAGAGGGCATGTACCTGCACTTCAAGAAGATCGCCGAAGCGGTTGATCTTCCCGTGATCCTGTACAACGTTCCCGGTCGCACCGTTGCCGATATGAGCAACGAGACCATTCTGCGCCTGGCGCAAGTCAAGGGCATCGTCGGCGTCAAGGACGCGACCGGCAATATCGGCCGCGGCTCCGACCTGATCCGTCTGGCGCCGAAGTCGTTTGCGGTTTATTCCGGCGACGATCCGACTGCGTTCGCACTGATGCTGTACGGCGGCCAGGGCAATATCTCGGTGACGGCCAACATCGCGCCGCGCGACATGCACGAGCTGTGCGCTGCGGCCATGAGCGGCAATCTCGCCCGCACGATCGAGCTGAACAACAAGATGCTGCCTTTGCATAACAAGCTGTTCGTCGAACCAAATCCGGTCCCCCTGAAATGGGCGATGACGGAACTGGGCCTGATAGAATCCGGCATGCGTTTGCCGCTGGCTCCGCTGGGCGCTGCATTTCACGATACCGTGCGTGCGGCGTTGCGCGAATCCGGTGTATTAAAATAATTAATTAACTAAACGGCAGTGTCGTTTTCCCTTGAACCCGAACCCGCTTTTCATTGCAACGATATGACAATTCGCAAGAACGTTCACTCTGCTTCACGTCTCCTTCCAC
>Ga0308165_1006360_pt1 | contig 10451 bp, 7 predicted proteins | sample PhyWR2_FD_201032 | JGI IMG/M metagenome (GOLD analysis project Ga0308165, IMG submission 201032) | Phyllosphere microbial communities from UC Gill Tract Community Farm, Albany, California, United States - DLSLW.R2 | ecosystem: Host-associated > Plants > Phyllosphere > Unclassified | place: USA... | reverse complement strand
TACTGACTATTTTCCGGATTGCCGCCTGCCTGCTGGAATACCTGCCGTCTGGATGCTGTTATTGAGAGCGTGCCCACGCCAGAAGGAACCTCTCCAGCCACGCCCGTCGCCACCCCAGCCGCCGCTCCCCCGGTGGCGAAATCCACCGCAGGTGCACCGGCAGGCCCCGGGCCTGTTGGCAAGGACACGACGGCGGGAATGCTGTTCGGCATCGGCGCCTACGTTTTGTGGGGGTTGCTCCCCCTGTACTTCTTCATCCTCATGCCGGCGGGCGCCGTCGAAATTGTCGCCAACCGCGTGGTCTGGTCGCTGCTGTTCTGCGCACTCCTGATCACCGTCACCAGGACGTGGCGGGTGCTTGCCGCGGCCTTGAAGGACCGGCGGGTTTTCGGCTCCCTGGCGCTGGCAGCGTTCCTGATCGCCATCAACTGGCTGACCTACACGTACGGCGTAACCACGGGGCAGGCCGTGGAAACGTCCCTGGGCTACTTCATCAACCCGCTGGTCTCGGTCCTGCTGGGCGTGCTGGTCCTGAAGGAAAAGCTGCGGCCGCTGCAGTGGGCGGCGGTGGTTGTCGGCTTCGTGGCGGTGGGTGTCCTCACCTACTCCTACGGGAAGCTGCCCTGGATCGCCCTGACGCTGGCGTTCAGCTTTGGCCTGTACGGCTTCGTGAAGAACCGGGTGGGCTCAAAAGTGGATGCCATCACCAGCCTCAGCGTGGAGACCATGGTGCTCGCCCCGCTGGCCGCGGTGGCCATGGTGGTCCTGGCAGCCGGCGGCGGTTCGACCCTGACATCCCAGGGTGCGGGACACTTCTGGTTGCTGCTGGCCTCCGGCGTGATCACGGCCGTGCCGCTGCTCTTCTTCGGCGCCTCCGCACGCCGGCTGCCCATGACAACCATCGGGCTGCTCCAGTACTTCGCCCCCGTCCTGCAGTTCCTGGTGGCCCTGTTCGTGTTCCGTGAAGCGATGACCATTGAGCGCTGGATCGGGTTCGGGGTGGTGTGGCTTGCCCTGGTGCTGCTGACCCTGGACATGCTTCGGGCGGCACGAAGGAACTCGCTGGCCCGGAGGGCGCTCCGCAAGGCCGCCTGATCAGCCGCCCAAGGCGCGCTTCGCGGCGTCGTACGCGGGCGTAGGCTTCCCGTCGTTGAACAGGTGGTCGTGGCCCTGGCGGAGGCTCCCGTCGTCGTCAATCCACCAGTCGTAACGGTCGTCAACGCCCCAGGTGGTGTAGGAGACGCAGGTGCGCGAGCGCAGGCAGGTGGCCAGGACCGTGGCGTACTGCTTCGCCTGGGCGTCCGTCCCCTGATCGTCCGTGACGTCGTTTTCGGAAATGCGAACGTGCAGCCCGGCGTCCCCAAAGGTTTTGAGCGTTCGGCTGAGGTCATCGGCGGAGATGGCGTCGGTCTTGAGGTCGTAGACGTGCGCCTGCAGGCCTGCACCATAGATGTGGCCGCCCTTCGCATTGGTGTCGAGGATGAGCTTGAGCAGGGCGTCTTGGCGCCGGCCCGGCACGTCGGCGCCGTTCTCGTTGATGTACTGCTTGACCTGCGGGTCGGCGGCGTACACAGCCTTGGAGACCACCGCGGGATACCCGGGCCCGAAGGCGCGGTACCAGATGTTCTGCTGCATGCTGGTCCCCTGGTTGACGTCGAACGGCTCGTTCACCACGTCCAGGGATGCCAGCCTGCCCTTGAAGTGCGCCACCACGGTGCTGACGTAGTCCAGCAGTGCGGCGCCGGTGGCCTGTCGTTCCGCCTCGGAGCCGGTGGGCAGCTCCTGCATCCAGCGGGGCATGGCCTCCGTGAAGGCGATGGTGTGGCCGTGCACCGCCATGCCCTTGCTTTGGGCAATGGCCAGGATGGCATCGGCCTCTTCGAAGGTGTAGACGCCCTGCTGCGGGGAGAGGAACTGCGGCTTCATGGCGTTTTCCGGGGTGAGCGCCCCGAAGTTTCCCACGAACTCCCGCGCGTAGTCCTCGTCGCCTGTGAGGGGTCCAAGGGCCACGGCTGCGCCGACCAGGAAGTCGGGACGGATCTTGGCGGCCAGGGCCTGGAGCCCGTCGGCCGACCGCTGTGCGTCTGCCGCCGCGGCCCCCGACGTGCGCAGTCCGGTACTTCCCGGGGCCACGGCCTTCAACGAGGTGATGTCAAAGTCCCCGGAGTCGCTGGAGAACCCCAGCCACAGTTGCCCTGATGAGAAGACCTTGCCCAGGGGCAGCGAGGAGAGCGTGTCACTGCCGCTGGCGACGGCCAGTGTGTCGCCGGACCGGCGAACCGTGAGCGGAGCGGCCGCGTCTTTCACCGTTACGTGCTCGTCATGGACGGGCACCGGCTGGGTCACGTCCTTCTTCTGCGCCCCGTCAAAGACTGCGATCCTCAACCCGTTGCCCTGGAGCGTAAGCCGCACGCCGGCCGGCTCCACGCGGAACTCATCCGCAATGACTGGCGGCTGGTTGTATATGGCCCAGGATGCGTCCGCGGTGACATCCGCGAACGTGGCGCTCAGCGAAAAATCCCCGCCCACCACAAGGTGGGTGCCGGCCAGGTTGAGCGGAGGGTTCGGCTGGCCCCCTTGCCCGCTTTGCTCCACGATCCGCCTGGCAGTGGGCGTCACCTGCAGGCCGCTGCTGCCGGCCCGGACGCCCGGAACGTCCTGCCAGTCCACATGCAGCAGGTCCAGCGTCACGTCCGGTTTGGGCGGGGAGCAGGAAGCGAGGATGACGAGGAGGGCGGACGCCAGCACCACCGTCACTGCGTGCAGGCGTCCGGCCATCCTTCGTCTTCTTCCCTGTAACCAGGACTTGGTGCGGCTACGACTTGGTCCAGCGGACGTCGTCGAAATACGCCTGCAGCCCTGAATTGCCCTGGACGATGACCTGCAGACTCGCCTTGGCCACCGCGGTGCTGCTCGGCGAGTACGTCAGGTCCACATTGGTCACGCCGCCGGCCGAGACACCGAGTTTCCACTGCCCGGAGATCCACTGCCCGGCGGAGTTGTATTCGTCAATGTAGAAGCCCATCTCGCCGCTGATCCGCGCCGTGATGTTGAGGTAGCTGGCAATCCTGTAGCTGCCGCCGGCCACCGCCACCTGCGGGGAGAACAGGTGCCTGTTGGCCGTGGTGGCCGCCATCTTGACCGAGTTCACCGGGTTGGCCGGGCTCCCGTGGTTCCCTCCGTCAGCCAGTATGGTGGACGCCGAGTCCGTCCTCCAGCCCGAGCCGATGCCGGCGTCAAACGTGCCGTTGGCCACCAGGTTCGGGGACTGCGTGGGAGGGGCTGCCGCCCCAAGGGCCATCATCTGCATGTTGTCCAGGTAGGCGGTGATGCCTGTGCCGGTCACGTAGACCTGCAGGCTGGCAGACGCCACAGAGGTGGAGCTGGGAGTGTAGGTGAAGTTCATCGACTCCACCCAGCGGCTGTTTTCCCGCTTGCGGAACTGCCCGGAAATCCACTGCCCGGCCGCATTGTATTCGTCCACGTAGAAGCCAACTTCGCCGGAGGAGATTGAGGCGACGTTGAGGTAGGCCTTGTACAGGTAGCTGTTGGCTGCCGAGACCGGAACCTTCGGCGAGAACAGGTGGCCTGCGGCGGAACCGGACACCAGCTTCACGGATTTGGCTGGGTCGGGGTAGCTGCCATGGTTCCCGGAGTCAGCGGTGACCGCTGCCGGGGCGTCGGTCCGCCACCCGTCGGCAATGCCGTTATTGAACGTCGGGTTCGGGAGCAGGTTGGGGCTGCCGTTCACCAGGCCCTTGCTGACATTGACGTTCCTGATCTGGCCGGCCGCCACCTTGGTTTGCACATAAGCAGCCAGCTGGTCCAGCTCCGCCGTCCCGTACTGGTAGTCGTCCGGGGTCTTGCTCGGCGAAGGCCTGATGTCATGGAACGTGAAGATCGCCCAGGTCTTGTTCGCGATCGCCTCGTCCACCTTGGCCTTCAGGGTGGCCACCGGGGTGGTCACCTCCTGCACGGGGGTGTTGTGGAGCAGGAGGTCGCCCAGCGGCCAGATGTTGTTGCCCACGTCGGCGAAGCCACGCATGGAGCTGTAGTACTTGGCGATCTGGGCAAGTGTCGACATGTCGTAGTCGCCGTATGGCGTGGCGAGGGCTGTGGCGGTAAAGCCATGCGCCGCCAGCGCTGCCCGGCTGTTGGCCAGTTCGGCATCCACCTGGGCAGCCGTCAGTTTGGTTGCCTGGCAGTCATTGCCCACGCTCACAAGGCACTGGTGGTCCACGGTGTGCGAGCCGATCTCCCAGCCGTAAGTGTTCTGCAGCTGGGTGATCTGGTCCCACGTCATGTACGGAACGTCCGTGTTGGCGCGGCAGTTGTTCGGCACCGTGGTCATGCCCACGCAGTTGGTAATGATGTAGCTGGTCCCGGTGAGTCCATACTTCTTGAGTGTGGGGGCCGCCTGCGTCAGGGCATTCTGCATGCCGTCGTCGAAGGTGAAGGACACGAGCGGAGTTGGGGCGGGATTGTCCACCGCGGCATTGGCGGCCGCAGGGGACAGGAGTGCGGCCGCTATGGCCCACACCGCCGCCCCAATGGTCAATAGCTTGGCGCGGTGCCGCGCCAGGCTGGATCTTGATCTGATCATGACTTTCTCCTTCTTTCGGATGGCGAAGGCGCCGCGTTTCACCGCCTGGTGGTGGTCACGGGCCCTGCAACTGCTCGAACGCCTGGGCGACCGGTTTAACCTGGATGCCGCTTTCGTCGATGAGCTGCAGCTGGGTTGCGAGGACGGTGCTGGTGATGGTGCTCCTGTCCGCCGCAATAGTGTTTTTCTGGGTACCCGACGAGTCGGGAGCCGCGATCTGGTGGTACACGAGGATGAGCCAGCCGTTGGACCGGGAGGTTTCGGCGAGCGCTTCCTTGAGGATCTCCGGCGTGGTTGTGTCCGTCACGTAGAGGACCTTCAGATCGCGCGGGTTGATGTTCTGCCTGGTGTTGATGCCGTCGCCCGTGCCGCGGACCATCTTGAAGTACTTGGCGGCGTACCAGTCCACCTGCGCGTCGGAACGTCCGTACGGGGGTGCCAGGTCGTCGGTGGGCAGGCCCGCTGCTGCCAGGGCGTCCTCGCTCTTGCGCAGCTCGTCGTCCAGCCTCCCGGTGCCCACGGAGGTGAGGTCCACGTGCTGGAAGCTGTGGGCGGCAATCTCGTGTCCTGCCTGGTTCATCTGCTGGACCTCAGCCGCGGTGATGAAGTTCGGCGTCTCGATGGAACTGGGATTGACGTACTGGGTGGACTTGAAGCCGTGCTTGTCCAGCAGCGGCAGGGCGCGATCGTACACCGACTGCCAGCCGTCGTCGAACGTGATCGAGACCATAGGCTGCTGCCAGCGCAGCGCTCCCGGCCTGGTGACATCCATCAGCGAGAAGTCGCGGACGGCGGTGGTGCCGTTCCCGTGGGAAATGACGGTGACCATCGCGGTCTCCGCCCCGTCCGGGACCTGGAACGATTCCCTGATGGTGGTCCACTCCCCCGCCGGGGGCACCGTCTCCAGGTTCCGGAATTTCCGCCCGCCGCCGGCAAGCTCAAACTCGGCCACCACATCCGCCTTGGAATCCGACTTGTAGGCCGCGCTGAAGGTGAAATAGCGGTCGGCGGCCACCGGGATGGGCTCGTACTGCCACTTCGCTTCCCCGTTCTGGTAATTGCCCACGCGGGTCCACAGGAAGCTGCCGCGCCCGTCCTCGCCGCGCCCGGACTCAACCGTCGATGTCCCGGACGAGTACGGGGACCAGAAGGCGGGCCGGGCCGGATCGGTACCGGCAAACCCCGGGTTGGGGATCACGTTGGGGCCACCTGCTCCGGATGCGGGAAGCTGGACGTCCTCGGCTGCTTCCAGGTACACGCCCTCCACCTGGAATGTGCCCGCTGAGGCGAAGCGGAAGACGTACTGCACCGCCGTCGTCGTGTCCCCGCTGTTGAACGCGTCGCTGACCGTAAACGCCGAGGTGCCCGGGCGTTCCAGCGGATTCCGCAGCTGCTCCAGGGTGGTGCTGCCGTCCTTGTGGTACTTCCGGGCCAGCAACCGGAAATCGGGGTCGGTGGTGGTGAACGCCTTGAAGAAGTAATTCTTGCCGGGGGCGAGGTCCACCCGCGGGCTGCTGAGGGTGACGTCGCCTGAGGCGTACTGGCTGATCGTGAGCTTAAGCGCCTGCCCGCCCATCTGCCCGGCCGCCAACTCAAGAGAAGTCTTGGCGTCACCGCTATGCCCGGCGGTCCAGCCGCCGGCAGGATCCAGGGAGGAACTGGCCGACGGCGACGGGCCGGGTGTGGCGGACGGTCCGGCCAGGGCGGGGAAGAGTGCCGGCAGCAGGTTGGCTCCCGGCCGGGGCTGGGCGAAGCTGCCCGTCTTACCCGTGTACGCCAGCCAGCCGGCGCTGATCAGGAGGACCAGGACGGTGATGACGACGAGGGGATTCAGAAGTACCCGGCGAACCCTATGGCGCTTAGGCGGCACTGGTCACCACCCCCACGCTGCCGGCCCGCTGCGGGGACTTCCAGGTGTTGGTCTCGGGACGCCGGACCAGGCCCCTCGATCGGGTGATGCAGCGGACGGCCGCCACGAGCTGCACCAAGTCCATGATGTAGAAGAGGAAGTAGGCAGTGGGTGCGTACATGCAGAGCCTGGTGCGTTCCCCCGCCGTGAGGTTCTCATCCATCAGGACCGTCAGCAGCGTGTACGCGGTGATGGTGGCATACGAACCGATGATCAGGGCCGGCGTGTACGTGGCCAGCGACCAATAGACGGCGTACGTCCAGGCCAGGGGCGAGACCAGCAGCGTGAACTCACTCAGCAGGGCCATCGGCATCCGGTAGTACGCCAGGGTGCGGCTGTACCGGCGGCTGGGGTTAAGCACCATGCCGCGGTACTTGATGAGGTTCTGGATGCTTCCGTACTTCCAGCGGTAGCGCTGCTTGGCCAGGGCCCGGAACGTGAGCACACCTTCGGTCCTGGCCACCACGTCCGCACCGTAGACCATCCGGAACCGGCGGTTGCCCAGGTGGGTGATTTTCGTACTGAGCCCGATGTCCTCAGTCACTGTGTCTGTATCGTAGAAGTCCACCTTGCGCAGCACGCGCATCCGGTAGGTGGAGGCCACACCGCCCACCACGAACTCGCAGTTCAGTAGCGAGTAGAGCTTCTTGGAGCGGTAACCGATCATGTGCTCGAAGCGCTGCAGGATGCCCAGGGCTGTGGTCTCCTCGATGATCTGGACGTTCGCCGCAACACCGGCCACGTACGGGTCGTCGAAGTAGGACAGCGCATTGGTGATGGCGTCCGGCTGGATGACCGAGTCGGCGTCGAGCGTCATCACGTACTGGCCGCGGGCAAACCGCCGGAGCACGGCGTTGAGTGCGGCGCCCTTCCCCACGTTCCTGTGCATCCGCACCAGGCGCAGGTTCATTTCCGGATGGCGCAGTTGGAAGTCGCGGACCAGGCGGCCGGTAAGGTCGCTGGATGCGTCGTCCGCCACAAGGACCTCGAAGGAGCGGTAGTTGTTGCGCCGGATGGAGTCGAGCGTCCGGACGATCACTGCTTCCTCGTTGTGCGCGGCAATGACGATGGACACCAGGCCGGGTACCTCGGGGAGCGCCCTGAGGGTCCAGGTGGCCGTGGCCGCGCACTCGGGCTGGAAAGCGGTGGGGAGCCGGACGCCCCTAATCCCTTTCCGCCGCTGCTGCCAGATGTCATAGAAATTGGCACCGGCCAGGTAGAGGCCAAAGTGCACCACGTAGAGGATGCTGACGCCCGCGAACAGCCAGAAGACCAGGAGCGCGATGTCCATTAGTTCACCCGTCCACTGATTGGCTGGCCAGCACGTTCGTCACGGCCTCGGGCAGCGGAACGTTGGCCGGCTGGAGCAGGTCCAGCCCGGCCCTGATCACCGGAACCACGGCGATGGCAGGCAGGACAACCGGTGGGACTGCAGGTTTCGCGGAAGGTTTGGCGGCAGCCTCCTTCGGTCCGAAAACGTCGGTGCCGGAACCCGTTGCGGCGCCGGCAGGGCCGGGGGCCGAAGCATTGGCGGCCGCGATCCGGGCCAGGGCCCTGCGGGCGGCGCGCCGGTAGAAGCGGATGCCGATGAAGCGGATGACCACGGTGAGGGTGACCACGCTCCACAGCACCAGGCTCAGCTGGGCCACGAAACCCAGCAGGCTTTCAAACATCGCTCCGTCCCGGCCGAAGGTGGCCTGTGCCGGCACTGCTGCAGGTATTGCGAAACTTCCCGGATGCGTCACTGCCATTCCCCTTGTCTCAAGCAAGAAGTCCGTCATTGGGCTTTGGGGTATCACCACCTGGGGTGCCCAAACACCAGGCGTTGGTTGAAGTACCTGTCATTAGCGCCAAGGGAGGGCAGCGTCATTACCCTGCGGCTGACACGATTGGAGCGTGAGTGGCTCCGCTTTTTGGGGTGTGGGGGCGGCGCCTTAGGCAACCGGCGTCGCGCGCAGCCCAACCCGTTTATAGGTTCAAAATTACGTATCCCTGCGGAGGACGGACACGAGTAACGGGTACTCAATAAACAATTTGAGGGTTACCTACCGACACCGCCGTTGGGGGCACCGCTGCTTTGCCGCTGGCGCTGGCCTGTTGTTAGGTAGTTGACGCCGTGCGGCGAGGGGGCGTAGGTACCCCCGGTACCCCCCAAGCAAGGCTTTCCCGGCAGCACAAAAGGGCAGCACCCCCCCGGGGGGGGTGCTGCCCTTTTATTGGTGCGGGTTTTGGTCCTCTACGCGTTGGCCTTGATGGCGCCGGCGAGGACTTCCAGGCCGTCTGCGAGCAGTTCATCGGTAATGACCAGCGGGGGAAGCAGGCGGATGACGTTGCCGTAGGTGCCGCAGGTGAGGATGATGACGCCCTCCTTCAGGCAGGCGGCGGCAACAGCCTTGGTCAGCTCCGGGTTCGGTTCCTTGGAGCCTGCCTGGACAAGTTCGACGGCGAGCATGGCACCGCGGCCACGGACGTCACCGATAACGTCGGTTCCGGCGCCGGCCAGTTCAGCCTGGAGCTCGCTCAGGCGCGCCGTGGCGATGGATTCGATGTGGCGGGCACGGCCGTTGAGGTCGTATTCCTCCATGGACCCGATGGCGGCCAGCGCAGCGGCGCACGCCACCGGGTTGCCGCCGTAGGTGCCGCCCAGGCCACCCGGGTGCACGGCGTCCAGGAGGTCGGCTCGGCCGGTGATGGCGGACAGCGGCATGCCGCCGGCAATGCCCTTGGCCATGGTGATGATGTCCGGGACGACGCCCTCGTGGTTGACGGCGAACCATTCACCGGTGCGGCAGAAGCCGGACTGGACTTCGTCGGCGATGAAGACGATGCCCTTCTCCTTGGCCCAGGCGGCCAGCGCGGGCAGGAAGCCCTCGGCCGGGACGATGAAGCCGCCCTCACCCTGGATGGGTTCGATGATGATCGCGGCAACCTGGTCGCCGCCGATCTGCTTCTCGATCATGGTGATGGCGCGCTTGGCGGCCTCGGCACCCGTGATGGCGGGGTTTTCCTCGCGGAACGGGTAGCTCATGGGCATCCGGTAGACCTCGGGCGCGAACGGGCCGAAGTTGGTCTTGTACGGCATGGCCTTGGCAGTGAGCGCCATGGTCAGGTTGGTGCGGCCGTGGTAGGCGTGGTCAAAGGCGACGACGGCGTCGCGTCCGGTTGCCAGGCGGGCCACCTTGACGGCGTTTTCCACTGCCTCAGCGCCGGAGTTGAAGAGGACGGTGCGCTTTTCGTGGTCGCCCGGGGTGAGGCGGTTCAGCTGCTCGGCGACGGCCACGTAGCCTTCGTACGGGGTGACCATGAAGCAGGTGTGGGTGAAGTGCTCCACGGCTTCCTTGACGGCCCCGACCACGGCGGGGTCGGAGGCGCCCACGCTGGTCACGGCGATGCCTGAGCCGAGGTCGATGAAGGAGTTGCCGTCGACGTCCTGGATGATGCCGCCGTCGGCGTCGGCCACGTAGACCGGAACGCTGGAGGCGACGCCGGCAGCCACCACGGACTTGCGGCGTTCGGTCAGTGCCACGGACTTGGGGCCGGGGAAGTCGGCCTGGACGCGGCGCTTCTGCTCCAGGCGGTAGGTGGGGTCTGCTGCGGTGGTGGTCATGGGTTTTCTTTCTTGCTAAGGGAAGCGGTTGGCGTCAGGAATCGAGCGCGGACATGACGTGCTTGATGCGCGTGTAGTCCTCCACGCCGTACATGGAGAGGTCCTTGCCGTAGCCGGACTGCTTGAAGCCGCCGTGCGGCATTTCGGCGGTGAGGAGGATGTGGGTGTTGATCCAGACGGCACCGAAGTCCAGGTCGCGGCTGAGGCGCATGGCGGTGCCGTGGTTGGTGGTCCAGACGCTCGAGGCCAGCGCGTAGTCGACGTCGTTGGCCATGGCCACGGCTTCTTCCTCGGTGCTGAACTTCTGGACGGTGATGACGGGGCCGAATGTT
>Ga0308165_1006359_pt1 | contig 10453 bp, 7 predicted proteins | sample PhyWR2_FD_201032 | JGI IMG/M metagenome (GOLD analysis project Ga0308165, IMG submission 201032) | Phyllosphere microbial communities from UC Gill Tract Community Farm, Albany, California, United States - DLSLW.R2 | ecosystem: Host-associated > Plants > Phyllosphere > Unclassified | place: USA... | reverse complement strand
TGGTGGGTGAAGCGGCAGTGGTGCACGTCGGTGGGCTGGAGGACAAAAGCAACCTGCGCTATGGCCGCGATTCGGTCTATGGCCAATACGGCTTCGGCGGTGATACCGACGGTTTTGTCACCTCGACTTCCTGGGGTTACCGCGCCCGCGCCATCCTCGACTACAACAACGTCGTCGCCGGCATCAACTTGAAGCCCAACCTGTCGTGGTCTCACGACGTCACCGGCTACGGCCCCAACGGCCTGTTCAACGAAGGCGCCAAGGCGATCAGCGTCGGCGTCGATGCCGACTATCGCAACACCTACACCGCGAGCCTGAGTTACACCGATTTCTTCGGTGGTGACTACAACACCCTGGAAGACCGTGACTTCCTGGCGTTGAGCTTTGGCGTGAACTTCTGATCTGGCTGAGAAGGATGATTTTAATGCGCAAGATGATTTTGCAGTGCGGTGTTCTGGCCTTCGGCCTGCTGGCCGCCAATGTGATGGCAGCGGTTTCCCCCGAAGAAGCCAACAAGCTCGGCACCAGCCTGACGCCGTTGGGCGCCGAGAAGGCCGGCAACGCTGACGGTTCGATCCCGGCGTGGACCGGCGGCCTGCCGAAAAACGCCGGTGCGGTGGACAGCAAAGGATTTCTGGCGGACCCCTTCGCCAACGAAAAACCGTTGTTCACCATCACCGCGGCGAACGTCGATCAGTACAAGGACAAGCTGTCCGATGGCCAGGTCGCGATGTTCAAGCGCTACCCGCAGACTTACAAGATCCCGGTTTACCCGAGCCATCGCACAGCCGCCGTGCCGACAGAAATCTACGAGTCGGCCAAACGCAGCGCGTTGAACGTAACGCCCATCAACGACGGCAACGGCCTGGCCAATTTCACCGGCAACCGTTACTACGCCTTTCCGATTCCAAAGAACGGCGTCGAAGTGATCTGGAACCACATCACCCGTTATCACGGTGGCAACTTGCGGCGCACCATCACCCAGGCCACGCCGCAGTCCAACGGTGATTTCACCGTGATCCGCTTCAAGGATGAGGTGGCAGTGCCTTCGCTGCTCGGGGACCTGAAGCCGGGTAGCGACGACAATGTGCTCAACTATTTCAAGCAGGAGGTCACGGCGCCCGCGCGGCTGGCGGGCAATGTGCTGCTGGTGCACGAGACCCTCGACCAGGTCAAGGAGCCGCGCAAGGCCTGGATCTACAACGCCGGCCAGCGTCGTGTGCGTCGTGCGCCCCAGGTCGCCTATGACGGCGTCGGTACGTCGTCCGACGGGCTGCGCACCACCGACAACTTCGATATGTTTTCCGGGGCGCCGGATCGCTACGACTGGAAGCTGATTGGCAAGAAGGAAATGTACATTCCCTACAACAGCTACAAGCTCGACTCGCCGGACCTCAAGTACACCGATGTGATCAAGGCCGGGCACATCAATCAGGATCTGACCCGTTACGAACTGCACCGGGTGTGGGAAGTGGTCGCGACGGTCAAGCCCAACGAACGGCATGTGTATGCCAAGCGCCACATGTATATCGACGAAGACACCTGGCAGGTGGCGCTGGCCGATCACTACGACGGACGTGGGCAACTGTGGCGCGTCGCCGAAGGGCACGCGCAAAACTACTACGATCATCAGGTGCCGGCTTACACCGTTGAAGCGCTGTATGACCTGATCGCCGGACGCTACATTGCCCTGGGCATGAAGAACGAAGAGAAGCGCAGTTTCGAGTTCGGTGTTGACGCTAAAGCGGGTGATTACACGCCAGCAGCGCTAAGGAGTACTGGTGTCAGGTGATGCTTCCTACATCGCCGTCGGAAAAAGGTGACTTTACAGTCACCTTTTTTATTGGAGTCGATCAGCGTGTTGAATACTCCTTCAACAAGCTGTGTGGGGAGGGCTAGGGTGAGGCTACAAAAATAACAAGGCCCCCAATATGACCGCCATGACACCATGGCCGGACCGCCCTGGATTCCTGCCCCGTTTATCGACCCACCACCGGTCTCGCGAGCGGCTGGTCGAACCGTTGCTGGCCTCGAACGCACGGGTGAAACTGCTGTGTGCGCCGGCCGGAAGTGGCAAGAGCGCACTGCTCATCGAATGCCTGTTGCGCGCACCAGCGCCATGTCAGGTCTGTTGGCTACCGCTGGCGGGGGCATCGATCAGTGTCGATGAGTTTCTCCAGCGCCTGGCTCAAAGCGTCAGTTCGGACGCGGTGGATGAAGCTGGATTGCTCGCGCATCTGGCCCATTCGCCCACGCCGATCTGGCTGTGCGTGGATGATTATTGCCGCACGCCAAACCCACCGCTGGACGCTTTGCTCGACCGCCTGCTGTCGCTCAGCAGTCCGATGGTCACCTGGTGGCTGAGCGCCCGCCGTCGGCCACTGTGCAACTGGCCGCGACTGTTGCTGGCCGATGAACTTTACGACTGCGAACGCGAAAGCCTGGCCTTCACCCAGGTCGAGATCGCGGGGCTGCTGCATCACCTGGAACCGGAGCATGCCGCCAAGCGTGCCAGCCGGATTGTCGAACTCACTGGCGGTTGGTGCGCAGGCGTACGGATCGCCCTGCTGCAAAAGTGTGATTGGTCGCGTAATGAACAACTGCATGGGCGAGCAGACACCCTGCATAACTACCTCGAACACGAGCTGTTCGGCATGCTCAGCCCGCCCTTGAGCGAGGCCTGGCGAGTGCTGGCGCATTTGCCGCGGTTCAATGCCCGCCTGTGCGAGCACTTGTTTGGCGCAGGCGAGGGCGCACACTACCTGCAAACCTTGCAGGCATTGGGTTGCTTTATCGAGCCTTGGCGCGATTGCGCAGACTGGTTGCAAATCTTCACGCCGCTTACACAGTTGATGCGTGAAGAACAATGGCCGCAAGCGCGCTCCTGGCATCGCCGTGCCTGCCAATGGTTCGCCGCCGAACGCGACTGGAAGGCGGCTTTCGAGCAGGCCTTGCTGGCAGAAGAGTTCGAAGTGGCCGTCAGCCTGTTGCAGCATTTCAATTTCGAGCACCTGTTCGAGGAGCAGACCGTGGTGCTGTTGGTGCGCCTGCATGAGCGCAAGGGCGAGGCGTTGATGCTCGGTTCGCCCCAACTGGTCGGGCTTATCAGCGCGGCCTTGCTGATCGCCGGACGCTTCGAACAGGCGGGCGAATGCATCGACAATCTCTCACGCTTTCTGCCCCAGCCATCGGCGCTGATGCAGCAGCAACTGATCGCCCGCTGGCAGACGTTGCAGGGCTGGCGCCTGCATTTGCAGGGTTGTATACAGGCTTCGCGTGCGCATTTTCTGGCGGCGCTCGAGGTGCTCGGGCCGCCGCTCTGGAGCGTGCGCCTGATGTGCCTGTCGGGGCTGACCCAGCAGGCGCTTTTGACGGGCGAGCTTGACGTCGCGCAGGCGCTTAACCGTGATGCCTTGTGCCTGGCACGTGCGCACGGTTCGCTCGTGTTCGAGGGTTTGCTGGAACTCGACCATGCGCAGTTGCTGGAACAACGAGGCGCGTTCGCCCGGGCAGAACAACTGTTGGCGGACATGCAAAGGTTGCTCATCGAGCAACAACCGCCCGCCGAACCGTTGCTGGGGCGTATTGCCTTGCGTCGGGGGCGGCTATTGCTGTCGCAGGGTGAACAAACGCTGGCGGCTGTGCAGTTCGAGAGCGGCCTCGAACTCTGCCTGCGCAACCATGACAAACGCGCGCTGTACGGTTTTCTCGGCCTGGCGCAACTCGCGGCCAACCGCCTGGACTATGCCCAGGCATTCGTGCTGTTACGTGACGCTGAGCGGCTGATGCAGCAACGACGGATTCCGGAAACGGTCTACCGTGGCGTTCTGTTGCAGGTCAGCAGTCACTTCTGGTTACAGCAGGGCCGCCCGGAACTGGCCAGGGAGGCTCTGAATCGATTGCTGCGCCACTACCGCGGGCCCGATGCACTTCAGGCGCCTCCAGCCACGCTGTCGTTGATCGCGCGGGTCGAGTACCAATTGGTGCTGGCAGAGACGCACCTGGGGCTGACGCAACGGCCACTGGAGCGCTTGCAACCCCTGATCGATCACGCTCGGCACAACGCAATGCTGTCCCTCGAAGCGGAATTGCAGCTGGCGTGCGCTGAAGTGGCGGACCTGATCGGGCACACCGAGCAAGCCAGGGCCTGCATGGCCGCAGGCCTGGCATTAGTCGAGCGCTGCAACGCCCAACAAGCGATGCGTGATTTGATCCTGCGCCAACCGAGCCTGCAGAGCCGATTGCGTGGTGATGCGCAAGCGGGCGAGCCAGCCACCGATACCACCCGCTTAAGCGCTCGAGAAGTTGAAGTTGTCACGCTGATTGCCCTTGGCAACTCCAACCAGCAGATCGCCGAGCAACTATTTATCTCCTTGCACACGGTGAAAACCCACGCACGGCGTATTTATGGAAAGTTGGGGGTGGAACGGCGTACTCAGGCCGTGGCCAAAGTCAAGGCAATGGGGGTTGTTAGTTGAAGTTTGGCGTGGTGTTAAGTTGAACTTTACGAATGCATACAAGTTGTCGGTTTTATTGTGTGCGGCGCTCGTTGTATATTTTTAACCAGTCGGCAACGCATCGCCGATTATTATTTTGATTCTCTAACTTATCCCCGAGTCGAACAGGGTGTTCGACTCTGATGACATGACAGGAAGTATTTATGAGTACTCGTTTCTTTTCGCAAGACAAAATTGAGCAACTAAAGAATACCCGGACAGACTTCGCGGTGTATGTGCTGTTGATCGAGCGCCTTCAGAAGTTTGGAGTCAATCCGCATGTAACCTTCCTGAATTCGATTGACGTGGGCGCCGATCTGGTGACCGACGCGATTTCGCTCTACGATGAGACCCTCGGTTGGGTTGAAAAGGAAGCATTGCCTGAGTATGCGGAAAACGCGGCAGTGATATCCCGTCAGCGTTATTCCAGGGAGCCCAAGGACCTGATTGAGGGTCTGACGGTCGTCGACTTCAAGAGCATCGTTGTTGATATCGTCAAGGCGTTGACCGCAGAACCTTCGATCAATCTGTTAAAACGCACTATCAAATCGGTTACGGTCGAAGACGTTCGCGTTGCGCTGCGCGATGCAACCGACGTTAATATTGATGAAGTGTTTTTGACGACGGCGGGGATGTCCGCTGGTGAACTGATCGTTGTTGATTCGAAAAATATCGTTGACGATATTCACAGCAGTTTCCAGCATAACGAGATCCCTTACTATTACGGCGAGGGCGGTGTTTACACCGTGCGCGGTACGCTTGAGGAACAATATCGCCATCCTCAACTAACCAAAAGTGACATCAGTCAAATGGTGATCGCGATCCTTCCTCTATTCCTGGTCTGATCTCGATGGGATCCTGATATCCCATCCGCCAACTAACGGCCCGCGTCGCCGCGAGTAATCGCTGCGCCGCCGGGCCGTTTTCGTCGGCATGGAACAATGAGGTCGGTCCCACGATGGTCATGACCGCCGCCACGTTCCCGACGGCATTGAACACCGGGGCCGATAACGCATCCACGCCCGGCATCAGCAGGCCATGGACATGGTGCAGACCACGGTGGCGGATCTGCTCGCACAACGACGCGTACGTCTGATCGTCCGCCAGCGCATGCGTCTTCACGCTGTGCAGCTCTTGCTCGCGCAGATCGATGGTTTCGCGTTTGGGCAGGAAGGCACCGAACACCAGCCCGGTCGATGAGCTGAGCAACGGCAGCACCGAGCCCAATTGGGTCACCACGGTCACCGCACGCACTGCCGGCTCGATGTGCACCACCGTCGCGCCCTGATTACCCCACACCGCCAGGAAACAGGTTTCGTTCAGTTCATCGCGCAATTCGGCCAGGGGCAGGGCCCCCACTTTCAACACGTCCATACTGTTGAGTGCGGCCAGGCCAATCCTCAACGCTTCACGACCCAGGCCATAGTGGTTGGTGGCGGGGTCCTGCTCGGCGAAGCCGCTGGCGATCAATGCCTGCAGATAACGATGAACCTTGCTTGCCGGCATCTGCACATGCTCGGCCAGGCGCGACAGCGAAGTCGAAGGCGACAGCTCGGCCAGTGCCTTGAGGATGTCGGTGCCGACCTCGGCCGAGCGGACTTTCTGCTTATCGTTGTTGCGCGGCGTTTCCATGGTGGCGATCTGATCCGTAACGAGTGGGCGTCTTTATAGCTTGACGGTCAATCTCGATCAAATTACGTTAAGCGTAATTGAATTACGATAAAAATAACCCAGGCGTGCCGTGACCTCCGAAGCAGAGCGCACGGCCACTGCCTATTCCCCGTTCAGGAGGCTCCATGGACCTCGATTCAACGGCCTCCGGGCTGACCTATCAGTCGGGCTTTGGCAATGAGTTCAGCAGCGAAGCCTTGCCCGGCGCGCTGCCTGTCGGCCAGAACTCCCCGCAAAAGGCGCCCTACGGCTTGTACACCGAGCTGCTGTCAGGCACCGCATTCACCATGCCCCGCAGCGAAGCACGACGGACCTGGATGTACCGCATCCAGCCTTCCGCGAATCACCCGGCATTCGTCAAACTGGAGCGACAACTGCAAGGCGGTCCGTTGGCTGAAGTGACGCCCAATCGTCTGCGCTGGAATGCCTTGGACATACCCACCGAGCCGACGGATTTCATCGATGGTCTCATCAGCATGGCGGCGAACGCCTGCGGTGATAAACCGGACGGGATCAGCATCCATCAATACTGCGCCAATCGATCGATGCAACGGGTGTTCTTCAACGCCGATGGCGAAATGTTGCTGGTGCCGCAACTGGGTCGACTGCGCATCGTCACCGAACTGGGCGTGCTGGAAGTCGAGCCCCTGGAAATCGTCGTGGTGCCACGTGGCATGAAATTTCGCGTCGAACTGCTCGACCCGCAGGCGCGTGGCTACGTCGCCGAAAACCACGGCGCGCCGCTGCGCCTGCCGGACCTTGGGCCCATCGGCAGCAACGGCCTGGCCAATGCGCGAGACTTTTTGGCCCCGGTCGCGCATTACGAACACCTCACACAACCGACAGCGCTGGTACAGAAATTCCTCGGTCAGTTGTGGGGTTGCGAGCTTGATCACTCACCACTGAACGTGGTCGCCTGGCACGGCAATAATGTGCCGTATAAATACGATCTGCGCCGCTTCAACACCATTGGCACGGTCAGCTTCGATCACCCGGATCCGTCGATTTTTACCGTGCTCACGTCGCCAACCAGCGTTCATGGTCTGGCCAACCTGGATTTCGTGATCTTCCCGCCACGCTGGATGGTCGCCGAGAAAACCTTCCGACCGCCCTGGTTTCACCGCAACCTGATGAACGAATTCATGGGCCTGATCAAGGGCGAGTACGACGCCAAGGCCGAGGGTTTCGTGCCCGGTGGCGCGTCGCTGCACAGCTGCATGAGCGCCCATGGCCCCGACGGCGAGACCTGCACTCGAGCGATCAACGCCGAGCTGGCCCCGGCGAAAATCGACAACACCATGGCCTTCATGTTCGAGACCAGCCAGGTGCTGCGTCCGAGCCGTTTCGCCCTCGATTGCCCGCAATTGCAAACCCGCTACGACGCTTGCTGGGCCACGCTGCCCGCCACTTTCGACCCGACTCGGAGATAACCCATGACTCAGACTTCCATCCCGCGCAGCTGGGTTGATTCCGCCAACGGCCATACGGATTTCCCACTGCAAAACCTGCCGTTGGGTGTGTTCAGTGTGCAAGGTTGTGCGCCCCGCAGTGGCGTGGCCATTGGCGAGCATATTTTCGATCTTGAAGGGGCGCTTGAAGCCGGTCTGTTCGAGGGGCCGGCAAAAGCCGCCGTCGAAGCCACCCGGGGTGGGCAGCTCAATGCCTTCTTCGAACTGGGGCGCGCGGCCCGTGTTGCATTGCGTGAACGGTTGATCGAGTTGCTCCAGGAAGGCAGCACCCTGCGTGGCAAGATCGAAGCTCAGGGCGCGAAACTCCTGCCACTGGCGGCCGACTGTGCGATGCACCTGCCAGCGAAAATCGGCGACTACACCGACTTCTACGTGGGCATCGAACACGCGCTGAACGTTGGCAAGCTGTTCCGTCCCGACAACCCTTTGTTGCCGAACTACAAACACGTGCCGATTGGTTACCACGGCCGTGCCTCGACCGTTCGTGCATCCGGCACCGATGTGCGTCGACCAAAGGGCCAGACCCTGCCCGCCGGTCAGACCGAGCCCACCTTCGGCCCTTGCGCGCGCCTGGATTACGAGCTCGAGCTGGGCATCTGGATCGGCCAGGGCAATGAAATGGGAGAGTCGATCGCCATCGCCGACGCGGGCGAGCACATCGCCGGATTCTGCCTGCTCAATGACTGGTCGGCGCGGGACATCCAGGCCTGGGAATACCAGCCACTGGGCCCGTTCCTGTCCAAAAGCTTCATCACCAGCGTCTCTCCGTGGGTGGTGACCGCCGAAGCGCTGGAGCCGTTTCGGCGTGCTCAGCCGGCTCGACCGGAAGGAGACCCACAGCCGCTGCCGTACTTGCTGGACAGTCGCGACCAGGCTGCTGGCGCACTGGACATCGAATTGGAAGTGCTGCTGCTCACTGAAAACATGCGTAAACAGAAATTGCCGGCTCATCGCCTGACGTTGAGCAACAGCCAGTACATGTACTGGACCGTGGCGCAAATGGTTGCGCACCACAGCGTCAACGGTTGCCAGTTGCAGGCCGGTGACCTGTTCGGTTCGGGCACGTTGTCGGGTCCTGAAAGTGGTCAGTTCGGCAGCCTGCTGGAAATGACCGAGGGGGGTAAGAAACCGATCGAACTCGCCTCTGGCGAAATGCGTAAATTCCTTGAGGACGGCGATGAAATCATCCTGCGCGCTCGTTGCCGCCGGGACGGTTTTGCCTCCATCGGCTTTGGTGAATGCCGCGGCAAAGTGCTGCCGGCGAACTAAGAGGAGCGGGGCATGGAACTCTACACCTACTACCGTTCGACCTCGTCCTACCGGGTGCGGATTGCGCTGGCGCTGAAGGGGCTGGATTACCAGGCATTGCCGATCAACCTCATTGCACCGCCCGGCGGCGAACATCGTCAGTCGGCGTACCTGGGCATCAACCCGCAAGGGCGGGTGCCCGCCCTGCGTACCGATGACGGTGAGCTGCTGATTCAGTCACCGGCCATCATCGAGTACCTGGAGGAGCGTTATCCACAGCCGTCGCTGCTGTCGCAATCCCTCGTCGCCCGTGCCCATGCGCGTGGCGTGGCGGCGGTGATCGGTTGCGACGTGCATCCGTTGCACAACGTCAGCGTGCTCAATCGCCTGCGCCAGTCGGGGCACGATGAAACCCAGGTGACCGAGTGGGTCGGACACTGGATCGAACAGGGCCTGGCGACGGTTGAGCAGTTGATCGGCGATCAAGGGTTCTGCTTTGGCGATGAGCCTGGCCTGGCGGACGTCTACCTGATACCCCAGTTGTACGCGGCGCAACGCTTCAATGTGTCATTGGAGGACTACCCGCGGATTCAACGGGTGGCGGGGTTGGCGGAACATCATCCAGCGTTCATCAAGGCGCATCCGGCGAATCAGCCAGACACCCCCTGACGGACTCTGTTGATTCCCCCTGTGGGAATGGGGGATGCATGCCCAGGGGGATGTGCTCAATGCACGACGGTATTGGGCGGCAAATGCCCCAGCCGTTCCGTCAGGCGAATTCGCTGGATGGGGTCATCGGTCAGCAACAGCGCACGCTCCAGGTCGAAGCGCTCTGCGTTGGGACAGTCCAGCCGCTGGTAAAGACTGGCGCGGGCGAGGTAGTCGGCAGTCGTGCCATTGCCCAGTTCCAGCACACGTTCGGCATCTATCAGCGCAGCGATGTAGTCATCGTGGGACAGGTGCAACTGGCGCAGGTTGCGTGACAATCGCTGCAGCATCTGCACCGGTTCGGCGGTGACCAGGTGCTCGGCGCTGAGTTTCATGTTCGGCCCATACTGGCGTTGCAGCAACTCGCGGCAATCGTTGGGATACAATCGCCGACCACCGCAAGGGTCGATCAAATGGTCGGCCCCGGGAACCCGCAGCAGAAAATGCCCGGGGAAGTTGACCCCGACCAATGGGATTTCCAACCCCCTGGCCAACTCCAGTGCGATCAGCCCCAAGGCCAGCGGCTGACCGCGCCGGCGTTCAAGTACCTTGTCGAGCAATGCCGCCTGTGGGCGCAAGGGCGAAAAATCGTCCTGGGCGAAACCCAGATCGTTCATCCGTCGCAACAGCGGTTGCGCCAACTCACTGACCGGCAGCATCGGTAACCCGTAACTGACGCGCTGTTGCAGGTCACGGAAATTATTCATCACCGTCGTCGGATTCACCTCCCTGTCGTGTTCGACAGCGATCCACAGCGCCGCTTCGAACAGCGCGGGCGGTGATCGTTGCAGACAGTCGAAGAAGTGTTGGCGAGGCGTCATCGAAATCTCCGGGTAATGCCTCGTTTTAGCCTCGTCTGCG
>Ga0308165_1006358_pt1 | contig 10454 bp, 9 predicted proteins | sample PhyWR2_FD_201032 | JGI IMG/M metagenome (GOLD analysis project Ga0308165, IMG submission 201032) | Phyllosphere microbial communities from UC Gill Tract Community Farm, Albany, California, United States - DLSLW.R2 | ecosystem: Host-associated > Plants > Phyllosphere > Unclassified | place: USA... | reverse complement strand
CGCTGTCTCTAGTTTTCCTGCAACAACGGCTGCAGGGCTTTGTCGATGGCCTCCCGAGCGCGGAAAATCCGGGAGCGCACGGTACCCACCGGACATTGCATGACGCTCGCAATGTCCTCGTAACTCAGACCATCAAATTCACGTAAAGTTAACGCCGTACGCAAATCTTCTGGCAGTTGCTGAATGGTCCGATGGACGGTGCCTTCGATCTCATCCCGCAGCAAAGCCCGCTCTGGCGACTCGAGATCCTTGAGGCCATGATCGCCATCGTAGAACTCTGCATCCTCGGAACTGACATCGCTATCCGGCGGCCGACGGCCGCGTGAAACCAGATAGTTTTTCGCCGTGTTAATGGCGATGCGGTAAAGCCACGTATAAAACGCGCTGTCCCCGCGAAAATTTCCAAGTGCACGGTATGCCTTGATGAAGGCTTCCTGCGCCACGTCCTGGGCTTCATGGGTGTCGTGCACAAAACGCACGATCAACCCGAGAATTTTGTGCTGGTATTTCAGCACTAGCAGATCGAAAGCCCGCTTGTCGCCGCGCTGAACGCGTTCGACCAGCTGCTGATCCTCTTCCTGGGTTAGCATGAACTCTCCTCGATACGCTCGGAGGAAGCTTGCATGGCTAATCGGCCAGACTTGCAAACATAGACTCGGGCTTTTCGCAAAAGTTCTCCCCTCCAAGCAAGTTTCCTGCGGGCTCTGAACTGGCACGCACGAAAAGCGCAGCTCGGGTGTACCCCGGCCGCGCGAATTATCTTGTCATCGAATTCGACAATGTGGATCCAACCGCAATCCCGCACTGGCGCCGACGCTGTCCCTTGATTCAGGCAACGGACTATTGATCTTGAGCCTTTGGCAAAAGTTCCAATTATTTGTAACAGTGCAACTCGGATATTGTGCAACCCTGGGTGGAAAAATTCTGTTAAATCCACGATACAGTCGCCTGGCCGCCGAATGGAGCGCAAAATCGTCCGACGAACCGTCAGACTGATCCTGTCACTGTAGTTTCACAATGCCATGTATGCCCGGCTATTGTGCCGCTCCCCCCCTCTATATACTAGTGGGCTGTGTGGCTGCCCGACTCGCCCAGGCAAGTCTGGCGCCTACCCGACCCGGGTCGCTTTGAGCGGAATCCTGAAATGAGCCAACAGTTTCAACACGATGTTCTGGTCATTGGCAGCGGCGCTGCCGGTTTGAGCCTTGCGCTGACCTTGCCCGGTCATTTGCGCATTGCCGTATTGAGCAAAGGCGACCTTGCCAATGGTTCGACGTTCTGGGCCCAGGGCGGCGTCGCTGCGGTTCTGGACGACACAGATACCGTCGAATCCCACGTCGATGACACTCTCAATGCCGGCGGCGGACTGTGTCATGAAGACGCTGTGCGTTTTACCGTCGAGCACAGCAAGGAAGCGATTCAATGGCTGATCGACCAGGGCGTACCGTTCACCCGTGATGATCATGCCGGCAACGAGGACGGCGGTTTCGAGTTTCACCTGACCCGTGAAGGCGGCCACAGCCACCGGCGCATCATTCATGCGGCCGACGCGACGGGTGCGGCAATCTTTCGGACCCTGCTCGACAAAGCCCGGCAACGACCCAACATCGAGCTGCTGGAACAGCGGGTCGCTGTCGATTTGATCACGCAGAAGCGCCTGGGCCTGGAAGGCGATCGTTGCCTCGGCGCCTATGTGCTCAATCGCGGCACCGGCGAAGTCGACACGTACGGCGCGCGCTTCGTGATCCTTGCCTCTGGCGGCGCCGCCAAGGTCTATCTCTATACCAGTAACCCGGACGGCGCCTGCGGCGATGGCATCGCCATGGCCTGGCGTTCCGGTTGCCGGGTGGCGAACCTGGAGTTCAACCAGTTTCACCCCACTTGCCTGTATCACCCGCAAGCCAAGAGCTTTCTGGTCACCGAAGCGCTGCGGGGCGAAGGCGCACACCTGAAGCTACCCAATGGCGAGCGTTTCATGCAGCGTTTCGACTCGCGCGCAGAACTGGCCCCACGGGATATCGTCGCCCGGGCGATCGACCATGAGATGAAGCGGCTCGGCATCGATTGTGTCTATCTGGACATCAGCCACAAGCCGGAATCGTTCATCAAGGCCCACTTCCCGACCGTCTACGAGCGATGCCTCGAGTTCTCCATCGACATCACCAAACAGCCGATCCCCGTGGTGCCCGCCGCGCATTACACCTGCGGCGGCGTGATGGTCGACCAACAGGGTCGCACCGACGTGCCGGGTTTGTATGCGATTGGCGAAACCAGTTTCACCGGCCTGCATGGCGCCAACCGCATGGCCAGTAATTCGCTCCTGGAGTGTTTCGTCTATGCGCGATCAGCGGCGTCGGACATTCTCGAGCAATTGCCGCAGATCTCCATGCCCGTCGCCCTGCCCGTGTGGGACGCCAGCCAGGTGACCGACTCGGATGAAGACGTGATCATCGCCCACAACTGGGATGAGCTTCGGCGCTTCATGTGGGACTACGTTGGCATCGTGCGCACCAACAAGCGCCTGCAAAGGGCGCAGCACCGCGTGCAGCTGTTGCTGGACGAAATCGACGAGTTCTACAGTAACTACAAGGTCAGCCGCGATTTGATCGAGCTGCGTAACCTGGCCCAGGTAGCCGAGCTGATGATCCTTTCAGCCATGGAACGCAAGGAAAGCCGCGGTCTGCATTACACCCTCGACTATCCGAACATGCTGCCGGTGGCGCTGGACACTATTCTGGTGCCGCCCACCTACGTCGACTGAAGGTAAGGCGCACTCGCAGGCGTCGGTGCAGATCCGACGCCAGCGAGTCCCGGGGAACGCAAATCGCCCGCACCCGCCGCTCACCACGCAGACGAAAACGCAGCACCACGATCAATGGCAACGCCAGGCTATCGGGTCGCAGCTGCACCGCCTGCCAGCCCTGCGCCTGGTTCCACAGCTGCCAGCCATCGGCATCGCGACGCAAGCCGCAGAAGGCTCGAGCATGTGTCAGCAGTATCTGCCTGGGCAAAACCCAGACTCCGTGAACCAGGCAGCACAATGCAGCCGGCAAACTGGCCCAGAGCGGTATGTCGAGAAGGGACAAGGCACCCAGCGCGAACAGCTGGGCCAGTAAATACGCCGCCAGCAACTGCCGTGAGGCATGCCAGCGGCATTCGAAGGTCTTACTTGGGCTGGACACGATCCAGGATCATGCGAACCATGCGCTGAAGCTCCGGATCCTCGGATTCACTGCGCTCCATGAACCAGCCGAACATGTCCTGGTCTTCGCATTCGAGCAACCTGACGTAGCAGGCGCGATCAACCTCGTTGAGGTGCGGATAGACCTCCTTCACGAATGGCACCAGCAACACGTCAAGTTCAAGCATGCCGCGACGGCTATGCCAGTAGAGGCGATTGAGTTCAACATCTTCGACCATGGAGCGCTCCTCAAATAGGCGGCAAGTATACAGGCCTGGCCTGCGTCGAACAGTCGGCTTTGGTCGGTCTCCCTCGACCTTTTGTGAACTATCCATTTCATGGGCGCGCCCTTATGATGTCCCTCAGACTTTTCACCCTGCGATGTCCCATGGCCGATTCTGCTTTTTTCTGCACCCTCTCTCACGAAGGCGTTCTCGCGGTCCGCGGCGCCGATGCCGCCAAGTTCCTGCAAGGCCAGTTGACCTGCAACCTCAATTACCTGAGCGACGCCCGGGCCAGTCTCGGCGCCCGTTGCACGCAGAAGGGTCGGATGCAATCGAGCTTCCGCATCCTGCTGCAAGGCGACGGCGTGCTCATGGCCATGGCCAGTGAGTTGCTGGAACCACAGCTGGCGGACCTGAAAAAGTATGCCGTGTTCTCCAAGTCGAAGCTGACCGATGAAAGCGCGGCCTGGGTGCGCTTCGGCCTCGACCAGGGCGATGCCGCCCTGATCGGCCTGGGCGTGGAACTGCCAGCCGAGACCGACAGCGTGGCGCGTAATGGTCAATTGATCGCCATTCGCGTTTCACCGCAACGTGCCGAACTCTGGGTGGCCGCCGATCAGGCTGACGCCATCAAGGGCCAGTTGGCCGCCCTGCTGGCCGAAGGTGATCTCAACCAATGGCTGCTGGGCCAGATCCGCGCAGGGATCGGCCAGGTCATGGCCGGCACACGCGAACTGTTCATTCCGCAGATGCTCAACCTTCAGGCGGTCGGTGGCGTCAGTTTCAAAAAGGGTTGCTACACCGGCCAGGAAATCGTCGCGCGCATGCAGTACCTGGGCAAACTCAAGCGCCGCTTGTATCGCTTGAGCCTCGCAGCCGATCAGTTACCGGAGCCTGGCGTCGCGTTGTATTCTGCGACCCACAACAGTTCCATTGGCGAAGTCGTGATTGCCGCGAATACCGAGAACAACATTGAACTTCTGGCCGTGCTCCAAGCCGAAGCGGCAGAAAGCGGTGACATCCATCTGGGCGCACTCGATGGGCCAGCCCTGCACTTGCTCGACCTGCCGTACGATTTGGATCGCGATCGCGAAATCCAGCGTTAACGGCAACACTTGTCGCAACACCTAGAGAACAGAAATGAGTGAGCTGGCGGATAAGATCCAACAGGATTTGGTTGAGGCCATCGATAACGATGACCTGGTTCTGCCAACGTTACCGGAAGTGGCCATGCAAATTCGCAAGGCCGCTGAAGATCCGGAAATCAGTGTCAGTAACCTGAGCAAGGTGATCGGCCGTGACGCCGCGCTGTCTGCGCGACTGATCAAGGTGGTCAACAGCCCGCTGCTGCGCGCCACACAAGAAGTCACTGACCTGCACACGGCCATTACTCGCCTGGGCGTCAACTACAGCAGCAACCTGGCGATTGGCCTGGTCATGGAGCAGATTTTTCACGCCAGTTCTGAAGTGGTGGAGAAAAAAATGCGCGACGTCTGGCGCAAAAGCCTGGAGATCGCCGGCGTCAGCTATGCGCTGTGCCGCAGTTACACGCAACTCAAGCCCGATCAAGCCGCACTCGGCGGGCTGGTGCATCAGATTGGCGTATTGCCCATCCTGACCTACGCCGAAGATCACTACGAGCTGCTGTCCGACCCGGTCAGCCTGAACCACGTCATTGACCATATCCACCCGGTGTTGGGCGAAAAGCTGCTGCGGGTCTGGGAGTTTCCAGACATGCTGGTACAGGTCCCGTTGTTGTACCTGGATTTCAAGCGCGAGTCCGGCCACGTCGATTATGTGGACCTGGTGCAGGTCGCCAGCCTGTATTGCTACAAGGACACCGATCACCCAATCGCTCGGATCGATGCGTTCAGCGTGCCGGCGTTCAAAAAGCTGGGGATTGACCCACAAAACAAGGCCATGTGCGACGATCTCGAAGAATCGAGGTCGATGTTCTATTGATCTGCCGCGCCTTTAACCGGCAATAAAACTCACCCGCACCTTCAGCCCCGCCTGCTCGCCATCATGCAGGCTGATCTGCGCCAGGTGCGCCCGGCAAATTTCACCGACAATCGCCAACCCCAACCCCGAACCGGCGACTTGCTGGTTGCGCCGGTAAAAGCGCTCGAACACTCGGTCGCGCTCTTCCAGAGGGATTCCTGGCCCATCGTCCTCGACTTCCAGCACCGCAGGTGCCGAAACCCGCAGGATTACATTGCCGCCCGGTGGCGTGTGGGCCAGGGCGTTGTCCACCAGATTGCTCAGCAGCTCGTTCAACAGTGTCGGCTCACCACGCAGCCAGACCGGTTCATCTGCCTCCAGCGCCAACGCGACGCCACGGGCGTGGGCCAGCGGCGCCATGGCCATGCCGAGTTCGCGGGCCAGTTGGCTCAGGTCCAGCAACTGCGCGCCACCCTCGGCAATCGCTCGGGCACCGTTTTCGACCCGCGCCAACGAAAGTAACTGGTTGGCCAAGTGGGTCAAGCGGTCCGTGCCCTGGGCCGCCGTTTCCAGGGTGGTGCGCCAGGTCTCGGGGTCGTGAGCACGCAGCCCCAGTTCCAACCGCGCCTTGAGCGCCGCCAGTGGCGTGCGCAGTTCATGGGCGGCGTCGGCAATGAACTGCGCCTGGCGTTCAAACTGTCCGCGCAGGCGCTCGGTGAAGTGATTGAGCGCTCGCACCAGCGGCCACAATTCGTGCTGCACTTCCACCAGCGGTAACGGCCGCAGGTCGTCGGGTTGCCGCTCCTCTACCGCCGTGCGCAATCGTTCCAGTGGACGCAACGCAGCACTCACGGCAAACCACACCATCAACAGCGCACCGACCGCGAGCATACCCAAACGCAGCAGGGTATCGGCCGCCAGACTGCGAGCCATGCTGACACGTGCTTCATCGGTTTCAGCCACGCGGATTTCTGCCATGCCGTTCATGTTCGGCTCGCTGACCGGTTTGAGCAGGCTGACCACCCGCACGTTCTGCCCCTGGTAAGTCGCGTTGTAGAAGCGTGCCAGCGCTGGATAATCATCGGTGCGAGGCGTACCCGGCGGCGGTGGCGGCAGATTCTCATAGCCGGAAATCAGCTTCTGATTGATGTCGTTGACCAGATAGAAAATCCGCCCGGCGCTGTCGTAGGCGAAGGTATCGAGGGCCACATAAGGGACATCGGCACTGAGGGTGCCATCGCGCGAGGACACACCGGCGGCGATGGTTCGCGCCGAGGCGAGCAGGGTCCGATCGTACGCAGTATCAGCAGCTTCGCGCCCGTTCCAATAGGCGCTCAAACCACTGGCCAGCATCAACACCACCAGCAACAGCGCGAGGTTCCACAGCAACCGCCAGCGCAGACTGCTGGGCTTATGCATCACGGCTTTCCAGCAGGTAGCCCAGCCCACGGAAGGTCACGATGGCAACCGGCTGGCCGTCGAGTTTCTTGCGCAACCGGTGAACGTAGATTTCGATGGCGTCGGGGCTGGCTTCTTCATCCAGGCCGAACACCTGGGAGGCCAACTGTTCCTTGCTCATCACTCGCCCCGGACGGGCGATCAGCGCTTCGAGCACTGCCTGCTCGCGGGAGGTCAACGTCAGCAGTTCATTGGCGAGGGTGAAACGGCGAGTATCCAGGTCATAAGCGAGCACACCGCAGGTTTGCTGGCGTTCGCCACCGAGCACGCTGCGGCGCAACAGAGCCTTGACCCGGGCCTCAAGCTCGGTCAATTCGAAAGGTTTGGCCAGATAATCGTCGGCGCCGAGGTTAAGGCCATGAACCCGGTCCTTGACGTCGCTGCGGGCCGTCAGCATCAGCACCGGCAGGTTCTTGCCGCGTGCGCGCAAACGCGCCAGCACTTCAAAACCATCCATGCGTGGCAAGCCGACGTCGAGAATCGCCATGGCGTAGTCCTCGCTGCCGAGCGCCAGGTCTGCGGCCACGCCATCATGCAGCACGTCCACGGTCAGTCCCGTGCTCTTGAGCGCCTGAGCGACACTTTCGGCAAGCTGCAAGTGGTCTTCGACGAGTAGAACACGCATGGATTTTTACCTCATTCAGGGATGTTCGACCGCGCGGAGTTTACCGCCGCATCCGTCGCTGTGAAGCCCTAAAAACAGTGAAAGCCTGGTGAAAGCCAATTGAAAGGTTAGCGAAAGGTTCGCTGGTTAGAGTCAAGTTACGGAATGTTTCTGCCAGACCATTCCTATCATCGATTGCTTCTCGCTTTTGAATGCAGCGCCCGAAAAACGCCACGAAGCGTTTTCGCCAATAACAACAATAACCGAGGTATCGCGCCATGCTGTCAAAACAGCTTCAGGCTTCTACGCCGCCCTCCTTTGTCCGAACCCTATTGTTTGCGCGTGTCAGCACCGATCTCAGCTGCGCCTCGCGAAATCGCCGCACCTGAAACATCCCCAAAAACAACAATTCCCGTGGAGATAACCATGAATCGCTCACTGCGCCGTTTCGCCCTCGCCGCCAGTTGCATGCTGTTTGCCGGCCAATTGATGGCCGAACCCAAACGCCCGGAATGCATTGCCCCGGCTTCGCCCGGCGGCGGCTTCGACCTGACCTGCAAACTGGCGCAGAGCGCGCTGGTCAACGAAAAACTGCTGACCAAACCGATGCGCGTGACGTACATGCCCGGTGGCGTTGGCGCCGTGGCGTACAACGCGGTCGTTGCCCAGCGTCCGGCCGATGCCGGCACACTGGTGGCGTGGTCCAGCGGCTCGTTGCTGAACCTGGCCCAAGGCAAGTTCGGCCGCTTCGATGAAAATGCCGTGCGCTGGCTGGCAGCGGTCGGCACCAGCTACGGTGCCATCGCGGTGAAGAGCGATTCACCCTACAAGACCCTGGACGATCTGGTTCAGGCACTGAAGAAAGATCCTAGCTCCGTTGTCATCGGTTCCGGTGGCACCGTGGGCAGCCAGGACTGGATGCAAACCGCGTTGATCGCCAAGGCTGCCGGGATCAACCCGCGCGACCTGCGTTATGTCGCCCTCGAAGGCGGCGGCGAGATCGCCACCGCATTGCTCGGTGGTCACATCCAGGTAGGCAGTACTGACATCTCCGACTCCATGCCGCACATCCAGAGCGGAGACATGCGCCTGCTGGCCGTGTTCTCCGACAAGCGCCTGGACGAGCCGGAAATGAAAGACATTCCAACCGCCAAGGAGCAAGGCTACGACATCGTCTGGCCAGTGGTTCGCGGTTTCTACCTGGGGCCAAAAGTCAGCGATGAAGACTACGCCTGGTGGAAAGACTCCTTCGACAAACTGCTGGCGTCCGACGAGTTCGCCAAGCTGCGCGATCAGCGTGAACTGTTCCCGTTTGCCATGACTGGCCCGGAACTGGACGCCTACGTGAAGAAGCAGGTCGCGGACTACAAAGTGCTGGCCAAAGAGTTCGGCCTGATTCAGTGATCGCCTCTGTCTAGCGGTTGCGGCCCCGTTCGACGGGGTCGCGGCCCAGGAGCTTGCCATGCTTTTTCAACGTATTTTTGCCTCGGTGCTGCTATTGGTCTGTGTTGGCCTGGCGCTGATGGCATGGCCGTATCAAGCGGCTTTTTCCTATGAACCCGTAGGACCCCGTGCCTTCCCGTTGCTGATGCTCGGCCTGATGAGCCTTGCCTTGGTGTACATGGTGATTCGGCCGACACCGATCGTGCACAGTGAAGACGACCCGCAATTGGACCGTGAAACCCTGAACAAGATCGGCATCTGCGTGGTGCTGCTGCTGATCTTCGCCGGGCTGTTCGAGCCGCTGGGTTTCATTCTTAGCAGCATGTTGATCGGTATCCCGATGGCGCGCCTGTATGGCGGTCGTTGGTTGCCTAGCGTCGTGGTCACCACGCTGATGGCAATCGGTCTCTACCTGCTGTTCGACAAGTTGATGGACGTGCCGCTGCCGCTTGGCCTGCTCGACGTCCTGGAGAACTGATATGGATACTTTTGGCTATTTGGGCCAGGGTTTCGGCGTCGCGCTGAGCCCTTACAACCTGGTGACCGCACTGTGCGGCACCCTGATCGGTACGGTCGTCGGCCTGTTGCCGGGCCTGGGTCCGATCAACGGCGTGGCGTTGCTGATCCCGATCGCCTTCGCACTGGGTCTGCCACCGGAGTCGGCACTGATCCTGCTGGCGGCGGTGTACCTGGGTTGCGAATACGGCGGGCGGATCAGCTCGATCCTGCTGAACATTCCCGGCGAAGCGTCTACCGTGATGACCACCCTCGACGGCTACCCGATGGCTCGCAAAGGCCTGGCCGGTGTGGCGCTGTCGCTGTCGGCGTGGAGTTCGTTCATTGGTGCGTTCATTGCCACCTGCGGCATGGTGCTGTTTGCGCCGCTGCTGGCGAAATGGGCGATTGCCTTCGGACCGGCGGAATATTTCGTACTGATGGTATTCGCCATTGTCTGCCTCGGCGGCATGGCCGGTGATCGACCGCTGAAAACCTTCATTGCGGCGTTGATCGGCCTGTTTCTGTCGACGGTCGGCATCGACGCCAACAGCGGCGTGTACCGCTTCACCGGGGACAACATTCACCTCACCGACGGCATTCAGTTCGTGGTGCTGGTATTGGGCCTGTTCTCCATCAGCGAAATCCTCCTGCTGCTGGAAAAAACCCATCGCGGCCAAGAGGCGGTGAAAGCCACCGGGCGAATGATGTTCAACTTCAAGGAAGCGTCGGCGGTGTTCATCGTGAACCTGCGTTGCGGCCTGTTCGGTTTCATCATGGGCGTGCTGCCCGGCGCGGGCGCAACGCTGGCCAGCGCCGTGGCCTACATGACCGAAAAACGCATCGCGGGCGCCAAGGGCACCTTCGGCCAGGGCGACATGCGTGGCCTGGCCGCACCTGAAACCGCCATCGGGGCTTCGGCCTGCGGCGCGCTGGTACCGATGCTGACGCTTGGCGTTCCGGGTTCGGGCACCACTGCTGTGATGATCGGCGCCCTGTCGCTGTACAACATCACCCCGGGCCCACTGCTGTTCCAGCAGCAGCCCGACATTGTCTGGGGCCTGATCGCGTCGTTGTTCATCGCCAACATCATGCTGGTGATCCTCAA
>Ga0308165_1006356_pt1 | contig 10458 bp, 16 predicted proteins | sample PhyWR2_FD_201032 | JGI IMG/M metagenome (GOLD analysis project Ga0308165, IMG submission 201032) | Phyllosphere microbial communities from UC Gill Tract Community Farm, Albany, California, United States - DLSLW.R2 | ecosystem: Host-associated > Plants > Phyllosphere > Unclassified | place: USA... | reverse complement strand
CAGAAGCGATGGCTTGGCGGGCACTCTTGAGAATCTCAGCATCTCCACTGGCAGGACGAGACATGGCCTTCTCCATCAACACAGATGAAGAGAAATTATTTCACCAATGAAGTGCAAATGGAATAAGGTCCAAGCATTCGTCGCCCACCTCCAGCTTCACCAGGCCATCGGCCAAGAAGGTGGTGCTGATGGCTCTGGCCGGCGGTCTCACTATCGCGGGGACAAACACCCCGTTCACCACACGGTTCAGCTTGCCGCCGTCTACCAGGCTTCGCACATGGTCATCAATAAGGCCGATCTTGAAGCCCGTCACCTTGCGCAACGTCTCGCGCGTCACGACTTGCTCGGCGCTGTGCAGATCCTGAATGGCCTCAAAGATGATTTGCCCGGTGGTGGGCTTGATTGGTACGTCGGTCATATTGCTGCTCCCTACTCCTGGACCAGCTCAATGCGCTTCGTGTGAAGACGGTTCACCAGCTCTTTGATCTGCGCTTCGGACTGGCCGGCGATACGCGCCGAATTGATGGCCTTGACCTCATAGTCAGGCCAGCCCACTGACCTCTGGCCGATGGGCACGGGCTTGACGAAAAGCCCGGCCCGGATGGAAGCGTAGATTGATGCGCTGGACTTGTGTCCGGTCTCAGCCTTGACGGCTGGCATTCGGAAAATTGCCACTGATAACTCCTGCCCGTTGTTGGCACTGTTTGCCAATAGGCAGAAGTCTGCAATGAAGGGCTTGGCTTGCCCAACCCTACGGGGGGTGCGATAACGTGCATCTGAAGGCAATGACTGCCAAGGACGTATTGATGGCCGACCTGCGCCGCGCTCGGGAATAGCGGAAAGACCGTTTCCACTATTCGGCTGCATGGCCTGCTTGGTCATGCCTGTGATGGCGGCGGTTTCAGATGCGAACTCTGCCGGCCTGCCGCGCCCACGCTCTGGAATAGTGGCGCAACTTGCGCCATTATTCGAATCGGCGGGGTGCATGGCTTCCCAGATGACTTTGCGGCGCTTGATGTGGCTGGAGCGCCGGCTGTAACAGCACCAATTACCGTCCCCAGCTGTTACAGCGGCTGTAACAGTGTCCTGTTATCGGTGCACAAGCGATGGCATCACGCCCCAAGGGTGGAAACAGTCTTTCCACCCTTGCCCGCCGGCTGCATGGCTTTTCAGACGCGCCAAGCTGGAAACTTCCGTGGCAACCTCCGTGGCAACCATCAATTTGGAAACCCTGCGTTTCGGTGCGTGCGTCTGCTTTGCGCACGATTTCAGCGGCGTTTGACATTAGCTTTTATTAACAATCTTGAGCTCTTGCAGACCTTGCGATCTGAAATTGAATGTTAGGTTTTGTTAGGTCTGGGCTGCCGGTGCTTTCGTTCAGCCCCAGACGCAACAAGAACCGTGTCTGTTGCGTTTTGGTGCGCATTTGTTACGGCGTCATGCAATAAAGCCCGCACAGTGGCGGGCCTTGAGGACTCCTTAGCTTTCAGGGCACGTCAGTGCTTGCGGTGCACCTTGCCAGGCTCCACCAGGGCGGTAGGCAGGCCCAGCGCGGCACGATCTTCGAGCATGGCATCCATGGCTTCTTTGGCCTCATCCATGTCCATGCCCAGCTTTGCCGCAATGGCCTCCAGGCTGTACACCGGCTCGCCATCATCGGTATAGCCGTCCGCCTCGGGAATCAGGTCCAGCGCCTGCGCTTGGCGCGCCATGAATTCATACAGGGATGGCGGGGCCAGGGCCATTGCCTGCTGCATGGCGCGCACCGTCTCGGGATGGTCTTACCCCAGCGACTCCACCAGGCGCAGGCAGGCCGACATTGCCACCATGAACTCGGGCGTGGCTTCTTGCAGCTGGCGCGCCACCTCGACTTCATGGCTCTGGGCTGCATCCTCCTGCTGCGTTTGATGGCTGTCGCAGCAGTCAGCCGGGCGCGGCGCGCGGCTCACGGCTTGCGGCGTCCCGTGGTTCTCGGTGAAGAACACCAGATTGCCGCATGGCTCCTCCTCATCCGTGGCTGACGGGTTGAAGGCCGCGCAGGTCGCGCAGGTGCGTTTGATGATGCTCATGACGGTTTTCTTTCAGATGCTTTGTCGTAAGGGGTCCAAAGGGCAGCGCCCGCGCCGCAGCGCAGGCCGTACCCCAGTCCGGCGGCCTTGCAAACGGGGCATTGGCCGTGGTGCCGCTGATAGGCCTGGTCGAGTTCGCGCCAGGTATCTGCCCACTCCATGTATTTCAGCTTGCGCGGCCTGGCGGGCTTGTCGGCGGCTGAGGCTGGGGCTGGATGCTTCACCAGCTCGGGCAGCTCTGCGCTGGGCTGGCTGTCCATTTCAGGTGCTGCCGGGTCGTTGGCTGCTTCGCCAGTTGGGCTTGCTGGATAAATCTCACGCGAATTTGTATTTTCAGACGTTTCAGACGTTTCAGGCGTACAACCCGCATGGATAGGGGCTTTGCACTGAAACGTCATTTTTTTTGCAGACGTTTCAGACGTTTCAGCACCCCAGTTTTTCAGGGTTTCAGTGAGTGATTTCAGGCTCATCACGCACCGCCTTCGATGGGCTTGACGGTGTACAACTTCATGGCCCGGCCATTGATGCGGACGAGCCTGGCCCGCTCACCACTGGCGCCAGGCTTGGCAATGACCCCGATCTCCTGCAGCGTGTCCAGCGCCCGGTTGAAATCGAACCCCTTCAAGGCTTCGCGCAGGCCATCGGCATTGAACAGGTACACCCGCCCGCCTTCGCTGGCGCGCCACCAGCCGGCCCGATCGCGCACCATCGCGGCGCGCTGCTCGTCCACGCTGTCGGCATCCGAGAATCGGCTGTCGCCGTGGCGCTCGATGAAGCTGGTGATGCGCTCGGCAATCTGCCCGCGCTCGGAATTGCCTTGCCCCGCCCCACCGCGCAAGGACAGCCAGGCGGCAAAGCCCACGCCAGCGGCCTTGATAGCGTCGCCCGCCTGCCAGCCGGTGATGCCGTAATCGGTCGCCAGCTCGCCGGCCAGCGCCAGCACGGCAAAGCGCCCGGCGGCCCGCTTGGCCTGGCCTTCGCTGCCGGGTGCCTGCAGCTCGGGGCGTGCCTTGATGGCGTCCAGCGCATCGCTGAAGCTGCCCTCATGGTCGCGCGAGAGCTTTTCCAGAAAGGCCCGGCCCGCGTAGCCGTAGTGGGTTGCCGCTTCGCGCTTGAGGGCATCGGAAAATGCTGTGCCGGTTGGGTGCTGGTGCAGCTCGTCCCATGCGCCGTGGGCGCGCTGCGCCGGCACGTCCAGCAGCCGCACCGACTGGCCCGCCTTCACCCGGTACCCGCCCTCGGTCATCGTCGTGGCAATGGAGCGCTCGCCGGTCGAGAGAACGCTGCTGCGCCAGCGCATCACGGGCTTGGCCGAACCCGTGCGCCCGGCGCGCTGCTTGCCCCGGCCATTGCCCAGCATGTACACGACTTCGCCCACCTGGCGCGGGTCGCACTCGCTGATTTCGTCCAGGGCCAGCAAGGAATCATTGAACAGGGCTGCAGCTCCTTCCAGGCCGTTGCCGGTGGTGCGCCAGCTGCGCTTGAAGTTCGGCCCGCCCCACACGCTGCAGGCTGCTTCAATGGCGGTGGTCTTGCCGGTCGAGCTGTCGCCAATGAGGTGAATGCCGCCGCTCTCGGCATTGCAGCGCGCCAGCACCGGCCCGGCGAACGCTGCCGACAAGGCCAGCACCAGCAGCGGGTTGCCCACGGCCAGCGCGGCAGTGCCTGCCTGCCAGCCGGCCAGCGTTCCCGCTGCGGTGTATTCCTCGCTGCCGCGCTCGCCGGACTGGTAGGCCACGCCTGGCGCCTGCGGGCCAATGACCGAATCGGGCAGCACGAACGCCTTGAACTCGGTACTGGCCCAGCCGGTCTGCAGCGCGCATTGAATCCTGCGCTTGGGCGCCCGGTCTTGCAGGTACACGGCCAGCGAGTAGCGGGCGTGCGGGTCAATCTCCACGCCCATGCCCAGCAGCTCGCCGCGCAGGTCGCTGCAGTCGCCGCGCAGCATGTTCATCGGCATGGCCCAGGTCACCCACTTGCCCAGCGTCGTCTTGATGCGCAGCAGCCGGCCATAGTTGCCCGCGTGGGCATCGGTGGTCACGGCGTCAACGTGCACGGGGCTGCAGATCCACTGCTTCGTCAGCGTGGGGGGCGCGTCGTCCTTGCCGTGCTTGACGCCAAAACTCCACACGCCAGGGCGGTATTTGAAGCCGCCTTCCTCGTGCCAGTCGTCCAGCACCACGAACCTGGGGCGGTCTTTTTCCCCAGGAATGATGCTCGCCGATGCCCGTCCTTCCTCAGGGAGGGTTGGAGCAGCTGCCGCGGCTTCTTGTTCTTCGGCTGTCAGCATACGAACCCCGCAATCTCATCAAAACAGGCGCACACGGCGCCAAGCCCGGCAAGCGCGGCCAAGTCGTTGAAGTCGTTCGCCTTGGGCGGCCTGCCCGCCGCGAACCGGGGCACCACGACGAAGCCGCCCACGGCCAGCGCCGCCGACTTGGCCGCTGCCAGCCCCGGATTGCCTTCCGTCTGGTGGTCATCGTCAGCGGCCAGCACCAGGACAAGCGCCGGGTAAGCCTTGTGCAGCGCCGTCGCCACCGGCATGAGGTTGCCCGCGTTGAAGGCCACGGCCACCGGACAGCGCGTTGCCTCATGGATGCTTGCCGCCGTGGCGTACCCCTCGGCAATGACCAGATAGCCCGCCGGTATTCCGCCAATGGCGTGATAGCAGCCCTTCATGCGGCCCCGGAAGCGCTTCTCGCCCTCAGGGCTGATGGTCTGCAGGCTGTGCAGCTTGCCCGCCGTGTCGCGCAAGGGGATCAAGAGCGTGCCGCCGTCCTGCCGAATGCCGTGGGCGGCAACGCCTTTGCGCACCAGGTAGGGATGGCCTGCCGCCGGGCCGGCGGCCTGCCAGCGCGCCCCGGCGTTGTCGGCTTCATGCGCTTGGCGGGCGGCTTCGTCGGCGTCGCGCTGCGCCCGCATGGCCTTGACGCGCTGGCGGTGCGCATCGCGCTCGGCCGCCGTCATGGCGCTGTCTGCCTTGGCGCACCAGGTGGACTGCAAGCCAGAGCGCCAGCAGCCGAACACGCCCGCCGGGATGCCGTCCCCATGAAGGACATACCAGGCAGACGCGTCGCTGCGTTTGCCGCTGGCACTGAAGCGGTGCAGCGCGCCATCGTCGTGAATCACGTCAGGCGCTTGCAGCCCAGCAGCTTCAATGGCCTGGTGGAAGTCGGCAATGTGGCTACTCATGGCCTGCACCCTCCAGATCTTGCAACTCGAACGGGCGGCGGCTGATGGCCTCGCTCAGTTCGCTCAACTGGGCAGCCACGTCCTGCAGGACTTCGCCGGTCACGTCTTGCAGGACTGTCCAGTTTCTCCAGGCGTCCACGCTCTGGCCGATGGCGTCTTTCGCCTTCTCGTGGTGGGTCAGGGCATTGCCAATGCCCTCCAGGGTACGCCGCGCCTCACAGGCGAACGCGGTCAGCTTGACCATGTTGGTCAGCCTGTCCAGCGCCATGCTGTCGGCCTCAGCGGCTTTGTGCGCCGCCATCAATACCGGCGGCAGGATGTTGACTGCGGCGCTCATGCTGCACCGCCCTTGAGCGCCAGGCGCACCCGAAAGCTGGCATCGGCGGCAACCTCGGCCAGACCGGCCAGGGTGCTCAGCTGGTAGTGCAGATGAAAAAGCAGATTGGAAGAGCCGTGCGCAGACTGAAAAGAGCCCGTGTTGCCGTCATCCTCCATCACCAGGCAGCCCGTGTTTTCCAGCACCTGCGCCAGTGCGCGGGTTTCATAGCTGACTTGCGTAGCTGCGCCTTCTGCCAGCCACTCCAGCTCTTGCAGGTTCATCTGGCCGCTGGCCTTTTGCCAGAGCATCCCCATGGCGCTTGAGGTGGAAAAACACGGCATCCGGTTTTCTTGTGCTGCTGAGAGGCTGGCTGATGCAGCCGTGGCCTTGTCGATCGCGCTCATGCTGCACCGCCCATCTTGGCTTCGCTGCAGGCCTGCTTGAGCAGGGACAGGGCGCGGTTTGCGCGGCCCGTGGCGGCATGAAGGCCGGACGGAGTGCTGGGCAGGCGGATGAAGTACAGCGCCGCGCTCAGGGCGTTTTCAATGGCTTGCTGGCGCTCGATGGTGGTGGGCGTGATGCCCAGGGATGCCGCTTTGGGCGTGGGTGTGGTGTTGACCATGGTCATGGCTTCGGCTCCTGATTGAGACTGAAAGCCACCGTTCGGCTGTCTAGACCGTCGGGTGGGGCTGGGGATAGACACATGAAATCAGTCATGCTGCCGTCCTTGCGGATAGGCACTCCCAGCCCCGTAACCATGGCTGACCTGATGCATTAGGGCAGCTTCAAATTCGGAACGTGAAAAAACCTCGCTGTCGGGGAGGTTGCCCGCTGATCTTGTGGTGTGTCTAGCACCGGGATTCACTGTATCACAGCGCCTCACTGCGCGAAATGGCCGCCGATTGATATGGCGGTCAAGCTGGTGCAGAAATGCTGCTCCGCTGTCCGCGAAATGCGCTTTCGTCGTTCGCCGTTTGCATGGCCTGAAATCCTTTGCTGAAACGTCTGAAACGTCCGCCGTTGCAGTGACGTTACAGCGCAAACCCGCATGGATAGGGGCTTGAACGTCTGAAACGTCTGAAACGTCTGCTTTTGCATTAGGCTGGGTTTGTTGTGCCAGCGCGGGGCCGGCGGTGCCTGTCATGATTTCTGCACGAAAAGCGGCTTTTGCGCTTGCCTGGCGTGCACCAGTAGCTATAAAATTCGTAGCGTTCACGGTATTCTTGATGTTGTTATTTTTGAAGGCCGTCCGGTTTTTGCAGAGCCGGACGGCTTTTCTTTTGGCCGGCTTCATCGTGGTGGTGGTGCTGCCAGCACGTAGACGCCGACGCGGTGCGGATCGCCCGATTCGGTCGTGATGGACTTGCCCGTCTGGCGAAGCTGCAGCGCCCGCGCCCGGGGGTCGTACACGTCCAAATGGTTCATGTCGCGCCGCCCATCTTTTCTGACTTCAGCAAGAGCGCGTCCATGGCCTTCGTCAGCCAGTTGTGCCCCTTGCCTGTCACATAGGTGGTCAGGTCAACGTGCGTGCGCCCGCTGGAAGATTTGCGGATGGACTCGACCACACGGAAGTAGCCGCGCTCGCGGTAGTCCTGCATGGGCAGGTTGGATGCCTTCGTCAGAACGCCGGCGCGGCGGAGAATGTCCATCAGGCGATTGCGGCCCAGGCGGTAGCCATGCTCTTGCAAAATGTTGGCCATCTCCTGAAACGTGAAATCGTCCTTGCTTGACTGAATCGCCTGAAGGTGTGCGATGGCAGGCGCGGCGAGCTTGAGCTGCTCTTCGGCCTGAACGGCCCTTTTTTCAGATTCCAGCGCCAGCGTGAGGATTTCCATGCGGGACAAGGCGGCGGGCACAGGTGCAGGATGGACGGCTTGGTGCTCCAGCTCGCGCCAGCGGGCGATGACTTTACGGCGCAGGACGGCGCTGTAGCCGGTCAGCAGGGTTTCGGTCAGCTCGCGGTCAAGACAGTATTCCGTTTGCTCGCGGTTCATGCTGTCGAAATAGATATGAGCAAAACTGCGCGCATCTTCGCCAAGTTCCAGGAGCATCTTTTCGATGTCCCGGGTTACGTCTGGATGGCGCTTGCCAGTCAGCTCTGCAATTTCGCGGCTGGTCATGGTCAAGGCCAGGCCGAAAGGCGCGGGGCTGGTGGTGGGCTTGGTGCTCATGGTCAGCCCCTTCATACCGCCGCCAGTGCGGTGCGCTTGGCCGGATTTTTCTTGCCCGCTGCCGGGTCGTAGGCCTGCGCTTCCTGCGCTGCCAGCCATGCCCGTACATCACCAACTTTCCAAGCTGTCACTCTCTCAGACAGCCGCACAGGTGCTGGAAAGGTCAATTCGCGGACTTTGCGCCAAAGGGTAGGTGCGGAGAAAGGCAGGGGCACTGGAATGCCCGGGCGCTTGGGGCTGGGAACCAGCTGCGCTTCGCGGATGTATGCGCCGTCCGGCATGGCGTCGAAAACCGGCTGCTGAATGACTGTCAGTGGCTTGGGTGCTGCTGCCGTAATGAGTGCTGCTACAGGCGCTTGCTTCGCCTTGGAGTTTGATTTCAATGTCATGTTGCGGATGAAAAAAAGCGCAACACAAACTGATAGCGACTCACCATGTGTTACGCGGTTAAAAAATTGCCGACACGACGATTACGCCAAGAAGAAAGCCTTTTCAAAAACCCTACAGGGGGTTACTTCCTGAGATTGAATGACATTCAATGAGACAAAAGTAACGTAATATCAATACCTTAAGTGCTACTTTGTTTCTGAGATTTGCCCCATGAGAAACCCCGTCAAGAAGCGTGCTCCACATGGCGCAACCAGCCTCATGGTTCTGGATGCGCTCGTGCGGCTGCACACGCAAGGTGGGCTGCGCGTAATGGTTTCTCGGGTGAATTTGCTGCGTGCCCTATCGCTGCCGGAAACAACGGTGGATGACCGCTTGAGAACGCTGGTCAAAGAGGGACGGGTGTTGCGCACGGGCCGTGCGTTGTACGTGCCCAAACCTTGGCCTGGTCAGTACCCGCGCCGCTCTGAGCAGCCAGGCACAATTAAGACGACGTACTTTCCCGATGGAGGGGTGGTTGAAGAAAAGTGGTCCTAGGCGTAGCTCAAAATCGTTATGCCGCCTTGAACTGGATGATCTCAGCCCCTATGCGCAGCTTGTCCAGGTAGTCGGCCCATGCAAGCATCATCTTGCGCCGCTGCTCCATGAACTCGGCCCGGTCGTAGGCCATGCCCAGCGGCCCGGATTTACCGTGCGCCAGCTGCGCCTCGATCACGTCAGCGGAGATGCCCGGCATCCGCTCGATCATCAGCGTTCTTGCCGTGGCCCTGAACCCGTGGGCGCTCATCTCGTCCTGGCTGAACCCCATGCGCCGCAAGGCAGCATTGATGGTGTTGTCGCTCATGGACCGCTCGCCCGTGCGCAGGCTGGGGAACACATACCGCCCATGGCCCGTCAGCGGGCGCAGCTCTGCCAGGTGGGCCAGCGCCTGCGGGGCCAGCGGCACCAGGTGCGGCCTGCCGTTCACCTTCTGGTGCTTGCGCCGCTTCATGTCTTGGCTGGGGATGGTCAACAGGGCAGCGTCAACATTCACCCAGCCCCATTCCATTTGCCGAATGTTGCCGGGTCGCTGAAACAGCAAGGCAGACAACGCCAGCGCCGCCCGCGTCATGGGCTGGCCTGAGTAGCCGTCAATGGCGCGCATCAACTCCCCTACCTTGACCGGCTCCAGGATCGCGGCCATGTGCTTGACGTTGACGGGCTTCAAGGCGCCGTTCAGGTCGGGCGCAGGGTTGCGTTCACAGCGGCCGGTCTGCACCCCATAGAGGAACACCTGCCCGGCGGTCTGCCTGAGCGTGTGGGCGGATTCAATCGCGCCGCGCTTTTCCACCCGGCGCAAGGCATCGAGCAGCATGGGCGCCGTGATGGTGGCCAGCGGCAGCGCGCCCAGGTAGGGAAACAGGTCTTTCTCCAAGCCGCGCAGCCACTTGGCGGCATAGCCGGTTGACCAGGAATCACCCTTGCTTTGGTGGAACTCCCGCGCCACCAGTTCAAAGGTGTTGGCCGCTGCCGTCGCCGTGGCCCGCTGATCTTCGCGCTTGGCGGTGCTGGGGTCTGTGCCTTGCGCCAGCAGCTTGCGGGCCTTGTCGCGGCCTTTGCGGGCATCGGCCAGCGATACCGCCGGGTACACGCCCAGCGCCAGCGTCTTTTGCTTGCCGGCGAAGCGGTAGTTCATGCGCCAGTACTTGCCGGCCTTGGTGATGTGCAGGTACATCCCGCCGCCGTCGCTGTGCTTGTCGCCCGCAGGCGCGCCGCTGTGCCTGGTGTTTCGCGTGAAGGTGTCGGTAAGCGCCACGGGCTGCCCCTTTGTTGGTATCGGTTTTGCTGGTATGGGCATGTACCAACAGAAATACCATGATTCAGTTGGTATGTGATGGTATCCCGTGACATTGCGTGAGACAACAAAAAACCCGCTGTAGCTATGAACTACGCGGGTTTTGATGTGTTGTGAGACGGTGTGAGATGCTGATTTGGTCTGTCCGGAGGGGATCGAACCCCCGACCCTCAGCTTAGAAGGCTGATGCTCTATCCAACTGAGCTACGGACAGCCGCTTAACAAGTGGCTTGAATGCTATCTTTTTTAAATCCTGCGGAGCAATCCGCATTTTGCTTTTTGAAGCGATTCGCATCATAACGTCAAACCCGCTTGGTTTGCGATTTCGTGCACACGTCTGTTCAGCACGCAAGGCAAAACCTAGAGCGCATTCGTTCTAACTAGCAAGGGAACCCAAGGCGGAAAACACAAATCCAAGCTTGATTTGGAGGTGATTAATCATGTCGTGGCGAAAAGGGCAAGCCTATGGACAGGATTTGCGCGACC
>Ga0308165_1006353_pt1 | contig 10461 bp, 7 predicted proteins | sample PhyWR2_FD_201032 | JGI IMG/M metagenome (GOLD analysis project Ga0308165, IMG submission 201032) | Phyllosphere microbial communities from UC Gill Tract Community Farm, Albany, California, United States - DLSLW.R2 | ecosystem: Host-associated > Plants > Phyllosphere > Unclassified | place: USA... | reverse complement strand
TCTTGGGCATCGTGCGCGCGGCAGTTGGCGAGCCCGGCAACTGGCAGCGGGTGGCCTGGTCGGTCGAGGACGGCGTGCTGCGCCGGCGCATCGGTCTGGCGGCCAATGTGCTGCCGCTGCCGGCGGTCGATGCCGCCGTCGACCCCACCCGCAACCCGGTCGCCGACGTGATGCACGACGTGCAAGGCTTGTCGCTGCGTGCGTGGGTCCCGCAGCGCGGATGGGTTGCGCTGCCTGCGGCAGATGTGGCGGTGGCGGCCACCGGCCTGGAAGTGACCATCGTGCGCGCTGAATCGAACGGTGCGAACGCATCAGGCGGATCAGGCGATCCCGAGACCTTCCGGCAAGTGATGGTGTTCGAATGAACCGACTGTCATCCGGGAGCAGACCCACCTGCAAGCCTGTGTGCAACCGCGCCGGCAAGCCGGCCTTTGTGCGGGCCTGCATGCGAACGACCACGCCGACGAGCAACCCCGCACGCAAGTCCCTCAACCTCGCATCCCGCCAACGCGGCATGGCCGTGATCGCTGCACTCCTGGTTGTGGCCGTGGCCGCCGTGCTGACCGCCGGTTTGTTCCAGCGCCAAGCCACGCTTGCACGCGGCATCGAAAACGACCAGTCGCGCGAACAGGCCCGCTGGCTGCTGATTGCGGGCGTCGATTGGGCGCGCCTGATCCTGCGTGCCGACGCCCGCCGCCATGCGACCACGCGCGGTGACCAATTGTGGGCCACGCCGATTGCGGACATGGAAGTCAGCCGGGCCGGCAGCGCGCAGCAGGCTTGGTTTTCCGGCTTTGTCGAAGACGAACAGGGCAAGCTCAATCTGGCCAGCCTGGCCATTGGCGGGCAGGTGCGCGAAAGCAGCGTGCTGGCCTTGCAGCGCCTGACCGCCAGCCTGTCCTTGCCGGCGGAACTTGCGGTGCGCATGGCGCAGCGTGTGGCCGAGTCGCAGTACCGCATGGACGGGGCGAAGGTCATCGGCATGCCGGGTCGGCCGGGCATTGCTGCGCTGGACGACCTGCGCAGCGTCGACGGCATCGACGCCCGCGCCATCCAGGCGCTGCATCCCTTCGTGTCGGTGCTACCCGCCGGCAATACCGCCGTCAACGTCAACACCGCATCCCCCGAGGTGCTGAATGCCATGGTGCCCGGCCTGGGCATCGGCACGGCGCGCCAACTGGTCGCGGCGCGTGAACGCGGACAGTGGTTCCGCGATCGCGCCGACTTCATCAACCGATTGCCCGCGCCCTTGCCCGAGGCCGGCGACGCAAACCTGGACGTGGGCAGTGAATGGTTTCTGGTCACCGGCACGGTGCGCATTGCGCGCGCCGATGCACGTGTGCAGGCGCTGCTGCGCCGCCAGGACCAGCAAAGCCCGCGCTTGATCTGGCTACGAGAACTCTGATGCGACATCTGCTGCGCGTGGCGCTGCCCCCTTTGCGTGAACTGGGACCGCACACCGTCCTTCCTTTTGTATTGCTGGACCGCCATCGTGCGGTGCTGCGCAGCGGTGCGCTGGCCGTGGATGCCATCGCGCCGGCCATGCCGGGCGCGCGCATCGAAGCGATTCTGGATGCCGGCGACAGCGTGCAGGGAGTGGTCACGGTGCCGCCTTTGCGCGGTCCCCGATTGGATGCGGCAGTGCGCGGCGCAGTCGAACCCATGGTGTTGGGCGACCCCGATGCGCTTGCTGTAGGCCACGGCCCGCGCGATGAGCAAGGCCAGGTATCGGTGGCCTGGGCCGATCGGGCGCAATTGCTGCGCGTGTGGCAAGTATTCGCCGATGCCCGGCTGGACGTGGTGGGCTGGTTGCCGCTGGCCAGCCTGGATGCGAACGCCGCCGTCGTTCTGCCCTTGCGCGATGCCACGGATCCCCGCTGGCAGGCTTCCTCGCCGGGCTGGTCGCTGGCCGACGCCGCTTTGCGGCCGCGCAGTGGCGGCCATGCGCCCTGGCGCCGTGCGCTGGTCTGGAGCGGCGTGGCCGCTGCCGTCTGGGTGCTGGGCTTGAACGTATACGCTGCGCAGCGCAGCAGCGAGGCCGATCGCCTGCGCCTCGACATGCGCAAACAACTGGCCACAGCCTTCCCCGACATCCCGGTGATCGTCGACCCGGTGCGCCAGGCCACGCAGCGTCGCGATGCCTTGCGTGCGGCCCAGGGCGCGTTGATCGAGACCGACTTTCTGCCACTCAGCCTGGCGGCAACCCAGGCCTTCGACTTCGCGGCCGATCAGGTGCTGCGCCTTCGCTACACCATCGGCGAATTGCGCATCACGCCTGCTGCGGGAATGACGGTGCCACCGGCGGCAAAACTGGCCCGCCAAGCAGCGGCCTTCGGCTTGCTGGCGTCTGCCGCCGACGATGGCTGGGTAGTGCGCCGAGGTGTGGCGGGTACGGAAGCAGGGGGACTGCAGCTTCGACCCGGTGCGGCACAAGCCGGGCAAGCGGGACGCGCGCGATGAGTCAGACCACCAGTCCTATCCGCCTGTTGGCCGCACGTTGGCAGACGCGCACGCAAACCACCCATCTTGCCCTGACACGCCGCTGGCAGGCACTGTCGATGCGCGAGCGCAAGGGCATGGTCCTGGTTGGCATCGTGCTCGGCGCCGTGCTGACCTGGTCGGTGCTGATCGACCCCGCGCTGGGCAAGCTTGCACGCGCCCAGGCCGACATCCCCCGCCTGCAGTCGCAGCGCGCAGAACTCGATGCGCTGGTGCGCGAAGCACAAGCCCTGGGGGGGCGCGCACAGTCGGCGCTGCCCGCAGCCGCGCAGCAGGAAGGCTTGGTTGCCAGCCTGGCTGCGGCAGGCCTGTCCAGCGCCGTGATCCCGACCCAGGACGACGAAGGCCGCTGGCAGCTGGCCGTCAGCGACGTGCCTGCTGCGGTGCTGATGCAGTGGTTGGCCGACATTGTCGAACCGATCCGCTTGCGCCCGACCGCGCTGGACCTGGCGCGCGTGACCGACGCTGGTGGCCGGCCAGTGCCGGGCCGGGTGCAAGGCACCGTGCAATTGGCCGATATCGCCGACCCGGAGACCGCGCGATGAGCACACGTCGCCGTATCGCCGGGCTGGTCGGCCTGGCCTGCGTGGCCATTGCCGCGGCCCTGGTGGCGATGCCCGCACGCTGGCTGCTGCGCATCCTGCCGGACCAGGGCCTGGTCGCTTTGATCGATGCCGACGGCAGCATCTGGCAAGGCCATGCACAGCTGGCGCTTGGCCCGCCGGGCAATCGGCGAAGCCTGCCCACGCGCGCCGCATGGTCCTGGCGCTGGGTGAATGGCCCGGCGGTGTCGATCGTGCATCCGTGGCTGGAAACGCCCTTGGTGATGCGCCTGTCGGGCACTGACCTTGTCCTGCCCGCCAACATGCTGCGCCTGCCAGCCGACACCTTGAGCGCCCTGGGCGCGCCCTTCAACACCTTGCAGCCGACGGGCGAACTGATGCTGCGCTGGCCGGCGCAGCGCCTGGGCGGCGCCGCACCGCAAGGCGAACTGCTGACCGTGCAATGGGACGACGCGGCAGCCGCCTTGTCGCGCCTGCGACCGCTTGGCAGCTACCGCGCCCGCCTGACTGGCGACGGCCGTGGCATGGACCTGGGCATCGACACCTTGAACGGTGTCTTCCAGCTGCAAGGCACGGGCCGCTGGGAACGCGGCACCTTGCAATTCAGCGGCGCGGCGCAGCCCGCCGCCACCGCCACCTCTTCACAACGAGAAGCCCTGCAAGCCCTGCTGTCGGCCATTGGTCGACGCGAAGGCGACCGCGCGCTTCTCGACATCCGATCACTACGATAAAAACGGCGCCTCTCATGACCGTGAACGTTCTCCGTCTTCCCTTCCGCGCCCCGCGCACCATCGCGCACGTGGTCGCCGCCTTGATGCTCGGCATCAGCCAGCACGCAATCGCCGCCGATTCCGTCCCGGGTGCCGCACCCGCGCAGCTGGGCACACCCGCCGGCAACGAGCGCGTGGTGCTCAACTTCGTCGATGCCGAACTGCCGCTGGTGGTGCGCGCGCTGGCGCAATTCACCGGCCGCAATTTCCTGGTCGATCCGCGCGTCAAAGGCCAGGTGACCCTGGTGTCGGACGCGCCCGTGTCGCCCAACACCGCCTATAACATGCTGGTGGGCGCGCTGCGCATGCAGGGCTTCTCTGCGGTCGACGTGGGGGGCGTGACGCGCATCGTGCCGGAGGCCGATGCCAAGCTGCAGGGCGGGACGGTAGGCGGCTCGGGCGGAGGCGGCGAACTGGCCACCCGCACTTTCCGCCTGAACTATGAGAACGCCACCAACCTGGTGCAGGTCTTGCGGCCGATGATCTCGCCCAACAACCCGATCAATGCCTATCCGGGCAACAACACGCTGGTCGTCACCGACTACGCCGACAACCTGGAACGCATTGCGCGCGTGATCGCCAACATCGATACGCCTTCGGCCATCAATACCGACGTGGTGCAGATCCGCTACGGCGTGGCGTCCGACGTGGCGATGCTGGCTTCCCAACTGCTGGACGGCGGCCAACAAGCCGATGCCGGCCAGCGCATCGCCGTGGTGGCAGACCCGCGCAGCAACAGCGTGCTGCTGCGCTCCAGCAGCCCGGCGCGCACACGCCTGGCGCGTGACCTGGTCGTCAAGCTCGACAACCCCGAAGCGCGGCCGGGCAACCTGCACGTGGTCTATCTGCGCAACGCGCAGGCCACCAAGCTGGCCGAGGTTTTGCGCGGGGCGCTGACCGGGCAGATGGAATCGCAAGGGGATGCCGCGTCGGGCAGCAGCCTGTCGGGCGGTGGCATCAGCGGCAGCGGTGGGCTGGGCGCCAACAATGGCGGCTATGGTGGCAACAGCGGCGGTGGCTACGGCAGCGGTTCGGGTAGCGGCAATACCGGCGGCGCGATGGTCAGCGCGGGCATGGGCGGCGGATCGGGCAGCCAGGGCATGGGCCGCAACAGCAGCACTGGCAGCAACAGCAGCACCAACGCCAGCAGCAAACCCGTGGGCTTCTCGGCAGGCGGCGCAACCGTCCAAGCCGACCCCACCACCAACACGCTGATCATCTCTGCACCCGACCCGCTCTACCGCAGCCTGCGCGAAATCATCGACCAGCTCGATCATCGCCGTGCCCAGGTACTGGTCGAAAGCCTGATCGTCGAGGTGTCGACCGACCTGTCGGCCGAGGCCGGCATCCAGTGGGCAGGCGGCGGGCGTTCGGTCATCGGCGGCACCAACCTGGGCGGATCGGGGCTGAACGCGGCGGGCGCCACCACGCTGGACGTGCTGGGCAGCGGCCTGTCGCTGGGCGTGCTGCGCGGCACCGTCAATATCGGCGGCATCGAAGTCGCCAATCTGAACCTGCTGGCACGCGCGCTGCAGTCGCGCGGCGGCGCCAACATCCTGTCCACGCCCAACCTGCTGACGCTGGACAATGAACAGGCCAGCATCGTGGTCGGCAAGACCGTGCCCTTCGTCACCGGCCAATACATCACGTCTGGCGGCGGCACCAGCAACAACCCCTTCCAGACCGTGCAGCGCGAAGACGTGGGCCTGACCTTGCGCGTGCGTCCGCAGATATCGGAAGGCGGCACCGTCAAGCTCGAGATCTATCAGGAAGTCAGCAGCATCGACGAGCGCCTGTCCAACAGCGCGGGCATCGTCACCAACAAACGCGCGATCGAAACCAATGTGCTGGTCGACGACGGCCAGATCATCGTGCTGGGCGGCCTGATCGAAGACACCGTCAGCGAAACGCGCGAAGGCGTGCCGGTGCTGTCCGACATCCCGGTGCTGGGCGGCCTGTTCCGCTACGACAAGCGCCAGCGCGGCAAGACCAATCTGATGGTGTTCCTGCGCCCCTACGTCGTGCGCGATGCGCAAGGCGGCAATCGTGTGACGCTGGACCGCTACGACTACATGCGCCGTCTGCAAAGCCAGCTGCAACCCGGTGAACACGGCATTTTGCCGACCATGGGCGCACCGCTGCTGCCACCGGCCCAGGTGCAGTCCGTGCCCGGCACACCGGTGTCCTACGACTTGCGCCCGCAAGCTCAGGTCGACCTGACACGCGCCCAGCCGCCTGAGACGGAAACCTCGGAAAACCCGCGCCAGCTGCCCGGGCTGGTGGTGGAACGCATGCAGGCTGCCGGCCGCAGCGGCGGGGTGAGCATCGCCAGCGACCCGGCGGCGCTGTACGCGCTGGAAGACGTGGACGTGACCGTGCTGCAGGTGGCCAGCACCGAGAGCCAGCGCGCGGCCGATGTCGAGGTTGGACGCCTGGCGCATGCCGGCCTGGTGGGTCTGGTGGACTTGGCGCCAGGTGGTGGTGAGTGGCGCGTGCGCATCCAGGTCGCGCGCAATGCGAAGGCGCTGGACGAATCGATCGCCAAGCTGCGCGCCATGGGCTACACGCCGCAACTGGTGGCGCGGCCATGAATGCGGTGGTGAATGGCGCAGCGGGGCCCGACACCACCCGAACCCTGCCCATGCGGCCCTTGCCCTACGGCTGGGCGCGTGACCAGCGAGCCTTGCTGGTGCAGCGCGCGGACGGTCCGCAACTGACGATCAGCGAGCGCACGCCGGCCTGGGCCCTGGCCGAACTGCGCCGCACCTATGGTGACCTTGCGCATCGCCAAGTGGGTGATGCGGAACTGGAAACCTTGCTGGCGGCCGCCTACGCCGAGACCGACGATGCCGCATCGGTGGTGGGTGCGGCGGAAAACGAGATCGATCTCGACCGCCTGATGCAGGACATCCCCGAGATCGCCGACCTGCTGGACGTGCAGGACGATGCCCCGGTGATCCGCATGATCAACGCCTTGTTCACGCAGGCGGCGCGCGATGGCGCGAGCGACATACATATAGAGGCCTTCGAGCATCACTCGGTGGTGCGCTACCGGGTGGATGGCACGCTGCGCGACGTGGTCAGTCCGCGCAAGGGCCTGCACGCCGCGCTGATCTCGCGCATCAAGATCATGGCGCAGCTGGACATCGCGGAAAAACGGCTGCCGCAGGACGGGCGCATTGCGCTGCGCGTGGGCGGTCGACCCATCGACGTGCGCGTGTCGACCTTGCCCACCGGCCACGGCGAACGCGCGGTGTTGCGCCTGCTGGACAAGCAGGCTGGCCGGCTGGAACTGGAAAAGCTCGGCATGGCGACCGAGCGCCGTGCGCAGCTGGACCGCCTGATCCGCCAGCCGCACGGCATCGTGCTGGTCACCGGGCCTACCGGCAGCGGCAAGACCACCACCTTGTATGCGGCACTGGGCCGGCTGGATGCGTCGACCCGCAACATCCTGACCGTGGAAGACCCGATCGAATACGACTTGCCCGGCATCGGCCAGACCCAGGTCAATGCGCGCATCGACATGAGTTTTGCTGCAGCGCTGCGCGCGATTCTGCGACAAGACCCCGACGTGATCATGGTCGGTGAAATCCGCGACCTGGAAACCGCGCAGATCGCCATCCAGGCCTCGCTCACCGGTCACCTGGTACTGGCCACGCTGCACACCAACGATTCGGTGTCAGCCGTGACCCGGCTGACCGACATGGGCGTCGAGCCCTTCCTGCTGGCCTCGTCGATGCTGGGCGTGCTGGCCCAGCGCCTGGTGCGCCGCCTGTGCGAACACTGCCGTGAACCGGTGCCCGGCGAAGACGGCACCGTCCAGTGGCGCGCGGTCGGGTGTCCTGCCTGCGGCAACACGGGCTACCGGGGCCGCACCGGCATCCATGAACTGTTCGTGATCGACGACAGCATTCGCCGCCTGATCCATGCGCGCGCCGATGAAGAAACCCTGCGCGCGGCTGCGGCAGACGCCGGCATGGACACCATGCGCGAAGACGGCCAGCGCTGGGTGCGCAGCGGCGCCACCACCCAGGAAGAAATCGTCCGGGTCACGCGCGATGCCTGAACGACGGGCAGGGCGGTGCTTGCCCGGGTTGCCCCGGTTGCTGGTCACGTCGCTGGCCACCCAGCAAGCCCGCGCTGCCTACTTCACTTCCTGTTCTGCATTCCTCACCTCCCGGACCTGATTTCATGCCTTCCTTCCGCTTTGAAGCCAGCGATGCCACCGGTCGTCTGGAACGCGGCCTGCTGGATGCCGAATCCGCCCGCTCGGCCCGCGCCGCCCTGCGCGCGCGAGGCCTCGCGCCGCTGGACGTCCAGCCGGTCGACAAGGCTCGCGCCGCCGGCAGCCGTTTCGGTCGCAAGTTGTCGGACGCCGACCTGGGCTGGATGACACGGCAATTGGCCAGCCTGCTGCTGGCGCGCCTGCCGCTCGAAGCTGCGCTCAGCGCCACGCTTGAACAAGCCGGCAACGCCCACCTGGCCACCACGCTGGCGGCAGTGCGGGCCGACGTGCGCGCCGGTCACCGGCTGGCGGACGCCTTGGCAGCCCGGCCACGCGACTTCCCCGAGATATATCGCGCCCTGATCGCCGCTGGCGAAGCCTCGGGCGACCTGTCGCAGGTGATGGAAAAACTGGCCGACTGGGTGGAAGAACGCAATGCCTTGCGCAGCAAGGTGCTCACTGCCTTCATCTACCCCGCCGTGGTGGGCGCGGTGTCGGTGCTGATCGTGATCTTCCTGCTGGCCTACGTGGTGCCGCAGGTAGTCAGCGCGTTCTCGCAAGCCCGGCAGGAACTGCCGGCGCTGACCCGCTTCGTGCTGGCTTTGTCGGCCTACGTGCGCGAATACGGCGTACTGACTGCGATCGGCCTGGGATTGGTGTGGGCGGGCATCCTGGCCATGCTGCGTACCCCGGCCACGCGCCTGGCCTGGCATCGGCGCCAACTGCGTCTGCCGCTGATCGGTCGTTTCGTGCTGGGACTGAATGCTGCGCGCTTTGCCTCGACCCTGGCCATTCTGACGGGCAGCGGCGTGCCCTTGCTGCGCGGACTGGACGCCGCGCGCGCCACGCTGGGCAACGACTATCTACGGCATTGCGTGGCGGACGCCACCTCTCGGGTGCGCGAAGGTGCGCCCCTCGCGGCCGCCTTGCAGCGCCAGAAGGTTTTTCCCCCGCTGCTGGTGCACCTGACGGCCAGTGGCGAACGCACGGGCGAACTGAGTCCGATGCTGACGCGCGCATCCGTCACCCTGTCGCGCGAGCTCGAGCGCCGGGCGCTTGCCATGACGGCGCTGCTGGAGCCGCTGACCATCCTGGTGATGGGCGGATTCGTGCTTGTCATCGTCCTCGCCGTCCTGATGCCCATCATCGAACTGAACCAACTGGTCAAGTAATCCGTTTGGATGAGCTGTGTTCTTACTTCGCAAATTGCGGGGAATTCCCTTAAGTTCTGTTGCAAAATGTCGTTAAATACAAGTTAAGTAATGTTTTCGGAGCGGGCGAATGCGGTGTATGCCCACGCAGCTCCGGGACTTGCAGAAAAATCCACGGAGGGGACATGAGACACATTTTCTCGTTGGGCCGGCGTTCGCTGTCCCGACAAGTATTGGTAGTGGCGCTATCTGTTGCCATGTTGATTACCGGCGTAACGGTGGCTGCCGTTGCCTGGTTCACCACCAAGGCCGCGGTTACCAACGTGGGCAATCAGATGGCCGAGTCGCTGCAAAGCGTCTACAAGAGCCTGGAATTCGCCTACAACGCCGCCAATACCCGTGCTGAACAGCAAATGTTCACCTACCTGCGCACCCTGGGCGAATTGCCCTCGCTGCGTACCAACACCGTCGAAACCGGCAAGGCAGGCATGGTGCCCGCGCTCAGCGCAGGCGGCGTGGTGCTCAATGCCAATACCCAGCTCCTGACCAATGTTCGCGACGTGACCGGCGCCGAAGCCGAAGTGCTGGTGCGTCACAACGGCGCCTGGGTGCGCGCCGCCACGCTGCGCATGGACGCGCAAGGCATGTCCATGCTGGGCGACACGCTGGACCCGAAGTCGCCGCTGACCAAGCTGCTCGACGCCGGTGACCAGGCGACCGCCATCCTCAATGAAGGCGGTGGCTGGAGCGCCGTGCGTGTGTGGCCGATCAAGGACAGCACCGATGCGGTCGTGGCCGGTCTGGCGCTCTACGTCGACCAGACCATCGAAGTCTCGGACATGCTGGAATACCTGCGCACCGCCACGGTGTTGAAGGTTGGCAAGCTGCACGTGATCGGCCCGGGCCTGGAAGGTCGCCCGATGCTGCTGGTGGATTCCACCGACGAGCGCAAGATGGTCGACGAGATCTTCAAGGGCCCTGATCTGGCCGCCGTGCAGACCATGATCAACACCGAAAGCGGTTTCGCCGAACAACGTTTCGAGCGCGACAGCGACGTGCAACTGCGCGCCTGGCGCAAGTCTCCGCAGTGGGGCTGGACGGTCATCATCGACGGCGAAAAGGACAAGTTCCTGGCCCAGGAATATCAGAACGTGCTGATCCTGGTTGCCTTGCTGGTCGGCGGCGGTATCCTGACCGCGCTGCTGATCTCGTGGCGTACCGCTGTCACGCTGGGTCCGGTCAAGCAGGTCGTC
>Ga0308165_1006351_pt1 | contig 10463 bp, 9 predicted proteins | sample PhyWR2_FD_201032 | JGI IMG/M metagenome (GOLD analysis project Ga0308165, IMG submission 201032) | Phyllosphere microbial communities from UC Gill Tract Community Farm, Albany, California, United States - DLSLW.R2 | ecosystem: Host-associated > Plants > Phyllosphere > Unclassified | place: USA... | reverse complement strand
ATATCGGCCCGACATGACTTTACTTAAGAGAAAACAGAGGATGAACGCCTTACTTTTTCAGCTTTGGTACCAGTTGATAGTGCGGATGCTCTCCGGCGAGCAGCATCAGCAGTTCATACTCTCCCTGGCTGAGCAGCGCAGGATTTTTCGATGCTTCTTTGGTCTGCCAGACACGCTGGCTAAGATCGAAACGCTCGGCTGCAATCTCCTGAGAGAGACCGGCCGCAAGGCGCAGTTCACGCACGTTGTGCTGGACGGCGACAGGCCGCTGTAAAATCTGATTTCCCATAAAAATACTCCGCATACGGTGCCCCGGCGAGATGGCCGGGCGGAAGAACACGCCTGCGGCCAAAACATAAATTTGAGTTAAGTTTAAAAGCCCGGCGTTTTACCCTCGTCAGGAAAGCATAACGCACCAGTAAAAATTCAGAAAATAACCTGAATTATATTTAAATCACTGCCCGGATAATTTTTTCACCGCTGAGAATAGTAATTGTTATTCTGAATGGTGGCGTTGATCGAATGATGATCAACGTCAATCACAGTCACAAAAAATGACCGTTTCATTCCTCTTTTAAAAAGAGTGTACGTGAATCGTTATTACGACCCGGGCAGACATTATCTACAGTTCAGAAAAAATACGTTCTGGCTATGCCCGAGCAAACCTTGCCCAGCCGCCTTTTTCAGCAGGCGTGACGCGTTTTGTCTCTACGGCGAGAGGAGGATGCGGCAGGGTAAAGCGTGTAATCACGCTGCCCAGCGTTTCAGTCTGTCCACTGAGACTGCCTGCCGTCGCCGAAACCTGCTGAACCAGCGTCGCATTCTGCTGCGTTACGCGATCAAGTTCTGCAACGGCGACCGTGACCTGGGCAATCCCTTTGCTCTGTTCATCCGAAGCCAGCGCAATCTGTCCGATCAGTTCATTCACGCCGCCGACGCCGCGCAGCACGGCCTCCATGGTGGTTCCTGCGCTCTCAGCCGCCCGCCGTCCATCGTCAACGCGTGCCACGGTATCGGCAATCAGCTCTTCGATCTCTTTAGAGGCCGCAGCACTTCGCTGTGCCAGTGAACGTACCTCACTGGCGACCACCGCGAAGCCGCGGCCCTGCTCACCCGCACGGGCAGCTTCTACAGCGGCGTTTAACGCCAGAATGTTGGTCTGAAACGCAATGCCATTGATAGTGGTGGTGAACTGCCGGATTTTTTCTGATCCCTGAGCGATGCTGGTGATGGCTGCCGATACCAACTGAACCAGTTCTACGCCCTGCTGAGTCGTATCCGTGGTGCTGGCAGCCAGTTCACGTGCCTCCCGCGCATTCTGTGCATTGTGCCGCACGGTGACGGTGATCTCCTCCATGCTGGCTGCAGTCTGCTCCAGTGCAGCGGCCTGAGTGGATGTCCGGTCGGAGAGATCGGCATTACCCGCTGCGATGTCGCCCGCTTCACGATGAAGAATCGCGGCGTTGTCTCGGATAGCGCTGACCGTCTGCAACAGACTGTGCTGCATCTCTTTGACCAGCGGCACCAGTTGTCCGACACAGTTGCGCCCCAGATCTTCCGGCTCGCGCGTCAGATCGCCATCGGCAATAATTTTTAAATGACCGCGAATTTTACCTACCGGACGCACCAGATGAACGACCAGATAGCGGTCGCAAAACAGCAGCAACGCTACTGCCGCCAGCAGTGCTGCCAGCAGTACGCCCTCAAGCCGATGCCGGTCAGCCTTCAGGGGGGCCTGATTCCGGGCCAGCTGCTGCGTCACTTTGTCCAGCTGCGCACGTGCAGCCGTTGCGTATTCTGAGGGGATTGTCGTGAGTGCCGCGCGGACGTTATCCCAGTCTGCATCGGCCGGGATTGAGGCGACGAGCGCGTTTTTATCGGCTGGCGTACCGCTCTGTATGACGATAGCGCTATGTGCCAGAAAGCTCAGCTGCTGCGTCAGAACAGCTGAACGATCGGTTTGACGAAAGATATCGCGCACTACCTGGCTGCTGTAACCGCCTGCCAGCACGACGATGCCCAGTGAGACGATCATCATCCACAGCACAACGCGGCGGATAGTGAAATGCCTGAGTGAATTCATGAGGTTTCCCCGATGTTGTCATTGGTGTAGTTAAAATTAAGCAAAAATAAGTTATGTCATCTACTTTAGTGCGTTATTATATAGCGCACTATGTTTATACTCTGTATACTGGCAGGATATTTAAGAAATTAAAAGTTATTTACGACAAAATAATAGAATCGTACTTACTAAAATATTTCGTTAAAGAAAAGGGATTTGCTATTCTGACCAGAAGTGGCGTGCAGTGTGATAAAAAATAAATGGTCATGACTCTTTCTTTTTGCAGAATTTGCCTGTAGTCATGACGTCATACCCTTAAATTTTTCTGTTTAATTTCGCGCCGTAACCAGCCGGTGCGGAGGAATTCATGCTTATGAGTCTCAGCGACGGCGACGATTGCCGTACGCGAACCCTGCACGCGCTACGCAGTAACGACGAAAGTCGTGACGATGTGTTGCGACAGTTCGTCCGGCTGGCCAGCCAGGCACTCGGTATACCCGGCAGCTTTATCTCCGTACTGGATGATGAGATGCAGCATGTTAAGGCTGCGCAAAATTTCACACTCACTCAATCCTCCCGGCAGGACTCGCTCTGCCGGCATGCTGTGGACAGTGACAGCACCGTGGTAGTACCCGATACGTTGCTGGATACCCGCTTTGCTGCTCATCCGCTGATTGTTGGCGCGCCTTTTATCCGCTTTTATGCCGGCGTACCGCTTAAAAGCAGCACAGGTTTGATACTAGGCACGCTGTGCGTGACTGACACCGCGCCTCATCCCTTTAATGCGGATCAGGTCGCCATGCTGAAGATGCTGGCGGCACTGGTGATGTCATTTCTTGAGGCCTGGTACTCGGCTGGCTTTGCCGACCCGGTAACCGGTCTGCCCAACCGCCAGCGTCTGATTCGCGACCTGCAGTTTCTTGCCGCCTCCGGTGACACAACGCCACGGCGGCTGGTGCTGATTGACTGTATCGATATGCCGCGCGCCTACGAGCTTGCGCGCTCAATGGGTATGGGGCCGGTTGAAAGCCTGTTGAAAGATGTGGCGACACTGCTGCCGCTGCGCCTGAGGCCTGCTCCAGGAGAGATGCTCTACACCGTGGCCACCGGACGCTTTGCCCTGCTGACACGTCAGGAGAGCAGACTCACTGCCAGCTGGGTGGCAAACAAGCTGGCCGGGATCAGCGCGGATCTCGGCGATGGACTGTCGGTTGCACTGATGACCCACACCGGTGAGGCGAGTTTCAATACCGGGGAGATGCCTGCCCAGGAGATCCTGCGGCGGGCGGTCAGCGCGCTGCACGAGGCCATCACACGCGACGTCGCCTCGATGCCTTTCAGCGAGGCCACTGATACGCGCCATACGCAGGACTTTACCCTGATGCATGACCTGGCCATCGCGATACGCCAGGATAAGGGATTGTGGCTGGCGTATCAGCCTAAAATCTGTCTGCACAGTGGCAAGCCAATTGGCCTGGAGGCCCTGATCCGCTGGCAGCATCCGCAGCGCGGCGAACTGTCTCCTGCACAGTTTTTACCCTTTGCCGTGCAAACCGAGCTGCTCAGCGAACTGACCACCTGGGTGACAGAGCACGCCATCGCCCGGCTCTCCCGGCTGCGCAACAGCTATATTCAGCTGCCCATCACCATTAACGTCAGCAGTAGCGATTTTTCCCGTGACGGTTTTGCCGACGAGTTAGAAGAGCAGATGATCAAGGCGAAGCTCCCGGTTTCGCTGCTGGGCATTGAGTGTCTGGAGACGGAACGGATTCTGGAGAGTGCGACCGCAATGCGGGGGCTTGAGATGCTGAAACTTCGTGGATTCGGTATTTCACTGGATGACTTTGGTACCGGCTACAGCAACATCAGTTATCTGCGGCGCATACCGCTGGATGTGATCAAGCTGGACCGTTCACTGATCAGCGAAATTTCATCTGATACCGCATCGCGTGTTATCGCCCGCAGTATTATAGCGATGCTTAAAGATCTCGATTATATGGTGCTGGCTGAGGGCGTGGAGAATGCGGAAACCGTTACCGCGCTGACCGAGTTCGGCTGCGACCAGGCGCAGGGCTTTTTCTACTCCAGGCCGCTGCCGGAAGCAGCACTGGATGAGTGGCTCGGCTGGCGATTGCGCAGTAAGTGCTGAGACTGTCCCACCCACTCCGGAATCTTACCCTGCCGACTCAGCCGCGCTGAACCCCTCAGGTCCGGCAATGATGACGGTATTACGCCCGGCGGCTTTTGCTTCGTAAAGCGCTTCATCAGCACGCCGCAGCAGAGAGTCGCGATCGCTATCCTGATCGCTCCGTGAAGCCACTCCGGCTGAGATGGTCATCGTTCCGGCAAATGGGAAGGTGGTGGCGCTGACGGTCTCACGGATGCGTTCCGCAGTGCGGGCGGCATCGGCCAACGTGGTATGCGGCAGCAGCAGAATAAACTCCTCGCCACCAAACCGGCTGACGATATCGCCGGTGCGACAGGCCTGACGCAGCAACGCTGCCAGGCTCACCAGAACCGCATCGCCCGCGTCATGCCCGTACCAGTCGTTTATCTTCTTAAAATGGTCAATATCAATGGCGATGGCACACTGTTCATGCTCACTATCTGACTGCGCCGCCAGCGCCGAAAATCCGCGTCGGTTACAGAGCCCGGTCAGCGGATCGGTCATCGCTTCATCGTTTAGCGCGGCAAGATGACCCGCAACGGCGTGGCGATGCGCCTGCACGGCTTCTTTGAGCCGGTCAGCCTCGTAATACCACGTTTTGACCGTGGCGAGAGATTCCGCCTGGGCTTCGCTGCCGCCATCGCGCACTCTGTCCGCCAGCTTTTCCAGTGGAGAGGCGATCCGACCGGCCATAAAGGCAATCATGGCCGCTGTTATGGCAATAATGCCCAGAACAAACCAGACAGCGCTTTCTGCCGTGCGCATCAGAATATGCCTGACCGTTTCAGAGGTGCCAGTAATAAAAACGTTCCAGCCGGTTTTATGCAGTGTGCCATACCCGGTCAGATAGTGCCGTCCCTCACTCTCCAGCGTGAAATGCCCGCTTTCTGTCGTGGCGAGCCGTTTCTGCAGTGCCAGACTCAGCAGCATCTTTGTTCCGACGCGCGCCGCGTCATGACTGAAAATAATCAGCCCTTCATTGCTGACCACGCTGACCGTTGAACCATTGGAATAGAAATGCTGGCTCAGGATCTCGCTCAGCATGCTCTGTTTCTTGAGATAAATAGTCCCGCCAATGTAGCCCAGATAGCGGCCATCTTCGCTGAACAGAGGTTGTGATAAAAACACCACATAGTTACCGGCAGCAGAGGTAAAAGGAGCTGAGATAAAAGGCTTTTGGGTCGCTATGGCCTGCAGGCTGGCCGCCGAATGCAGCTTCACGCCAATGAGATTCAGACTATCGGGTGAGGTTGCGGCAATGATGGCATCATGATTGACCACCACCACCGAGTTGAAAAAGCCGGACTGCATTCGCAGGCGATCGCTCTCTCCTTCCAGTCGTTTAATATCACTGAGCCACTTGATCTGCGACGCACTCCAGGCCAGTTCACGTTGCGCTGTCGCCAGGTAACGATCGGTGGTATCAGCCAGCTTGCGGGCATAGGCAATGTTCCCTTCAAGCAGACTGTCTTCGATATTAGCCTTCTGAAACAGCAGCAGCGCACTCAGCAGCAGACCGGAGGTCAGAATGACGCCCCCGATGGAAAGCAAAGTCAGCAGCGAGCGAAGGCGCATTTTTTCATGGGGCATTGCAGTCGGGATCCGGATTAAGTGTCATCTGAGTGTAACAGTAGACGTTTCACGTCAAGGGCAGAACAGAAGATGATTTACACAGGGTTACGACGCATTGGCGGACGCAGCCTACAACCGTCCAGTCTTCCATAAAAGAAAGGATTGTTTAGCGTTTCGATAGCCCTGATAAGCAACAGCAGAAAATGATTAAGCGGTAATAATGATACTCAGTAAGCCGCAAGTTGTGCAGATGACGCGCTATTATTACCGCTGACCTTAATAACAACGCCATATGGTCGTTGAAAATAACGGGGCAGGCTCTGCCCCGTTTATCATTACGTCAAAAATATGCGTAGAACAGTTAAATAAAACGCGCATCAATAATAAGTGATTGTGCATCAGCCTTATCTTTTAAGCGAATTTAACGCCAGAACGCTTTAATATAAGAGCGGCTGCTGAGCTTTTTAATAAAATGATGCGGACAGGTAAAGCGACGCCCTTCCCACTCCAGATTAAACCACTGAAATTCATCATTTTTAATTTCTTCCAGCAGGGACATTGCCTGCAACGGCGTCTGAAAAGCATAAGCTTTCATCACGCCCTCCTGGGTGCATAAATCAATATGAACCATGTAACCCCCGGGTGTTAAAAAGATCGGACATTTTATAATTATTGAACGGCCTCTTTATCATAATCCATTTATCGGCTGCTGATTATCTGATTCCGTAATATTTACGTAAAAATTGCACATCTATTTCTCATTTAAATTTTTGGGCAACCCTGCCTTATTTCATCAATTAATTTGACCATGTATACGAAATCCAGCCAGACCCGAAGAGATCGTGACCCATTTTTATTTCAGCTCAGAGAGCGGCAACGATAAGCGATCACAGAAGATGACTTACATCTGCTCATATTGTCAGCATTGAATCGTCTGGCAGGTTCGAAGCCGTCATGCAGAGGGGATCTAATGGTGCTGGGCTAAGAGGTTGAGATGGTCATAAACAGAGCACATCGTTTACACTCTCATCAGCCTCATCTGCAATCCGGCAACGGTACAGATGTATCGCGGAGAGAGGCAGGAGATCACTGACGGCGGGCAATAAGGAATCTTATGCTGGATTATATGGTGTCGCTCTACCGTACTGTTCCTGTCTCATCTGAACGTCTCAGCGACTGGCTTGCCAGCTGGCTGGCGCAGCAGCAGACACGATGCCACGATCACCATTTTTCTGCCGCCTTTCCATGGCGTGAAACCGGTCTGCCCCAGCACGCCTTTTTGCAGCGTGAACTGACGATAAATGGCCAGCGTTATCTCACCGGGCCACGCTATCTGGGTGGCGATCCTGCACAGCCCTTTATTGAAGTTGTTGCGCGTGACGGCATCATCGATTACAGGGTGGCTAGCGCCATTATGCAGGCCTGGCAACCGCTGAAACCCCAGAAGCTGCGCATCCTGTTACCTGCGACTTATCCTGACATCGGTATAACCGATCAACTGCTTTTCCTCAGCGATCTGGCTTCACTCTCTGTTTCTATCGACGAGGAGATTTCACTGGTGACAGCCTGCCGGAAAGATTATCCCGCCTGCATCACGGCGATTAACCACGCCTATCGTGCCAGCTGGCACACGCTGCCGCATCTGCGCGATCAGCTACTGGCAACCAGCAGGCAGGAATTACGGGAGGATATCGCCGCAGGACATGTGTTTCTGATTGTCTGGCAGGGCATAGTGGCAGGGCTGATGATTTGTGTCCCCCGGCGACTGACCTTTATTGAGGGGTTTCAGATTATGGATGAAGTGATAATGCCCGCTTATCAGGGCCGAGGACTCGCCGCGCGCGCTCAGCAGCGTTTGCTGCAGCAGCTTCATCATCATTATGGTGACAAGGCGCTGCTGACCGGTACCATTCTGCCCGGTAATACTCCTTCACTGCGCAGCGCGCAAAATGCCGGGCGACGCTGCGTGCTGAAATATCAGTTTTTTACCCCTGCCGATTTACGGGCAGGCCGACGGGCAATTTAAATCACCATAAAGCCAGCTCAATCAACTTATCCTGCACGCTGTAAACACGCTGCTTAAGGCTCAGGCTCTCGTCTGCGGTGATCCATTTTGCCTCAAACGCACCATTAATTTTTCCAGCGCGATTTTGGTGCTGCTTTTCAGACCTTCGTGCCAGTTCGCGTCTGAACGTCTTGCCGCCTGATTTTCCAGGTTTTCAACTAACTCCGCGACACTTTTACCACCGGTAGTCGCTTCAGATACAGACATATCTACCTCTTGTTACTGCTAAAAAGCCGCCACACTCGCGAATCACATTATACCTGAACCCAGACCAGCATGGCGCTTTCCTGTGCGCACGACCCGGCATCCTTTCTGGCATCGCACATCTTCGCGGAAGGGCACGGCTTCGCTCGCAAAATTCCGCTAGCTGTTCTTAACTCAGATTGAATGATTTTCGTTCCACTGAGAGAGCTACCGGAGGACGTTTTGACAATAACATCTCAGACAACCGCCAGTGATAATACCCTGACACTGCGGCGCTGGATAACCGTCGGTTTGCCCGCCACTGAACTTTTTGCCCTGTGGCTTGAGCCCGATACCCTGCCACGCATTATGAGCCACTTTGCCAGCGTGAAACCGGTTAATAAAAGCGATGCGCACTGGCAGATTGAAGGGCCATTTGGTAAGCACTACCGCTGGGAAACCCGGATTGTTGAAGCGCAGCCAGGCGAAATTATTGTCTGGCGCTCGCTGGAAGGTGGTGACATTCCTAACGAAGGTGAATTGCGTCTGCGCCCTGCCCCGGGTGAATGGGGTACTGAACTGGCTCTGACGTTGCACTTCACCCCACCGGGTGGCGCACTGGGAAAAAAGGTGACGACGTTATTTGATCTGTTACCGAAAGAGGTGGCCAGCAAAGCGTTACATCGCTTTAAGAGTCTGGCAGAGACCGGTGAGATCCCCACGCTGCAGGGGCAGCCTGCGGGTCGTCATGCCGGACATCAGGATAAGGAGAAATAAATGCGCGCACTCTGCTGGAATGGCGTTAACGATTTAAGCGTTGAAACCGTGGCCGATCCTGGTCTGCTCAATCCTCATGATGCCATTATTCGCGTCAGGCTCACCACCACCTGCGGTTCTGATCTACACGTTATTGATGGCCTGATTCCGGGTATGCGGGAAGGCGACATCCTGGGGCATGAATTCATGGGAGAAGTGGTGGAGGTCGGCAGCGCGGTCAACAATATCCGACGCGGTGATCGGGTGGTGGTCCCCTCCTTTATTTCATGTGGTTCCTGCTGGTATTGCCAGCATCAGTTGCCCTCCTGTTGTGACAATACCCATCCGCAGTGGGAGAAAGGAGAGACGGTGCTGGGTCACGCGACCGGTGGCATATACGCTTACAGTCACGCGTTTGGTGGCTATGCAGGCTCACACGCAGAATATGTTCGCGTGCCTTTTGCGGACAATGATTGCTTCGTCGTCCCTGAGGGCGTAACCGATGAGCAGGCTTTGTTCCTCTCCGATGCGACTCCCACCGGCTACATGGGCGCCGATTTCTGTAATATTCATCCGGGTGACACGGTGGTGGTCTGGGGCTGTGGCGGTGTTGGCCTGATGGCACAGCAAAGCGCATGGTTGATGGGAGCTCATCAGGTCATCGGTATCGATCGCTTTCCGGAGCGACTGGCGATGGCGCGCGACTACGCGGGCAGCATCACGCTGGATTACACGGAGGTCGATATCAACGAAGCGCTGCTGGAGTTAACCGGCGGACGCGGCCCGGACAGCTGTATTGATGCTGTTGGTATGGAAGCACGTGGCGAGGGATTGAGTCAGGTCTACGACAAGACCAAACAGATGCTGCATCTTGAAACTGATGTGGGCGCAGCATTGCGGCAGGCGATGTATGTTTGTCGTAAAGGCGGCAACATCGCCATTCTCGGGGTGTACGGCGTCATGGATAAGTTTCCGCTGGGGCTGATGATCAATAAAAGTCTGACCATTCGTACCGCCCAGCAGCATGGGCAACGCTACATGCACCGTCTGCTTGAACATGTTGCCCGAAACGAACTGAACCCGGCTTTCATGGCGACGCATCACTTTCCGCTGGAAGAGGCGCCGCGGGGCTATGAGATGTTTAAACATAAAGAGGATGGCTGCGTTCGTGCCGTGTTCGTTCCCTGATAACAGGTCTGTCCTGACCCCGCAAAACCCGATCCGGGCGGCTGTGCCGCCCTGCTAAACCTCAGTTTATCTTCGTCGATGATCCCATCAAACGCCGGACGCTCTTAATCGAATTATGACAGCCGGTAACGGCCTGACCGGGCTGAAATCAACCGGGCACAATGACATACCAATATGAAGCTTTCATGAATTAAAAGCGAAAAACCGGCTTTAAATTAACAACATGCCAGTATCAGGCTGGCACAGGCCTCTGTTCACATTTTGAAAACAAAATAATCACACATAGTTATTTTTTCATGCCTAAATTAGTGCCAGTTTTCATTTATGGAGCAGGCAAATGACGCACTTTGTGGCAATTTTTTTCTCTTCACTGTTTATGTGCAGTAACGTTTTTGCAGGTTCGGTTTCATCTGTTTCTCTTGGATCACTCTCTTCTGCGCTCAATGAACGGATGCAGGTGATGAAAGCGG
>Ga0308165_1006350_pt1 | contig 10464 bp, 11 predicted proteins | sample PhyWR2_FD_201032 | JGI IMG/M metagenome (GOLD analysis project Ga0308165, IMG submission 201032) | Phyllosphere microbial communities from UC Gill Tract Community Farm, Albany, California, United States - DLSLW.R2 | ecosystem: Host-associated > Plants > Phyllosphere > Unclassified | place: USA... | reverse complement strand
ATCAAGCTGGTGGTGCTGGGCAAATACAGCCCCGACCATGCCTACCAGAATTCCGTCCTCGCGGCGGCCAGCGACGAAGTGGTGTTCCCGGGCGCCGTCTACGCCAAGCCCGACCTTCACGCGCTGCGCCTGTTCAGCCTGGCCTATGTCCACGGTCATCAGGTGGGCGGCACCAATCCCTCGCTGGTCGAGGCGCTGGGCGCGGGCAATGCGGTCATCGCCCACGACAACCCGTTCAACCGCTGGGTTGCAGGCGACGCCGGCGTCTATTTCGCGAACGAAGACGAGTGCGAGAAGCGCATCGAGGAACTGGCCGCCAGCCCCGCCCTGCGCGATGAACTGCGTGAGCATGCTCTCAGGCGCTGGACCGAGGAATTCACGTGGCCCCAGATCCTGGAAGCCTATCAGGCCCTGATCGAGCGTTGCAGCAGCATCACGTGATCTGAGCGGCCCAAGCCTGTACGCGCTGTGCCATTCCTTCGGACATGTGTGCCGGCAGGGCATCCGGCGCAAAGAAGCGGGCTTCGATGATTTCGCGGCCGTCGGCGCGGGGTTCGTCGCCGGTCCGGCCCAGTACGATGCGCACTGCGTTGCTGGTGCCGTGCAGCTTTTCGTCGCTGATCTGCAACACGCGCGGCTGGACGATGCGGCAGCCGGTTTCCTCCAACAGTTCGCGCGCGCCGGCAAGCAGCGGGTCTTCGCCGCGCCGCATGCCGCCGCCGGGCGGCATCCATTTATCCGAACCGTAGGAGTGGCGGATCAGCAGGACGCGGTCCTGCCCATCGAGCACGATGACCCGCACGCCGTGCACATCGGGCCGCCATACCCGCCAGACCTGTACGCGCACGGCATGGGCCAGTCGGTAGAGCGCGCGGTGCAGCGGCGCCGGGATCAGGTTCAGCAGAAACAGGTGACCTTGTGCCGCGCGGCTTTCAACAGGCGGGCGACGGGCAGGTCGTGTTCGTCCTTCACGGCAGCGTCGAAAACAGCGCGCTTGTCGGCGCCGCGGATCACGAAAAAGATCTCGTCGCTGTTCACCAGCGAAGGGATCGTCAGGCTGAGGCGGTCGAACGGCGCTTCGGGGGGAAGCGGATCGGGCGTGAGGCGGCGCACTGCCTGCGAATCGTTCGGGCGCGGATCGGTGTTGGGGAACAGCGATGCGACATGGCCGTCACCGCCCATGCCCAGCCACGCGACAGCGAAGTGCGGGGGCTGCGCATCCTGCGCCAGCGGCACGATGCGGGCACCGGCTGGCTCAAGCCGGGCGCGGATCTTGCCTACGTTGCTGGCGGGGTGGTCCTCTTCGACGATACGGTCGTCGCCCGGCCACACGGAAATACGCGGCCAAGGCAAAGCTTCCTTCGCCAGCCGGTCGAAGATCGGGAACGGGGTGGAGCCCCCAGGGACGGTCACGGCGATTTCGGGAGACATGGCCAAGGCAGCGCGCAGGCGCTGCGCGAACCAAGCGGCGATGGCGCCGTCGTCGGCGCCTTCGATCATTTCAATCTTGGGCATGGGGAAGTCTTTAGCACTCCCCCATGCGATGTGATATCTCTCGGGTGAAATCTCTTACGCGATGATCTCGCGCAGGAACCAGGCGCGCTGCTCGGCCTGGTCGGTCCAGTCGTCGATCACGCCGTCGGTGGCGTTGTCACCGGCTTCGCCGGCCAGTTCCTTGGTCGCCTTGAGCGTGGCGACATAGGCGGTGTTGTCGTCGAACAGGGCCTTGACCATGGCCATCGCATCAAGGCTGGTGTCGTCCTCGTCCTTGATCGTGGCCTTCGCACCGATGGCGCCGATCGAGGTCAGCGTGGTTCCGCCCAGCTTGCGAACGCGCTCGGCGATGAGGTCGGTCAGGCCGAAGACTTCGGCCGCCTGGGCGTCGAACAGCAGGTGCAGGTCATGGAACTGCGGGCCGCGCACGTGCCAGTGGAAGTTCTTGGTCTTGACGTAGAGCGCGAAGGTATCCGCCAGCAGCCCGTTGAGGCTGTCGATCAGCGCGGCCTTCGAGTTATCCTTGGAAGTCATGTCGGTTCCCTCTTCTGCGGTTCGTTGTGTACGGTTCTATAAATTGGCAACGCGAATGAAAAGCACAGGTTCGATCGCAAATCGCGATCAGAGAATCCCGAATTCCGAAAGGAACATCGTGCTTGCGGCAAGCACAAGCAAGCCCCCGACCAGCCGCCTTGTCCACCGCGCGGGAGGGGTGCCGAGCAGGTCCGGCCGTGCCCAGGCGAAAGTGACCAGGACAACGCCGCCCAGCATTCCCGCCGCCCCGGCATGCCAAGGTGCTGCATAGCCGACCGACATGCCGAAGATGACGAAGCGCGCAGCGTCCATAACCTGCTGGGCAAGCAGGACGATCCCCAGTGCGCCCAGGGAATTGGTCGGCTCGCGCGGGTCGCGGCGCGGGGCCAGGATCATCGATTCCAGCCCGGCCAGTCCCAGCGCGATGGCCGCGAATATGGTCCGGGCGGGCGGCGGCAATTGTTCCAGCATGAAGTGTGCGGCATAAGCCGCGAACGACGCGCTGAGCAGTGCGCCCAGGATCGCGGTGACCAGCACCGCAGGCCGCTGGCCTTGCCGCAGCCCGAGCCCTGCGATCGTCACTTGATCGCGGGCGCCGAAGCCGGCAAGCAGCACTGCGATCAGGGTAAGGTAGAATGCGGGCATCAGGTGTTCTTCATGCCCGCATTCCCGGCCTTGCGCTACGGTTTACCCGGCCTTCTGGCAGGCAATGATGGCGGTGATCAAATTGGCGGTATCGGCGGCGTCGCGCACGCAGACGGTGTCGAGGCCCATGGCCTTGGCCGGGTAGTCATTGCCGCCGGGGAAGATGGCGTCGCCGATGAACAGGATGTCCGCCTCGGCTACGCCGCTACGCTCGGACAGGCGGCGCAGGCCCCATGCCTTGTCGATGCCGGGCTGGGTCACGTCGACCGAAGTCGCGCCGCCCAAGTTGATCGAAACACCGGGCAGGCGCTTGACCAGATCGGCCTGGATGACCTTGCGCTTGGCGAAGTCCGGGTCCCAGTGCTCCTTGGCGTCGAGCGGGGCCTGCTGACCCAGCGCAGAGAAGGTGATCTGGCTGCCGCGATCCTCGATCCGTTCACCCCAGACTTCTTCCGGGGTAAAGCCGGTCGCCGCCAGCGAAGCGTCGAAGGCGGCAAGGATCTCGGCCTTCTGTTCGTCGGTGAAGAGTTCGGCGTAGATCGCTTCCCAGGCGCCTTCGCGGTGAAGATACAGCTTGGCGCCGCTGGTGGGCAGCATCCACAGACGCGAAACGTCGGCATGGGCGGGCAAGCGGCTGGCGACCTGCTTTTCGAACTGGGGCCAGTCCCCGCCCGAGATCACGGCGACTTGCGCCACGGTCAGCAACTGGGCCAGCAGCTCGGCCATCTCGTCGGTCAGCGGCTGCTTGCTCAGCGCCAGGGTTCCATCGAGATCGAACGCCACTATTTTCTTCATTCACACGCCTTTCGCGCCAGTTCGGCCATATCATCCGCGCCGGTCGCCCGGGAACGCACCGGCGTATCCAAAGCGCGGCGCGGACCAACAGGCAAGGGCCAATGCGGCAGTTGGCCCCTCGGTTACCGCGATTTCATTCGCAGTTGCAAAAAAGTTTCGATCCAAAGCGGTCGATCTTCGGCAGTTTAGCCCCATGTAATGGCGGACGTGTTGCACTGCGGCGAAAACTGGCAACTCAAGGGAACAACGCGGGCCCATGGCCGTTCGGCTAATGGCCCGGGTGGTGGAACGGGGCCGCCCGGCCCGTGCATGGTTTTCGATGCCGCGCCGCTGATCCATGCCAACCGGGGGCGAAGCGAGCACCGATGACCAATTTTCAAGCGAGCCTGCCAACGGCGAACAATCCGCAGATGGCCGGTCGATCGCAGACAGAGCCTACATTCGCCGCAGAAAACGACCTGCCGCTTCCCCCTCCGCTCGATCCCGGCGCGAACATCGCCCTGTTCCTCGATTTCGACGGTACGCTGGTGGAAATCGCCGATCATCCCGATGCGGTCGTGGTGGCGCCTCACCTTGCCGGTGTGGTCACCGCGCTCTCGCAGCATCTTGGTGGCCGCCTGGCAATCGTCACCGGGCGGTCGATCGCGGCGCTAGAAGGGTTGCTCGGTCCGGTCGAGGTGGCTGTCGCCGGTTCGCATGGGGGTGAATTCCGCGCTCGGGCCGGAGCCGAGGTCGAGCCGCTTGCCGATCCGCTGCCCGCCGCCGTGGTCACTGCGTTGGAGAGTTTCGCGTCGGCCAATGGCGGCTTGCTGGTCGAGCCCAAGCCATTCAGCGTCGCCGTTCACTACCGCCGCCATCCCGAGGCGCTGGAAGGGTTGCTGGCCTGCGCGCAGGCGCTCGCACAAGAGCGCGGGCTTGCCATGAAGCACGGCAAGCAGGTGATCGAACTGGCGATGCCGGGGTCCGACAAGGGCACTGCCGTCACTCGTTTCATGGGGCTTCCCGCCTTTGCCGGCGCCGCCCCGCTATTCCTGGGCGACGACGTTACCGATGAGGACGCCTTTCGGGCGGTTCGTCATCTGGGCGGGCAGGGTGTGCTGGTGGGGCCGATGCGCGCCACCGCCGCCTCGCTGCGTTTGCCCGGCGTCGCCGCCGTCCACAACTGGCTGGAAGACGGGCTCGCATCAGTGCCCGCCGCCAAGCCCGATGGAGAGATTCGCCCATGACGACCGCCGCTACTCCTGCCGTGTCTTCGCCCGATCCCGTCAGCACTCTGGAACTATGGCCGATCGGCAATTGTCAGGTCAGCGGGCTGATCGATGAGGCCGGGGCGATCGTCTGGGGCTGTGTGCCCCGGGTCGATGGCGACCCGACCTTCTGCGCCCTCCTGCGCGGCGACAAGGGGCAGGACGCCGGCACCTGGCGCTTCGAGCTGGAGGGCCAGGTCTCGGCGAGCCAGCGCTACTTGCGCAACACACCGATCCTCGTGACGCGGCTGGAAGATGCCAATGGCGGTGCGGTGGATATCTACGACTTCGCCCCCCGGTTCGAGCGCGACGGGCGGATGTACCGCCCGGTCGCTTATGCGCGCATCGTTCGCCCCGTTTCAGGCGCGCCGCGTATCCGCACGATCCTCACCCCGATGAGCGGCTACGGCGCCAAGCTGGCACCGATCACGCAGGGGTCGAACCACGTGCGCTACCTGGTGGAGCGCAACGCCATGCGCCTGACGACCGATTGCCCGGTCGGCTACGTCCTCGACGAGCGCTGGTTCCGGCTGGAAAAGCCGCTGCATTTCTTCCTCGGCCCGGACGAGCCGTTCAACGGCAATGTCGAGCATGACGTGGATGCCATGCTGCAGAAGACCGGGCATTACTGGCGGATGTGGGTACGCGGCCTCGCAACCCCGCTCGACTGGCAGGACGCGGTGATCCGCGCCGCGATAACGCTCAAGCTGTGTCAGCACGAGGAGACCGGCGCGATCGTCGCCGCGCTCACCACCTCGATCCCCGAGGCCCCGGGCAGCCAGCGGAACTGGGATTACCGCTACTGCTGGATCAGAGACGCCTATTACACCGTGCAGGCGCTCAATCACCTGGGCGCGCTAGACGTGTTGGAAAAGTACCTCGCGTATTTGCGCAACATTGTGGCCGATGCGCCGGACGGCGTGGTGCAGCCGCTCTATGCGGTGAGCGGCGCCAAGGAAATCATCGAGTGGGAGGCGCCCGACCTTCCCGGCTATCGCAATACCGGCCCGGTGCGCGTGGGCAATGCGGCGTACTATCAGGTGCAGAACGACTGCTACGGCCAGATCGTCCTGCCCTCGATCCAGGCTTTCTGGGATCAGCGCCTGCTGCGCATCGCCAACGAGGACGATTTCCGCGGCCTTGAACAGATCGGCGAGATGGCCTGGAAGACCCATGACCAGCCTGACGCCGGACTGTGGGAACTGCGCACCCGCACCGCGATCCATACTTATTCCAGCGTCATGAGCTGGGCCGCCTGCGACCGGCTGGCGAACGCCGCCGAGCACCTGGGCCTGCATGACCGCGCCGCGCTTTGGCGCGAGCGGGCCGATGCCGTGCGCGCCCATATCGACGAGAACGCATGGCATCTGGTCGAGGGCCACGACGCGGGCGGACACTATGCCGCCAGCTTCGGCGGTTCGCAGCTTGACGCCAGCCTGCTCCAGATGGTCGAGCTGCGCTATCTCCCGGCCGACGACCCCCGGTTCAAGGCGACGCTGAAAGCCGTGCAGAAGGCTCTGCGCCGGGGCGAGCACATGCTGCGCTATGACAGCGAAGACGATTTCGGCCTGCCGGAAACCGCGTTCAACATCTGCACCTTCTGGCTGATCGAGGCGCTTCACCGCAGCGGGGAGGACGAGGAGGCGCGCCGTATCTTCGAGGCGATGCTGGCGCACCGCACGAAGTCGGGGCTGCTGTCCGAGGACATGGATTTCGAGACCGGTGAACTGTGGGGCAATTTCCCGCAGACGTATTCGCTGGTGGGGATCATCAACTGTGCCGGGCAACTGTCCCGGTCCTGGCGGGACTGGCGTTGAAAATGCCGGACGTCCCGCTCTTCCATGCCTGCGCCGAAAAGCGCGGCCTTACCAAGAAGCGCCCTTTGCCGGGCGCGACAGGGGACTACACATGAGCCGATTAATCGTCATTTCGAACCGGGTCAGCGTACCCAAGGCCGCTGGCGCAGCCGGGGCCCAGGGCGGATTGGCAGTGGCTCTCAATTCCGCCCTGCGTGAGCATCGGGGCATCTGGTTCGGTTGGTCGGGGCAGGAAACCGCCGAATTCACCGGCCACCTCGACATGCAGCGCAATGACGATGTCACCACCGCCACCATCGATCTCGAGCCGCAGGACATCGACGAATATTATAACGGCTACGCCAACCGCACGCTCTGGCCGCTGTTCCACTACCGTATCGACCTGACCGAATATGATCGCAACTTCGGCGAGGGATATGAGCGGGTAAACGAACGCTTTGCGGCTTCGGTGCTGCCGCTGATCGAGCCGGATGACCTCGTCTGGGTCCACGATTACCATCTTCTGCCGCTGGGCTCGATCCTGCGGGGGAAGGGCGTGAAGAATCGCATGGGCCTGTTCCTGCACACGCCTTGGCCGCCCACGCGCTTGCTGGCGTCGCTGCCCTTCCATGAGCGCCTTGTCGCCTCGATGCTGGAATACGACGTGTTGGGTTTCCAGACCACCGAGTGGCTGGAAAGCTTTCTGCATTATGTGCAGAAGGAAATGGGCCTCAAGGTCAACCTCGACAATTCGATCGACTACAAGGGCCGCAAGGTCGTGGCGCGTGCGTTCCCGATCGGTATCGATTTTGCGGAATTCACCGAGGCGAGCGAAAGTGACGAGGCCAAGGAAGCCTACAATGTCCTCAAGTCGAGCGTGCGCGGCCGCAAGATCCTGATCGGGGTCGACCGTCTCGACTATTCCAAGGGCCTGGGCGAACGTTTCGAAAGCTTTGCCCGTTTCCTCTCCGACCATCCTGAACAGGCCGGCGATGCCGTGCTGCTCCAGATCGCGCCGCCAAGCCGGGGCGATGTTGCCAGCTACCAGCAGATTCGCGAGGATCTTGAGCGCAAGACCGGCCATATCAACGGTGCCCATGCCGATGTAGGTTTCGTGCCGATCCGCTATGTAAACCGCGGTTATCCCCGCGCGCAGCTTGCCGGATACTACCGTGCCGCCGAGATCGGGCTCGTCACGCCCTTGCGCGACGGCATGAATCTGGTGGCCAAGGAATATGTCGCGGCTCAGGACCCTGAAGACCCCGGCGTGCTGATCCTCTCGCAGTTCGCGGGCGCGGCGCTGCAGCTCAAGGAGGCGCTTCTGGTGAATCCGCACTCCGTCGAACACGTGGCGGAAACGATCAAGCGCGCGCTCGATATGCCGCTGGCCGAGCGCAAGCGGCGCCATGCCAAGTTGCTGGCCTCGGTCAGGCAGGAGGACGTGATCCATTGGCGCGAACAGTTCGTGAAGGCGCTTGTCGGGACAGAAAAAGAACCCGCTGATAGCGATCTGTCGCACAACGAAGCCGCTTGAACAGACCTGGACGAAGGGGCCTCCCGGTTATTCGGAGGGTCCTTTCGTCCATCATAAATTTGACACTCGCCTGAAACCGTTCTGACCTTTAGGTCAGGTATCAGGAGTGGGTGCGAGGCAGAACCTCGCTGGCTGGGCGAGGCGGTGCCTGTATCAGCCGACCAAAAAAACAATAAAGAGGACGCCGGGCAACCGGACGGCTGAAAGACAATGACAATGATCCTGTACGGCGAGTGCGTCAGCGCCCGCAACAAGGCCCACGTGCGCATATGCGAGCTGGCGGACGAGGGTTGCGACCTCGAAACCGACGCTCCGCAGGGCATGTTCGATGCCGACTTTTCACTGTGGATCGGGGCGATGGGGCCGTTCGCGGCGACCGCCACGCAACGAAACGCCCGCCGTATTGCCGTGCGCTTCAAGGAACCGCTGGACGGCAAGATCCTGCGACATTTCAACGCCGCCTAAACCGAGTTCCACGGCTCGGTTGTGCTGGCGGCGGTCTTTTACTGCGCGCGCGTCACCGGAGCCGGATCGACCGGGGTGACCGGATCGCTGACCACATCGTCCTCGGCAGCGGCCGATGCTGCGGCAGCAGGCCTTGCGCTACGAGGAGCATCATCGACCAGCACCGCATCCGGGGCCGAAAGCGAAGCCTGCGAGCGGACGGTGTCGTAAGGGAGCATATCGTCGCTGGCGGAACGCGGCAGCAGGTCGCCGCCGGCAGCCGCTTTCGGCTGGTCATCGGCGCTCTTGTTGCAGCCTCCCAGCAGCAGGACCGTGCCGGCGGCCGCCAGGATCATCAGGCGCGAAGCATTCATTCTGCGGTCTCCGAACGGGGGCAGGGGCTTTCGAGGGCGGCAAGGAATGCCGGCGCGCGGGCGATCATCGCTTCGTCCCAGGCGGCAAAATCGACCTCGCGGCCAAGGCGTGTCAGGCTGGTTACGCCGAATTCCTCGATACCGCATGGTACGATACCGGTGAAGTGCGACAGGTCGGGGCGGATGTTTACCGAAAAGCCGTGCATCGTCACCCATTTGCGGATGCGCACGCCAATGGCGCCGATCTTCGCCTCGCGGCTGTCGACGTCGGTTGTCCAGATGCCGATGCGGCCGTCGGCGCGAAAGCTCTCGACCCCGAAATCGCGCAGGGTTTCGATCACCCAGCCTTCGAGGCCGTGGACGAAGCCGCGCGCGTCGCGGGCACGTTTCTTGAGGTCGAGCAGGACATAGCCGATGCGCTGACCCGGGCCATGATAGGTATAGCGTCCGCCGCGCCCGGCCTCGACCACCTCGAAACGCGGGTCGAGGAGTTCGTCCAGGGCGGCGCTGGTGCCGGCGGTGTAGACCGGCGGATGTTCGAGCAGCCAGATCAGCTCGCGTGCTTCGCCGGCGGCGATGGCGGCATTGCGCGCTGTCATCTCCTCCAGCGCCTCGCGATAGGGGACCGGCTCGCTCGAGATGCGCAGCTCGATATCACCCGGAAGAATTGCGGGAATCGTCATGGCGCGTTGCGTGGCGTCATTCCCTGCGGTTATCAAGTGCCTTTAGGCGAACCCGGCTCTACACTAGGGCAAAGCCTTGGTGTGGAGTGAATGATGAAGTTCGACAGCAACCGGGCCTGGGGCGACGCCATGGCCGCCGTTCGCGCCAATCGCGAGGTGCTGCTGGCGCTGGGCGGCGTGTTCTTCCTGCTGCCCACGCTGCTATCAACGGTATTCCTGACAGACCTTCAGACACAGATCATGGAATCCATGAACAAGCCGCAGGTGATGAACCGCCTGATGAGCGACAACATGGGACTGCTGCTGGGATTCGGCCTGGGCGGTATGCTGGCGCAGATGATCGGCTATCTTTCCGTCACGGCGCTCATCAGCGACCGGGGAAGGCCGACAGTGGGCGAATCGATCGGGGCGGGTCTGCGTGCGCTGCCTTCGCTGTTTGCGGTCGGCGTCGTCGGCTTCGTGGGCACGATGCTGGCCACGGTGGCGTTCTCGATGCTGCTGGTGGGACTGTTCACGCTGGTCGGCGCGGCAAGTGCCGGTTCGATCCTGGCGATCTTGCTGGTACTGCTTGCGCTCACGTATGCGTCAGTGAAGTTTTCGCTGGTGGTGCCCGTGATCGTCAATGACGAAATCGGCAATCCGATTGCGGCGATGGCGCGGTCATGGCGCCTGACGCGCGGGAATAGCCTGCGTCTTTTCGGGTTCTACACGCTGCTCATGGTGGGGTATTTCGCGCTCGCGCTGATCTCGACCCTGGTGGTGGTAGGGCCCGTGATGCTGGTGCTGGGCCAAGGCAATATCGCCGTGCTGGTGATGGGTCTGGTTTCAGGCGCAATCGGGGCGGCGGCAAGCATCGTTCTTGCCGCAGTGCTCAGCCAGACGCACCGCCAACTGGCCGGACCTTCGGCCGATACGGTC
>Ga0308165_1006347_pt1 | contig 10467 bp, 13 predicted proteins | sample PhyWR2_FD_201032 | JGI IMG/M metagenome (GOLD analysis project Ga0308165, IMG submission 201032) | Phyllosphere microbial communities from UC Gill Tract Community Farm, Albany, California, United States - DLSLW.R2 | ecosystem: Host-associated > Plants > Phyllosphere > Unclassified | place: USA... | reverse complement strand
AATAAAAAAGTACACCAGTCGGATGACCACTGGCATTGTAATAGACAGCCGCGGTGCGCTCTTCTTCATTTTCATAGCGCCAATACTCTTCCCAGTGAAAAGAGGTCCGCTGCAAGGCGCCATGGTTTTCCCGGGAGAATTGGTTATAGACAGTAAAGACATCAGGGTCATCTACTTCTTTGCGCTCTACGATCCCAGGGACTTCTTTGGTTTTCGGAAGCTGGGTATCACGAATTTTGAAGGTCAGCTTGTCGGACATGATCTCCCAGCCTTTGCGACGATAGTAGGGCACATTATATGGATAAAGGTAGGAGATCCATTGCTGATCTTCCCGCATGGTTTCTAAGGCAAGCTTGATCAAGTCTTTCATCAGGCCATGTCCGGCATATTCAGGGTAGGTCCCAACACCGGTCACTCCGCCCATTTTGATCAATTTGCCGTGTATATTGACTTCACAAGGATAAACGGCGATTTGCGAGATCAACTTGTCTTCATTGAACCAGCCAAAGACCTTGGAAAGCTCTAAGATCGGGCGCTTAGATTTAATCATTTCCCGTTTGCTCTCATAGCCGCTTTCTTCAATATCCGATTCAGTGATCTGAAAAACGTAGCTTAACAGTTCATTGAACTGATCAACGTCTTTTTCATCCACCGCTCGAATATGTAGATTTTGATGAAAATTATTGTCCATTCTTTCAACTCCAATTTATTTGCTAGCTCTAGTATAGCAAAACCTGAATGAATATGTCTAAATAACGGTTAAGAAAAATACTTTAACTATTGGCGTTTCGTTGGTATAATAGAAAAGCTGACTAAAAGAAATGAGGAACGTATCCATGAACATAGAAGAAATGAAAAAACGACAGGAGAAGATTCGTAATTTCTCCATTATCGCCCATATCGACCATGGGAAATCAACACTGGCGGACCGTATTTTGGAACAAACCCATACGGTGACGTCTCGGGAAATGCAAAACCAATTATTAGACTCCATGGATCTTGAACGTGAACGAGGAATCACGATCAAATTAAATGCCGTGGAACTTAACTATACCGCCAAAGATGGAGAAACCTACATCTTCCATTTGATCGACACCCCAGGGCACGTCGATTTCACCTATGAAGTTTCCCGCAGTTTGGCCGCTTGTGAAGGCGCCGTACTCGTCGTTGATGCGGCTCAAGGGATCGAAGCACAGACATTGGCAAACGTCTACTTGGCGTTAGACAATGATTTAGAGATCCTACCAGTCATTAATAAAATAGACTTGCCAGCTGCCGATCCTGAGCGGGTACGAACAGAGATCGAAGATGTTATCGGAATCGATGCCAGTGAAGCTGTTTTAGCGAGTGCCAAAGCAGGTATTGGGATCGAAGACATTTTGGAACAAATCGTTGAGTATGTCCCAGCTCCAGCAGGTGATATTGAAGCACCGTTAAAAGCGTTGATCTTTGACTCCGTGTACGATTCCTATCGTGGGGTGGTCTTAAACGTCCGCATTATGGACGGGATGGTCAAACCTGGAGATAAAATCAAAATGATGAGCAATGGCAAGACCTTTGATGTCACGGAAGTCGGCGTCTTTTCACCCAAAGCCATTCAACGAGATGCGTTGATGGTGGGTGATGTTGGTTATATCACTGCTGCCATCAAGACTGTTAAAGATACGCAAGTCGGAGATACGGTGACTTTAGCCAACAATCCAGCAGCCGAAGCATTGGAAGGCTACCGCCAAATGAATCCAATGGTTTATTGCGGATTGTACCCAATCGATACCTCACGCTACAACGACCTTCGAGAAGCATTGGAAAAATTACAACTGAATGATGCAGCATTGCAATTTGAGCCAGAAACCTCTCAAGCGTTAGGATTTGGGTTCCGATGCGGCTTCTTAGGCCTATTACACATGGATGTCGTGCAAGAACGGCTAGAACGTGAATTTAACCTTGAGCTGATTACGACTGCACCATCCGTAATCTATCATGTCAACAAGACAGATGGCTCAATGGTCGTCGTTGATAACCCAGCAGAATTTCCTGAACCAGTCACGATCGACAACGTGCAAGAACCTTACGTCAAAGCACAAATCATGGTCCCTAATGATTACGTCGGTGCTGTAATGGAATTGTCCCAACGCAAACGGGGAGACTTTGTCACGATGGATTACTTGGATGATTATCGAGTAAACGTCGTTTATGAGATCCCATTATCGGAAATCGTCTTTGATTTCTTTGATAAATTGAAATCCAGCACGAAAGGGTATGCATCACTCGATTACGAAATGTCTGGTTACCGCACTAGCAAGCTAGTGAAGATGGACATCTTGCTGAACACTGAAAAAGTCGATGCGTTGAGCTTTATCGTTCACCGTGACTTTGCTTATGAACGAGGCAAAGCCATCGTTGAAAAACTGAAGAAACTGATTCCACGACAACAATTTGAAGTACCGATCCAAGCAGCCATCGGACAAAAAATCGTTGCCCGTTCAGACATTAAAGCCTTGCGTAAAAACGTATTGGCGAAGTGTTACGGCGGTGACGTTTCTCGAAAACGCAAACTTCTGGAGAAACAAAAAGAAGGGAAGAAGCGGATGAAACAAATCGGCTCTGTCGAAGTACCGCAAGAGGCCTTCATGGCTGTTCTGAAAATGGATGAGGATGAACCGAAGAAGTAGCAAGGGTTTGTTTGAAAACAATAGCTTAAAAATGGTTGAAAATAATAGTTTTGCCTACGATTTGCCTACGGTGACTTTCACTCGTAGGCAAATTTTTTATTTCGACTGTCTTTTGAGAGATTCTGTAAACAGATCAACTGTTTCGTTTTTCATCTTCTTTGTAACGTGAACATATTTGTCCATAGTAGTTGCAATTCTAGAATGGCCTAAGCGATCTTGTACAGCTTTTGGTTTTGCTCCAGCTTCTAACAACATTGTTGCATGTGTATGCCGCAATGAATGGTAGTGAAAATTAAAACCTAATGTCTTTTTTACTTTATTACAAGACCATTTTATTGAATTGGGTGTAACAGGTTCGCCATTATCTTTCGTGCATAAATAATTAGATTCGAAATAGAACTTTCCATATCTCATTCTGTTTTCCATTTGTCTTTTTTTGTGTTGCTTCAATTCACGTACTAAATCTGAATCAATCTTAATTGTACGGTAACTAGACTGAGTTTTCGGTGTTCCAATTTTTATTCCCAATTTATCTTGGAGCATATTCTTGGATACACTCAACGTTTCGTCTTCAAATGATATATCTGACCATTCCAATGCGCAAACTTCGCCGCGTCTCAAACCAGTATGAAAACCCAACATCAGCGGAATTCGAAAACTATCGGAATAGGGGATAATGTCCAATATCTTGTAGTACTGATCAATAGTTATAATGCCCATATCTTCACGTGTTTGTTTACCACGGATATCATATTTCGGCATTTCCACATATACCATGGGATTATCTTTGATTAATTGCCATGGATAAACAGCTTTTTTAAATGCACCTTTAAGAACTGTAAAAATTATTTCGACGGTGTGTTTAGCAAGCAATTTACCCGGATAAAAATTTGGTAGCCTATTTACCAATTCTTGAAGTTTCGATGGCCCGATTGATTTAAGTTTATATTTCCCGATTTCTGGCTTTATATATTTATCTATTATATTCCTGTAATTTTTCTGAGTATTATATTTTAGATTCTTCTCTACATAATTTTCAAACCAATAGTCAAAATAATCTGAGACACTTACATTTGATAAATCAAGTTGATCGCCGTTTTCATAGTTCGAAATAGCTTCGCGTAAAGCTGCAAGAGCTTCTGTTTTTGTATTTCCTCCGACTCTTTCTATACGTTGACGTTTTCCATTGATAGAGGCGCCTTCGAAAGAATAGTACCATTTAGAGCCTCGTTTTCTAACTGATCCTTCCATAAACTAATTCTCCTTTATGTTTTGTATATAAATACGCCAGAAATATACAAACGTATGTTCTTTTGTATTGAAAAAGAAAAGCCCTAAGGCTAGTCTTTATTTTAATTCTAAAGTTACATCAAAGTCTTTATTCATATCGTTGTAGTCTTCTGTTTCATTATCATATGCAGTCCAAACAACTCGTATTTCATTGATATCATCAATTGAATTAAAATCATCATCAGATAAAGGATAGACAACTGCTCCTTCGATTTTCGATCCATTCATGACATCAGCGCCAACGTCATCACTTACAAACATATCGGCTTCGTACTGTTTTCCATTGATAACAACTTTCCCTTGATCTGGATATGTAGATATTTTATGATCGGAATTATTTTCGATGACAAAGTTAACACCAACTGCATATTTTGTGTCCATATAGTTAGTTGCTTCGGCATCAGTAAACTCAACAGTAGACACCTGAGTGATTGAGAAAGTCATATCGTGCCATGTTTCGCTCCAATTAGCGTCGAATATATTTCTTGCAGCAACACCTTCTTCTAGTTCATTTCCTTCATTACTACTTGAAGAAACACTAGTACTTTCTGTGGTCGCACTTGTCTCGGTTTTGGCAGTGGCTGCGCCAGTCTTCTCAGTATTTTTTGAAGAATCTCCACAAGAAGCTAGCGTAATAGATGCCAATAAAACTATACCTAAACTAAACACTTTTTTCATTTTCCCATCTCCTAAAAATTATTTATAGATTTCAAAACTGCTACAGTCCCATCCGGTTGAAATAGGAGAGTGTAGTTGTTTTCTGTTTTAACGCCTGTGAATCTCCGAGCATAGTATTTAACAGCGTCTTTAAAAGTCTCTTCGCTGACTTCGAGATGAACTGCACAATCCAAAACGGTTCGGCAGCCTTCCTCAAAGCAATTAATAATGTCATAGGGTGTCACAACCAGAGTAGCCCCAATATCTCTGGCTCGGCGTTCTTGTTTCCGCTTCTCATTTGTATCTTGTAGGATAATATTTCCATAAGAGGTGAGGTAGTGACCTAGTTCCTCTGCAAGTGTGCTATTCATTTCATATCGTTCCTGGTTGGGATTCAGATAGATCACATCGTTGATCAATAACCCTTTTTGTGAATCGGGCATTTTTGATTCTATCTTATATGTAAGTTCAGGAAACATTGTCATAAGTTCTTCGGACAATTGCAATCGATCACCTACTTTTTATGGTCCCGATTTTTAACAAATTCAATGAAGTTTAAAATTTCATCCATTTGTTGATCGGTAACATTGTCATCTATATGTGCTGCAATGGTGTCCACTTTTGGAGTTGCGATATTAGAATTAGATGATTCTACGCCGTTAAGTAGGTAATCAGTAGACACATTGAAATAGTGAGCTAATTGACGAATAGTATCATCTTTCAAGCCACGTTTGCCCGTTTCCCACATACCTACTGTACTAGTAGCCACATTTATAGCCTTTGCCAATTGGGGTTGTGATAGGCCTCTTTTTTCTCTTAGATATGCTATTCGTTCACCAACACTACGCATAAGAATCACTCCCTTCTTATATATATTACTATCACATAATGTGATTGCATAGGCAAAAATATAAAAATCACAAAACGTGATAAAAATGTTTGACAATCACATATAGTGATGATATATTATAATCACAGAACGTGATAAGGAGGTGTCCCACATGAATGCACTAAAAGAACTTAGGTCAGAGTCAGGTCTGACGCAAGAAGAATACGCAAAAAAAATTGGTATTTCTCTTTCAGCTCTTGCGAAGATGGAGCAAGGAATTAGACGGCCTTCAGTAAAGACTGCAAAAATGATTGCTAATAAACTTGGGATTTCATGGACCATTTTTTTTGAACAGTAAATCACGTATCGTGATAAGGAGGGCTGCAAATGAAAGACAAACCACAAATGATTAAAGCAAACATCGATTCTGGGTTTCTTAAACGATATATCGAAATGATCGTTCCAGCGATTAAGCGTAAATTTAATATCTCTATTGGTATTGAAGGAGAACTGTTCACAAACACTGGCGGTGTTGAAGAAATCATTATTCGTTTCTTGGCTACTGATGAATTAGCGCAGGACATTTATAAATATATTGATAGAAAGTGGCAGTTCGCCTCAATACCGGAACTTGTTGCTTAAATACATTTTAAGGCAGTTCAACTGCTACGAAAACAAATAACTAAATACAAAGGAGATGAAGATATGAGCGTAAATGCCATTGAACAGAACATTGCGGCTATCTATCGAAAGGAGGTAGACAAGCAAGCTCTTAATCAACGGATGATGGCTCAGGATATAAATATTTCTCCACAATTACTGAGTCATGTTTTGAATGGGCGAAGATCCATGGGGATTGAGAAGGTTGTTGATATTGCTGAATACTTGCAAGATCCAAGTGTTGACTTTGAGGTTGCAGCAGCGCTATTCCACACGCCTAAACCATTAAACAGAAAAAGAAGAGATAATCACCCTCTATCCAAAATGGTTGGGCAAGACAAGGAAGAAATGGAACGAATTGAAGTTGAGAAAAAATATGAAGTTTGGGATTTGCTTACTATCGAACCTGATGAACTATCAGATGTTGAGATCGATCATCTGAAACTATATTGGTTTGAGCTTAGTGATGAAGTTAGGTTGGAATTATCTGTTTTATCATCAATGTGCAATAGGTTTGGTTGGGATATGCGAGATATGACTAGACAGTCAGAAACAAGAGAAAGGAATGATTAAAAATGTTGGTTTACACATTGCCAGAACTAGCCGCTGAGTTTAAGACTAGCAAAGATAATATATACGCTTTAGTAAATCTCGGTGCAATTCAAAGTATTCAATTTAGTACAAATAAAGTGGTCAGCATATATGAAGCGGAAAGGTTTTTAAGGGAAAGTGCTGGAAAGCAGTTTGATCAAGTTATTAAGGAAGCCAAGAAAAGAAAAAACTTGGAAAAAATTAGCAATGTATTCAATTTCAAGGAGGCATAAACATGAAACGATCAATCAAAAATACATTCACCGTAACAACTTTATTACTATTCGTAGTAGCATTCTCAGCTATTCACATTGCAGCAGGTTTGGCATTAGTTTTCTTATGGGCCTTTGCAAATGTTGTCTATGATGTTGCTGCTAAAGATTATCAAGACAAAGAAAAAAGACTTGCTAGCCGACCAAAGCAATAGCAAGTCCATCAAATATTCTGGTAAATATCTTTGTCTCCATTTTAAAACAGAAAAGGGGAAAACACAATGCCAACGAATGAATTAACCACTGAAATGAAAGTAGGGGTTATCTTTAAACCTTCTACTATTGAAATTCAAAACGAAGAAAATCTGAAGCAATATGTTGATGATAAAGTAGCCTTTTATGGGTCACTGGTTTTCACAGATGAAAATATTTCAGAAGCAAAACAGTCCAGAACAGAATTAAACAAAATCAAAAATAGCCTAGATGCTGAACGAAAAAAAATCAAAAGTGAATTTCAAAAACCATTGACAGAATTTGAAGGGAAAATCAAGAAATATACTAGTCAGCTTGGACTTGTGATTGATGGAATCAAGGAAGATATTGATTCTTTTGAATCGAAACAAACGGCAATTCGGTTTGAAAAACTTCAAGAATTACTTTCCGAAATGATGGTATCTCATAACCTAACAGATGATGATCTAAAAGACTTGGAAATTGATAAAAGTTGGTACAACGCGACTGCCTTCACCAAAAAAGGAGAACCTTCTAAAAAGACAATTGAAACTATTCACAATAAATTGGGCTATATTGAGCTCCAAAAACAGCAAATTTTGTCTAGTAAACAAGCGGTTAAAGAATTTGCCGAGTTGTCTGGATTGGATCCATACGCTTGGGAAAATCTTATTGACCGTGGTCTTACAACAGCTGATGTGATCGAGAAGATCAAACAATCTGTTGAGCAAAAACGTCTTGATCTAGAAGAAAAGGAACGTCAAAGAATTGCAAAAGAAGAATATGATGCAGCAATGGCGACATTAGCGAAAGAACAACATTCTCAAGTAAATGATACTACGATCGATAAAGAGACAGGTGAAGTCATCACTGGTCCAGCGGAATCAGTACAGAATACTATGACTTTTGTTCTGGAGGTTACTGGAACATACGAAGCTTTAGCATTGATGAATGAGTTCATGAAGCAAAATGATATTTCTTTCAGAAAGGTGGCAAAGTAACATGTCCAACGAAATAGCTGTGCAAAGTAATGCCATGGATTTAGTCATGAGCGCCAATATTGAACAAGTATCTCAACAATTACAAGCTATTGATAATTTTCAAGTAGTTGTTCAGAAGACATTACGTCCAGAGCAAGACTACGGTACTATACCGGGAACTAACAAACCAACTCTATTGAAACCGGGTGCAGAAAAGATTTTGATGCTCATGGGTCTAACAAGTGAATATGAAATCGTTGATAAAGTCGAAGATTACACCAACGGATTCTTCGCTTATACCGTTAAATCTTCTCTATTAAAGAATGGCCAACTGATCACTGAAGGATTTGGAAGTGCAAATACAAAGGAAAATAGATATCGCCAAAATGAATGGAGCGATGTTGAGAAGAAAAAGGTCTGGACAGGTGACTACCAAGATCCATATACATTAGTTAATACAGTGCTGAAAATGGCTAAGAAAAGAGCTCAAGTAGATGCTGCGTTAACTGTTGGATCACTGTCCAATGTATTTACGCAAGACTTAGAGGACATGAAAGACTTACTTAAAAAAGAAAAAATGGAAACAATGAGTAATGGCGATGCATCTTCTATGAAGATTACTTTTGGCAAGAATAAAGGCCAAACTTTAGGGGATGTTCTGAAAAATGATCGTTCTTATGTTGAATGGATTTCTAAAAATACAAAAGATGAAGCTTTGAAGAAGGCGGCTCTATTAATTTTGAATACTAAGCAAAATGATACTGTAAAACCACCAGAAGAACCGAAAGTAGCTAACCGAACAAAAGCTACCGCTGATCAAATAGCAGAAATAGAGTTAATGATTGATGTCGTTTCTCACGCCTTAGAAATCACACCGGATGAACTATTAACTAAATATAAAGCTTCAATGTACAAAGGGTTCACAGAAGACCAAGCTAAGAGATTTGTAGAATTATTGCAAAACCAGATGCCAAAAGAGCAGCCTAAACAAGAAGCATTGTTTGACACGTATCAACCTCATGGTCCTGTGCAAGGTGATCCGTTTGATGGTGATGTACCTTTTCCAGAAATAGAGTATTGATAAATAAAATGAGGGAGTTTTCTCCCTCTCACGATTAATGATTGAAAGGAGGAACAGAGTTGGATTATATCAGACAGATTAATGCCTTCGAGAATTGGAATGAGTATAACGAAATCGGGCCTGGGGCACAGTTGCTTTGGTACAAGCTTATGCGCGTAGCAAACCTGAGCGGTTGGCAGAATGAATTATCTATTTCCAATACAAGGCTACAATCAATGACTAAGTCATCTGAGAAGACGCTGATTAATAACCGTAATCAGTTAATCCAAAGCGGACTCCTTCAGTACAAAAAAAGAGGACGTACAAAAGCAGGTATTTATATCATTACTGATATATCTACTGGAAAAGCTCCAGTAAATATACCTACTACTGGAAATATTCCAGTAAATACTTCAGTAGATTGTTCAGTAGATTCTACAGTAAATAGTTCAGTAGTTTCTTCAGTAGATCCTTCAGCTTATATAAAAGAAACTAAACTAAACAAAACTAAACCTAATATACATGATGATGGCGTGTACCCGGCAGAATTAATTCAAAGATTATACGGGCAGTTCCCTACAGGAATTTTACAAGGCGCGATAGCAAACTGGCTCAACGAATGGCCCAGTGAAATGATTTGTTTAGCAATTCAGAGTTCATACGACTATGGAAAACCATTGGATGCCTTAAAGCCGTATATAAATCAAATTCTAAAAAATTGGATATCTGCTGGTATCGACACTCCAGAAAAGGTAAAAGCGGCAAAAGAAAAATTTCAATCACAAAAACAAAAGTCGCTAAGTTACAACAAGCCAATACGTGAGGAAAAACTACCTGATTGGGCTGTGAATGAACAGGAAGAAGCCCAGTTATCACCTGAGCGTCAAGCAGAGCTTGATGCAAAACTTGCAGCATATCTCAACAAAACGAAGCACTGAAAGGAGCAGATGGCTTGAAAATCGTCATACCAATTACGCCCAAGCCACAGTCTAGGCCAAGGTTTACCAAGCATCGTAAGACTCCCTACGAAGAAGCACCGATGAAAGCATATAAAAATGCGGTTAAGTATCACACTATGGCTACAAAGCCGCTTCTGATCGAGAAAGGACCTGTGATGATCGATATTTGTTTCTTCGTATATCCACCAGCCTATATCTTGAAAGTGAAGAAAAACAGGACTTCGCTAGAAGAAGAGACTATGTATTGCGATAAGAAGCCAGATATCGATAACTATTTCAAAGCAGTGACAGACGCAGTCAACGGCATTTTGTATAAAGACGATGGT
>Ga0308165_1006345_pt1 | contig 10468 bp, 10 predicted proteins | sample PhyWR2_FD_201032 | JGI IMG/M metagenome (GOLD analysis project Ga0308165, IMG submission 201032) | Phyllosphere microbial communities from UC Gill Tract Community Farm, Albany, California, United States - DLSLW.R2 | ecosystem: Host-associated > Plants > Phyllosphere > Unclassified | place: USA... | reverse complement strand
TCGGTTTATCACCCGGTTCATCTGCGCCTTGTTTCAGCACCACGACCATGTATTTACCCGTTGCACCATCACGATGAACGCCGTGAATATCCGTTTCAAAGCCCGGATAGTGTGCGCCAATTTCACAAAGCATCTGCAAGAAGCTCAGAACTGGGCGGCTCTCCTTGGTGAGCATTTCTCCCGGCATAACCACCGGAACACCCGGAGGATACGGTAGGATCATGTTGGCGCTGACTTTCCCTAACATATCATCCAAGGCACATGGCTCAATATTGCCACGCACTTCTTCTTGGAACGCATCATGCGGCGTCATTACCAGCTTTGGTAATACCTCGAATGCACGATACATCAGGTCTGGTAGATTGTGGTGTTTCACCAGAGCATGAATACCCTGAGCTAACTCCTGAATTCGCATCTCTTTATAGAAATCAGGCGCTTCGTTGTAGAGCGATGGCAACACGTTTTTCACGCGTAGGTTGAGGTCATACACGCGTTTGAAATCGGTTAATGCCCGCAACAAGCTCAACGCCTTGGTTTTATCGATCCCGATACTAAACAGGAAGAGCAGGTTATATGGCCCGGTTTTTTCCACGATGATGCCGTGCTCATCCAGATATTTCGACACGATCGACGCCGGTATCCCTTCCTCTTCCAGAGTACCATTTGGACTTAAACCTGGGGTCAGCAGAGTGACTTTGATCGGATCCAGATACATATGATCGTTGTCGATGTTCGGGAATCCATGCCATTCATTACGTGGATTGAGTGGCCAGCAAGCAACCTCGTCAATGTTATCCGGCTGCCATACGTCAAAGAACCAGCCATCAGATTCTGTGCGTAAGCGGCGGATCTCTTTACGGAAACGGATCGCTCGTTCAATTGAACCGTTAATTAAACGCTTTCCGGCGTTGCCCTTCATCATGGCCGCTGCGGTTTCCGTCGACGCAACGATCCCGTAATGCGGTGATGTTGAGGTATGCATCATATAGGCTTCATTGAAGGTTTCTTCGTTGATCTCACCTTTCACGTGGATCATCGATGCCTGCGAGAATGCCGCCAGCAGTTTGTGGGTGGACTGAGTCTCGTAGATGATTTTACCCGGCACACGTTCACCGCTCATCCCTGCTTTGCCTTGGTAAATCGGATGGAAATTGGTGTAAGGCACCCACGCCGAATCGAAGTGAATCGACTTAACATCGAGCGTATTTTTGATGTATTCGGTGTTGTAGAACAGACCGTCATAGGTAGAGTTAGTGACTACCGCATGCACGGGCCATGTGGCATTGGGCGTATTTTTCACTTTCTCTTCGATGCTAGCGCGGGTGAATTCGCTTTGCGGTATCCCGCCTAAAATACCGTAGGCGTTACGGGTTGGACGCAGATAGACGGGGACAACGTTGCTCATCATCATCAAATGGGTCAATGATTTATGGCAGTTTCGGTCGATCAGAATAGTGGCACCGGCAGGAGATGAATACATGCCGACAATTTTATTCGCCGTAGATGTTCCGTTGGTTACGATATAGCTGCGATCGGCGTTAAACGTGCGCGCAATATACTCTTCAGCGTCACGGTGTGGGCCGCTATGATCGAGCAGCGATCCGAGTTCAGATACGGAAATCGAGATATCCGAACGCATGGTGTTTTCACCGAAGAAATCATAGAACAGGCTACCGACAGGGCTTTTATCGAACGCCGTTCCGCCCATATGCCCCGGCGTACAGAACGTGTATTTCTCTTCTTTGACGTATTTGAACAGCGCCTTGGTCAGCGGTGGCAGAATGGTATCAATATACTGATCGGTGCTTTGGCGGATCTTGGTGGCAATGTCTTGCGCGCTGCCTAGTGCATATTCAAAGAAGCGAACGTTAAGACGCAGATCGCTCATGTTAACGTCAAGCGTCGAATAGGTGTTGGCGAAGGCATAAATGGGCAGCAGTTTGTTGAGCTCGCTGATTTCAGCGCTGAGTTCGAGGTTATATTTATCCCAGTCGAAAATGACGCCACACAGACGGGAGTTGTTTTCAATCAGCTTCAGCAGATCGTTGCGGTCTTTGGGATAAGCAATGCGGAAGCCTTCCTTCTCTAACTCTTGATGCAGCTCGCGCAGGGGTTCTTCCTTAAAATAAGCGCTTAAATCGTTCATGATGGCAATGATATTCATGCAAAACTCTCCAGACTTCTGTGGGCTGGGTTATTAGCACAGAGGCGAAAATTTATCCTCTGTGCTGTGTGCTGTTACCAACTTGCGTGTTAATGGTTGAGTGGATTAAGACTGACTATCCGTCGGTGTGGTTAATTTCTCTTGGTTTCTACCCATCTTACGAGAGTAGAACATCAGGATGATCAGGCTGATAATGAAGGTTCCCGCCAATTCGAAGGAGTTGGCCCCCATCAGGGCGATAAAGCAGAATACACAGCCCAGTACGGAAGCGATCAAGCTGAGAATGTTTTTCAGGTTTGCACCGTCAAAACGGATCAGGTCGATACAAGAGTAGAAGTACGGCAGCATAGTTAACAGCACGGCAATCCCCGTTAACTCACCGAACAGATCCGATGCTTTACCGCCGCTGGCGTTCATCACCGTAATCAGCACCATCAACACTGTCATTTTAATCGCGGCTAAGAACAGGCCTTTTCTTGGAATGCCGTCTTTATCCATTTCACCGTAGACTTTCGGGAAGTTGCCGTCATGCGCGGCGCGAGCACCTGCCTGACCGACCAACATCATCCATGAGCCTAAAGACGTTAAACAGGCGAACGCGGTAAATGCAGAGACTACCGGCCCTGCCCAGCTACCCACCATGGTGGAAGCACTGATCGCAAACGGAGCGCCTGATGCCGCCATCTGCGAGGCTGGGTACATACCGGCAATAACCTGAGTCGCGGCGATATAAACGATACCGGCAAGGAACGTCCCTAGCATAGTCGCGATAGGCACGTTACGTTTTGGATTTTCCACCATACCGGTACTTACCGCGGCAGATTCAACGCCGATAAAGGCCCACAGACATAACAGAATACTTTTAATGACGGCATGATAATCTGTGCCTCCCGAAGTATTCCAGTTCGCCTGATAGGTTCCCATATCAAACCAATACCAACCTGCAACACCGGTACCGATAACGGGAATAAGCACTAACACTAAGCCAATAGTGGTTAAGCGGCTGACCCAAGCGCCGCCGAGCATATTGACGAAGGTAAAGATCCAAACAATAGCGATACAGGCGATCCCCGCCGGAATCGGGTTGTTAAACATTGGGAAAAAGGTAGAAAGGTAAGAAACGGCGGTAATGCCGATAGCGAGGTTACCAATCCAGTTAGCATGGTAATAGAGCACCCCGGTTTGGAAACCGAAGGCAGGCCCGATTTCACCCGCGTAGGCGATAGGACCACCTTCTTGCGGGTTTTTGGTTGCGAGTCGGGCATAAACGTAAGCCAATGAAATTGCACCGATCAGCGCAACAACCCAACCTATAATTGCGATAGAACCTAAGCTTGCAAGGTTAGCGGGAAGCAATGCGATCCCGCTTCCCATCATATTACCGGCAACAACACCGGTGCAGGCAATGAGGCCAATTTTCTTTGCAGATGCCATAAACTGCCACTCCCATAATAATTATTAAGCTCGACCAATAGACGTAATCTTATTGCGTCAATTGCTTAGCAATACTCACCACGAAAATAAGTATAGGTAATAATTCATATTTTGCAGTGGCACTAATCCCTAAGGGTATTTATTTTTTATTAAGTAAATTCAATGTGATATATATCACTAGCATAAGTGTGGAATAATTCAATGTGGCTATGGGTGGATAAATAATGTTATTTATCAGTGAGGTGTAAAAAAACGTTGTGTAAATAGAAATGATTAATTTATGAAAAACAATAAACTAACTGATGAATATCAATTTATATAAATTCGTAAATGAACCTTATCAATTAAGCTGGTTTAATCTAACTAAAGTGCTAGAGATGAATTAAAGAGTAATTATTTATTAATATCATTAGGAATATTGTTATAAATAATAAATTTTGTCTGGTTTTGAATTGCAGTTGCGAGCGACGTTTTCTCTGATTATCCTATCGGCATGACACAACGTTCTCCTATCTCTCGACGAATCCCGATTGCTCAGCAACAGGCCGTTATGCAGTGTTTGCGCAATGCTTTAGCGCAGGCTAACGCACAGCTTAAAACTCAATATCCTGAGCCCAAAATCAGCTATCAACAGCGCGGCACCACGGCGGGAACTGCGTGGTTGCAAGATTGGGAAATCCGCCTAAATCCTGTGTTGCTCCTTGAGAACGGGCAGGAATTCATTGATGAAGTTGTGCCCCATGAACTGGCACATCTCTTGGTCTATAAGCAGTTTGGTAAGGTTGCCCCTCATGGCCGTGAATGGCAGTGGATGATGGGGCATGTTCTCGGTATTGAACCGCGTCGGACACATAAGTTTGGCGTAGAGACGGTGAGTGGGAAAACGTATCCCTATCGCTGTGGTTGCCAACTCCACCAACTGACCGTGCGCCGCCATAATAAAGTGATGCGTAAAGAATCTGAATACCGCTGTCGCCAGTGTGGACAGTTACTAAGTTTCAGCCCCGGCGCAATTTCTGAACGTTAAAAATTTCCCAAAGTGCTTAATAACCACTCAAATCCTCATTTATTAACAATTTAATTCCATCAGTGTTTGCGTGGCTAAGGCGGATTGTCTACCCTGCGGCCTTTTCCGTATCTATGTTGTTTTTGGAATATGCTTCGCAAAATTTCATACGCGCTGACGTTTTCAGTACTTCTGGCTTGTCCATTTTTAGGACAGGCGCAAAAAATCAATAATTTCACTCAGGCCAAAGCGGCTGCGGTTAAAGTAAATCAGGATGCTCCGGGCTCCTTCTACTGCGGCTGCCAAATTGAGTGGCAAGGAAAGAAGGGTATCCCCAATCTGGAAAGTTGCGGATATCAGGCGCGTAAAAATCAGAATCGCGCCTCACGTATTGAGTGGGAGCACGTGATGCCCGCGTGGCAGTTTGGCCACCAAATGCAGTGCTGGCAGGACGGCGGGCGTAAAAACTGCGCCAAAATACCGCAATATGTGAAGATTGAAACCGATCTGCATAACTTGCAGCCCGCAGTGGGGGAAGTGAACGGCGATCGTAATAACTTCATGTATAGCCAATGGCGCGGTGGCGAAGGACAGTACGGGCAATGCCCGATGAAAGTTGATTTCAAAAATAAACAGGCAGAGCCACCTGCTCGTGCCCGTGGGGCCATTGCTAGAACCTATTTCTATATGCGCGATCGATACAGCATTCGTTTGTCTAAACAGCAAACCCAGCTGTTTGACGTCTGGAACCGCCAATATCCTGTCACCGAGTGGGAGTGCACGCGCGATCGGCGGATTGCCAACATGCAGGGCAACCATAATCCTTATGTTCAGCAGGCCTGTGAGGCTTTCAAAGGCTGAGTGTTTGCCGTTTGTCGTGAAGATTGGCATTGTTCCCACTCCAACCTTTATAATCCCACCTATATTTTTTACAGCGCCGTGCTGCGGCGCTTATCTCATCATTCATAAGGATGATCTACTTCATGCGTATTCCTCGTATTTATCACCCTGAACGCCTTGATGCGCCTTGCGAAATTGATCTTAGCGAAGATGCTGCGAATCACGTTGGGCGAGTTCTGCGCATGAGCGAAGGGCATGAGATCCAGCTATTTGATGGTAGTAACCAGATTTTTACCGCGCATATTATTTCGGCCAGCAAGAAAAACGTTCGGGTGAGCGTACAGGCTGGTGTAATCGACGATCGTGAGTCGCCGCTGCATTTGCATTTGGGGCAGGTGATTTCACGTGGTGAAAAGATGGAATTTACTATTCAAAAATCCATTGAGCTCGGTGCGAGTATTATTACTCCGCTGATTTCTGAACGCTGTGGCGTTAAGTTAGATGCTGAACGCATGGCTAAGAAATTGGGGCAGTGGCAAAAAATTGCGATTGCTGCCTGCGAGCAGTGTGGGCGGAATGTGATCCCTGAAGTTCGCCCAACGATGCTGTTAGAACAGTGGTGCGCCGAACAGGATGATTCTCTGAAGCTGAATTTGCATCCGCGTGCCAATGCGAGTATCAACACATTACCGCTGCCCGTTGAACGCGTACGTTTGCTGATTGGCCCAGAAGGGGGATTATCCGCCGATGAAATTGTCATGACCGCAGGTTACCAATTTACTGATATTCTGTTAGGACCTCGTGTATTACGCACAGAGACCACCGCGCTGACAGCCATAACCGCACTTCAGGTTCGCTTTGGCGATTTAGGCTAGGAGAAAAGAATGATTAAGCTTGGCATTGTGATGGACCCGATTTCTTCCATCAATATCAAAAAAGACACCAGCTTTGCGATGCTGCTCGAAGCGCAGCGCCGTGGCTACGAACTGCACTACATGGAAATGAACGATCTTTACATGTATGTGGGTGAAGGGCGTGCGCGCACTCAATTACTGAGCGTGAAAGAAGATAAAGCAGGCTGGTATGAGTTCCACGGCGAACAGGATATTGCGCTGTCCGATCTCGACGTCATTTTGATGCGTAAAGATCCTCCGTTTGATACCGAGTTTATTTATGCCACTTACATCCTTGAGCGCGCAGAAGATAAAGGCACCCTGATCGTCAACAAGCCACAGAGCCTGCGTGACTGTAACGAAAAGCTATTCACCGCATGGTTTGCCGATTTAACGCCGGATACTTTGGTCACGCGTAAAGCGGAGCACATTCGTGAATTTTACGCTAAGCACGGTGACATTATTCTGAAACCGCTCGATGGCATGGGCGGCGCATCGATTTTCCGCGTAAAAGCGGAAGATCCGAATTTGTCTGTGATTATCGAAACGCTGACCGAACACAGCAGCCGTTTCTGCATGGCGCAGAATTTCCTTCCTGCGATCAAAGACGGTGACAAGCGTGTGCTGGTGGTGGACGGCGAGCCGGTTCCTTACTGCTTGGCGCGTATTCCAAAAAGCGGCGAAACCCGTGGCAACTTAGCCGCCGGTGGACGCGGTGAAGCGCGTCCATTGACCGAAAGTGACTGGGCGATTGCGCGTAAAGTGGCGCCAGTGCTGAAAGAGAAAGGCCTTATCTTTGTTGGCTTGGACATTATCGGCGATCGCCTGACTGAAATTAACGTCACGAGTCCTACCTGTGCGCGTGAGATTGAAGCCGCATTCCCTGATGTGTCCGTGACCGGCATGTTGATGGATGCGATTGAAAAACGTATCGGTAAGAAGTAATTTTTGCCCCCGACCTGCTTGCGCGAGATATGTTTGATCGTGCTTGCAGGTAGGGGTTATCTCCCGTGACATCCAGCCCAAAAATTCGCATACTAAAATTTCAGGATGAAATCACTATACCCCTGCATCTCAAAAGCGACGGGTATATTCACTGAATACACTTTAGTGAACACATAAACAAATACAGCGAGTTGAAGCCACGACGATGAATTTAGCGCATCATTTTCTCATAGCCATGCCTTCTATGCAGGACAGCCGATTCAAGCGTACCGTTATCTATGTGTGCGAGCACAATAAAGACGGTGCGATGGGTTTAGTCATCAATAAACCACTAGAACAGCTCACTCTGGGATCCCTATTGGAAAAGCTAAAAATCACGCCAGAGCCAAGAGACGAGAAAATTCGCTTGGATAAACCGGTCATGTACGGCGGCCCGTTGGCTGAAGATCGTGGTTTTGTGCTGCATACGCCACAGTCAAATTTTGGCTCTAGCGTCGCGATTTCCGCTGAATGCATGATGACAACCTCTCGCGACGTGCTTGAAACGTTGGGAACTCAAGCACAGCCAAAAGATATTTTAGTTTCCTTGGGATATTGCAGCTGGGAAGCAGGGCAGTTGGAACAAGAGCTGCTGGATAATGCGTGGCTCACCGTTGAAGCCGATGCTCACATCCTATTCCATACGCCAATTTCAGAACGCTGGGTTAGCGCGGCTAAAAAACTGGGCGTTGATATTCGCAATATGGCCACTTCAGCAGGACACGCGTAATGGGTAACAGAACAATTATTGCTTTCGATTTTGGCACTAAAAGTATCGGTGCTGCGATTGGACAAGAGATTACAGGTACGGCGCGGCCACTGACTTCCTTTAAGGCGAATGAAGGCTCACCTGACTGGACAAAAATTGAAAAAATTTTAAAGGAGTGGCAGCCAGATCTCGTGGTGGTTGGGCTACCTCTCAATATGGACGGCACGGAACAACCGGTTACCGCTCAGGCGCGAAAGTTTGCTAATCGCATTCATGGTCGTTTTGGTGTGCAAATTGCTCTGCACGATGAACGCTTGAGTACCGTCGAAGCGCGATCGCATCTTTTTGCCGGTGGCGGCTATCGTGCGTTGGATAAAGGTAGCGTCGATGCAGCTTCTGCGGTGATTATCCTTGAAAGCTGGTTTGATCAGCAGGTGGGATGAGCTGATTAATAATGGTAGAAGAAGACAGGATGATCATCCTGTCTTCTTCTACCGGCCGCAGAAAAATGGCAAATTGTATCTACATTGACCTTAGTGAGCAGGTTAGTGGTCATGGTCATTTTTTATCCTCCCAAGTATTCCTTGTGCGTTTAAGCGAGCGATATCCTGCTCAAAACTTAGCATTCCTTGCCGTTGTCCCGTTTGTAGGACGGTAGCTATCTGGTGCGCTTTTTCTTCACGGATTAAGTTACTGACGGCAGGGGTATTGAGCAGAAACTCAAACGCGGCGACTCTTCCTCCTCCTTGCTTGGGCAAAAGCTGCTGTGCCAGCACTGCTTGTAGGCTGCCTGCGATTTGTGTACGTACAAAATTTTTCTCTTCTGCAGGAAAAACATCAATCAGCCGTTCTACCGCTTGTGCGGCACCTCGCGTGTGTAGCGTCGCTAATACTAGGTGGCCCGTTTCTGCTGCCGTGAGGGCTAAACGAATGGATTCTGCATCGCGCAATTCCCCCAGCAATATGACGTCGGGATCTTCTCGTAACGCGGCGCGCAGTGCTTGGTTGAAGCTGGGAACATGAGAGCCAATTTCACGCTGTTGGATAAGCGATTGCTGTGGGATATGAATAAACTCCAAAGGATCTTCAAGCGTAATAACGTGCCATGGCTGATGGTGGTTTATATGGTTCAGCATGGCGGCAAGCGTTGTGGATTTGCCGCTGCCGGTTGCACCACAAACCAAGATGAGTCCTGAGCCAACCTCAAGGAGATGGATGAGCGCCGCTGGCGCAGATAAATCATCCAGCGTCGGGATGGTATTTGGGATAATACGTAGGGCCAGCGAGGGGCCATGTAATTGCTGGAAAGCATTGACTCTGAGCCGGATGCCCCCATGTAGGTTTAAGGCGAAATCGACCTGATGCTGTTGTCGCCATAGGGTATCGGCCTCGGTGGGCAGATGCATCGCAAGCCAAGAGTCAATCTGGCGCGATGTTATCGGCTCAGCTTCTATTGTTTGCAGTGAGCCGTCGATACGAAGAATGGGCGGATATCCAGTGCAAAGATGCAGATCTGATGCGTTTTGCTTTACACTACGGGCCAATAAATCACAAAAATCCATTTAACCTCCTGAGCCAAAAATTATGAATAGCACTATCCAACAAAATTTAGAGGCCGTCAGGAGCCGTATTAGCGCTGCGGCTCAGGATTGCGGCAGGTCTCCAGAAGAAGTTACGTTACTTGCAGTCAGTAAAACTAAGCCTGTGAGCGCCATCGAAGAAGCGATTGCCGCAGGGCAACGGGCCTTCGGTGAAAACTACGTGCAGGAAGGGGTGAGCAAGATCCAGCATTTTGCACAGACGCCTCACGGAGCAGAGCTGGAGTGGCACTTTATTGGCCCACTGCAATCTAATAAAAGCCGCTTAGTTGCAGAGCATTTTGATTGGATCCATACCATCGATCGTGTGAAAATTGCTCAGCGCCTGAATGAACAGCGCCCAGCCGAATGCGCGCCGTTAAACGTGCTGATCCAAATAAATATTAGTGACGAAAGCAGCAAATCAGGTATTGAGCTGAGCGAACTTGATGCGTTAGCGGCGCAGGTCGCTGAAATGCCAAATCTTCGCCTGCGTGGTTTGATGGCCATTCCAGCGCCAGAAGAAGACCCTGCGAAGCAAAAAGCGGTGTTTGACCAAATGGAACAGGCGTTTTTGGCTCTTAAAACGCAGTATCCGCATATTGATACGCTATCGATGGGGATGACCCATGATATGGCGGCTGCGATTACCGCAGGCAGTACGCTGGTTCGCATCGGTACCGCGATTTTTGGTGCCCGTGATTACGGTACAACTTCATAATAATTATCAGTTTATAGACTGATTATTTTAATTTTCTTACTTACCTTACCATTTAACGGATAAAGGGTTTTTCATGCTAACACTGACTTTCTTGGTCAAAACTGTCATTGACCTTTACGTCATGATTTTATTGCTGCGGA
>Ga0308165_1006344_pt1 | contig 10471 bp, 10 predicted proteins | sample PhyWR2_FD_201032 | JGI IMG/M metagenome (GOLD analysis project Ga0308165, IMG submission 201032) | Phyllosphere microbial communities from UC Gill Tract Community Farm, Albany, California, United States - DLSLW.R2 | ecosystem: Host-associated > Plants > Phyllosphere > Unclassified | place: USA... | reverse complement strand
GGCTTTATGATCCAGGGCGGCGGTTTCACCGCTGACATGCAGCAAAAATCCACCAAGGCGCCGATCAAGAACGAAGCCGACAACGGCTTGCGCAACCTGCGCGGCACCATCTCGATGGCGCGCACCGCCGACAAGGACAGCGCCACCAGCCAGTTCTTCCTGAACGTGGCGGATAACGCCTTCCTGGATCACGGCCAGCGTGACTTCGGCTACGCGGTGTTCGGCAAAGTGGTGAAAGGCATGGACGTGGTGGACAAAATTGCCCAGGTGCCGACCGGCAACGTCGGCCCTTACCAGAATGTGCCGACCAAACCGGTGGTGATTCTGTCGGCCAAGGTGCTGCCGTAAGTTTTTTGGCCGATCCCGTTGGGGTCGGCCGCTCCTTCCTCCCGAAGCCTTGCCTTCATCACTGTTTTCTCCCGCGCCTCATGCTCTAATCGGCAGACAATAATCAGACCGGAAATCCGGCGTTCGCCCTTTGTTGTCTCTGGATGAGTTGCTGCCATGTATGAATTTAACCAGGTGCTGTTGCTGTTGCAGCAGATGTGCGTCTATCTCGTCATCGCCTATCTGCTGAGCAAAACCCCGCTATTTATCCCGCTGATGCAGGTGACCATTCGCCTGCCGCACAAGCTGCTGTGCTACGTGATCTTCTCGGTGTTCTGCATCATGGGCACCTATTTCGGGTTGCACATTCAGGATTCGATCGCCAATACCCGCGCGATAGGCGCGGTCCTGGGCGGCTTGCTGGGCGGGCCGTCGGTAGGCTTTCTGGTCGGGCTGACCGGCGGTCTGCACCGGTATACGCTCGGCGGCATGACCGACGTGGCCTGCGCGATCTCCACGGTGTCGGAAGGCCTGGTCGGCGGCATCGTACACAGCATCGCCATGCGCCGCGGGCGCATCGAGCTGCTGTTCAATCCGCTGTTCGTCGGCGGCGTGGCGCTGGTGGCGGAAGTGCTGCAGATGGCGATCATCCTGGCGGTGGCGCGCCCCTACGACGAAGCGTTGCAGCTGGTGGAGCACATCGCGCTGCCGATGATGATCGCCAATACCGTCGGCGCGGCGATGTTCATGCAAATCCTGCTGGATAGGCGCGCGATGTTCGAAAAATACACCAGCGCCTTCTCTTCCAAGGCGCTGAAGATCGCCGAGCGCACCGAGGGCATCCTGCGGCAGGGCTTCGATCAGGAGAACAGCATGAAGGTCGCCCGGGTGATCTATCAGGAGCTGGGCATCGGCGCGGTGGCGATCACCGATCGCGACAAGCTGCTGGCGTTTATCGGCATCGGCGACGACCACCACCTGCCGGGCACGCCGATCGCCTCGGTGCATTCGCATCGCGCCATCGACAACAACGAGGTGGTGTACGCCGACGGTAATCAGCTCTCTTACTGCTGCTCGATCAATCCTGCCTGCAAGCTGGGATCGACGCTGGTGATCCCGCTGCGCGGCGAAAATCAGCGGGTGATCGGCACCATCAAGCTGTATGAGCCGAAAAGCCAGCTGTTCAGCACCATCAACCGTACGCTGGGCGAAGGCATCGCCAGCCTGCTGTCGGCGCAGATCATGGCCGGACAGTACGAGCGCCACAAGCAGCTGCTGGCGCAGTCGGAGATCAAGCTGCTGCATGCGCAGGTCAATCCGCATTTCCTGTTCAATGCCTTGAATACTCTGGTGGCGGTGATCCGCCGCGATGGCGAGCGCGCCTGCGATCTGGTGCAGTCTCTCTCGACCTTCTTTCGTAAAAACCTCAAACGTTCCGATGACGAAGTCAGCCTGGCGGACGAGATTGAACACGTGAACGCCTACCTGCAGATCGAGAAAGCGCGCTTCGCCGATCGGCTGGAGATCGCGGTATCGCTGCCGGAGGCGCTGTTGGCGGTGCGGCTGCCGGCGTTCTCGCTGCAGCCGATCGTCGAGAACGCCATCAAGCATGGCACCTCGCATCTGCTGGGCGTGGGCCGCATCGAAATCGGCGCCTGCTGCGAAGGGGAGCATCTGCTGCTGCAGGTGACGGACAACGCCGGGCTGTTCCAGCCGAAGCCGAACTGCAGCGGGCTGGGGATGAACCTGGTGGATAAACGCATTCGCGTGCGCTACGGCGAAGGCTATGGCGTGCAGGTGGATTGCCGACCGGACGCCTACACCCGCATTACGCTCAATGTTCCCATGGAGAGGGCCGCCTGATGTTAAACGCACTGATTGTTGACGATGAACCTTCCGCGCGCGACAACCTGCGCCACCTGCTGGAAGCTGAAGCGGGGATCGCGATTATCGGCGAATGCGCCAACGCCATTGAAGCCATCAGCCAGATCCACCGGCTGCAGCCGGACGTGGTGTTTCTCGATATCCAGATGCCGCGCATCAGCGGGCTGGAAATGGTCGGCATGCTGGATCCCAACCGCATGCCGCACATCGTGTTTCTGACCGCCTACGACGAATATGCGGTGCAGGCGTTCGAGGAGCACGCCTTCGACTATCTGCTGAAGCCGGCGGAGCCGAAGCGGCTGAGCAAGACGCTGCAACGCCTGCGGCAGCGCAGTGCGCCGCAGGACGTGACGGCGCTGGAAGAGAGCGCCGGTTACCTGAAATACATTCCCTGCACCGGCCACAGCCGCATCTATCTGCTGCGCTTCGACGAAGTGCTGGCGATCCGCTCCAAACTGAGCGGGGTCTTCGTGGTGCGCAGCGACGGCATGGAGTGTTTCACCGAGCTGACGCTGCGCACGCTGGAAAGCCGTACGCCGCTGGTGCGCTGCCATCGGCAGTATCTGGTCAATCTGGAGCAGGTGCGCGAGATCCGCTTCGAAGAGGGAGGCGCGGCGGAGATGATCATGTCGGCCGGCGATCCGGTGCCGGTCAGCCGGCGCTATTTGAAAGCGCTGAAGGAGCAGTTGGGGCTGCGGGGGTGACTATGCCGGCGGCCACCGACGGCGAGTATGCACGATGGCCAATACGATGACGCGTTGAGCCGCCCATTCATAGACCAGCAAATAGGACGGGGAGATGACCAGCTCGCGCGTACCGGCTATCCGCCCCGTTTTCCCGCTGGCGGGATGATGCACGAGGCGTGCCGCCGCGTCAGCGATTTTTGCATCATTTTCTGCTTCTGCTTCTGCTTCTGCTTCTGCTTCTGCTTCTGCTTCTGCTTCTGCTTCTGCGGCGGCGGCCGGATTTTTAAGTTCCAACCATTCATAAATCGCCAGACGATCGGCGATGGCGGGTTCCGTCCATGTCAGTTTCACAAAAGTCCTTTTGTGTTTTATCGCGTTGATTTGGCTCTGTGTTCGGCGAAATAAGCGGCCACCTCTTCATCGTCGGCGAATTTGCCTTCACGCAACGCCTTGCGGCTTACCTCGACCTTTTCCTTTAACCACTGGTTGTACTCTTCCTGTTGCGCCTGGCGGCTGACAAACTCGCGCATGAAATCACGCAGCAGTTGCGAAGCCGTGCGATCGGCGGCCTTTGCCGCGCTGGCGAAAGCGGTTTTTAACTCTTCATCCACGCGGATTACCACGGTAGATTCAGACATGGTATTTACCTCGTATATACAGCGTAATGCTCACTATAGCACTGGTGATTTATTGTTCAAGCAAAGGCGCTTTGACGCTAAGCGCAATCTGAATTCATCAGGCCCCGACGGCACCCATTTTGTTTGTCCTTGACGGGGTTACGCGGCGCTTATAGCTTTATTGCATCCACAGGCGCGTTTCGCGCCGCGTCAGCGTCAAAGGAACAGAAAATGAGTGAACCACGGATTATCGCCAAAGCGATGAAAGACGGAAAACCGGAGCAGGATCTGGTGATTTTGCCGGCGTTGGCCAACCGCCACGGGCTGATCACCGGGGCAACCGGCACCGGCAAGACGGTGACGCTGCAAAAAATGGCCGAACAGTTCTCGCGCATTGGCGTGCCGGTGTTCCTGGCGGACGTGAAGGGCGATCTGTCCGGCATCGGCGCCGAGGGCGTGCCTTCCGAGAAACTGCAGGCGCGCCTGGCGGCGATCGGCGTCAGCGACTGGCAGCCGCAGGCCTGCACCATTATCCCGTGGGATATTTACGGCGAAAAGGGCCACCCGATCCGCGCCACGATTTCCGATCTCGGGCCGCTGCTGCTGGGGCGCCTGTTGGATCTGAACGAGGTGCAAAGTGGCGTGCTGCAGCTGGTGTTCAAGATCGCCGATGACAACGCGCTGCTGTTGCTGAACATGAAGGATCTGCGCACCATGCTGCAGTTCGTCGGCGACAACGCCAAACAATTCCAGACCCAGTACGGCAATATCTCTGCCGCGTCGATCGGCGCCATTCAGCGCGGGTTGCTGACGCTGGAAGAGCAGGGTGCCGACCAGTTCTTCGGCGAACCGATGCTCGACATCAACGATCTGATGAAAACCGACGCCAACGGCCACGGCGTGATCAACCTGCTGGCGGCGGACAAGCTGATCAATCAGCCGAAGCTGTATTCGGTGTTCCTGCTGTGGCTGCTGGCCGAGCTGTTCGAGCACCTGCCGGAAGTGGGCGACCCTGAACAGCCGAAGCTGGTGTTCTTCTTCGATGAGGCGCACCTGCTGTTCAACGACGCGCCGGCGGCGCTGCTGACCAAGATCGAACAGGTGGTGCGCCTGATCCGCTCCAAAGGCGTCGGCATTTACTTTGTCACCCAGAACCCGCTGGACATCCCGGACAGCGTGCTGGGCCAGCTGGGTAACCGCGTGCAGCATGCGCTGCGCGCCTTCACGCCGCGCGATCAGAAGGCGGTGAAGACGGCGGCGCAAACCCTGCGCGCCAATCCGGCCTTCGATGCCGAAACGGCGATCACCGAGCTGGGCGTGGGTGAAGCGCTGGTGTCATTCCTCGACGAAAAGGGCCGGCCGAATGTGGTGGAGCGGGCGATGGTGATCGCGCCGGAATCCAAAATGGGCATGCTCGGCGCGGAAGGGCTGAACAGTGCGATCAACAAGTCGCCGCTGTATGGCCGCTATGAGGATATGATTGACCGCGAGTCCGCCTACGAGAAGCTGTCGTCGGGCGGTTTTGCCACCGTCGGCACCCCGCAGCAGGGGCAGCAACCGCAGGCGCAACAGCAACAACAGCAGGCGGGTGGCGGCCTGATGGACGGCTTGAACGAGCTGTTGTTCGGTTCCACCGGCCCGCGCGGCGGCAAGCGCGACGGCATTGTCCAGACCGCCGCCAAGAGCATGGCGCGCGATCTCGGCCGCCAGATCCTGCGCGGCGTGCTGGGCTCGATCACCGGCGGCCGTAAAAAGTAAGCGGAAATTATCGTCGGCAGCGGCGGGTTAAATCAGTACACTGTGGCGGCATTTTTCTCTGCCGGACCTAACATGCTGCTGCTGATCGATAACTACGACTCCTTTACCTATAACCTTTACCAGTACTTCTGCGAATTGGGCGCCGAGGTGCTGGTGAAGCGCAACGATGAGCTGCAGCTGGCCGATATCGAGCGGCTGGCGCCGCAGCATCTGGTGATTTCCCCTGGCCCCTGCACCCCGAACGAAGCGGGTATCTCGCTGGCCGCCATTCGTCATTTCGCCGGCAAGCTGCCGATCCTCGGCGTGTGCCTGGGGCACCAGGCGCTGGGGCAGGCGTTCGGCGCCGAGGTGGTGCGCGCCCGCGCGGTGATGCACGGCAAAACCTCGGCGATTCGTCACCTGGGCGTCGGCGTGTTTCGCGGCCTGAGCGATCCGCTGACCGTGACTCGCTACCACTCGCTGGTGCTGAAAGCCGATACGCTGCCGGACTGTTTTGAAGTGACCGCCTGGAGCGAACGCGACGGCGTGCGCGACGAGATCATGGGCATCCGCCACCGCACTTTGGCGCTGGAAGGCGTGCAGTTCCATCCGGAAAGCGTGCTCAGCGAGCAGGGCCATCAGCTGCTGGATAATTTCCTCCAGCGTTAATCCCGATGCGTTTTTTTCGCTCGCCAGGCGTTTTGCGTTTGCGCTCGATTGGTTTTTTATGCATATTTCGTGATTATGTTTTCAATCTGACATCACGATAGCGCTGAAAAACCTTCAGGGTGGAGCCGAAAATGACTGAAAAATCCGCAGTGAGCCGCAGCACCTTTGACCAGGTGATCCTGCCTGTTTATGCACCGGCCCAGTTTGTGCCGGTGCGCGGCCAAGGCAGCCGGGTCTGGGATCAACAGGGAAAAGAGTACATCGATTTTTCCGGCGGCATCGCGGTGACGGCGCTGGGGCACTGCCATCCGGCGCTGGTCGAGGCGCTCAAACGCCAGGGCGAAACCCTGTGGCATACCAGCAACGTTTTCACCAATGAACCGGCGCTGCGCCTGGCGAGCAAACTGATCGACGCCACTTTCGCCGATCGGGTGTTCTTCGCCAACTCCGGCGCAGAGGCCAACGAGGCGGCGTTCAAACTGGCGCGTCATTACGCCATCACCCGCCACAGCCCCTACAAAACCAAAATCATCGCCTTCTATAACGCGTTCCACGGCCGCACGCTGTTCACCGTGTCGGTGGGCGGGCAGGCCAAATATTCCGACGGGTTCGGGCCGAAGCCGGCCGACATCGTGCACGTGCCGTTCAACGATTTGGCGGCGGTGAAGGCGGTGATGGACGACCACACCTGCGCGGTGGTGATGGAACCGATTCAGGGCGAGGGCGGCATTACGCCGGTCGATGCCGGCTTCCTCAAAGGCGTGCGCGAGCTGTGCGACCAACATCAGGCGCTGCTGGTGTTCGACGAAGTGCAAAGCGGCATGGGGCGCAGCGGCAAACTGTTCGCCTATATGCATTATGGCGTGACGCCGGACATTCTCACCACCGCCAAGGCGCTGGGCGGCGGTTTCCCGGTCAGCGCCATGCTGACTACCGAAGAGATCGCGTCGGTGATGCAGGTGGGCACCCACGGCACCACCTACGGCGGCAACCCGCTGGCCTGCGCGGTGGCGGAGGCGGCGCTGGACGTGATCAATACGCCGGAGGTGCTGAGCGGCATCGAGCAGCGTCATGCGCTGTATGTGCAGGCTTTGCAGCATATCGGCGATAAATACGGTATTTTCACCGCGATTCGCGGCATGGGGTTGCTGATTGGCGCCGAGCTGACGCCGCATTATCACGGCAGAGCGCGCGACTTCCTCACCACCGCCGCCGCGCGCGGGTTGATGATCCTCAACGCCGGGCCGAACGTGATCCGTTTCGCGCCGTCGCTGGTGGTGGAGCTGCAGGATATCGAGGCCGGCATGGCGCTGTTCGAGCTGGCGGTGCAGGATGTGATCAACGCCTGACGCCCGCGCGGCATATAACGGGGCGCGGCATGCCGCGCCCTTATTGATCGCGCAGTTTGCGCTTGAGCCAAATGCCGTGGTGCGGGCGCTGGCGCCAGGCCAGCGAAGAAATGGTGTGCATCACGCTCAGGTGCGACAGAATGCGCCGCAGATGGCGCTCCATCTCGGTAACGGGCATCTCCGGATGCAGATCCGGCGGCTGCATGATGCCGCTGTTGCCGCTGCTCGGGCCGTCGTATTCCAACCGCTGTTGGCAGCTTTGCAGCGCGATTTCACAGGCCTGCAGATACGCTTCCGCCAGTTTTGGCGTCAGCATGTAGTGTTCGCGCGCCAGAATGGTCATGGCGTTCAGGTGCTCGACGATGAACTGGCTATGCGTGACCCACAGCCGCATGTCCGCCAGATAGTCCGACGCGAATCCCGGCTCCTGCATCGCCTGATTGAGCGAGGTGAATAGCGCATTGTGCGCCTGGTTGACTTGCATGCGGGTATAGGCCAACGCGGTGGCGTCCGGTTCCGGCTGTTCCAGCATCAACCGCAGCGCGGTTTGATCTTGCTCCAGCGCCTGATGGGCATTCTTGCGCAGCAGCCCGCTTTGCCACTGCGGCCACAGCCAAATGGTGCCGCCGAACGCCAACACGCAGCCGATCAGCGTATCGATCAGGCGCGGCACCAGAAAATGCGAGCCGTTCAGCGCCAGCAGCTGCAGGGTGTAAACCGCCGTGACCGTAAAGCCAATCACCGACAGCCCGTAGTTCTTGCGCGAAACCAGGTAGGCCAGCAGCGTGATCACCAGCATGATGCTCAGCGTTTCGCCTTCCGGCAACTGCAGCTGCAGCAGCCCGGCCGCCAGCAAAAGCCCGGCAATCGTGCCCAGCGCACGGTGCTGAATACGCACCCGGGTGGCGTTATACCCGTTTTGGCTCACCAGCATGATGGTGAGCAGGATCCAGTAAGGCTTCGGCAGATTGAACACCGCACCCAGGCTGCTGCCGACTGCCAGCGTCACGCCCAGCCGCGCGGCGTTGCGCAGGGCGGTGGACTTGAACGACAGATAGCTGGCCAGCGCCGGCCAAAACGGCAGGCGGTGCTGGCCGGGCATCAGGTCGCGGCGGTATAGCGGATGCTGGGTGCGCAGCAGGCGGGCGATGCGGCTGAAGTGGTAATAACAAAACTGGCCGACCGGGTTATCGGGATGCTGCGCCGCCATTTTTTCCAGCGCCGCCAGCTCGTGGGCCATGGAGAAGCGCTTCGAATGTTGATGATAGAGAATATCGTGCGCCACTACGCGCAGCCGGCCGGCGATCACCTGAGCGTTGCGGCGAATGATCGCTTCGGCCTGGCTCTGCTCCACCAGTTTTTGCACCTCCTCCGGCAGATGCAGGCTGACGGTGATGTGCTCCTGCAGGTCCATCGCCACCTGAAAGGCGCGCTGCAGGCGCTTTTGCTCGAGGTTGTTGGCGTGCGGCAGGAAATTAAGCTGTTGGTACAACAGGCTGATCAGATCCATCACCTTTTGCTGGCGCACCAGCAGCGGCGGCAGCGCGGTTTGCGGATCGGTGTGCTGGGTCAGCAGCGAGTATTTGGCTTCGAAATAGTCCGCCAGTTCCAGGTAGAGCTGGCTCAGGGTCTCGCGCATCGGCTGCTCTTTCCACAGCTTGAACCAGAACCAGGTGAATAAGCCGTACCAGACGGTGCCGATGGCGTACAGCAGCGGCGCCTGCCAGATGGGTACTGTGCCGGCCGTGCTGAGGGCGAAGATGGCGGCCACCAGCGCCGCCGGCAACAGCCGGGCGTGCAGCGGGCTGATTTCACCGGTGACGCCGAGCAGCAGCGCCAGGCCCAGCATCAGCGCCGGCAGCGGCACGTGCCACAGCAGTGCCTGTTGCAGCAGCACGCTGCTGAAGGCGAACAGCGAGCCGCCAACCACCAGCCGTTTAAAGAAGCGCTTATGCGGCGTGTCCAGACCGGCGATATTGCAGCAGGCGGGCACCAGAGAGAACATCAGGCCGAGCTGCAGCTGGCCTATCAGCAGGCCGAACAGCACCGGCAGGCACAACACCAGCGTTTGTCGCAGTGCGTAGTTGATTTCCGGGTGGTAGATCAGGCGGCGCCACATGGCAGAGAGCAGATAAAAAAAACGGCGCAGATTGCGCCGTTTCTTCAGGGATTAACGGGTGCCGTAGACGACAATGGTTTTGCCGTGGGCGGAAATCAGGTTTTGATCTTCCAGCATTTTCAGAATACGGCCAACGGTTTCGCGCGAGCAGCCGACGATCTGGCCGATCTCCTGGCGGGTGATCTTGATCTGCATGCCGTCCGGGTGAGTCATGGCGTCGGGTTGCTTCGCCAGATTCAGCAGGGTTTGCGCGATGCGGCCGGTAACGTCCAGGAAGGCGAGGTTGCCCACTTTTTCGGAGGTGACCTGCAGGCGGCTCGCCATTTGGGCGGACAGACGCATCAGGATGTCCGGGTTCACCTGGATCAGCTGGCGGAATTTCTTGTAGGAAATTTCGGCCACTTCACAGGCGGTTTTCGCGCGAACCCAGGCGCTGCGCTCCTGGCCTTCTTCGAACAATCCGAGCTCGCCGATGAAATCCCCCTGGTTGAGGTAGGACAGGATCATCTCTTTACCTTCTTCATCCTTGATCAGCACCGCGACGGAGCCTTTCACGATGTAGTAAAGCGTTTCGGCCTTTTCACCTTGGTGAATCAGCGTACTCTTCGATGGATATTTGTGGATATGGCAATGAGACAGGAACCATTCGAGAGTAGGGTCTGTTTGCGGTTTGCCGAGAACCATTCGCTGTTATCCTCTGTTGTTATCGCTGCCTTGTGTCACAGGGGTCAGAGTTCCCTGTAAAACCCGCCTGTAGCCGCAGTCATGAGCGAGGGCTACCGGCAAGTTTTGAGGCGTGTCATAAAAATACGCTGTCGCTCTAGCATATTAACTTGCCGTAAGCGCTGCAAGCTACATTCTGTTAACATACCGGTAAAGGAGCCTTTCTCTGGGCGTTTCCCTGAAATTCAGTGTCCCGGAAAGATTTATTGCGGCTCTGTTTGTAGCACAGAGTAAGGCGGGTGTCTCGTGTTGTCTCGCTTCAGCATGATTAGCATCAGGTTACGTTGCCTGTTTCTATGCGAAAGCGTACTCTGATTTTAAGAAATCAACCGGAGTGACCAGAATGCAGGCAAGAGTTAA
>Ga0308165_1006343_pt1 | contig 10472 bp, 7 predicted proteins | sample PhyWR2_FD_201032 | JGI IMG/M metagenome (GOLD analysis project Ga0308165, IMG submission 201032) | Phyllosphere microbial communities from UC Gill Tract Community Farm, Albany, California, United States - DLSLW.R2 | ecosystem: Host-associated > Plants > Phyllosphere > Unclassified | place: USA... | reverse complement strand
GGCACGTCTGTAGGCACCTTAGCGATTGACCGTTATTTACGTCCGGTCTGCTACCAGAACTATCCGCAAAGTCTGTTGCCTGAAGCATTAAGAGATGAGAATCCACTCAACCTGCTAAGACTCGTCAATGGGGAAATGACCCGAGACAGAATTTAAAAGAGACGACAGGAACAAGAATGCGGGGGGAACTCTATTTGTCTTGAAAATTGAGTTTTGACCTAAAAGTTTATCAGTACATTTTTATGTGGTTTCAAGAATAGAAATCACATAAATTAAAATTTTTTAAGACGTTTTCTATATCTTTCCGAAACATGCGCATCACCTTGTATCACCAAGTTACAATATTAGACAGTGATACAAGCTTGCAGGCGGTTTAGGGTTCAGAGCAAATCCCCAGAAATAAAAAAACCTCCTAAATTATTAAATTTAGGAGGTTTTTTACTTATACAAATTATAAGAAATCTATATAAAAACTAATCTTGGTAGGTATAAGCAGACTCGAACTGCTGACCTCTACGATGTCAACGTAGCGCTCTAACCAACTGAGCTATACACCTAAGTGCTGTGAATCATATTCATTTTTATTTTTTAAGACAAGTGCTTTCTATTATTTTTTAAAGTATTTGCACAAGTTTTAAGCATTTGTCTAAATTGCTTTATTTGCTCAGGATTTTGCATTAAAGAATATTGCTGTTGCTGATAATGCTGTGCCGTTTGAGCAAATATCTGTTGCTGATCCTGCTCTGCCCGTTCAGCCAAACGTAGCATCCAGCTATAAAACGTTTCTGCAGGTTGCTTGTGCAAGCTGAGCTCCAATTTTTTTGAAAATTGTTGAATGGCGCGATCATAAGCTGAAATTGACTGACTATTTTGATAAAAAATCCAGATAAAATAAATCATCACCACCAGCAGAATACTTAGTAACATGATGATGCTACTGGCATAAGCATTTTTAATCCCCAATTTGGATAACCAGCCTTGCTGCTTTTCAGCATCATAACCCACTACCTTGCTTTGCCATTGATAACTTGCATAGTCACTCCAGATTCGTATGTTTTTCATCACGGCGAATTGGCGGTATTTCCACTTTTGCTCTTTATTTCCCAATATACTGCGATCACTTTCAATATAATTTTGCATTCCCCCATCGATACGCTGTGGCGCAATAATTGCTGTAGGATCAATCCTTTGCCATTGTCCATGCAATCGCACCTCTGTCCAGGCATGTGCATCAAGCTGGCGTACTTCCCAGCTGGCACGATCCGGTGCAAGTTGCCCTCCCTGATATCCCACTACCACACGTGCAGGTATGCCGACATAACGCATCAGCAAAGCAAAACTGGAGGCATAATGCTCACAAAAACCGCGACGTGATTGAAACAGGAATTCATCAATCCGGTTTTCTCCCAGTAATCCCGGATTCAAGGTATAGGCAAAATCATTATTTTTGTACCACTGCAAAATATTATTTACATAGCGTTCAGGTTGCTGTCCGCTTTGCCTAAACATGTCGACTGCAAATTGGCGTGATTGTTCATCTAAACGCTCTGGAATTTTGGTATTGATCTGTTCCAGTAATCCTGTTTTATCTTCTTCTGGCTGAATATTTCCTAACCACTGCAGGGCAATCGGCTGACTCTGCAAAATCTGTCGCACAGGAGTAATACTGCCATCCTGTTTTAATTGATGGCCCTTCTGTAAAGGTCGTGATTGTTCGAGGCCCATAACCCACAGAACATGAGGATCAGCCGCTAAATACTGATAATCAAAACTGGATTTGCTTTTTTTTAAACCTTGAGTTGAAACCGGTTTTTCATTCACCCAGCTGCTGGTCCAGGTTTTCCCATCATACTGGTCTAAAACCATAGCTCGCCAATACAACTCATTGCGGTTGGGTAATTGATTCACATCACCAATAATTCGAAATGCCAGACTGCTCGACTGTGACAACTCGGCAATATCACCTGGCGACATGCTGTCACTCATTCCCGTGACACTTTTTTGTACGGGAATCGGAATCGCCCACAGTGGCGGCAAGCGCGGAAAAAACACAAACAGCAAGATAAAAAAAGGCAAAGCCAGAACCAGAAATTTACCTACATGTTTTGCATCACTTTGTAAGGCGCTGGATTGATCTTGCAATTGTCTAAATTCATGGGTCTGTAAACGGTACAGGCCTATCAGACAGCTGAGCAAACACAGCAGCACCATCGACGCCATCCAGATCGACTGGCTATACAAGAATGAACTGGCACTGACAAACATGGCAAAATTAAACAGGATAATTACATCACGTTTATTCTTACTTTCTAGGGCTTTGGCGAATAAAAAAGTCGATAAAATGGCAACGCCGGCTTCTATGCCAATAAACGTTTGATAGTTAAAATAAATTGAAGCCAAGGCAATTAAAGTCAGGACAAAAGTCCACATTCTGGATAAAACCTTGGACTCATCTTTTAAGCTATAAAATAAAAAAAGAATAATCAGGGCAAAAATGAGGCTCAATAGCAGCGGATTAAAAATAAGCTGTGCCATCAGTAGCAATGACAGGGTTATGAGTATCGAGGTTCTAATCTGGGCATGAATCATCATTTAAGCCTGCGCTAAAAGTTTTTTGGCCTGTAACAGCTGATTTTCACCCAGACCTACAGTCAATTCAGCTTGCGGTAAAAACACCGCATATGCACAGTGTATTTGCTCACACTGTTCAATGAGCCCCATCATTAGACTTAATTTTTCTTCATGCTCTGTACTCGGCATATGCTGATAATGAATCTCAATATTGAGCTGCTCATCATGCTGTTCAAATACCTTGATATATAGACCTTGTCCGCGCGCTGCCTGCTTCCATGACACAGCCTGCAAGCTATCTCCTGCTTTGAAATTGCGCAGTTCATGAAATTCATCCATATCCGGTTCTAAATTTTGCTGGTGCTGCTTATTTTCTGCAGCATAAAAAGCCGCTCTAGGGGCCACCCATGAGGTTTCTTTTAAATAAAAATAAGTCCAGGCACGTACCAGTCCAAAAGGATACACTGAATACATCTGGATGGTGGGATAATCAAATTGTCCTCTTTTATCAGTAAAAAACGACAGGGTCATGCTTTGCTTCAATTCTGAAATAAATATTTTTTCTAAATGCTGACCGGTTTTAACCCACAAATAACGCGGCTGCCTTTGCGCTTGCTGAAAATGTAATTGTAAATCCAGTTGATGACCCGCCTGCCCGACTTCATTGACTGAAACCTCAAGTTTGAGGCCATGTAACTGCTTAAAGGTTAAATAAAAGCTGATACATAAGATCGCACTGACCAGAAAGCAAAAACCCAAAATCAGGTTATTGGCATAATTCACCCCGACAATGAAGGTCAGCAAAATCAACACCAGATACAAATAACCTTGCTGATAGATAAAAATCAGGATGTCTTTTTGCGAGAGCTGTTTGATTTTTTTAAATTGAAAGCGTTTTGCCAACCATTTTTGCCAAGGCTTGGTCAAAGGTGTAGTCAATTGAGTCACCCTTTAGCTAATATGAACTTGCTGCATCAGCTGCAAGGTTTCTGCTTCGCTCAAGCCAATACGATGCGACACCACAGCAGCAAATACCGCTTGCACATCGTCAGGAGTCACATAGCTGCGCTGCTGTATAAAGGCATGCGCTTGAGCTGCTTTTTTCAAAGCCAATAATCCGCGGGTCGATAAGCCATGACGACTTTTACGGGTCTCGGCCGCCAGATCCAGTAGGTAATCCAGCACTGCATCGGCAATATGGACTTGGGTCACCAGTTGCTGAATCGCCAGAATTTCATATTCGTCAAAAACATGTTGCAATGTGGCAATCAAGGCATAGCGAGAATCTTGCTGTAATAACAGTTTTTCTGCTGAACGCGACGGATAACCCAGCGATAAACGCATTAAAAAACGGTCTAGCTGGGATTCTGGCAAGCTATAGGTTCCGCTCTGGAACAAGGGATTTTGTGTCGCAATCACCCAAAAAGGTTGCGGCAAATCATACCGCACCCCATCAACCGTTACCCGGCCCTCTTCCATGGCTTCCAGTAAAGCACTCTGGGTTTTAGGACTACAGCGGTTAATTTCATCTGCCAGCAAAATTTGGGTGAAAATTGGCCCCAGCTTAAACTCAAACCGGTGCTCTTTTTGATTAAACATATTCACCCCAATCACATCGCTAGCGAGCATGTCATTGGTAAACTGAATACGCTGAAACTTCAATCCGGCAATATGCGACAAGGCACTGGATAAAGTGGTTTTACCGAGTCCTGGCAAATCTTCAAACAACACATGTCCACCGGACAGCAAACAGCACAAAGCCAGTTTGGTCTGGTGTTCCTTATCCAAAATAATGTTATTGATTTGAGCCAAGAATGCCTGAATTTTTGCAGCATAAGATTCCACCTGAAAATTCAGCTCTTGCTGCGCTGGTGTGAGTTCTTGTTTTTGAACTTTATTCATACCCCAAATCACACTCTTTCCTTAATAAAAAACGGTGCATGATTAACATACACCGTTTTTTAATTTTTCCAAACATATCAGAAGATTTACTGACAAATGTGGACTGATCTTAGCAAGGACATTTTTTCATGCCACCGCCCGCACTTGGATAACGTGCATCCACGCAGTAACGGTAGAATGTTTTGGCATCCATTGGAACCAGCTCCGGGTGATTCTTTTGCATATGCTCCAGATAGGTCTGATAATCCGGCACACCCACCATCAAGCGAAAACTTTGCTGTAGACGTTGCCAAATGATCTGAATGGTTTTAATCCCATTTAACATGAAAAACTTTTTCGGCTGAGCCAGCACGGTAAATTTAATGATTTTGCCCAACGCCAGTTTTTGGCGAATTTGATCTTTTAGACTCATTTCACCTCTCCTGCTGGAACTTTGTCACTATAAATAGCTTCTGCTTCTTTCACGCTTGGATTAGGATCTGCCAATGCACGGCGAATAACACCAATGGCAGCAAATACCATCACAATTGCCACAATCATAAAGAAACCGCACAGTACCGCATTAATCTGATTGGAGAATACAATCGTTTGCATTTCAGCAATGTCTTTGGCTGGCTTTAAGATTTCTCCACGTGCAATTGCATCAGAGAATCGGTTGGCTTGTGCCAGGAAACCGATTTTTGGATTTTCATGGAAGATTTTTTGCCAACCTGCAGTCATACAGGTGATAAATAAGAAAATGGTTGGAACAATCGTGATCCAAACATATTTCTCTTTTTTCATTTTGAACAGAATGACCGTACCTAAAATCAGTGCCATAGCAGCCAGCATTTGGTTACCAATACCAAATAAAGGCCATAAGCTGTTAATACCGCCCAGTGGATCCACCACACCTTGATAAACAAAGAAACCCCAACCTGCAACAGCCACGGCGGTTCCCACCAGATTACCAAAGAAATTGTGCGATTGTTTCAACGCAGGAATCACGATACCCACCGTATCCTGAACCATGAAACGGCAAGCACGCGTACCGGCATCTACTGCAGTTAAAATGAATAGCGCTTCAAACAGAATCGCGAAGTGATACCAGAACGCCATCATGGAACGGTTATTGAAAATTTCCGTAATAATGTGTGCCATACCAATCGCAAACGTTGGCGCCCCGCCAGTACGCGAAAGAATCGAGCTTTCACCGACTTCCTGAGCGAGTAAAGTCAATGCTTCAGGCGTTACTACAAAGCCTAGAGTACGCACTGCTTCAGCAGCACTTTCAACCGTGGTGCCTAATACCGCAGCAGGTGCATTAATTGCGAAATACACGCCCGGCTCAAGAATGGTGGCACAAATCATCGCCATGACAGCAACGAAAGACTCCATCAACATACCACCGTAACCTATTACACGAATATCAACTTCATTTTCAATCAGTTTTGGTGTGGTTCCTGAAGAAACTAGAGCGTGGAAACCTGAAATCGCACCACAGGCAATGGTAATAAACAAGAATGGGAACATAGAACCTGCAAATACAGGACCCGTGCCATCAATGAAATGCGTTACAGCAGGCATTTTCATTTCAGGCAATGCCACCATAATACCGACTGCAAGACCGGCAATCACACCAATCTTCAAGAAGGTAGAAAGATAGTCACGTGGCGCAAGCAGTAACCAAACCGGCAAGACTGAAGCCACGAAACCGTAAGTGATTAAACACCAAGTCAGTTGCGTACCTGAAAGGGTAAACATTGGCCCCCAATAAGGATCAGCTGCGACATTGCCACCGTACACAATCGCCAGCATCATCAGCACAAAACCAATGATTGAAACCTCGGCAATTTTCCCTGGACGGATATAACGCATATATACGCCCATAAACAAGGCAATTGGAATAGTTGCTGCAATACTGAACACACCCCATGGACTGTTAGTCAAGGCTTTCACGACTACCAATGCAAGCACTGCAAGAATGATGATCATGACGCCTAATGCACCCAGCATTACAATCACACCCGCAAAGGAACCCAGTTCTTGCTTCGCCATTTCACCGAGTGAACGACCATCACGACGGGTCGAGATAAACAACACCAAGAAGTCCTGAACGGCACCTGCCAGTACAACGCCCACCAGCAACCAGATGGTTCCAGGCAAGTAGCCCATTTGTGCCGCAAGAATAGGCCCAACGAGTGGTCCGGCACCTGCAATGGCGGCAAAGTGGTGTCCAAACAAGACATATTTATTGGTTGGAACATAATCCAAACCATCTGCCAGACGGTGAGCGGGGGTTAAACGTCGTGCATTGAGTTCAAAAACTTTATTGGCAATAAATAAGCTATAGAAGCGATAAGCGATGCTATAGACACAAATGGCAGCTAAAACCAGCCAAACTGCATTGACATGCTCACCTCTGCTGACTGCAAGTATTCCAAATGACACCGCACCTAGAACTGCCACCAGAAGCCACACTATTTTGGAAGTCATTGATAACTTCGGTTGAATTGTTTCCATGTAAAGCCCTCATATCTAATGCATAAATCAGCGTTCATTTTTTATTGTTCGGTATACTGCTGTTTCTTCCCTTGCGACTGTACTCCTCATATTTTGCTTTTCATGTAATACTTTGGCATAAAAAAAGGGATGATTTTCATCATCCCTTTCGATAATAGTCTATTTTAAAACCATTATGCACGTTCTAAATAGTCACCAGTACGAGTGTCTACACGAACGCTTTCTTCTTGCTGTACAAATAATGGTACACGAACAACAGCGCCAGTTTCGAGTTTAGCTGGTTTACCGCCGCCACCCGAAGTATCACCACGTACGCCTGGATCAGTTTCCACGATTTTCAATACTACGAAGTTTGGCGCACTTACTGACAATGGAACACCATTGAACAACATAATTGTACAAAGTTCGTTGGAGTCGTCTTTTAACCATTTTGCAGCATCACCCATCGCTGTTTTATCAGCAGTGATCTGTTCAAAAGTTTCAGGATCCATGAAGTTCCACATTTCACCATCGTTATACAAGTAGTTCATTTCTACTTCTACGATGTCTGCGCCTTCCAGTGTTTCATTGGATTTAAAGGTTTTTTCTAAAACTTTACCTGTTTTAAGGTTACGCAGTTTTACACGGTTAAATGCCTGACCTTTACCAGGTTTTACATATTCATTTTCCATGATTGAACATGGGTTGCCGTCAAGCATTACTTTAAGACCTTGCTTAAAGTCATTTGTAGAATAATTGGCCATGAAAGGCTCGCTCCAAACTTACTAACTTAAATCTATTAATGCTAGACTAGCATTATTTTTAACACGTAGCATGATAAACTATTTGTATCAAGAGCAAAACTGGCAATCTCAACTGAGTGACCTGATTACGGACCCTTTAGAGTTGCTTGAAGCACTTCAGCTCTCGCCTGATCAATTATTATCAGGGGCAATCCTGGCTTCTGAACAGTTTAAGTTGCGTGTTCCGCGTGCGTTCGTCGGAAAAATGAACATTGGCAACCCGCTTGATCCCTTGCTGTTACAAGTATTGCCCCATCATCTGGAACTTGAAGATCATCCCGGTTTTATAACTGATCCTTTAGGTGAAGAACAGGCCAATCAGCAACTCGGTGTACTGCATAAATATAAATCACGTTTTTTACTGACTTTAACTGGTGCTTGTGCCGTTCATTGCCGTTACTGTTTCCGTCGTCATTTTCCCTATCAAGAAAACCTGCCCAAAAATGAAGACTGGTTAAACATTAAACAATATATTGAAAATCAACCCGATATAAATGAAGTCATTTTGAGCGGTGGCGACCCGCTGACCCTGTCAAATCGAAAACTTGCCCTGTGGATTGAACGTCTTGAGTCAATTCCGCAAATTAAATTTTTGAGAATTCATTCACGGGTTCCTGTCGTAATCCCCAACCGTGTCGATGAAGAGCTGATTTCCCTATTAAAAAACAGTAGGCTGCGCATTATTCTAGTGGTACACTCCAATCATGCTGCTGAACTGGACGATTTTACCTGTGCCAAACTTTCAGCGTTGGTTCAACACCAAATTACCGTGCTGAATCAGGCAGTTTTATTAAAAGGGGTTAATAATTCTGCGCAAGTGTTAGTGGATTTAAGCTACCGCCTGTTTGAGGCGGGTGTGATGCCATACTATTTACATGTATTAGATAAAGTAAAAGGTGCCCATCATTTTGATCTAAATCCTGAAGAAATTAATCTTATATATAAAGAAGTTTTAGAGAACCTGCCGGGATATTTGGTTCCTAAACTCGTTAGGGAAATAGCGGGCGAAAAAAATAAAACACCGCTTTTTGGAGTTTCAACTTTTTGAGTTAATAATAACGATGCTTATGAGTAATTCAGATATCTTCCAGACACCAACAGAGTTAAAGTTGGATAAATTAAGCTTCTGCCCGACCAATGCGAAGGGGTTACAAGAGTGGGTATCCAATTTATCCATTCTTCAACTGGGAAATTCTTCCAAGGAACTTTTCAATGCATTGCTGGAGATATCAGAACTTAAGTGTCCTGAAATGTTGCGTTTTGATTTAATTCAAATCCTGCATCCTACCTTAGATAATGTTTTAGGCAGCCTGGAAAAACATTTTTTCAATCAGGGCCTCATTACCAATGACCGTAGTGACCAGATCATTGAACTGGCGATGCTGCTGCGTAGTCATTTTTCTAAAATTTATATTGATATTTCAAAACGCTGCAACACTCAACTTAGCATACAAAAGTTTTCTCTATTTGCATTCAATCAAAAGAAAAGCTTGCAGACCGCCAGAATCGTTTCTACTTATTATGCCTTGCAGCAATTGTCTTTATTGCTCTATCAACAACACTTGTTATACAGCACGCCTTTATTTGGACAATGGTTAATCGCGCATCAACTGATTGAATGTGCAATTAAAAATAATTTTTATCAAACCAATATTAACCAGATTTTAGATACGCAGCATCCTTTGCAGACCATTACCCAAGCTTATTCACAGCTGGTATTGCTGGAAATTCTAAATACCCATCAAATTCGCCCGTCAGAAATGCAAGGCTTATATTTATGCAGTTTTGACTGGGCAAAACTGGTTCATGTATTACCTAAAGAAACCACCCTTTCTCGCTATATTGTTGATACCAATAAAGACTATCCGCCTGTTTTTAATGTCAATCAATCCAGTTTATATAAACCGACCATTTATATTTCAACGCAACATTTATTAGATCATCTGTCCGAAACCCAAACCAAAAAGTCGGGCTATCTATCGCGTAATGAAAAGTTATTCCTAACACCGGCATTGCACTTTCATATTCATAATCTGCTTACCACCAATACAGAACGTCGTCATGAGCGTTATGAATATTCTGCACAATTACAAATCTGTTTTAGTCTGTCTGTGGCGCACTTTTACCTGTCCAAGGGCAAAAACTTTCATGAGACTCTGGATTTAGATACCAATTATCAATTCCATAATGAAAGCAGTTTCATCAATTCGATGAATTCAAATATTCCTGCTGAAATCAACACAGCTAAAGTTTTGGATCGCGAAGCCAAACAAATTTATCCAGCAGAAGTTCTAGATATCAGTGTCAATGGTTACAGAATTAAATGGAATGGTGTAGCACCTTCACATTTAAAAACTGGCGAATTTATTTTGATTCAGGAAAATACGCATAGTCCTTGGCGTGGCGGTGTAATTCGCTGGATCAAGCAATCCACAGAAAAAAGCCTGGAAATCGGACTTGAAGTCTTGGCACAAGATTTATTCCCTTGTGCGGTCATGATCAAAACAGATCGTCATAGCAATAATTACCAACCTGCGCTGATTGTCCAGTCCACCCAGCTTGATGAGGAATCAACCAGTCTGGTGGTATCTGGTTCACATATGTTTAGAGAAAAACAAACCATTCATTTACGCTTAGGCCAAGAAGAAATAAAAATTTATTTAACTAAAGCGCAAATCATTACACAGAGTTTTATTCGCTTTGAATTCGAGTTAC
>Ga0308165_1006336_pt1 | contig 10476 bp, 11 predicted proteins | sample PhyWR2_FD_201032 | JGI IMG/M metagenome (GOLD analysis project Ga0308165, IMG submission 201032) | Phyllosphere microbial communities from UC Gill Tract Community Farm, Albany, California, United States - DLSLW.R2 | ecosystem: Host-associated > Plants > Phyllosphere > Unclassified | place: USA... | reverse complement strand
ATTATTTAAAATATATATGATAAATTATGTTAAAATTTAGAATATAATTTGGTTATGTTTGTATTCTCAAATACCTTTAACACCATATGGCATCTGAATTAGATAAAATTGACTTTAAAATTTTAAGAATTCTTCAAGAAAACGGAAGAATTACCAATTTACTTTTATCCCAAGAAATTGGTTTATCACCTGCACCAACTTTAGAGCGTGTGCGCAAGCTCGAAATGGCAGGATATATCAAAAGTTATCATGCATTGGTAGATGAAGAAAAACTGGGTTTAGGGATTAAAACCTTTATTCAGATTCAGCTCGATTTTCATAAAAACAATACCATTCAGATCTTTTTGGATGAAGTAAACCAAATTAAAGAAATTACAGAATGCCACCATGTTACCGGACAGGCTGATTTTTTATTAAAAGTTTACGTGAAAGACATTAAAGCTTACGAGCGTTTAATTATGGATAAAATCAGTAAAATATCTGTAGTTAAAACTTTCCAAACCATGATGATCATGTCGACAACGAAGAAAGAACCGATTGTGCCTTTAGAGTATTAACCAAAATCCCTGAAGGGGCTTTTAAATACAATCGTCATTGCGAATTCTGATTTTTGATCGGAATGGGTTAGTTTTAAATTTATAGATGCGTCATGCTGAATTTATTTCAGCATCCTTCTTGTTATGAAGGCCCTGAAATAAATTCAGGGTGACGTATGGCGTTAGATTAGTCGATTGCGCTATTTAAGACTATTTGATCAATAATTCCCGAAATTTCCCCTGCATTTTGGTAAACCATAAAATGCGTTCCGTTTTCGATCATAAAATCTGGTCGAGCATCTTTAGTATATAATATTTTATCATTCGTGCCATGGATGTGATAAATCCGTTCCGGACGGGTTTCATTTTTCCAGCTTAGGATGCTCCCGATAGCCCATTTCAAAAAATAAGGATCCGTATCTTTTATAATCTTGCTTAGTAAGATTTTCTCATTGCTCGAGTGTGTGCCGAAATAGTAATTTTGTGTGAGTTTGTTCGATGATTTTAAGAGTTTTGCAGGGATGAGTTTCAATAGACCAAGCTTGCCTGCAAAACGGTAAAGCGCTGGCAATTGAGCGCTCAGCATTGTACTCGAAATGATAATTGTAGTTACAGGTTTTAATATTTTGGCAATCTCCACAGCAATCATTCCACCAAAAGAAACACCAACCAGTGCAAAAGGTTGTGATTGATCGATCACTTTACTTAAACGTTCAGCATATAAAACCAGCGATTCATTTTTATTCGGTGTAATCCAATCAACGTGAATAATATTAATCTTTTTGTTAAGTTTAAGCTTAGAAAAGATTCTTTTATCGGCTCCTAAACCACTAATAAAATAAGCATTCATTATGCTGGCAAGTTCCAGTCAATTGGTTTTAGGTTATTCTGTACCAACAGTTGATTTGCTTTTGAAAAATGTTTCGATCCAAAAAAACCATTGTAAGCTGAGAATGGTGAAGGATGCGCTGCTGTTAATACGTAATGTTTTTTCTGGTCGATTAAAGCCGCTTTTTGTTGCGCATATTTGCCCCATAATAAAAAAACAATATGTTCGCGTTTTTGGGATAAAGCTTTAATAATTTCATCAGTGAAAGTTTCCCAACCACGGTTTTGATGAGAGCCAGCATCTGAGGCACGAACAGTTAATGTTGCATTTAAAAGCAATACACCTTGCTCTGCCCAATGTGTTAAATACCCATGGTTTGGTGTTTTAAAACCTTCAATATCTGTTTCCAACTCTTTGTAAATGTTTTTTAATGAGGGCGGAACGGTCACACCGCGCTGTACAGAAAAAGACAAACCGTGCGCCTGGCCAACGCCATGGTAAGGGTCCTGACCTAAAATTACAATTTTAACCTGATCAAAGGGAGTGGTATTTAACGCGTTAAATATATCCGTACCCTTCGGGTAAACCGTAGCTCCATTATTTTTCTCCTCCTGTAAAAAAGACTTGAGATTTTTCATGTAGTCTTTTTCAAATTCTTCTTCTAAAACGGCTAACCAACCTGGTTCTAATGCTGCAGACATGTTTTTTGATGTATGATGTATAATATTTTATTTTTGGTTAATGGTTTGATGGCCTATAGTCAATCGTTTGGATGTTCATTTTGAGCGGTAGGCAAGGGCTATCTGGCTATCAACCATTGACGATTAAACTATTAACCAAAACTTTCTACAAAAGTTTATGATTTCTTCTTGTATATCGCCAATAAATCACCTTCAAGTGTTGTTTTTGGTCCTTCAATAATTCTTCCCAATTCTTTACCTTTTTTATCAAAAACAATAAAAGTAGGTACCCTTAAAATATCTAGTCCATCTAAAATGCCATTTTCTGCCTTTTTATTGCCGTCAACAGCGATTATTTCAACATTTTTTTCTTTAAAATGAAGTGCATCTAAAATTTTAAAGAAATTAGGCACATTAACCTTACTATCACCGCACCAGGTACCGAAAACGATCTTAATCTTCTCATTTTTGATTAGTTTCTTCAGTTCGATCATTGTTGCAGCATCAGGTACATAAGCAGCATACAGTGGATCGTACATTTCCTTAAACTCTGGGAAAGTGCTAATTCCCTCACGCGTACAAGCGTTAATCAGGATATCTTTATTGTGGACTTGATCGTGGATTTTTTTATTCACTTCCTGTGCAGAAACGTTCATTGCAAGTACGATTAGGGTTATAGATAAGAGGATTTTCATATTTACGAGATGCTTTTTTAGTACTTTGAAATTTTTAATGAAATTATTGTTTTAAAATCTAATTTGTGCCATTTAAACACGATATTTGCAAAAAAAAAATAATTAGAATAAAATTTATGCCAAATATTATCAGATTAATTGCGGGGTTTGCTTTACTGGGTGGCGCAGTAGCTTTATTTATTTTCGGCTTCTGGCCGTGGGGCATTGTTGCCATTTTATTGGGAATAATTGTGCTCGTAACTTATTTCTTTAACGAGAACATGCTTTTAGCACAATGGTTTCTTAGAAAAGATAACATGCCTAAAGCAAAAATGTTTTTAGATCGCATTTCCAATTACGAAAGTCAGCTGATAAAAGTTCAGCATGGTTACTATAATTTATTGGTTGGTTTAATCGAAAGTAGAACTGCTCCAATGCAGAGTGAGAAATATTTTAAAAAATCGCTTGCATTAGGTATGCAAATGGATCATAATATTGCTTTGGCAAAGCTTAGCCTCGCAGGTATTGCAATGGCTAAACGCAACAAACGTGAAGCAACGATGTATCTTGCAGAAGCAAAAAAAGCAGATAAAAGTAAATTGTTGGCCGATCAGATTAAACAGATGAAAGACCAGATGGGCATGATGGACAAGCAACAGCAAGTTCGTTACAGATAGTCTTAATTAAATAATAGAGCGCCATTTCATCGTTTGAAATGGCTTTTTTATTGATTAGTTTTTCGCTTTTTTTTGGAAACGAAAGAGCAGTATTTCATCTGGCGCTGTAGTCCCGCTTTCCGTTATAAGCACCGCTGAAAAAGCGGAGGCTTTCACTGCAATCGGGTTTATGATGAAGGGGCTTGCCTAAATGCCTTGGTCAGTTCTTTAGGTTGCATTAAGATTCCCGCAAGCGCGAGAATGACGACTGATTTAGATCTGTCATTGATAGCTTGTCGAAGGATCTTTAGCCGTAATTACGGTTTATCTCTCCCGATAAATCTTTCTTCGCCTAAAAGAAACCGGATTGCCCGTTTAATATTTTTATCTACACACTCATCTGTTTTGAGGTTCGCTATATACCGCGTAATTTCTTTTTGTAAATAGGGGGTAAGGCTGTCAAATATTTCCTTAGCCTTTTTATTTTCGGTCAGTGCCTGAGTCAGTTTTGGGTGCACGGTTATCAAACGTTCCTCTGCGTCAAACTCAATTTCGAAGTCTGCTATATCTCCAACATCTTTAGTTACTGCCCGGCGCATCGGTGTGTTCAGGTACAAACGCCATTCGCCTGCATAGCGGACTAACGTCTGCTTAAATGCATAGCCATCAATTTTCATGGTAATCGGAAGCTGTCCTTTATTTTTGCCTGCTTGATGGAAAACATAATTTAAAGCTTCGTCAGGTACAAATACATAGGGATTAATGCCTATCATTTTAATTTCGGCGGTAAAGGGTTTTGGTTTGTTCATTTCCATCAATTAAAGATATTGCCTTTGATTAAAATATCCATAATTTTTGGTCAATAAATCAGTGTTCAGCCTTACGCTATGTGTTCGACTGTACGCTTCTCGCCATGCGCTTATCGCTCTATTCGTAAAAACTCAAAACCAAACTTCATTTTCCAATGTAGTTTATATAAAATCTTATACCTATGGCAACATCACAAGAAGGAAGTACTAACAATACTCAGGAAGAAAATAACATTAAAGATTTAGGTGGCAAAGCCGCTATCGAAAAACTTAGAGAACTGGCAGAAAAGGCAGAAAGCTGTTTTTTTTGTACCAATATTAAAACGGGTATACCTTTATCCGTGAGGCCAATGGCCATTCAGCAAGTTGATGAAGAAGGGAATATCTGGTTTATGAGCATGAAAGACAGTCACAAGAATGATGAGATTTCGACCGATCCTTTTACACATTTGTTGTTTCAGGCCGGAGCACACTCAGGTTTTGTAAATATTTATGGCATTTCCGAAATCAGTAGAGATCAGGCCAAGATAGACGAACTTTGGAGTCCATTTATAAAAACCTGGTTTCAGGGAGGAAAGGAAGATCCGAATATTACGTTAATCAAAGTAATCCCATCAGAAGGATATTACTGGGATACCAAACACGGCACTGCCGTTGCGTTTTTGAAGATGGCAGCCTCTGTTATTACAGGAAAAACTATGGATGATTCGGTAGAGGGGGCATTAGAGGTAGATTAATAGTTTAATTGTTGAAATCGGTTAACTGGTTAATTGTAAATTAACTGTCAACTGAGAATTTTCAACTGAACTATTTATCTCCTAAATAATCAAATCCTTCTAATTCTTCTCTTTGGGCTCTTTTGCTTAAGATATCATCTTCTTCGGCCTGAACTCTTGAGAAAAATAGGGCTTCTGCCTGAATTCTTTTTATTAATTGGCGAACTAAAGTTAAATCAAAAGCATCTTTGCTTAATTTAATGCAGTATTCTCTTTCGTTGATTTCTAAACTTGACGTATTCATATCGCAATGATTTTAATTATCGATTGCTGTAAATATAGAAAAGGCTTGCTAAACAATTGTTAGCAAGCCTTTTAAGTTTATGTTATGTTTTTGTTAAAATCAAATCCAATATTCCAGGTTTAGGAACTTAAATCTGACTATTTATGCGATAAGAATAAGCCTTCATCAGTTTTAGCCACTTTTAAAATATTTTTACCTGTTAAGGCTTTTAAAGTGGTATCCCATTTTTTGTTACTCCAATCGGTAAGTTTTCCTTTTACATCTGTTAAAAGATATTGTTGACCTTCAGCAATCAATGAGTACAATTCAGTTTCTTCTGGTGTCAATTCTACTTTCTTTTTCTCCGGACGCATCTGCGGGAAGAATAAAACTTCCTGGATGGTACTCTGATTGGTCATTAACATTACAATACGATCGATACCGAAACCTAAACCTGAGGTAGGGGGCATACCATACTCTAAAGCACGGACAAAGTCATCATCCATCGCCATAGCTTCGGCATCACCACGATCGGCAAGTTTCAACTGATCTTCGAAACGCTCTTTTTGATCAATCGGATCATTTAGTTCCGAATAGGCATTTCCAATTTCTTTACCATTCACAAATATTTCGAAACGCTCTACCAATCCATCCGCAGTACGGTGTTTTTTAGCAAGCGGTGTCATTTCGATAGGATAATCTGTAATAAATGTAGGCTGAATTAAATTGGCTTCTACCTTATCACTGAAAATTTCGTCTACCAATTTACCACGGCCCATTGTAGAATCTGTTTCGATACCTAACGACGCACAGGTTTGTAAAAGGTCCTCTTCGGTCATTTTTGAAACATCAATTCCTGTATATTTCTGAATAGATTCGTACATCGTAAGTTTTTCGTATGGGCCTTCGAAATTAATATCGTTTTCACCAACTTTAACTACTGCTGAACCATTTGTTGCAATGGCTACTTTCTCTAAACATTCTTCAACCATAGCCATCATCCAGATATAATCTTTGTAGGCTACATATATTTCCATCGAGGTATACTCAGGATTATGCGTACGGTCCATGCCTTCATTACGGAACATTTTACCGAACTCATAAACGCCATCAAAACCTGCAACGATTAATCTTTTTAAATAAAGTTCATTTGCAATACGCAAATAAAGGGGCATATCTAAAGTATTGTGATGCGTAGCAAACGGACGTGCAGCAGCACCACCGTGAATAGGTTGTAGTATAGGGGTTTCTACTTCCATCCAACCTTGTTCATCAAAGTAATTACGCATGCTGTTAATTACCTTACTGCGTTTGATAAAAATTTGTTTATAATCAGGGTTTACAGTTAAATCTACATAACGCATACGGTAACGCAATTCCGGATTGGTAAAACCGTCGTATACATTTCCTTCATCATCACGTTTAACAATTGGTAAAGGGCGTAACGATTTAGAAAGTACTTTAAATTCGGTTACATGTACAGAAATTTCTCCAGTTTGCGTGGTAAATACATATCCTTTAACACCGATAAAATCGCCGATATCCAATAACTTCTTAAATACGGTATTGTATAAGGTTTTATCTTCACCAGGACAAAGTTCATCACGCTTCAGGTAGATTTGAATTCTTCCGGTCGAATCCTGTAACTCAGTAAAAGAAGCAGCACCCATAATATTGCGGCTCATAATTCTACCCGCCAATATTACTGTTTTGTATGCAGTTTTATCTACTTCATAGTTGGCTAATATATCTGCAGCATATGCATTTACTTCAAAAGCTTCTGCCGGATAAGGCTCAATGCCCAATGCGCGTAATTGTTTTAGCGACTCACGTCGTAATATTTCCTGTTCTGATAATCCTATACTCATTTCGGGTATTTTTTGCAAAAGTAACGATTTGCAATTTGTTTAATAATTGTAATTGCAATCTAGTTATCAAAAGAATAATTAATCATAATATTTTTCTATCGACAACAGATTTTGGCAAAGATAAGAAAGGTATTGTAATTAGTAAATGCTTTATGATATAACAGTGCTTTTAATCACCTATTTGGATTGCCCAATTCGCATATAATCCATTAGTTTGTAGCACTAAGTAAAGTCTCGATTGCTTTTAGCTGTAAAGAATTATTGTAGCATTTATGATTAACCGCCAAATTTGCGCACCCTGTAAATTAACGACAACATAAAATACCGGCCCAAACGATTCACTTGTCTATCTACTATCACGTTATCGAACACATCTCTTGATATACCTGAGTTCTGGTCGAAGAGATCAAATCCTTCCACGCGGAGTGCAGCCATATCGTTTTTCATAAACTTATATTCCATTGATAAACGGAGTAAGGTAGGGTTTCGTACCGCGCCATTGTCAAAGCCAGAATTAATCTGTTTGCTAAAATCATAACCCAGCGTAAGGTCTTTAAAGAAATAGTTTCGGCCTTCAATGCCACACTCAAATCGGTTGGATTGGCGGTCGGCAAATGTATCACTACTGTAATTGGTCAAATTTTGAGAATAAGAAGTTTCTACTTCAAAATTTGTGATATCTTTAAGATCAACTCTAAATTCCAGTTCCTGTCGCCATGTAATATTCTGCGCTTCAATTTTGCTATTGTCGGTAAAAGTAATGTTATTGTTCAGTTGTCCGGAGCCGGAGTAGCCAATGGTAAATTTCCGTTCGGCTGAAAGTGGTTTGCTAATGTTGTAATCACCCTGTAGGGTATAATAGCCATCTGCGTTGATATAACTCGTGCGCTGATTTACTGTATTGGGTACACGCTCTTTAGTGGTTACAATCCGGTCGTTCGTCTGTTCGAATTTTAAATTGGCCTGGATCACTTTTCCAGCATTCCAATCGGCTTGTTTGTAATGTGCGTTGATACTGTGGATAAATTCGGGCTTTAAGTTCGGGTTTCCTGTAATGGTGTTCTGTAGGTTCGAGTTGTCTGTTATGGGTTGCAATTGCAGAAATCCAGGCTGATTGTTTCTGCCCCAATAGTTAATATCAAATGACTCCTGATTGGAAAATTTATATGAAAACCGCGCAGAGGGGATGAAGTTAAAAGTACGGTTGACTGTTTGGATATCATTACTTAAGTTTTGTCCGCGTAGCAATGTAGGTTGTGCATTTAAACCAAAGGTATAGTTTGATTTTTCGCCGATGTAGCGGTAATTTAACCCAACTTTATTGGTAATGAACTGATAATCGTATATGTTGCTTAGATTCTCGTTAAACACCTGCTTACCATCAACAATATCATAAGTATCTTTTGAATTATTTGTTGCAGAACGGTTCCAATTGTAATTTACTTCTAAAAAGGTTTGTTTCCACAGCGGCTCCATGTAAGATGCGCCGGCATTAAGTCCGAAATTCCTGTTGTCTTGATTATTTAGCTGATTTTGTATCACAGAATCGGCAACATTAGCATGCTCATTGATATAATTGTTGTATAAATCTCTATAATTCTCACCATTCGAATAATTGATACTGCTCCAGGCAGTAAGATTGCGGCCTTTTTTCGCGAATTTATGGTTGAAGAATAGATTTGTTCTTGCATTGATATTGTTAGCGTTACTGAAGTTTGTACTTTCTTTACGGGTAAAAAGGGTATCTTGCGTAGTTATAGAACCCCCGGTATTATTACCATTATTAGTGCCGTAAGAAAAGTTCGGCGAGATTTTGAGGTAATTCATCGTATCGATTTTATACTCCAAATTACCACCGAACCAATGGTTGTAATTGGTGCTCTTACTGTTGTTATTTGCATTTTCCAAACGGCTTATCGGATTTTGTTCAGCATCCTGTAAAAAATTTTGTGTGTAGGTATTGCTAATAGTATTATTTTTATCATTATTGAAATTATAAGCAGCATCTGCAGATAATTTGGTGCCAAACTCATTTTTATAGTTAAAGCCAATCGCATTTCTGGTTGTAACCCCATCGCCTCCGCCGCCACGCATATTGGCATTGGCAGAAGTACCATCAAAAGAGATTTGCTGTTCGCCTTTCATGCTATTGCCTCTTATATTGGTATTGTACCGGTTTGAATTACCAACGCCGGCAGAGGCCCTGGCAAAATATCCCTTCTTTTTATCTTCTTGGATGGTAAGGTTCAGTATTTTCTCTGGTTCACCCGTCTTGATTCCTGTGAGTTTGGCCTGGTCACCATAATCATCTATAAACTGAAGATTCTTAATAATATCGGCAGGAAGGTTTTTGATGGCTGTAGCCACATCAGTTCCAAAAAAATCTTTACCATTAACGCGTATTTTGGTCACCGGGGTACCTTGACTGGTTACATTACCGTCTTTATCTACCTTGATACCTGGTAGTTTTTTCAGCATTTCATCAACTGCATCTCCATCTCTTACCGGAAAAGCTTTGGCATTAAAGCTAACGGTATCTTCGGTTACCTTAACCGGCGGCACACCCGAAATCACCACGGCATCTAAGGTATTCGAAGATGGTTTCAATTTAATGTCGGTTATGTTTATGCTATTGCCTTTTTCAATAATATATTTTTTAATAAAGGTATCGTAGCCGATAAACGCGGCAGACAGGGTAAATTGCTTGGATTTAATTTTTACCAATGTAAATGTTCCATCAGGATTGGCGGAAGTACCTATACTATCGGTAGCTGATTTTATTCTAACAACGGCACCTGGGAGCGGCAGGCCAGCAGTATCTAAAACCATACCCTTTACAGAATAAGTTTGTGCATTACTGTTTGTAAAAAATCCTGCTATGAACAGGAGTAAGCAAATCGATTTAGTAAAAACCCTCATGAATTTATTTGTGTGTGGTATAAAAATACGGAGTGAAGCGTTAAACCTATTGCGCGTAATCAACATGTTACGGATGTTGGAAGCTGTAAATGTGTCTCATCTAGAGAAAATGTGCTATGTAGATAGCGTTAAGTAAACACAATCTCAAATTTAAAATTTCTGTTACTTTTTCTATTAAATTACGATTAATTTTTTTTACTAAAAAAATTAGTAATTTTTTGAGAAAAAGTGCACATTTGTGTTGAATGTGAAACAATACTTCTTATAAGTGTTGGGGGTACCTTAATTTTACCAATGATTGAATTGAATTATTTTTCTGAAACACCTGATGGAGAGATGCTTATGTATCAACTGATCCAATTTGCCAAGGATGGACATTGGTCTGTTCTAGATGGGGATGAATTTTTAGGCAGCATAGAAAGAAGAGGAGGAAAGTGGGTAGCGATTTTAGGTGAATACATTTCTTCTGCAATGATAGAAGGAGCTGGAAACTTGATCGATCAGCA
>Ga0308165_1006335_pt1 | contig 10477 bp, 6 predicted proteins | sample PhyWR2_FD_201032 | JGI IMG/M metagenome (GOLD analysis project Ga0308165, IMG submission 201032) | Phyllosphere microbial communities from UC Gill Tract Community Farm, Albany, California, United States - DLSLW.R2 | ecosystem: Host-associated > Plants > Phyllosphere > Unclassified | place: USA... | reverse complement strand
CGGTCGCGTCGCCCGGCTGTCGCAGGACTTCGCCTGGTTCAGCCCGGTGCTCGACCGCCAGCTGAAGGACAAGCGCGCCGATGCCGTGGCGCGCCCGCGCACCGAGGACGAGATCCGCGCCCTGGTCGGCGCCTGCGCGCGCCATCGCGTGCCGATCACGATCCGCGGCAGCGGCACCGGCAACTACGGCCAGACCACGCCACTGGCCGGCGGCGTGGTGCTCGACATGAGCGGCTACAACGCCTTGCGCTGGGTGCGCCCGGGCGTCGCGCGGGCCCAGGCCGGCATCCGCCTGGGCGAGCTGGAGAAGCAGGCCCGCGCCACCGGCCAGGAACTGCGCTGCCTGCCCTCGACCTATCGCAGCGCCACGCTCGGCGGCCTGTTCGGCGGCGGCTTCGGCGGCGTCGGCTCGATCAACTACGGACCGCTGGCCGCGCCGGGCAATGTGCTGGGCCTGCGCGCCATGACGATCGAGGCCGAGCCGCAGGTGGTCGAGCTGCGCGGCGCCGAGGCCATGCGCATGCATCACCTGTGGGGCACCAACGGCCTGGTGCTGGAACTGGAGATCGGCCTGGCGCCGGCGCATCCGTGGCTCGAGACCCTGGTCACCTTCGACGACTTCGCGCCGGCCCTAGCCTTCGCCGATGCGCTGGCGCGCGCGCCCGGCCTGGTCAAGCGCGAGGTGGCCTTCCTGGCCAGCCCGGTGCCCGACCACCTGGCGCAGCTGGCCGAGTACCTGCCCACCGGCTGCCACGCCGTGCTGTCGCTGGTGGCGGAGCCGGGCGAGGAGGCGCTGCGCGCGCTGGTCGAGGCGCATGGCGGCGCCATCGGCTACCGGCGCGATGCCGCCGAGGTGCACAAGAGCAATCGCACCCTGATGGAGTTCACCTGGAACCACACCACGCTGCATGCGCTCAAGGTCGACAAGTCGCTGACCTACCTGCAGAGCAGCTTCGTGCCCGGCCGCCAGGTCGAGCAGATCACGCAGATGGAGGGCCTGCTCGGCGGCGAGGTGCTCATGCATGCCGAGTTCCTGCGCAACCTCGATGGCTTGCTCACCTGCAGCGCGCTGCAGCTGGTGCGCTTCACCACCGAGGCGCGGCTCGACGAGATCATGCAGATGCACCGCGACCGGGGCGTGCGGATCAACAACCCGCATGTCTTCATCGTCGAGGATGGCAAGGCCGGCGGTCCGCTGCCGCCGGAGGTGATCGAGACCAAGCGGCGCTTCGACCCGCACGGCCTGCTCAACCCCGGCAAGCTGCGCGACTGGCCGGTGCGCCCGGCCGCCGCGTCGGCCCCGGCCCTGCCGTCCGCCGCGCCGGCGGAGGTGGCTGGAGCCGTGGCGTGAGTGGTGTCGTGAGTGGTGGCGCGTCGATCGGCGCGCCGATGGCGAACTACGCCGCCGCGCGGCGCGTCGGCGACTTCGTCTTCATGAGCGGCGTGGTGGCGGTCGATCCGGCGCGCCGCCAGGCCATCGCCGGCTACGACGACCTGCCCGAGAGCGCCCGCATCGCCCTGCGCGCATTGGGCTACGACACCGGCCAGATGTCGGTCGATGTCTACGAGGCGCCGGCCGTGGCGCAGAGCTGGTTCGTGCTGGAGCGCATCCGCCAGCTGGCCGAGGAGGCCGGCGGCGGCATGGGCGATGTGGTCAAGCTGGTCCAGTACTTCCGCGACCTGCGGCACTACCCGGCCTACAACCGCGTGCGCGGCTTGTTCTATCCCGATGCGCCACCGGTCAGCACGGTGGTCGAGGTGTCGCGCTTCCTGCCCGGCGATGCGCTGCTGATCGAGGTCGAGGCGACGGCCTACCTGCCCTGAGCGCGGCCGCTCCGCCTCGCGTCGCGCCGGGGGGCGGAGCTCACTCGCGCGGACGCGGCGCGGGTGCGATGCCGGCCGGCAGCGTGGCGGCGGCGACGCGGAAGACATGCGCCTCCGGATCGCTCAGCACCGCCTGCCACTGGCCGTAGTAGGTGGCACAGGGCGGCTTGAGGACGCTTCCGCCGAGCCGGATGGCGAGGGCGGCGGCCTCGTCGACCGCCTCGGGCGTGGCGAGCATGAAGGTGGCGTACGCGGTGACCGGCGGTGGCGCATCGGACGCGCCGGCCGGACGGCGCGCGTCGAGTCCGAGCAGGCCATAGGCCGGCGGCGCATTGAAGCCGAACTGCACGCCGTCGTGCTCCAGCGCGCGATAGATCGGCGAGCGGCTGCGCACCGCCTCGGGCCAGCGCAGCAGCCGGGCATAGAAATCCAGCTGCGCCTGGATGTCGCGGCACAGCAGGTTGAACCACAGCTTCATGCGGCGGCGTCCGGGACGGCCGTCTCGGTGGGCTTCGACCGCTTCAGCCCATAGGTGGCGCGGTACATCTCCTGCAGGTGCTCGCCGGCGGTGCAGGGAGCATGGCGCGGCGTCTCGCCGGCGGGCACGGTGCCGGGCACCGGCACGATGCGCGCGTGGTACTCGGGCTCGTAGAAGAAGGGGATCGAATAGCGCGCCTGGCCGCCGGAGCGGGTGTTGCGCACGCGATGCGGGTTGGAGTGGTAGCGGCCGTTGGTCCAGCGCGGGATCATGTCGCCCAGGTTGACGACGAAGGTGCCGGGCACCGGCGTCGCGGCGACCCAGTCGCCCCCGGGCATGCGCACCTCCAGGCCGCCATGCGCATCCTGCGCCAGCACCGTGACGGCGCCCCAGTCGGTGTGCGCGCCGGCGCCGAAGGTGCGCTCGTCGGCGCCTTCGGGATGCGGTGGGTAGCGCACCAGCCGCAGCGTCACCATGGGATCGGTGCAGGCGGCGTCGAAATGGTCCTCGGGCAGGTCGAGCGACAGCGCCATCAGCTGCATCAGGCGCAGCGACAGCGCGTCGAGCGCCGCGATGTAGGCCTCGCAGACCGGCCGCGCCTCGGGCAGCTCGGCCGGCCACTGGCTCGGCCCGTAGGTGTGCAGGCCGGCGCGGACGTAGGGGTGGTCGGCCGGCCAGTCCATGCCGCAGTAGAAGCTCTCCTTGAGGTCGGGCTTCATGGCGGCGTCCAGCGTCTGCGCGCCCAGCCCCTCGAAGCCGCGCATGATCGGCGAATGCCGGATCGAGAGCGCCTCGCGCCGCTCGGCCGGCAGGTCCATCAGGCGGCGCGCGATGTCGAACTGGCGCTCGATCAGTCCGGCATCGACGCCATGGTTGCGCACATAGAAGAAGCCCGAGGCCATGGCGGCGGCGCGGAACTCGCGCGCCACCTCGGCGCTGCGTGGCGCGCCCGGCGCGAGCGCATCGCTCAGGTCGATCAGCGGGATGCCCATCTCTCGATTCCTCGTCCGTTGGCGTGGGGTGGCGTGGCGTGGCGGTGGCGGTGGGAGGGGACCGGGCTCAGGTCCCGAGCCGGCGCTCGGCGGCGGCGGGCAGGAAGCGGTCGGTGAAGAAGTCGGCCACCGTCGGCGTGCTCTTGAGCGCGAAGGCGGTCACGGTCTCGTCGATGGTCGCCTGCAGCCGCGCCGGTGTCGCCGCGCCCCAGCCGTTGGCGCGCACGTCGGCGGTCTTCATGGTGCCGTCGACGATGAGCTGCAGCCGCTCGGTCTCCAGCGCCTGGTTGGACAGCGGCTCGCGCGTCTTCACGGCGGCGCCGCCGGCGGCCGGGTCGGCGATGCATTCGAGCCAGCCGCGCGTGGTGGCCTTGACGAAGGCGCGCATCGTCTCGGCCTGCTGCATGCTCTTCGGGTTGGCCACCAGGCCATTGCCGTACGACTTCATGCCATGGTCGGAGAAGCGGAACACGGTGAGCTGCTCCGGGCCCATGCCGCGCGCCTTCAGGTTGAGCAGGCCGGTGAAATAGAAGTAGGCGGAGGCGTCGAAGTCGCCCTTGACGAAGCGGGTGTCGCCGATGTCGGGTGTCACGTTCTCCCACTTCACGCCCGAGGGGTCGAAGCCCTGGGCGCGGGCGAACACCGGGAACAGCTTGCGCGAGGCGTTGAAGGGCTGCCCCAGGATGGTCCGGCCGGCCAGGTCGGCGGGCTTCTTGATGGCGCCGTCCCTGCGCACGATGATGGCGTTGGGATTGAGGTCGTACTGGATCGCCACCGCCTTGAGCATGACCTGCGGATTGGCGACGTTGAACTCGATCATCGAGGACAGGTCGGCCGAGGCGGCATCGTAGGCGCCGCTGCCGACCAGGCCGATGGCGGCGGTCGAGCCGTTGCCGGTGTCGATGGTCACGTCCAGTCCGGCATCCCTGTAGTAGCCGCGCTGCTGCGCCAGCAGGAAGCCGGCGCCCGAGGCCTCGACCTTCCAGCCGAGGTTGAATCTGAAGGGAGCGAGCGAGCCCTGGGCGCGCAGCAGGGGCGTGGCGCCGACGAGCGTGGCGGCGCTGGCGGCGCGGATGAGGGAACGGCGTTGCATGGAAGGGCCTCCGATGAAAAATGACGCGGAACGCGAAACTCCAGGAGCAATTTCCGGGCGGGGCGACCGCTGAACGCTTCTACTCTCTGCGCGTGCGGCCTTGCACGATCCATGCCAGTCGGCGCGGGGCCGGAGGGGCCTCAGGTGCCGGCGCAGTAGGCGATCAGCGCTTCCAGGTCGCAGGTCTTGTCGAACACGGCATCGGCGCCCAGCAGCTCGCAGGAGGCGCGCGCCTGCCGCGTGGCGAAGCCGGTGAAGATGGCGATGCGCCGGCCGGCCGGGCGATGGCGGTGCGCTCCCAGCAGCCGGATGCCGTTGCCGGCCTCGATGAAGACATCGACGATGGCCACGTCCCAGTCGTCGTAATGCTCGCCGAGCCAGCGGTCGGCTTCCTCCTCCGAGCCGGTGGTCATGACGATGTCGATGTCGGCGCAGTCGCCGAGCAGGGCGACCAGGGACTGGCGCAGCACCGGGTCGTCCTCGACGATCGCGATGCGGCGGCGCGAGGGTGGATGGATGGCGTTCATGAAGGGATCTCCCTGGATGGATTCGATGCGGGCGTCGCGCGGGCGTGGCGACGCGCTCAAGGGGCGGTGGCGGCGAGTTCGCGCAGGTCCTGCGCATAGGCCCGCAGCCGGCCGGCGGCGCGCTCGCGCTGCTCGGGCCGCATGACGGCGTGCAGCATCGCGACCTTGCGGCAGTTCTCCTGCTGGAGCGCCTGCTGGTACTCGTGCCAGGCGCCGGTCTCGGGCCGCAGGCTGCGGCGCGCGAAGGCGTCGATGGCGGCGCGCACCTCGGCCTCGGGCGCGGCGCGATGGGCCGGATCGCGCAGCCACTCCAGCACCTCGCGCTGGCGGCGCCGGCGCTCGACATCGGCGCGGCGCGGGTCGAACACCGAGCGGTCGGCGAACTCGCGCAGCAGCGCGCGCTGCGCGGCATCCAGGCGGCCATAGAAATCCTCGAAGCGCTCCAGGTCCTTGTCGTAGCGCCGGCGGCGCGGGCCGTCGGCGCCGCCCTCCAGCCAGTCCTTGGCATAGCTGGCATTGAGGCGGGCGAACTTGCCCTCCAGGTAGCGCAGCTGGTCGTCGTCCAGGCTCTTCACCAGGCCTGCGGTCGGCACCGCCGCCTGCCGCGCCGTGGCCAGCAGGCGTTCCCGCAAGGCCTCGCCGAAGACGCAGACCTCGGCCGGCTGGACCGCATCGGACGCGCGGCGCGCCGCGTCCTCCAGCAGGCCGACCAGCACCGGCAGCTCGTTGGCGCGATGCCAGGCCAGCAGGTCGGTCAGCCCGGCGCGCACCACCGGCGTCTGGTCGTCGCGGAAGTCGACATGACTGTCGAGCCACCAGTAGCCGACCTCGGGCGCGTTGTTGTAGGTCAGCTTGAGCGCGCTGCAGCCCGACAGGAGCAGGCCCGCCAGGAGCACGGCGGCGAGTCGCGCCAGGTGGGCGCGAAGCACGCCGGGCGCCCCGGTGGCACGGACGATGGGAGCAGCGTGGGCGGCGGCGAGGACGGTCAGGTGCATGGCGGAATCCGATCCTTTCGGGCCGGCGCTGCCGGATGGGCCGATGTGGCGGAGGGGGTGAATCCAGAGGGTGGGCCGGCGTCAGCATGCGGGCCCGATCGCGCGCCGGCCATCGACCACCGCTGCCATCGCGTGTCAGCCAACGGAGCCTTCGGCGGGTCGGCCGAAGCCAGGAATCGGTGGATTCCCATGCCGTCTCACCTCCCGGAGTGATGACCCGGCGCGCCCCGCGCCCCATAGTGGTCCGCACGGGTCGACGCACCGATCGACCGAGGAGATCGGCGATGCGAGTCCTGCTGCGCAAGGGTGACGAGGGCGCGGATGTCGAGGCGCTGGCGCGGGCCCTGCGGCGCGAGCTCGGCGCCGACGCGGCGATGTTCGAAGCGCTCGAGATCGCCGGGGGCCGTGCCGGCGATGCCACCATCGACGACGACCTCGATGCCGCCATCCGCCGCTGGCAGGCCGGCATCGGCATCATCGCCGACGGCATCGTCGGGCCGCGCTGCCAGGCGCTGCTGGGGCTGATCGAGTCGCCGGGCGAGCTGTTCGGGGCGTACCGGCCCGGCGTCGGGCGCGTCAGCCGGCTGTTCCCGGCCACCAAGCCGGCCAACATCGCGCGCTACCTGCCGTATGTCGAGGCGGCGCTCGGCGTCGCCGGGCTGACCGACCCGCCCCTGGTGCTGGGCGCGCTGGCCACCATCCGCGCCGAGACCGAGGGCTTCGTGCCGATCGGCGAACTGCCCTCCAGGTTCAACACCGCATCGGGCGGCGCGCCCTTCGGCCTCTACGACCGTCGCCTGGGCAACCGCCAGCCCGGCGACGGCCAGCGCTACCGGGGCCGGGGCTTCGTGCAGCTGACCGGGCGCGCCAACTACGAGCGGTATGGCGAGCGCATCGGCGCGCGGCTGGTCGACCTGCCCGAGCTGGCGAACGCGCCGGAGATCGCGGCGCTGCTGCTGGCGGAATTCCTGCGCGACCACGTCGACGCCTTCCGCGAAGCCATCGGGCGCCAGGACTACCGGGCGGCGCGCAAGCTGGTCAATGGCGGCGGCCACGGGCTGGAGCGCTTCCGCGATGTCTTCGACCTGGCGCCGGCGGTGTTCGGGACGGCCGCCCCGGCGCTCGCCGGCGCGGGGCGGAGCGCTCCGGTCTCGCGCCGGCCGGCCGACAGCAAGGCCAAGCTCTCGCGCACCCGCAAGGATGCGGTCGACCTGCGCGACCGGCCGTTCACGCCTCAACCCCTGGGCCTGCCGGAGGTCCACCCGGCGCCGGAGGTGGTGCGCGATCACCTCCCGGCCTACACCGCCGCCGGCCTGATCCTGAACCAGGGCGGGGAGGGCGCCTGCACCGGCTTCGGCCTGGGCTGCGTCATCAACTACCTGCGCTGGATCCGGCCCGGCCGGACGGCCGGTTTCGCCTCGGTCAGCCCGCGCATGCTCTACACGCTGGCGCGGCGCTACGACGAGTACCAGGGCGAGGACTACGAGGGCTCGAGCTGCCGGGGCGCCATCAAGGGCTGGTTCCACCACGGCGTCTGCCTGGAGGCCGACTGGCCCTACACGCCGGAAGGATCGAACCCGGCGAAGTACGGCTTCGCGACCCGTGCCGCGCGGCACACGCTGGGCGTGTACTACCGCATCGACACGCGGTCGATCACCGACCTGCAGGCCGCCATCGCCCAGCACGGGGCGATCTTCGTCTCCGCCTTCACGCACGAGGGCTGGGACCGCACCGCCACGGTCGACGCGCCACCGGACCACGCCAGCCTGCCGCGCATCGCGTTCGACGGCCGGCCCTCGACCGAGGGCGGCCATGCCTTCGCCCTGGTCGGCTTCAACGGCGACGGCTTCCTGCTGCAGAACTCGTGGGGCCCGCGATGGGGCGCCGGCGGCTTCGCCGTGCTGGGCTACCTGGACTGGCTGGCCAACGGGATGGATGCCTGGGTGGTGGCGCTGGGCGTGCCGGGCGTGATCGGCGGACGGCTGGCGGTGGCGCGCGACGCACCGGGGGCGCGGGCCAGCACCGATCGCGGCAAGTGGTGGGATGCCGGGCTGGCGCGGCAGCACAGCGTGGTGCTGGGCAACGATGGTCGCATCGACCGCTACCTGACGGAGGACGAGCCGCCGCGCAAGCTGCAGCAGCAGGCACACGCGCTGCCCGACGAGTGGTTCCGTGGCCAGCCGGCGGAGGGGCCCCGGCGCCTGGTGATCTATGCGCACGGGGGGCTGAACGACGAGGCCGGTGCGCTCCGGCGCGTCAGCGCCATGGGGCGCTTCTTCATCGGCAATGGCTGCTATCCGATCTTCCTGCTGTGGAAGACCGGCCTGGTGGAGTCGATCCGCGACATCTTCGCCGATGCGCGCGAGCGGCGCGCCATGGTGCCCGCGCCCATGGCCGGGGCCGGCGAGTGGCTGGGCGAGCTGTCCGACCTGACGATCGAGAAGACCGTCGGCCGGCCATTGGCGCGCCCGATCTGGAGCCAGATCAAGGAGAACGCCAGCCTGGCCTTCGAGCCGCGCCATGGCGGCGAGCTGCTGCTCGATGCGCTGTCGTCGCTGGCCGCCACCTGGGACGGCCGGTTCGAGCTGCACCTGGTGGGCCACTCGGCCGGCGCGCTGCTGCTGGGCCATCTGCTCAGCGCCCTGCGGGCGCGGGGCGACGACGTGCTGCGGCGCACGCTGGCGTCGGTCAGCCTGTTCGCGCCGGCCTGCAGCGTCGCCTTCGCCAACCGGCACTACGCCTGCGACGACGTGGTGATGCGCCGGTTGTCGCTGGACGTGCTGTCGGACGAGGCGGAACGCGCCGACACGGTGGCGCGGATCTATCGCAAGTCGCTGCTCTACCTGGTCTCCAACGCGCTGGAGCCGGACCTGCGCACGCCCCTGCTGGGCCTGGAGCGCATCAACGACCCGGACTTCACCGGCTGGGACGGCTCCTCCGACACCGGCGAGGCCCTGGCCAGCTGGCGCCGCGCCGCGACCGACGCCAGACTGTCGCGCCGCACCCGGATCGTGACCGGCCCGCAGATCCGCGTCGCCATCGACGCCAGCGGCCACGAGGTGCTGCAACCCACCGCCCATGGCGGCTTCGACAACGACATCGAGGTCCTCACGCGCACCCTGATGCGCATCACCGGCGCCGCCGAGCTGCCGATGCGGGTGGACGACCTGCGGGGGTATTGAGGATGCGGGGCGTTCGACCTGATCGATCGCGCCGGTCTGGCACCTGCGTCTCGACCGACCTCGGGCCTTGGCGCACGCGAGCAGAAACTTGGCGCATACGCAGCACGCACGGAACGGAAAAAGTCGGTGCCTGACAATGGTTTGGCCAGCGTGCCACCGGAACTTGGCGCACGGCTTTGGCGCAGGCACGGGTCATTCGGTCGTTCTTGAGCCAAGTCGAGGCAGTCGATATCGCGTGCCGCAGCGCGCGTCGGCCCGTCGATGGCGAGCGATGGAAAATGGTTGTTCCCGCGCGGCGCGCACGCCCTGCGTTTCCTCCACGATACCCGGATCGATCCGCCCATGAACATCGCCGACTCCACCTCCGCCTACGAAGCCTGGCTGCATCGGCAGCTGCCCGGCGAGGTGGTCGAAGCCGACCTGTCGCGCAAGCATGCCCGCATGCGCAGCGGCCGTTTCGTCTTCCTGCGCGCCACCTACTGGCGCTGGGCCGAGGTCATGCCCGCGCTGCTGCCGGACCTGGCCACGGCGCCTTCGGTGCTGGCCGTCGGCGACGTGCACGTGGAGAACTTCGGCACCTGGCGCGATGCCGATGGTCGCCTGGTCTGGGGGCTGAACGACTTCGACGAGGCCTTCGAGATGCCCTATGCATTCGACCTGCTGCGGCTGGCGGTCAGCGGCTTCCTCGGCCTGGCCGATGGCGGCGATCCGTCGCTGGCCTCGCTGGCGTCGATCTGCGACAGCGTGCAGAAGGGCTATGCCGCCGGCCTGGCGCGGCCCCGGCCCTATGTGCTGGACCGCGACCACACGCGCATGCGCGCCAGGTTCGTCGCCACCGAGGACGACCGCACCGCCTTCTGGCAGAAGATGGAGAAGAACGCGGCGGCGGCGCACGATGCCGTGCCGGAGCGCTTCAGGATGGCGCTCGATCGCGCCTTGCCCGAGGGCGCCACGGCGGTGCAGTACTGGCCGCGCACGGCGGGCGTCGGCAGCCTGGGCCGGCCGCGCTGGGTGGCCTCGGCGCAATGGCAGGGCGGCCCGGTGGTGCGCGAGGCCAAGGGCGTCGTCACCTCGGGCTGGGCCTATGCGCGCGGGCTGGAGCAGCCACCGCTGCGCATCGACGCCATCGTGCGCGGCCGGCATCGCGCCAGCGACCCGTGGTACCGGCTCGATGCCGATGGCGTGCTGGTGCGCCGGCTGTCGCCGAACAATCACAAGATCGAGATGGACGTCCTGGGCCGCTGGATCTTCGAACACGACCTGCTGGCCGACATGGGCCGCGAGGTCGCCAACACCCACCTCTCGGACGATGGCGCCGCCGCCGCCATCGCGGCCGACCTGGCGCGACGCGGCACGCGCTGGCTGGCCGATGCGGCGGGCATCGCC
>Ga0308165_1006334_pt1 | contig 10477 bp, 9 predicted proteins | sample PhyWR2_FD_201032 | JGI IMG/M metagenome (GOLD analysis project Ga0308165, IMG submission 201032) | Phyllosphere microbial communities from UC Gill Tract Community Farm, Albany, California, United States - DLSLW.R2 | ecosystem: Host-associated > Plants > Phyllosphere > Unclassified | place: USA... | reverse complement strand
CCGACGCGGTCCTTGCTCTCGGGGGAGACTGTCGTCCGGGTCGTGTAGTCGGCGACGGCCGGCGACGAGGCGACAGCGCCGCCGTAGACGCGCTGGCACAGTCCGGCGGATGCGAGCTCGCGCAGGTCACGGCGCACGGTGTCCTCGGAGAGCCCCAGCTCGGAGGCGAGAGCGCGCGCGACGACCCGCCCGTCGCGGGCGAGGCGGTCGAGCAGCAGAGCATGTCGTTCAGCGACCAGCATGTGCACGATCCTTCCGAGTGTTGCACGTTTCTGTCGTAGTCTAGCGCCATGACGACACTCGAAGAGCAGACTGCCCCCCGCCCCGGCGTCGACGTCCCTGACTCGCGCGGACGCACAGGTCTCGACCAGGTGGGCCGCGACCTCGACCGCAACCCCGACGTCGTGGTCCGCGACGTCGAGGTCACCTCGGACGGGTGGCACGTGCTGCGCCGCACCACCCTCGACTACCGCCGGGCCGACGGCACCTGGACCACGCAGCAGCGCGAGACCTACGACCGCGGGAACGGCGCGACCATCCTGCTCTACGACCTCGCGACGGAGACCGTGCTGCTCACCCGTCAGCTGCGCTACCCGGCGTACGTCAACGACCACCCCGACGGCATGCTCGTCGAGACCGCCGCCGGGCTGCTCGACGACGACGCCCCCGACGTCGCGATCCGCCGCGAGGCCGCCGAAGAGCTAGGCGTCGAGGTCGGCGAGCTCACGCACGTCTTCGACCTCTACATGAGCCCCGGGTCGGTCACCGAGCGGGTGCACTTCTACGTGGCGCCCTTCACCGCAGATACCCGGACAGGGGAGGGCGGCGGGGTCGTCGAGGAGGGCGAGGACATCGAGGTGCTCGCGCTGCCCTTCGTGCAGGCGCTCAAGATGATCGAGAGCGGCGAGATCGTCGACGGCAAGACGGTGATCCTGCTCCAATGGGCGCAGCTCAACCTCTTCGCCGGCTGAACCTCCTCGGCAGACCACGGACCACGGACCGCGGCTGACGACGGAGGCGGGCGGCGGCCGACCGCGGGGCTGGCCACAGGCGCCCACGGTGGCAGCATGGAGATCGCCCCTCCGTCCCCGTCCAGCAGGAGAACCCGTGCCCACGACCTCCCCCGCCACGACCGCCCTCGACCTGACCGCAGACTCTGCTCTCGTCGTCCCGCTGAGCGAGGAGGTCCGTCGCGGACCCGACGACTTCGACGCGTTCTGGCAGGTCGCCCGGGACGAGGCGCTCGCCGTGGACCCTGCGCCCGAGCGCGTCGAGGTGGTCTCGCGCGAGGGCGGCCGGGTCGTCACGCGGGTCTCGCTGCGCACGACCGACGGGATCGAGCTCGGCGGCTGGCTCAGCGAGCCCGCCGAGGGTCCTGTGCACAGGGTGCTCGTCCGGCTGCACGGCTACGGCGGCGCCGAGGGCCCCCACGACCCTCTCGGCCTCGAGGCCACGGCCGAGCTCACGCCGGTCCTGCGCGGGCTGCCGACGCTCGGCCTCGTCGAGGGCATCCCGTCGACAGGCGACCTGCACGTGCTGCACGGCATCGGGCACCGCGACACCTACGTGCACCGCGGCTGCGTCCAGGACGCGTGGGTGGCGGTCACCGCAGCGCTCCTGCTCGTACCCGGGGCCGAGCGCGTCGACCTCACGGGCGTGAGCTTCGGCGGGGGGATCGGCGCGCTCGCGCTGCCCCTCGAGACCAGGGTCACCGCGGCCTGCCTCGATGTGCCGAGCTTCGGCAACCACCCGGTCCGGCTCGAGACGCCGTGCGCCGGCAGTGGCGAGTCCGTGCGGCTCGCGGCGCTCGACGACCCGGGCGTCCGCGAGGTCGTCGCCTACTTCGACGCGGCGACCGCGGCCGGGCGCATCCGCCAGCCCGTGCTGGTCTCTGCGGCGCGCGAAGACCCTGTCGTCCCGCCCGTCGGGCAGGTGTCGGTGTTCTCGGGTCTCGGGGGTCCCAGGTCGCTGCTGCTGCTCACCGCCGGGCACATGGAGTACCCCGAGCAGGAGCGCGAGGCGCGGCTGATGCGCGCCGCCTACGTGGAGTGGCTGCGCGACTGACGGCAGGAGGACCGGGAGCGAGGGCCGACCAGGTGGGCCGCCGGATGTGCTGGCGGTCGTGCTGCCTAGGCGACGGCGACAGGGTTCCCGACGTCGACCGAGCCGACATCGACCGAGCCGACGCCGCGGAGCACGTCGATGTCGGTCTGGAGCGCGTCGAGCGCAGCGGTGACGTCGGGGTCGACCCCCTCGACCGCGGAGGTCACGTGCCGCAGCTCGGCCGACGCGGCGTCGAGGGCGGTCCGGGCGTCGTGGAGCGAGGTCTGGGCCGTCCACAGCGAGAAGGCGTCGGCGGTGTCGACCGCGGTGATGGCCGACTGCGCCGCGGTGGTCGCGGCCTGCGCGGACATGATCGCGCTGTCGACCTGGGCGCGGACGGTGGCGGGCAGCGACAGGCTCACGACGGCGGCGAGGGTGATGTCGCGGGTGACGACCTCGGTCTGCGAGCGGACCGGGACGATGGTGGACGTGCGCACCTCGGCGTGGGCGGCTGTGCCCTGCACCAGTGGCAGGGTGAGCGCAAGGAGGCTGGCGGCTGCGATCCGCGTCGTCTTCGACGTCATGTCACGATTCTGCATCATCTCGCTGAGAAGAGCCTGGGACCGCACCGAACCTTCACCCGCCGACCGGTCGATCTGCGACTTCTGAGCCTGTCGCGAGAGAACGCGCAGGTCACGTGAGGATTCTCTGCGCGGGCACCGATCCGCGTGCGACCGTCGGTGGTGGTCGTTATCGTCGTGTGACACCCTTGCTCGGGGATTCCGACGGCGCTGACCCTCAGTGCTGCGGTGCGCCCAGCACAGCAGGACGAGGCAGGAAGACCATGAACGACACCCACCCCAGCACCCCCTTCGACCGGACAGAGTCGAGCATCACCTGCGGTCCCGACGGCGGGAAGACCGTCGTCACCCTCCGCGGCGAGATCGACGCGGCGCTCCGCGACCAGGCCGGCGAGGCCATGGTGACTGTCGTCGTGCAGAACGCTCCCGTCGTCATCGACGTCGGTGCCGTGTCCTTCATCGACTCCTCAGGGCTGGCCTTCCTCGTGCAGCTGCACAGGCTGTGCTCCGAGAGCGCGCTCGACCTCGAGCTCCTCGACCCCTCGGACAACCTGCTCGAGCTCATCGAGGTCCTGGGCATGGGCGACCAGTTCCGCGTCCGCCGTTCCGAGTCGTCCGACTCGCTGGCCGCCGGAGCCTGACACTGCGTCGAGGCTCCCGTCTGACCGTGACAGAGGCCACCGCCGTGGCGCGTCCTCGGTGTCGGTGGGGGCCGTTACCGTCGAGGCATGCGGATCCTGCACACCTCTGACTGGCACCTCGGCAGGACTCTGCACGGGGTCGACCTCCTGGAGCACCAGGCCGCCTACCTCGACCACCTCGTCGAGCTGACCCGCAGCGAGGGCGTCGACGCCGTCGTGGTCGCCGGAGACGTCTACGACCGCGCGATCCCGCCCGTCGAGGCCGTGACCCTGCTGTCCAGCACGCTCGCCCGCCTCGCCGAGATCACCCAGGTGGTCGTCACCCCGGGCAACCACGACTCCGCGACGCGCCTCGGTTTTGGTGCCGAGCTGTGGCGCGACGGCGTGCACGTGCGCGCCAAGGTCGCCGACGTCGGCCGGCCCGTCGAGCTCGTCACGACCGACGGTGCCCCGGCCCTGGTCTACGCGTTGCCCTACCTCGACCCTGACGCCGCTCGCACGGTGCTGCGCGAGGAAGATGAGGCCCCGCTCGCCCGCTCGCACGAGGCCGTCACCGGTGCGGCCGTGCGCCGCGTCCGGGCAGACCTCGCCGCTCGGTCGGCGGCAGCGACCGCCCGTCCGCGCTCCCTCCTCGTCGCGCACGCCTTCGTCGTGGGTGGTGAGGCGTCAGAGTCCGAGCGCGACATCCGGGTCGGCGGTGTCGACACTGTCCCGGCAGCCGTCCTCGACGGAGTGGACTACGTCGCGCTCGGGCACCTGCACGGAGCCCAGCGCGTCTCGACGGGCGAGGGGACCGTCGCCCGGTACTCCGGGTCGCCGCTCGCCTACTCCTTCTCCGAGATGCGTCAGCACAAGTCGACAGTCCTGGTCGACCTCGGGCCCGAGGGCGTCGTCGGGACGCCCGAGCTCGTACCTGCGCCGGTCCCGCGTCGGCTGAGCGAGGTCAGTGGCACCCTCGACGAACTGCTCGGTGCAGCCGGCGAGCCGCACGCCGACGACTGGGTGCGGGTGACGGTGACCGACCCTGCACGCCCGCGCGAGATGAACGCCCGCATCAAGGAGCGCTTCCCGCACGCCCTCGTCATGACGCACCGCCCACCCGACCGTGGCCTGCGAGAGTCCCTCACCCTCGCCGTCACCACGGCGAGCGACCCTCTGGTGGTGGCTGCAGACTTCGTCCAGCACGTCACCGGCGACCAGCCCGACGTCCGTGAGACGGCCGCGCTGCGCCTCGCCTTCGAGACCGCGAACGCCGCAGAGCGGAGCGCCTGACATGCAGCTGCACTCGATGACTCTCCAGGCGGTCGGCCCCTTCGCAGGGCGCCACACCGTCGACTTCTCGGCGCTCGCCGCGTCGGGGATCTTCCTGCTCGAGGGCCCCACAGGCGCCGGAAAGTCGACGCTCATCGACGCCGTCGTCTTCGCCCTCTACGGCAAGGTCGCCTCCGCCTCGACGAGCGACGACAGGCTCCGGTCCGCCTACGCCGACGACGCGACAGACTCCTTCGTCGACCTCACCTTCGAGACGGCCGCCGGGGTGTTCAGGGTGCTGCGGACCCCCGAGCGCCAGCGCGCCAAGAAGCGCGGCGAGGGCACCACCAAGCAGCAGGCCACCGTCAAGCTGTGGCGCCTGCCGAGCGACGCCGTCACCTCGGGGGCCGGGCTGGGCGAGCCTGGCGACGTCGGCGAGCTCACCTCGACCCGCCTCGACGAGGTCGGCCTGGAGATCCAGCGGGCCGTCGGCCTCGACCGCGCCCAGTTCGTCCAGACGATCGTGCTCCCGCAGGGTGAGTTCGCGAGCTTCCTCCGCTCCAAGCCCGAAGACCGCAAGGGGCTGCTGCAGAAGGTCTTCGGGACCGAGGTCTACGACCGCGCCGAGGCGGCGCTCGTCACTATGCGCAAGACAGCCGACCAGCAGCTCAAGGCCGCCCAGGGAGGCGTCCAGGTGTCGCTCGAGACCTTCCTCGCGACCTCGGCCCTCGACCCTGAGGACGCCGAGACCCTCCGGGCCGCTCGTCCCGAGCACCTCGGAAAGCTCGCCGCAGAGCACGCGCACGAGCTCGCCGAGACGGCCAAGCACCTCGAGGTCGACGCCGCGGCAGCACGCGAGGTGCTGGGCGGCCGTCGGCAGACTCTCGACGTGGGCCGGGCGACCCTCGACGCCGTCGCGCGTCGTGACGCCCTGCGGGTCGAGTCTGCTCGGCTCGCCGAGGCGGCCGACGAGGTCCGTGGCCTGGCCGACAGGCTCGACGCCGCCCGCCGGGCGAGCGTCGTGCTGCCCACCGTCGAGGCCGAGGTCGCCGCGCGCGACGGGCTCGCCCGAGCGGCTGCCAGCCTCGCTGCCGCAGTCGAGGCGCAGCAACCTGTCGTCGGAGACCTCTCGAGCCTCGACGCGCTCGCGCATCTCGACTGGAGCGACAGGTCCGCCGCCCACCCGGACGACGAGGTGCTGGCCGCACGTGCCACCGTCGAGACCGCTGTCGCCAGCCTGGTCGAGCGCCGCACGGCCGACACCGCGCAGGTCGTGCTGCTCGACCGCGTCGCCCGCCTCGAAGCTGGTCTGCCAGCCCGGGGTGCCCGCCTCGAGGAGGCCACGGTCGCGCTCGACGTCACGCGGGGAGAGCTGGTGGCTGCGGCCGACGCTCTCGCCGAGCGTCCAGCCGCCCGCTCTGCTCTCGAGGCCGAGCGGGACGCCGCCCGTGCTCTCGCCGCCCAGGTCGACGCCCTGCGCGAGCAGGAGCGACGTGCGGCCACGACGACCGAGACGATCGCGCGGCTCGGCACCCTGCGGACCGAGCTCGGGCAGGCCGAGTCGGCGCTGACGGTCGCGGCCGGCCAGGCCCAGCAGGCCGCCGACCAGGAGCGCGAGCTGCGCCGACGCTGGATCGAGGGCATCGCCGGTGAGATCGCCGGTGACCTCCGCCCCGGCGAGCCCTGCCCGGTCTGCGGCGGCCACGAGCACCCAGCCCCCGCGACGGTCGGAGACGACCACGTCGGCAAGGAGCGTGTCGAGCAGGCCGAGGCGGCACGTCAGGAGGCCGAGCGCGAGCTCACAGCGCGGCATACGAGCGTCACCGGGCTGGCCGAGAGGGTCGCGGCGCACGAGGCTCTCCTCGACGGGGTCGACACGGCAGCCGCCGCCACCGAGCTCGAGGCCGTCAGGACCCGTCTGCGCGAGGCCGAGGCTGCGGGCACCGCCGTCCAGACCGCCGAACGCGCTGTCGTCGACTTCGACACCGAGACCCTCGCGGCCGAGTCGCGCCGGTCCCGCCTCGCCGAGCAGGTAGCAGCCGACGAGGCGCGTCTCGAGCACGACGGCGCCGCGATCACCGCCGACGAGGCCGAGGTCGAGACGGCACGTGCGGCGCACCGAGACGTCGTCACCGAGGCTCCTGTGGTCGTCGACGCAGCCGGGGACGCCGGACAGCCCACCGCGGTCACGACGATCTCGGAGATCGTCGCCGTCCTCGAGCGTCGGGTCTCCGCGATCACGTCGGTCCTCGAGGTCTGCGCCTCGCACGCCGCAGCCGTGCAGTCGCTCGCCGAGCGCGAGACGGAGCGGGTGCGTGCTCTCGACGAGCACGACTTCCCCACGGTCCAGGCCGTCCGAGAGGCCTGGCTCGACAGGCGCGAGCTTGCCGCCGTCGAGGCCCGCGTGTCGGAGCACAGGTCCGCCCAAGACCGCGTCGCGGCAGGACTGGCCGAGCCTTCGCTCGTCGCGTTGCCCGAGACTGTCGAGGTCGACCTCGACACGCTCCGCGCGGCGGTGACGGAGGCCGAGGCGATCGCGCACGAGGCCGGCACCCGCGCGGCTGTCGTCGCTCAGCGGGCCGCCGACATGGAGCGCGGGGCACAGCATGTCGCCGACGCCGTCGTCGCCCTGGACACCGTGCGCGACTCGACCGAGCCGGTGATCCGCATGGCCAACCTCGCGACGGGGGCGTCCTCGGACAACACCCGTTCGCTCACCCTGACGACCTTCGTGCTCATGCGACGCTTCGAAGACGTGGTCGCCGCGGCGAACGACAGGCTCGCGACCATGTCGGACGGCCGCTACGAGCTGGTCCGCAGCGACGACCGCGAAGACGTCAGCACCCGCAAGACCGGCCTCGCGATGCGGGTCCTCGACCACAGCACGGAGACGGCCCGCGACCCGCGGACGCTCTCCGGCGGGGAGACCTTCTACGTGTCGCTGTGCCTCGCCCTCGGCATGGCCGACGTGGTGACCGCCGAGGCCGGGGGCATCGACCTCGGCACGCTCTTCGTCGACGAGGGCTTCGGGTCGCTCGACCCCGAGACCCTCGACTCGGTGCTGGGGGTCCTCGGTGGGCTGCGAGCCGGTGGTCGCGTGGTCGGTGTGGTCTCGCACGTCGAGGCCCTCAAGCAGACCATCGCCGACGGCATCAGCGTGCGCAGGCTCCCCGACGGGTCCAGCACCCTGACCGTCCGCGCCGGGTAGGGCGAGCGCCGCTACATTGAGCAGCATGGCGATCATCCACCAGGCGACACTGACCCCGTCCAAGGCCGAGACCCTCGCGACCTGGCTGTCGGCACAGCCGTGGTTCGGCGGGACCGCCGAGGTCACCGTGCCCGTCGCGGCCTACCGTTTCGACGACCCGGCCGGCGAGGTCGGCATGGAGGCGTTCTTCGTCGAGGTCGGTGGCCGCACCGTGCACGTCCCCGTGACGTACCGGGGCGCGCCCCTCCCTGGCGGGGACAAGTGGCTCGTCGGGACGATGGAGCACTCGGTCCTCGGGACCCGGTGGGTGTACGACGCCGTGGGCGACCCGGTCTACAGGGCCGAGCTGACCCGCGTCGTCCGCGAGGGCGGGACGCACGTGCGCCTCATGGTCGAGACCCCCGACGGTCCCGTCGAGCGCGAGCCGACAGCCTTCGTCCGTGGCAGCGGGAGCGGGAGCGCCGCAGGCCAGGAGGGGGACCCCGAGATCGTCGTGGTTCGCTTCCCGTCGGCTGACGCCGTCGTCCCGAGCGAGCACACGCTCACCGGCACGTGGACAGGCCAGGACGAGCCGACCGTGCTGGCCTACCTGGTCTGAGATCCTCCGAGCCGAGCCGAGCCGAGCCGAGCCGAGCCGAGCCGAGCCGAGCCGAGCCGAGCCGAGCCGAGCCGAGCCTGACTGGGCCATGCCGAGCCTGACTGAGCCCTGCCTGGCTGAGCCCAGCCGGGCCCGGCTGGGAGCGTCGACGCAGGTCAGAGACCGACAAGTCCGACTTCGACACATGCTGGACTCAGGTGCGGTCCCGGCCGACCGCTCTTAGGCTGTACCAGGTTCTGAGCTCACCCCCTCGATCGGAGACCCGGTATGGCACGCGTGAAGGCCTCGACAGAACGCGAGCAGTGGTCCGGACAGACCGGGTTCATCATCGCGGCGATCGGCTCGGCAGTCGGTCTCGGGAACATCTGGAGGTTCCCCGGTGTCGCGTACGAGAACGGCGGCGGCGCCTTCCTCGTCCCGTATGTGATCGCGCTGCTCGTCATCGGCATCCCGGTGCTGCTGCTCGACTACTCGCTCGGGCACAGGTTCCGTGGCTCGGCGCCGACGGTCTTCCGCAGGGTGACCCGGCGTGCCGAGTCGCTCGGCTGGTTCCAGGTGGGCATCTCGATCGTCATCATCTTGTACTACACGGTGATCATCGCGTGGTCGTTGAGCTTCGTCTGGTTCTCGGTCCGTCAGACCTGGGGCGACGACGCCGCGACCTTCTTCACGCGCGACTTCCTGCGGGTGGCTGACGAGCCGGGGATCAGCCTCGACGTCGTCCCGGGTGTGCTCTGGCCGCTCATCGGCGTGTGGGTGGTCGTGCTGGTCGTGCTCGCGCTCGGCGTGCAGAAGGGCCTCGAGCGCTCCAACATCATCTTCTTGCCGATGCTCGTCGTCCTCTTCGCGGCGCTCGTGGTGCGTGCGCTCTTCCTCGACGGCGCGGCTGAGGGCCTCGACGCCCTCTTCACCCCGGACTGGTCGGCGCTGCTGCACCCCGGGGTGTGGGTGGCGGCCGTCGCGCAGATCTTCTTCTCGCTCTCGATCGCCTTCGGCATCATGATCACGTACTCCTCCTACCTCAAGCGACGGTCGAACCTCACCTCCTCCGGGCTGGTCGTGGCCTTCTCCAACTCGTCCTTCGAGATCCTCGCCGGGATCGGCGTCTTCGCGACCCTCGGCTTCATGGCGCACCAGCAGGGCATCGAGGTGTCCGAGCTCGAGGGTCTCACCGGGCCGACGCTCTCGTTCAGCACCTTCCCGCAGATCATCTCCGCCATGCCGGGCGGCGGGTTCTTCGGGGTGCTGTTCTTCCTGTCGCTGACCGTCGCGGGCCTCACGTCCCTGCTGTCCCTCCTGCAGGTGGTCTCGGCCGCGTTCCAGGAGAAGTTCGGCTGGGACGCCAAGCAGGCCGCGCTGCGCGTCGGCGCCGTCGCCGCCGTGGTCTCGACAGTCCTGTTCTCGACCACCACGGCTCTCTACGTGCTGGACGCCTTCGACAAGTGGGCCAACGAGGTCGGTGTCATCACCTCGGCCGTCGTCATGACCATCCTGGTCGCGTGGCGCCTGCGGATGCTGCCTCAGCTCCGGTGGCACCTCAACCAGGTCTCGTCGACCCGCGTCGGCCCGTGGTGGCAGTACGTCGTGGGCGTCCTGGTACCGCTGGTCCTCGGCTACATGCTCGTCTCGGGTGTGTGGACGCTGATCACCGAAGGGTACGAGGGCTACCCGCTCTGGTTCCGCCTCGTCTTCGGCTGGGGCGCTGTCGCGTTCATGGTCGTCTTCGCCGTGATCATGACCAGGATCCGGTGGGTCAAGAACCCTGACGACTTCGTCCCCTGGCCCCCGCTGCCCTCCGGCGGCCTCACCACGAGTGGAGACCGCTCATGACCCCCACGGCGATCGTCGTCCTCGTCCTCGCGCTCACCGTCGTCTGGGGAGGGCTCGCGCTGGCGATCCTCAACCTCCGCAGGGCCCCTGTCGACCCCGACGACGAGCCGGAGACCGACAAGCCGATCGCGGGGGACGGGTCGGGTCCGGCCGGTAGGCGCTGACGGGGAGGGCGCGACGGCAGCCGTCGTGCCCTCCGGCGTCAGGCGGCGCTGAGGATCGCGACGAGGAAGTCCGACCCGTCGGCGTACGGGCGCAGGTCCCAGGTCGAGAAGCGCACGTCGGTGCGCAGACCGGCCGCCTCGACGTCGGCGAAGAAGGCCTC
>Ga0308165_1006331_pt1 | contig 10482 bp, 9 predicted proteins | sample PhyWR2_FD_201032 | JGI IMG/M metagenome (GOLD analysis project Ga0308165, IMG submission 201032) | Phyllosphere microbial communities from UC Gill Tract Community Farm, Albany, California, United States - DLSLW.R2 | ecosystem: Host-associated > Plants > Phyllosphere > Unclassified | place: USA... | reverse complement strand
GGGTAAGGGGCGAGCAACTCCTTGGCGCAGGAGATGCGCACCAGGTTCGGCCGTGTGGCCATGCGAGATTACTCCGCTCCGAATTTTCTCTCCCATGTTTGGTCGTGCCATTAAAAAAGCCGCCTTCAACGTGCGCTTTCAATATTCATCTTATAAATACGGTTTTAGACGTTATGGAAGGTGTCGCGGCCTGACCGACTGATTCGGCGCCTTCGCTGGGTTGCTTGCGGGCGCGCCTGGTCGATGGCCGGAAGACCTATCATTGCGAAGCAAGATAATCCGGGGAGACGAGATGGGACTGGCAACGATCGATATTGCCGTAGTCGTGATCTACGCGATCGGCATATTCGGGCTGGCCCAATGGGTCAGCCGCGACAAGCCGGGGGCAGGGCCGAAGGGTTCCGCCGACTACTTCCTCGCGTCCAAGAACCTGCCGTGGTGGGCCATCGGTGCCTCGCTAATCGCCGCGAACATCTCGGCCGAGCAGATCGTCGGCATGTCCGGCTCGGGCTATGCGATCGGACTTGCCATCGCCTCCTACGAATGGATGGCGGCGGCGACGTTGCTGATTGTCGGCAAGTTCTTCCTGCCGATCTTCCTGCGCAATGAAATCTACACGATGCCGCAGTTCCTTGAACGACGGTACGGCCCGGGCATCCGCACGCTGATGGCGGTGTTCTGGCTGGTCCTCTACGTATTCGTGAACCTCACCAGTATCATCTGGCTGGGTTCGATCGCGGTGACCCAGGTGGCGGGCGTCAACCAGGACGTGGCGCTGGTGGTGCTGGGCGTTTTCGCGCTGCTTTATCAGCTGCGCGGAGGGCTGAAGGCAGTGGCGCTGACCGACATCGTGCAGGTCACGTTGCTGGTCATGGGCGGCCTTATCATCGCGTTTCTGACGCTGGGCAAAATCGGCGGTGCGCAAGGCGTTATCGGCGGTTTTTCGCGCCTTCTCGAAGTTGCACCCGATCATTTTCAGATGATCCTGCACCCCGACAATCCGCATTACATGGACCTGCCAGGCCTTTCGGTTCTGATCGGCGGCATGTGGATCGCGAACCTGTCCTACTGGGGCTTCAACCAGTACATCATCCAGCGCGCGCTGGCTGCCAAATCCATCGACGAGGCGCAGCGCGGCATGCTGTTCGCGGCCTTCATCAAGCTCATCATGCCGATCATCATCGTGCTGCCAGGCATTGCCGCCGTCATCCTCGCACCTGATCTGAGCAAGGCGGACGAGGCTTATCCGACGATGATGCGGCTGCTGCCGCCGGGCCTTCTGGGCCTGGTCTTCGCGGCTCTGGTGGCGGCGATCATCGCCTCTACCGCATCGAAGATCAATTCCATCGCGACCATCTTCACTCTCGACGTCTGGGCGAAATTCCGGGGTGTGCCGGATGATGGCGATGCCGTTGTCGCTGACCAGAAGCTGGTGCGGGTGGGGCGGATCGTGGCGGTCGTCGCCATCGCCATCGCCATTCTAACCGCGCGTCCGCTGGTGGGCTCCAGCGAGCAGGCGTTTCAGTTCATCCAGGAATTCACCGGCTTCTTCACGCCGGGCATCACCGTGATCTTCCTGCTTGGCCTGTTCTGGCGCCGCGCGAACGAACAGGGCGCGATCAGCGCGGCGGTGGCGTCGGTGCTGCTGTCCTGGGGGCTCAAGGTCTGGGCGCCGGGCGTTCCGTTCATGGACCGCATGGGGATCGTCTTCCTCGCGGCGCTGGCCCTGGCGGCGGTCGTCTCGCTGCTCACCCCCGCGCGCCCTGACAAGCACACCATCTCGACCGGCGACGTGAAGTATGCCACGTCGACCGGCTTCAATGCAGGAGCGATTGCAGTGTTTCTGGTCCTATGTGTCCTCTACGCGGTGTTCTGGTGAGCACGGCCCCCTTTATCGCGGTCGACTGGGGCACGACCAACCGGCGGGCCTATCGGATCGAGAACGGCGAAGTCGTCGCTACCGAGCGTGACGACCAGGGCATCCTTGCCGTTCCCGCCGGTGGTTTTCCCGCATTGGTCGCCGAATTGCGCGCCCGGTTCGATGGACTGCCGGTAGTCATGGCGGGCATGGTCGGTTCGAACCGGGGCTGGCACGATGCCGGCTACGTGGCCTGCCCCGCCACGATCGAAGCGCTGGCGGCGGGCGTGGTCACGCCGGAAGAGGGCGTCTCCATCGTCCCCGGCGTCTGCGTAGATACTGAAAGCCGCGCCGATGTGATGCGCGGCGAGGAAGTGCAGCTTCTGGGCGCCGTCGCGGCGGGGCTTGCGCCTGCCGATGCGCTGCTGTGCCAGCCGGGCACGCATAACAAGTGGGCGGTGATGAAGCACGGCGCCATCGCCGACTTCACCACCGCCATGACCGGCGAGATGTTCGCCCTGCTGAAAGTCCACGCCCTGATCGGCGGCGAGATGGCCGGCGAGGGCGATGCCGGGGACGATTTCCGGCAGGGCGTGGAAGCCTGCGCCGATACCGACCTGCTCGCCGCGCTGTTCGGCGTGCGCGCCGCGTCGGTGCTGGGCCACCGGGCGCCCGGCGCGGCGGCGGCCTATGTCAGCGGCCTGCTTATCGGCAGCGACTGCCGGGCGCGGATCGCGCCGGGCCAGCAGGTTCACCTGCTTGCCGACGGACTGCTTGCCGATCTCTATTCCGCCGCCATCACCATTGCCGGGGGTGAGGCCGTTGTCGTTGACAGCAAGGCCTCGTTCGTCGCCGGTATCACTCGTATCAGGAACCTCCTCCCATGACCGATTTCGCTTCCGCCCTTGCTGCATTGCCGCTGATCGCCATCCTGCGCGGCATTCGCCCCGATGAGGTCGAAGCTGCCGGCGAGGCGCTGGTCGAGGCGGGCTTCCGCCTGATCGAAGTGCCGCTCAATTCGCCGGAACCGCTGGTCAGCATCGAAAAGCTGGCCCGCCGCCTTGGCGATCGCGCCATCGTCGGCGCCGGTACCGTGCTGACACCTGCGCAAGTCGCGCAGGTGCAGGACGCGGGCGGTGCGATGATCGTCTCGCCCAATACCGACGTCGCGGTGATCGCAGAGAGTGCGAAGCGCGGCATGGTTTCGCTGCCCGGCTACTTCACGCCGAGCGAGGCCTTCGCGGCGCTGGCGGCGGGCGCCAGCGGCCTCAAGCTGTTCCCGGCGGAGGCGGCCAGCCCGGCGGTCATCAAGGCGCAGCGCGCGGTCTTGCCCAAGGAGACCCCGCTGTTCGCGGTCGGCGGCATCGGCCCCGACACCATGACGCCCTGGCTTGCCGCCGGAGCGAACGGCTTCGGCCTCGGCTCGGCGCTCTACAAGGCGGGGCTGAACACGCAGGAGATCGCCGCCAATGCGCATGCCTTCGCCAAGGCCTGGGCCGAGCACAAGGCCCGCGCGTAATCCGGGGTATCGCACCCGCCGCGCTGTGACCGGCGCCGATGCTCTGAACGCACATGCTCCCCGTCGCCGCGCGAAGGGGAGTATTTTCGCCGGGCACGGCCCGTCGCCCGCCGGCGAACGCGGGATAACGCCAGGGTGAGGAACGCAGCGCGAAACATCGGGCCGGTATCGGGGCGCCCATAGCACTTGGGGCGCGGGGCTGGCTGCCTGATATTGCGAACGGCCGGATCGAAAGGCAGCGTCGATGCGGCTCGGCCCTGACGGACGCGGTTCGAGGTCGGCGGCGCGGGCTCGCAAACAGCGCCGACCCGGGCGATCCCGGTAACCCGTTCCCGCAGGAGACGGACCTTATGGGGAGCCCTTGGTAGATGAACCGGTCCGGGTCAGGCGCTGGTGGCGTGGTCCACGGCTGATACGCCGCGCCCCCGGCCCCAACACCGGCCCGAAACACCGCTGCCAACGTGCGCACGGCAGCAGCGGATGTTCGGGCATATAACCTATATGGTTATTCTTGTCAAGCGGAACCGGCCGTCAGCCCTTCGGCGTCAGCAGCGCCAGATTCACCGCATCGCCCATCGCCCGCAAGCCTGCATCGTTTGGATGCAAGTGATCGCCCGGATCGAACTCGGGGCGCAGGTCCGCGGGCGCGGCGGGATTGCGCACGGCCGCCTCGAAATCGACGACGCCGTCGAACACCTTGCCGGTGCGGATGGCGGCGTTCACTGCCTGGCGCACCTGCTCCTTGGCGGGAGACATGTACCCGGCCTTGAGCGCGGGCGTGATGGTGCCGCCGATCACCTTGATCCCCAGCGCATGGGCGCGGGCAACGAACTGGCGGTAGCCGTTAAGCAGATCATCCGTGGTGACCGCATCGGCGCCGGAACCGCTGCCGCCGATGTCGTTGATGCCTTCCAGGAACACCACGTGGGTCACGTTGGGCACGCTGGCCACGTCGCGCCAGAAGCGTTCCAGCGCCGACACCGCGCGGCCTGCGCGCAGGACGCGGTTGCCGCTGATGCCCATGTTGACCACACCGCAGCGGCGCGCGGCGGGAAGCTGCGCCATGCGTTCGGCAAGGCGCCCCGGCCAGCCGCGCGTCTGGGCGGAAAGGCCGAGGTAGCCGTCGGTGATCGAATCCCCGAAGGCGACGACGGTGCAGGGCGCTGCTGGCGCCCGCACCGAAACGAGCGAGAGATAGGGCCGCGCCTTGATCGGCGTGAAAGCGGCTTGCGGCGCGCTGGGCGCGAAGGCCATTTCCATGCCCAGATTGGTGCGGCCGGGCCGGGTGGGGGTGGAGAACGTGACGCTGACGATCACGTCCTGCCCGTTCATCAATGGCAGCACCAGCGGGTCGCTGATAACAGTGCGGCCCTTTGGCAAGGCGATGCCGGGCTTGCCGCCGAAGACGATGGGATGGACGGTATTGCCGCGCAGATCCGTGCCCGCCGCGCCGACCGGGCTGGCCACGGTCACTTGCGAAATCGCCAGCGGCGCATCGCCTTCGGCATTGCTGAAGGTAAGCTGCATCGCATTGCCCGCCTGGCTCAGCCGCACGCGGTAGCGGTAGGTTCCGGCGGGCTGCACGGGCTCCCCCGCGCCGCTGTCTGCGGGGGCATAACCCCATGCGCCGGCCCAGACGGGCGCAGTTTGCGCGGCGGCAGGAACGGCGGAAAGGGCGAAACCGCAAGCGGCCAGGATCATGGGAATACGCATGGTGTTTCCCATCCCGGCCGCCCCGTCAAAAGTCCAGCCTTACTTGGCCGCGGTCATTTTCTTCATTGCCGGAACCGCGCCCTTGGGCGCGCCGGGCAATGCTCCCGGGTATATCGGGCGGGATGGCTTTGCCGTTGTCCCGCCCTTTTTTTGCGTCCCGAAGCGGCCCCTTACGAAAGCAGGCGCGGCACCGACATGGCGCGGATGGAGAAGCGGGCATCCGCATGTTCCACCCCGTCGCGGTGGGCGGCGCGGTGCTGGACGACGCCGTTCTTGCCAAATCCTTCCACCACGGGGCGGTTCGTCCTGCTCGACAGCCACAGGCGCAGCAGGTGGCGCTTGCGCTGCGGTTCGGGGTAATCGAAAAATTCCGTGCGCGAATGCAGCGCGGCGTAGTTCGACAGCCACTGGATGTCGCCGGGGCGGAAATCCATGGCGATGGCCATGCCCGGCTCGTACGTGATCTCGTCGAAGAGACGCAGCACTTCGATCTGGTCCTCGGTCAGCTGGGGCACGCCGGGGTATTCCTGCGCGGTGAGGATATAGAGCGAGCCCGCGTACATCGAAAACACGCCTTCCTCCACGCTCACCACGGGCGAGGTGTAGGTGTCGGCAGGGGCTTCCTGATCCTGCCGGCGCCAGTCCCAGTGGAACGGTTCGAGCAGCAGGTGCGCCAGGTCCGGGCGGCGGCGCAGGATCTCGTTGTAGATCTCCGCCCCCGATACGAGGCATGAAAGGCCGCCCGCCCTCGCGCCGCGCAGACACATCAGCGCGACGATGTCCGAGCTGTCCGAGTGGTATACCAGCTTGTCGCGCACCTTTGAGGACTTGGCGGTGGGATCGTCCATCGTCTTGTCGGATGTGGCGTAGACGTGGTCGAGCAGGTCGCCCATCTCGTTCTGGCGGATGGGATCGCCCATGTGCAGGCCCAGCACGTAGTAGATCGCGCTGGAAAGGGCGTCGGAATAAAGGTCGGAGCGAAGCCCCCGCACCAGCACGAAGCCGCGCCCGAAGTCCACGTCCCGGCGCCATGACAGCAGGCCCTCGGCGCAGGCGACCAGCGGGTACTCCTCGGCCTGTACGAAGCGCAGGTCGGGATCGGCTTCGAGGAAGCGCTTGCCCAGTTCTTCCAGCTCGGCAACCTGCGCCTCGCTCAGCTCATAGACCCAGTCCTGGCCCTCCATCAGCCGGTCCCCGCGCCATGCAGCCTCGGTCAGGACGGGGGACGGGATTTCGGCGACGCTCATGCTGGATCTCCTTGGGCACTTGGCCGCACCCTAGCCGGGCCGATCGCCTGCGTCTTGATGCTGGACGCACACGAATATGCGAAGCGGGGCGTTTGCACTCAATGCTTCGCTGCAAATTCACGCGGGCAGGGGCCCAGCGTTATCACCGCGCTGCCCGCCGTGACGCTGATCGCCAGCGAAGCTATTTGCATACAAGCACCGATTTTTGCAAATGTCCCCATTTCGCTCAGGATCGCGCGGCAATGCGGTGGGCCGGTGAGGATTTGTAACGGGCCATTCGCAAGTCCAGTTGACCTCATTCTAATTTGTATACTAAAGAAAGCGCCGCAAAGAGTGTGATGTAACGGGAGCCGGGACAGGCGATGAGTGATGCGTTGACACAAAGCTACGCAGGCGCGTTTGGCGGCAAGGCGGGTTTCGGCAAATCGCCGGCGCTGATCCTGATCGATTTCGTCGAGGCCTATTTTGCGCCCGAAAGCCCGCTCTATGCAGGTGTCGAGGATGCGCTGGCCTCCGCCCTGCGCGTGCGTGCCGCCGCGCGGGCCGCCGGCGTCCCGGTCATCCTGACCAACGTGATCTACCACCCCGGCGGGATCGACGGCGGTCGGTTCTTTGAAAAGGTGCCTGCCCTTCGCGCATTCGAGGCTGGCAGCGCAACGGGCGCGTGGCCGCAGGGCCTGGTGCCCCATGCGGACGAACTGGTGCTGACCAAGCAGTATCCCAGTGCCTTTTTCGGCACTTCGCTGGCCTCCACGCTGACCGCGCGCGGGATCGACCAGGTGATCCTCACCGGCCTGTCGACCAGCGGCTGCGTGCGCGCCAGCTGCGTCGATGCCGTCTCGCACGGGTTCCGCACGGCCGTCGTCGCCGAGGGCTGCGGCGATCGCCACCCCGCGCCGCATGAGGCGAACCTGTTCGACATGAACGCCAAATATGCCGACGTCGTCTCTGAAGAGGCGATCGTCACGTATCTGTCCGCCCTGGAGCAGGCCGCATGATCGAAATCGTCGAAGTAGGCCCGCGCGACGGGTTGCAGAACGAGAAAGTCCTCGTCTCGCTGGAAGACAAGGCCGAGATGATCGCCCGCTCCATCACCTACGGCGCGCGCCGGATCGAGGTAGGCAGCTTCGTGAACCCCAGGAAAGTGCCGCAGATGGCGGGGACCGACGAACTGGTGGCCATGCTGCCGCGCCGCGATGACGTGATCTACATCGGTCTCGTCATGAACCAGCGCGGGCTGGACCGCGCGCTGGAAGCCGGGATCGACGAGGCCGGCGCCGTCTGCGTGGCGACCGATACGTTCGCGATGCGCAACCAGGGCCAGACCAGCGACCAGTCCGTCATGGGCGCCTCCGATATCGTCCGTAACGCCATTGCGGCGGGGAAGGGCGGGCAGGTTACCATCGGCGCCGCCTTCGGTTGCCCGTTCGAGGGCGAAGTCGCGCAGGCCCATGTCGTCGCCATGGCCCGCAAGCTGGCCGAGGCGAACCCCCGCGAGATCGCGCTGGCCGACACCATCGGCGTCGCCTCTCCGGGAGAGGTCGATGCACTGGTGCGCGCGGTGGTCGCCGCAGTCGGGCCGATCCCGGTGCGCGTCCATTTCCACAACACCCGCAACACCGGCCTCGCCAATGCGTGGATCGCGGTGGCGGCGGGCGCCCGCGTGGTCGACGCCTCGCTCGGCGGGCTGGGCGGCTGCCCCTTCGCGCCCAAGGCGACCGGCAACGTGCCGACCGAGGACGTGGTCTACATGTTCGAACGCTCAGGCCTGGCCACCGGGCTGGACCTCGACCGCGTGATCGAGGCTTCGCACTGGATGGAGGGCGTCATGGGCGGCCCCCTGCGCGGCATGGTCTCGAACGCGGGCAATTTCCCGGGCGTGGCGCTGGGCAAGGACATCTGATTTTCACCGACATGACCGGGTCGGGGCCGCAGGCTCGGCCCCTGTTCCCACTTTGCAGGAAGACATCGAATGACGAATGAAGCGGCGCTCGCCAACCTGGGGGCTTTGGCCGGAATCCGGGTCATCGAACTGGGCCAGCTTATCGCAGGGCCATTCTGCGGCCAGCTGCTGGGCGACATGGGCGCGGAAGTCATCAAGGTTGAGCCGCCGCAGGTGGACGGTAAAGGCGGCGGCGATCCGATGCGCAACTGGGGCCACGGCGAGGCCAAGCTGTGGTGGGAAGTCGTCGCCCGCAACAAGAAGTCGGTCAGCGCCAACCTGCGCATCGCCGAAGGTCAGGAGATCGTGCGCAAGCTGGTCGTCCAGGCCGACATCCTGATCGAGAACTTCAAGCCCGGCACGATGGAGAAGTGGGGTCTTGGCCCGGACGCGCTCCACGCGATCAACCCGCGCCTCATCATCGTGCGCGTCTCGGGCTATGGCCAGACCGGGCCATATTCCTCGCGCGCGGGCTTTGGCGGCATCGGCGAGGCCATGGGCGGATGGCGCTACATCGTCGGCGATCCTGACCGCGCGCCTTCGCGCATGGGTGTTTCCGTCGGTGACAGCCTTGCCGCGACGTACGGCTGCATGGGCGCGCTCGCCGCGCTCCACGCGCGTGAGCGTACCGGCAAGGGCCAGGTCGTCGACAGCGCGCTTTACGAAGCGGTGCTGCAGGTGATGGAGAGCCTGGTGCCTGAATACATGGTGTCGGACCACGTGCGCCAGCGCACCGGCTCGATCCTTGAGGGCGTTTCGCCGTCCAACGTCTACCCCACCAGCGACGGCGAATACCTGATCGGCGCGAACCAGGACGCGGTGTTCAAGCGCTTGTGCGATGCGATGGGCCGCCCCGACCTTGCCACCGACCCGCGTTACGCGACCCACGTCGCGCGCGGCGACAACTTGCGCGAACTCGACGAGATCATCGCCGAGTGGACCCGCACGCTGACGGTCGAGGAACTGGAAGCGAAGATGATCGAATTTTCGGTTCCGGCCGGCAAGATCTTCCGCGCGGCCGAGATGCTGGAAGACCCGCATTTCGAGGCGCGCGATGCGCTGGTCGAGATGGAGCACCCGCGCTGGGGCACCTACAAGATGCAGAATGCCTTCCCCAAGCTGTCCGACACGCCCAGCTCGGTACGCCACCGCGCGCCGCTGGAAATCGGGCAGGACAATGCCGAGGTCTACGGCGAACTGCTCGGGCTTTCGGCGGAAGACATGGCTGGATTGCAGGCACGTCACGCGATCTGACCGGCAGGCCGCGTCCCCGCCGGGCGCGGCCGTCAGCCTGCGGGCTCGGGTTTCAGGCGCGCGTGCAGGGCGCGGCGGATATGCGCGATCATCAGCGCTTCCGCCCAGTCCGGGTCGCCCTGGGCGAGGGCAGCGGTGATTTCGGTGTGTTCGCTATAGCTGCGGCCCAGCTGTTCGCGGCTGTACGCCATGGCCGTCTGCTGCACGACCGGTTGCATCACGAGGCGGCCGAGCAGCGCCGCCAGCCGGTCCGACGCGGCGATCTCCAGGATCAGCGAATGAAATTTCGCGTTGGCCGCAAGATAGGCCTGCACGTCGAGCGTGGGGGCATCGAGCACATCGCGCAGGTTCTCGTTGATGGTGCGCAGGCGGGCGATCTGGGCCTTGTCGGCGCGGCTGGCGGCGCGGCGCACGGCATAACCTTCCAGCATGCCGCGAAGCGTGAAGACTTCCTCGATGTCCTCCAGCGTCCATTCCGCAACGAAGGAGCGCTGGCTGTCGGTGCGGCGCACGAACAGTTCGGTCTCCAACCGGCGGATGGCATCCGGGGTACGCGACACGCCGCAGATAGCGGCAAGTTCCTCTTCCTTGAGCTGCGTACCGGGCGCAAGTTCACCCGAAAGGATACGTGCACGAAGTTCCAGATAGGCCTGATCGCTGGCTTTCGACAAATATGCCTCCCCGGCGATGTGACGAAGCTGCGCAGTATACAAAAATATCCGCTTTCGCGAGTGCTATGCACAGCGGGTAGAAATTATCCTGTGCGGCACTGCAAAATTTGGGCGAGGCCACTTCGAAGATATCATCCAGGAGCAGTCATTCCGGTACGGCCTGCTGGCGAGCAAAGTGATCGCAAGATAGCGCCTGCTTCCAACTCATGATTGCCGTTCTGGGATCGAATTTGTCAAAGGCGTAACCGGATCGGCAGCAATCGCGTGGCTCGCTTCGT
>Ga0308165_1006326_pt1 | contig 10488 bp, 10 predicted proteins | sample PhyWR2_FD_201032 | JGI IMG/M metagenome (GOLD analysis project Ga0308165, IMG submission 201032) | Phyllosphere microbial communities from UC Gill Tract Community Farm, Albany, California, United States - DLSLW.R2 | ecosystem: Host-associated > Plants > Phyllosphere > Unclassified | place: USA... | reverse complement strand
GTCTGGCACGAATCAGCTCGGGGCGTGACGCTGATGGCCGTTGAGCTGGGCGTGCCGCCGATCAACATCGCTACGTGTGAAAACTTCCCGGACTTTAAAAAACGAGTCATGGCTGCGCATAAGGCGCGGTCCGCGCCGGCCATCGGCCTTCACCAGCTGGCTGCGATGGCGGCGAAGCGTCAGCCGCACGAGGCGGTAGCCTGATGGATATTTCTCTCAAGATCGAAAACCTTGGCACGGTGCGCGAGGTGCTGGCCCAGCTGGGCGGCGAGCGCGCGCGCGGGGCGTATGCCAAGGCCATCAACGACACGGCGTTTCAGGTGCGCCGCGCGATGCAGGACGAGATGCGCTCGGTCTTTGACCGGCCTACGGCCTACATCGTCAGCAGCCCGCGCGTGGCGCTGGCCACGCCTGGCAAGCTGACGGCCAGCATTGCGCCTTCCTACCGGGGCGGCAAGGGCATCGATCCGCAAAAGATTCTGCAGGCGCAGGAGTTTGGCGGCGCGCGGCGCGACAAGCGCAGCGAGGTGGCCCTGCGGCGGGTGGGCATCCTGCCGGCCGGCTTCTACACGGCCGTTCCCGAGACGCCTTACCCGGGCAGCGACGACGGGCGCGGCAACGTGCGTGGGCCATTCCTGGCACAACTCATCACGTACTTCCAGGCCTCGGGTGACCAGGGGTTCAAGGCCAACATGAGCGACAAGCGCAAGCGCGCCATCCACAAGGGCAGCGCAAAGACGGCAGGGCGACGCTACTTCGTCGCCTATGGCCGGCTGCGCAGCGGCAAGACCGCGCACCTGGCGCCCGGGATCTGGGCAGGGTCGGGCGCGTATGGCGTTGACGTGCGGCCGGTGCTCATGTTCGTGCGCTCGCCCACCTATGCACCGCGCATGAGCATGGAGCGCGTGGCCCGGGCAGTCGATGTGCAGGCGTACCTGGACAAGCGGCTGCGCTTTCGGATTCGTGAGGCGGCCGGCGTATGACCGCAAACTTAGTCCATTCCGCTGCCGGCGTGCGTCGCCAAAACATCGCGGGTCCTTCCGGGAAGGGTGCCTGTACGGGTAATTCGAACCCCGTTTTTTTTCTAGTTCTGCGGTTTCCTAAGGGGTAAGTAAGCATGCGCATCAAGGGTCAGGAGCAGGTCGCATCGGTCTTTGGGGTCGCGCCCAAGACGATCACCGAGTGGCAGGTGCTGGGTTTTCCCGTGGCCGTGCAGGGCGGGCCGGGCGTGGCCAGCGAATACGACACGCCCGCCTGCGTGCAGTGGCTCGTTGACCGCGAGATCCGCAAGGTGCGCGTCGAGTCGCCCAAGGACCGGGTGTTCCGGCTGCAGGGCGACAAGCTGGAGCGCGAAGAGATGAAGGAAGCGCGCCTCTTGATCCCGGCCAGCGAGGTCGAGCCGCTGTGGAGCAGCGCCGTGCTGGGCGCGCGCGAGTTCCTGGCGGGCGAGCCGCCGCGCCTGGCTTCGCTGGCGATGGGCCTGGCCAAGCCGGCGCTCGAAGCCCTGCTGCGCGAGACGTTCGAGCAGTTCCTGGGGCGCCTGTCGAACTGGCAGGCGGCCGATGATGACCTGGAAGACGGGCAGGCCGAGGACGAAGGCGACGCCGACGAGGAGTCGCCCGAGTGAACTACGCCGACTCGGATTCTGACCACGAGGCGAGGGCGCGCAAGGCCCTGCACGCCATGTTTCGCCGCGCCTGGCGCAAGATCAAGCCGCCCCCGAAGCTCTCGATTGCCGCCTGGACCGTGAAGTACCGCGTGCTGAGCAACGAGGAGTCCTCGATGCGCGGGCGCTTCGACTGGAATGTCTCGCCCGCGCTGCGCGGCATTGCCGAGGTGGCCAACCACTACGCCACGCGCAAGGTGGTCGTGCAAAAAAGCGCCCAGGTCGGCTACACCGCCGGCATCGTCTGCAACGTGATCGGCTACCACATCCACTACAAGCCCAGCGTGATCGTCGCCGCCTTCCCGCGCGCCCAGGCCGCCAAGGACTTTGCCAGCGAAAAGCTCGACCCGATGATCCGGGCCTGCGCCGTGCTGCGCAGCCGCATCAACCTCAAGAGCCGCGCGGACGGCAACAGCATGCTGCGCAAGCGCTTTCCGGGCGGCCTGGCCAAGCTGGTGGGCACCAACAGCCCAAGCGACGTGAAGTCCACCAGCGCCCGGGTCGTGATCGTCGAGGAGCCCGACGACGCCGCCACCGACGTGCGCGGCCAGGGCAACTCCATCAAGCTGCTCGAAGAGCGCGTGAAGACCTACGCCGACCACCTGATCCTGATTGGCGGCACGCCCACGGCCAAGGGCGCCAGCGCCGTCGAGGCCGAGATGCGCAAGACCGACCAGCGCTACTTCCATGTGCCGTGCCATGCCTGCGGCGAGACGCATGTGCTGGCCTGGGAGAACGTCACCATCCCCGAGCCGGAAGATGCCGCGCCGCGCGAGATCTACGGCCGCTACCAGCACGAACAGGCTTTCTACACCTGCCCGCATTGCGCCGTGGTCTGGACCGACGACGAGCGCATCGCCAACCTGCGCCGCGCCGAGGCCTGCGGCGGCGGCTGGGTCGCCACGGCCGACAGCGCCATCCCCGGCTTTTACCTCAACGAACTGCTGAGCACCTTTGACGAGTCGCGCGTGCCCGTGCTGGCGCGCAAGTACCTGGAGGCCAAGGACAAGCTCGACCGGGGCGACCCGACCGACATGATCGCGTTCTGGAATTCCACGCTGGGCCTGACCTGGGAGTACCGGGGCGAGCTGCCCGAGGAAGACGTGCTGCGCGAGCGGGCTGAGAAATACGGCGAGTGGAGCTGTCCGATGGGCGGCCTGGAGGTCCACGCCACGGTGGACGTGCAGCACAACCGCCTGGCCGTGACCGTGTGGGCCTTCGGGCGCGGCGAGGAAATGTGGCTGGTGTACTGGGGCGAGCTCTACGCCCCGGCTGTGGTGGCCCATGCCGGCGCCTGGCTTCAACTGGAGGATTTGCTGGACAAGCGCGTCCGCCACGCCACCGGCGCGGCCCTGTCGATCAAGGCCGTGGGCATCGACTGCTCGGATGGGCAAACGAGCGACGCCACCTATGCGTTCGTGCGCAAGCACCACAGGGCCGACCGGCCGGTGTTTGCCCTCAAGGGTGCATCGGATGCCGTGGGCAAGGTGGAAATCTGGACGCCGCCCAAGAAGGTGGACCCGAACAACCGCTCGACCAAGGCCGCGCGCCACGGCGTGTCCGTCAGCATCGTGGGCACGGCCAAAGCCAAGGACCTGATCCTGGGATGGTCAGAGAACGCCGGCCGCGTGCGGCTGGAAGGCAGCGGCCCGGGCCGCATGCACTGGTACGAAGGCGTGCGCGACGACTTCTACGAGCAGCTGCTGAGCGAGATCAAGATCCCGAGCCGCAAAAACCCGGCCCGGCGCGAGTGGAAGCCGCGCACCGACCGGCGCAACGAGGCGCTGGACTGCACTGTGTATGCCGTCTACCTCTACCGCGCCATGCGCCTGCACCTGCGCCGGCCCGCCCAGTGGGACCTGGCCGAGCATGCGGTGCGCCAGGCGCCGTTGCTGCTGGAGGAGTGCGAATACGCCGTGTTTGCGCCTCCAACGCCCGCCGTGCCCGTGCAGACGCCTGCACTGCCAATTCCCGAGGCGCCGGTGCAGAAATCAGTGATGGCGCCATCGGCACCGTCCACTCCGAGCACCGACAGCAGCCAGGACGACGACGAACTGTTTGCCCCCATCCGTTTTTACTGAGCCCGCACGACCCACACATGACCACAGCCTTTGAAGACCCGCTCGACATCCTGGAAGAAGAGGCCCGCGCCATCGCGCTGTGCTTTGCTACGGCAGACAGTGAAGCAATGGCCAGCGCGCTGGTCAAGCGCGTCATCACGCGCATGGCTGGCGCACGCTTTTATGTGCCGACCATCAGCGCCCGCCAGCGACAGCAGGACCACACCGCGATCCGCCGCAAGTTCACGGGCGCTAATGTGCAGCAACTGGCGAAAGAGTACGGAATGAGTGCGCGCCATGTCCGGCGTATTGTTTCTGAGGCTTGAAACGGGACAATTTAGTACAGTATGAGTAGCTGAATAAAGTTGGACGCAGGTTTTTGAATTTCTAGACTTGCAGATGTTTAACGAACCACTTAATTGGACCACATAGGCTCAAAGACGGATTAGGTTGCTGCGTGGGGCCGAAGAAGTGGTTCATCGGTTTGTAGTGCCGCGATGATTACTGGTAACTGTTCTGATAAAGCAGTTTTGATTGCTTTTAGGCTAGAGGTTGTTTTCGATGAATCGTTTAGTTGTTCATCTACTGCGACAACGGATGGCAAAGTTTGAATTTGATTCTTATACTTATGAAGTAGTGAAAACTGCCGGTCCGTAAGCAAGAACCGATATCTAAAGCAAGCGTCTGAGACTTGATCGCCGTGTTTTTCAGCTAATTCGCGTAAGGAAGATCGAAGAATGAACCGTTCGTTCACAGATTCAAATTGACCGATCTGCGCAGACAATTCATTTTTAGCACGGTACAGTTTTTCACAGATTTGAGGGAATACCTCCATTCGAACTTGGGCAACTCGCTTTAACATTTCTCGCTGTCCTTCAAGCTCAGCATTCAAGGCCGCCAACTGCTCGGCGTTGCGAGATTTAATTACCTCTAGCTCTATATCAAATCTTGAGTTCATCCAGCGCTTGATGAATTCTTGGAGGAGCACTCCTAGTATGGAAGTCGAGGTGATCGATGCGAGGACAGCAGTAATAATTACTTCCATGGTTTCTGTCATTGATGAACCTCCTCAAGTCGTGCAGTTACGAGCATCACGAAAAGATATTTATTCGGCGCCAGTTTTCTGAGTTGGTCATCTTCTGCGGTGTGCATTAACTCATCTTCCTCTTTTTCCATAGGCCAATTGCGCGAGACCCATACGCTTAGTGCAGTAGCGATGTCGTGAGCGCTGCGCTCTGGTTGAGTTTTCGTGTACCAGTTTCGAAGATCATTGTTGGAAAACGCTAATGCAGCAAGAGAGTCGGCACTGCGATCACCGGTTGCGATGACATAGTTCCGCAATGTTCGGTGGGCATCCATAGGAAATAGGTCTAATGTGATGAGTCGAGTGATAGCCTGAGAGCATTCGTCTGCGTCGTCACCATCTATCAAAAATTCAACTTCGCTGCCACATCCAGCGGCTAGCATCATTACCTCAATCACATTCTTCGCGTCAATGCTACGGCCCATCCGTGTCGCTCTTACGGCTGAACGAAAATTTCCTGCACAGGTCGCAAGGCTTGCCGAGGGTGTTGCGTGCAAACCGCCAGAGTTCTCAAGTAGCAGGCGAATACAGACTGTAGGCATGGCAACTTTAACTACAAAAAAATAGCATTTAAGCTTGTCGCACTTGGTTAGTTTGCTCCATTAAAAACAGCGGCAAACCCGGAAACTTGTAAGAGATTGCTTAACTCCTATTTGAGGCGATTCTCGACCGAGCGGTTTTTTTGAAGATATCCTATTTGAAGAATGCTGTCGAAAGTCCGCTTTCGCGGCATTGTCGAAGTAGCTTCCGCTCCATTGCAGACTTTCAATCTGAATGTCGGCCCTTTAAAAAGTTGAGTGTCATCCTCAGACTCAAATTTAGCTAAAAATGTTCGCGCGCGTTTACTTGCTTGATATTCAACGACGGTCAGCCGCGTCAGCCTCTGCTTCTGGCCATAGGCGCGGGAACAGAAAACGCAAGGCATGCTGCGGCAGGCCAAACCGGACCTTGCCTTGTGGCGAGTCAGACTTGAGCAGCCCGCGCTTGACCAGCGCCCCCAGCGCATCGGTGGCGCCCCGGTCGCTCATTCCCATCATGGCCTTGAAATCTCCGCGCGCCATTTCCTCGCCACTGAGAAAAAGGTAGTGCAGCCCGCGCAAAGACTCCTGGCGCACGCCCTGTTTGACCACCGTGGCTTCAAACACCAGGCAGGCTTCGATGCGCGCTTTCATGGTGTCAAAGTCGAGCATGCCCGCCATGAAGGTGACCTGATCCAGGCAGGTGTCCAGCACATAGTCAATCCAGGCGATCAACGCCTGTTCGCTCAGGTTGCCGCGCCCATCCAGGTCGCCCCGGCGCTGGCTGTCGGCGTCGGCCAGCAGCGCGTAGTAGCGCTCTGTGCTGCGGGCAAAGCCACGCAAAGGCGACCACAGCCCTGCGGTGTAGCCCAAGGCGCTCAGCAGCGTATGCGTGTGCAGCCGCATCACCCGCCCGTTGCCGTCGATGAACGGATGAATCCAGCTCAGGCGCTGGTGGGCTGCAGCCATGGCCACCAGCGCTGCTTCACCGCGCCGCACCTGGCCGTAAAAACCGGCCCAGCGCTGAAGGAAAAGTGGCACGCTGGCATGGGCTGGCGCCACATGCTGGCCCACCTGGACCTCGCGCAAGCGGAACTGCCCGGGCACGATGGATTCGTTTTCTGGAGTGAACAGATCTGAGGCAGGCAGCCGCCCAAACAGTTCGCGGTGCATGTCCTGCACCGCGTCCACCGAGTAAAGAGCGAACGCGCCTTGCGGCCCGCTGTAGCGCTGCTCCAGCGCAACCTCAGCCTCGATGTGGGCCACGGCCAGGCGCTGCTTGGCGGCCAGCGCGGCATTACTGGAGAAATCCCGGCGCAAGGCCTGCTCAATCTCATGCGGCCGGGTGTGCTGCCCCTCGATACGGTTGGTGTAGTACGAATTCATGCTGCGCAACAGGCTGCGCAGTTCAAGCGGGACACGGGTGCCCGAAAGCAGCGTGGCTAAGCGCGAAAGGTCGTGGGCCTTGGTCAGCAGTGAGCCAATGCGTCCATCGGATGGCAGCAAAGGTTCAAATTGGTGTGGCTCTGTGTACATGCATACATTTTGCCAAGTTTTAATTTTGGATAACTACTTGATTGAAATAGTTTTTTCTATAGTTTTGCCAAATATTTTGCCAACCTTGTGTGCCGAGCGGCAGCATGCCGCGATTCGCTTGAAGTTCACGGGTGCTAATGGGTGGCATCTGCCAAAGTAGTAGAGGATGAGTCCACGCGATCTGCGGCCTTATACATCGGCAGTCTGCACTTTTACCGTGTTCTGGATGACTTCACGGATTTGGATACCTGCATGCCAGGCATCCTTGCCTGGGCTCGGCACCAGAGCTACAAAGTCCGGCGACGAGCGCGGATTGCCGCGCTGGACATCATCACGTTGCAGAAATGAACTACGTCGCTGTAGTTGCGCAAAGAATATACGCCTCTGCCATATTTGCCAGTGCTCGGACTATCCCCGCCTTCCCATTGATGAACTTGGATATAACCTGACGAAGAATTTGCCAAAACCTCAAAAGCAACGGCATTGTGATTGTCGATATAAACCTGAAATTTCCTGTCGCCAGCGCTTATTTCGTAATTCTGTTCGATGGCTACTTGTTTGATGATTTCAACTAGTTTTTCAAAGTCCATATGTTTCTTTTGGGGGCTTTTGGAAGTTAGGTAGTGAATTTCTGCGTGTATGTCTCTAAAGCCCGGTAGAACCGAGCTAAGAGCAAACTCAGCTTGCGATCTGCTTGAATTTAGGATCGCGAACAATGTCCTCGATCAGCTTCTGGACGGCTGGGCTGAAGGCCTGGGCAACTTCCTGGCATGCCTTGTCGGCAACAAAGCTGCCTGAGAAGCCGAACACGGATTTCGTTGAAAAGCTCTCGCCCCGAGCGTTTGAGACCACAAGCGTGAATGCCCAATTTCCGTCAGTGATGCCAGAGCTGAAATCAATCTCTTCGAGTTTTCCAGAAAGAATGATTTTCGAGTTGGCATCGTATGCATTTGCCAGCTTGAGCTCGTCAATGAAGGCTTTTTCAATGTAATTTTCAAAGCTTGGCGAAACAGTGACCGGCCCGGCGGCGCGGCATGTGATGGAGGCCACGCCTGGCTTTGCAGCCTGAAATTTCGCAACAGCCACTGGCTTCATGCTGATGGATTTGATGGCGTCAACGTTCTTGACGGAGGCGCCGTAAGGCGAGGCGTTGTACGCGCATCCAGACAGCAGGGAGACAGACAGGGCGAGCAAAGGGAGTACGAATTTCATTGTTTTTCTTTCTTGAAAAGTGGCGACGGAAGAGCTACACAACAAGCAAAAGCCCGCATGCGTCTCAACACAATATGTTACCCATACGTACAACTTGAAATGAACTGTTGGAGTTTATTTTTCAAATGCTGAGCTTGACGCGCTCGCTGCCATTTCTGATGTCACAAGCGCTCAATGCATCCGCCCCGCGCTCAAAATTGCTGGGTTGACCCACAGGTGGCTGGCGCAGGGCGCGCGATGCGCGCGCATTCAGCGGCCACGATGGGCATTGCGGGTTTGGTGACTACTAGCGGCTGCCACAGCGCGGAAAGTACCTGCGTAACACTGCGGCATCGTCACTCAGTCCATCCTGCCACGGCTGCACCGATGGCCGCAGATCCGGCAGCAACCGGCCCTGTCACTACAGAGCTTCCGACATCTACTGCAATCATCGTCACCCCGCCGATTCTGAAGGACCACTTTCTCGCAAGCGCCCAACGCTTCGCGCTATCTTCTTCTGCCTGCAGTCGCCGCGATCCGTCGCAAACTTCTGATCGCAGCTTGTCGATAGTGATGAGGATTTGCTTTGGATCGAACTTGCTATCTATGCTCATGCGAAACATTCCAGCGGACCAGAGTATTTCCTTGGCTGCGCGTTCTTCGAGCCCAGCACTGCGAAGCCATGCTTCTTCTACGCGCAGGAACTGCGAAATGAACAAGTCGAGTTCGCGCTTGAGTTGGTCGCGCTGCTGCTGGGACACATACTGGCGTTCACCCATGCGAAACAAGTCGGCATTGAACTGTTTGTCGCCCAGCAGCATGGAAAGCGCCGTACAAGCCTGGCTCGTTACCTTTATCAACTCCCCTCGGTCTAGCGCTGGAGACTGCGAAACAACCGCGTTCATGGCATTGGTTGCGTTGATGAGGTATTTATATTTATCTGAACTCTGAGAATGCGCACTCGATGAAGCAAACACGCACGCAAGCACTAGAAGCAGGGACGATGTCTTCTTCATGGCTATCTCCTGGTGTGTAGCAACGGTTCCTCTGCGATGCCTAACGAAGTTTTAGCCATGAATTGTGCTGAATAACCCAGGCGCTGCGGGATAAGTTACGTTTGTCATCAATGCATCCGCCCCGCGCTCAAGCTCGCCGGGTTCAGCTTGAGCGCAGCGCAGGCATCAAGCAGCACGGCGCGGCGCACGGGCTGGCCGGACTGGTGCTTTTCGATGGCGGCGTGCGCCCAGCCGCAGCCCTTGGTGCTGCCCAGGCCGGCGCCCACCGTGGCTTGGCGCAGGGCGGCGATGCGGGCGCGTTCGGCGGCCACGACTTCGGGCGCGGCGGGCTTGGCGACGGGCGGCTTCCACAGTGCCGGTGCCGGCGTGGTCACCGTGGCGGCGCTGGCGCTGCTGCGCCCACCGCCGCCGCCGAAACCACCGTTGCCTCCACCACTGCCGCCATCCGGCGCAGCCTGCAGCCAGCCGGCCTCAAACCGTGCCCATTTGCGGTGCGGATCGCAGCAGGTCCGCAGCGCCTGCTCCAGGCTCAGGCCGGCCAAGTGCGCTTGCTGACAGATCTCCTCGATCACCGCTGCCGTCACCGGCCCCTTGCGCTTGGCTTTTCGGATGGCCGCGAAGTCGGCCAGGACTTTGGGATTGACGCCATCGATCATCAACAGCGTCGCCGGCAAAGCCGGGGCGCCGGTTCTTTCTTTGTTCTCTTTATTGTTCAATACAGTTACGGGTGCAGATTCTGCGGGGGTTGAGGTCGAAATCTGCGGGGGTGGGATGCCGTTTTTTGCGGGGGTTGCGGCAAAAACTGCGGAGGTCGGGGCCGGGCTGAACGCCGCGCCAGCGCCTTGCCATTGGTCGTCCAGCAGGGCAATGCTGCTGCTTGGTGCGGACGCGAACACCAGCGGCGCCAAGCCCTCCAGGTGCACCGTGTAGCGCGTGGCGTGGCCGATGCGCAGCCGGGGCCGCAGGATGCCCGCCTTGACCAGCGCGCGCACATGCCCCTGCACCGTGCGCTCGCTCATGCCGCACATCAGCGCCACGCGGGCGATGGACGGCCAGCTCAGGCCGGACTCGTTGTTGACGTGGTGGCAAAAGCACTGCAGCACCAGCTTGGAGACGCCACGGGGCAGGGCGCAGCGCCACAGATGGGTCGCCAGGTCAAGGCTCAGGCTGGCGCTCATGCGGCACCGCCTTCCTGGCTGGCCTTGCTCATGCTGGCAACGAAGTTGTCCGTCAGGCTCTTCAAGAATTTGGAGGTGCCCAGGATATGGTTGATCTGGGCGTGGTGTTTGTGCGCCAGGGCATTGCCCAAGGTGGTGGACTGGATCACTTCATAGACCTGCTGATTGGCCGGATTGCTGCGCTGCGCAGGCGTGCTGTTGTGCGCCACGCGGCGCTCGATGTGCTCGCGCACCAGCTC
>Ga0308165_1006325_pt1 | contig 10489 bp, 17 predicted proteins | sample PhyWR2_FD_201032 | JGI IMG/M metagenome (GOLD analysis project Ga0308165, IMG submission 201032) | Phyllosphere microbial communities from UC Gill Tract Community Farm, Albany, California, United States - DLSLW.R2 | ecosystem: Host-associated > Plants > Phyllosphere > Unclassified | place: USA... | reverse complement strand
GCGCCAAAAACACCTTTGAGGGTATTTACGGTAAAACCTTGAAACTCACGGGCCCAATAATCTGCTACAAGATCCCCAACCGCTCCAAGTGGATCGTCGCCAGATAATGCCTTTGCTAAATCGTTAGCCCCCCATGCCTTACCGCGGGCATGAAGAATTGCAATATCCTGACCTGAAGTAATGTTATTTACAGTTAAAGGGGTTTGATCAGAAAGAACTTCAGATTCACCACTTAAGTCGTTCCAAAAAGGAATATTTACAGTAGTACCACCTTTCGTTCCGAAAGCTACATCTTCTTCAAGATCCCCCACAATGCCAGACTGCCATAAGGCAGATTTCTCAGCGGTTTTATTTAAAACATACGGAGTGAATAACTCAGGTACGATTACATCAGCAATTTTGGTATCACCCATTAGGCTTTACTCCTTAAAGTTTAATATTGTGTTTTGCAGCTAGTTCTTTAGCTAACTGCGGATTTTCATTTCGTAATTGCGCCAATTTGGTTAAGTTCACTGAACCATCCGGTTTGAGAATGTCGACTTGACCTTTTGTATTGGCACTACCTGGTGCCCCCATACCATTCGCCTTAGGCCAGTAGTACGGCTTTTGCTCACGTAGAGATTCAACCCACTCTTTTGGGGTTTGCGGTGTTTGGCCATCTTTGCCAATAACCACTTCGCCGTTTTCATCAACAGCAACCGCTTTACCGTTTTCATCTAATGCAAACTTTGATTTAGCTAAAAATGCAATGTCACCTGTTGCTTCAGCTAATGCTTCAAGCTCTACAGCCGCTTGAACGATTTGTCCTTGAATTACTGATTCCTTAAACTTATTTGCATAAGCTTCAGCTTTGTCAGCACGGTCTTTTTCGGCTTTAAGTACCTTTTCATGTTCTTCACGCATCTTCTCGGTGCGCTTGTGAATCACTTCTGTAATTTTACCTTCAGCAATTAGCTTGGCTTCTTCATCTTGATCAAGCTGAGCAAAAACTCTTTTGACGATTTCAGGGTCAATCCCTTCGAACTGATTTTGAAGTTCCTGAAGTTTTCGTTTTGCATCTTTAGCGGCATCACGCTCGCTTTGAAGTGCAGTTTTGAGCCCTTTTGGATCTTCATAGCCGTCTAAATCGAGGCGAAACTTCCCGTTTTCCTCAACATATAAAGCGCGGTGCTCTTCTTTGATTGCATCAAGTGAATCAACAATAAATGGCAATGACATGTTCAAACCTCTCGTTTGATTGGAGTAAAGCCTCATCTCAAGGCAATAAAAAAGCGCCCTTTAAGACGCTGTATCTCTTTTAAATAATTAATTATTTAGTGACAGCTTGGCGTACAAATGCATCTTTAGCTTCAAGAAGCTTTCGTAATCCCGTCGATTTTTCAGTGCCATCAGGCAATAGTTCATCCATTTGCTTAGCTAAATCTCCTATTGGCTTGCTAACTTGCTGCAAATGTTCCGGTAAATGTTCATACTTAAAATATTGAATAATTGGACTAGGCATTTTTCTTACTCACAAAAAAAGCACCCTAAGGTGCTATTGAATTAATAAATTGGGTTAATCAGAAATTGAGGTTTTAACTGTCACACCTGTTAGAAAGTGCTTTTCAGAACCACCCAAACAAGTGGCGCTAGAAAAATTCGCATAAACATCTTGGACATTTACGCCTGTATCTTTTTCAAATTTACTGATCAATTCAGCAATATGACCTGTTAGTGTTCTTTCTAACTCTTCTTTTCTCTTTACGTATTCAGCAACTGATATTTCAGACATTTTTACTATCCTTATTTACTTTTGGTTGTTCAACTTTCTGAAGCAACTTAATTGCCTGCCAGATATCATCGGTTAGTTCATCATATGTGATGCTATAGAGACTCACTAAGGCATCACTAATTTTCTGAGTTACGCTTATGTCATCAGATATTTTTGTACTGATCACAATGCTAATTTGTTTTGGTGTCATTTATCGCCTCTATAACATTATTTGTTATCCTGGTTTCCAAAAGTTTTCTCTAGACTCATCACCTACTAAGCGCACACCATTACCGCCATAAGCCTCAAAAGTCACAGTAATCATTGCTGGTCCATTTAAAGCATCACAATTCATCTGTACAGCTCTTTGACCAGCTAATGGCAAACCTGTTTCTTCATCACAAATAACGAAATAACCTTTTAAGGTCGGATGACGCTTAAGCACTAAATGTCTTGATTCACTCATAATCGCAACTCCTTAAATGTCTGCTCGTCTAACTTTCGAAGCTGGTCTAATGTGTATAACCGTCCATCCGGATCGAAGAACTTATCAAAATCAAATTTGCCTTCTTTAAAGAGCTTAAAACGCTTCGGCCCCAGCCATTCTTTTTGAAAGAAGTCGTCAGTCTTGCCAAAGAACTCTTTAAATAATGTATTGGCATCTAATTGCCCAATCAGCTGATCACGTTCATCTTTAGGGATGTCTTTCACTGGCCGCTCATCCATGACAAACGGACGTTCTCCAACAAGGCGACCATCTTTCTCAACAGCAATCAAAATACTGCGACAGTTACGATGTAAAGGAGGCACCCGTTTTGCTGGATCATCAATTCTCCAGACCGTGCCATCTAATGATGCACAAGGTTTTGTAGTTCTCCCATCCAACACACTGACAAAACGGACATACTCATAACCTAGCTGCTTGAAGGTATCTAAATACGTTTGATTAGCGACATGATTGCGTAGCGTTCTTACAGTCTGATCAATGTCCGACTTTGTGCTAGTTAGAAGACCATCTTCATAATTAAGGCGCTTGGTACCACGAATGCGTTGAACAATTTCCTGATTCGTTTTGCCTGAGCTAATCCCATCACGAATTGCATATTCAACCTTTTGGCGAGCAGTATCAGATATCTTAGAAAGAAGATCATCTACCAGCGCCCCACCAACTAAGGGCGCTTTCTTAGCAGCTGAATAAAGTTTTTCGCCATTCGGCTTTTTAATCTTGCCACTGTACAGCTTCGCCGTGTAATTAGCTTCATATACCGCTAATGCTGTGGCTGAAACTGCAAATGCCTCAGGTAATGAAGTATTTATTGCCGTAAACCACTGAGAGATTAAATCCCGAATCTCTTTGAGGTTTGTAGTTGTATATTGGCCACTAGCAAGTGCCACCTTTTCAGAATCATTTAACTCATCTAACAAATCACGTAGCTTTGCCAGCATTACTGCCGACTCGTCATTAAAGATTGTTAATAATTCATTAACTGATTGCGAAGAAGCCCGATATAAATACGCCTGGTGTTGGGTAAGTACTTCAATCAAAGATTTTTCAATATTAGAAGCCATTTATCACCTCTAAATTGGAGCGTTATCCCGCTCACTCTCAACTCTCTTCAGCTCTTCTTGAAAATCATGAGCTGGCAACTTCCCAGTAGCTATATATTCCCAATACGTCTGGAATGAGTTCTTTCCAGAAATGGCACCTTCATAAAGCTGCTTAGCCAGATTGATATCGTATTTCTGGACAATAAACTCAGGCTCTACCGTGAATGCATTTTTTGAAGGATCCAGCTTTAGCCATTGAGCAGCATATTTAATAGCTTGTTCAATGGCTGCTGCTGCACACATCACAATACTATGTAAGCTTGCATGCTGATCATCCTGACGTGCACGGCGCGCTTCACCTGATTCTTGTGTATTGGTATCTACAACTTTAGCTCCAGCTTCAAGAGCTGCATTTTTCTGAGAATCCATTTCCTGTTTGGTTAACTCAATGCCACTGCCAGAAATTTCCAAGTAACCGCATTGTGATTCCTTAGGTAAGCTCCAGACAGCCATAACACCTGTAACACTAATATCATCATCATCTTCATCCCCGTCTAAACCATTAATCCAAGGCTGAGGATGTGCAGTGTGATGAAGTGACTGGAAATAGTCCGCACTAAGCTGGTAATGCTTCAGTGCTGCTTTTGCCATAGTCAAAAGAGGGACTGTGCCAACATCAGGTGAATTATCTGTGGTACCGCAGAATACAAACGGCGTGAACGATAGCTGATTACCGCCCAATGTAGGCGTTTTATCTTCTTCAGTTGAACCATCAAACAAGCGAACTACTAAGGCCCCATTAATCATGGATAAAACACGGTGAACCGTTTTAGTATCATGGCCAAACTCATCTTCACTGTTATCAAATTGCTCCTCGAGCACTAATAGCTTCAGATCCTTACGACCACCAATGCTGTTTTCTTTCCAGTTGATGATAGATAAAGCATCATATAGCGCAAAATAAGGAACACTTTTATCATCGACATCTACCATTAATCCGCAGCGACCAAATACCAATAGCTCCAGACAAATACGAATAAAAAGCTGTTTTAATCCAAATCCATCATTAGTTGCATTATCAATCAGTCCTTTAAGCAAAGAACTTTCAATCACAATGTTTGGCTCAAGCTTAGAAACTAGACCAATCATCGTGCGTAATGAATCTTGAACCCATAAAGGATACTGAGCACGACTTAGATAAGCTTTATAAATCTCTCCAGTCGTATCGCCCTGCTTTTCAGCTTCGATCATCCCTGCCGATTTAGAGAGGTATTTGGTCTGTGCCTGTTTAATTTGCTCTTCGCCAGCTACGGCATCACGCATAATTAACCAGGCTTTTTGCGCAGCAATATACTGCGGATGTTTGTCAGTAACTGCCATAAAAACACCAATAAAAAAGCACCTAAAAAGGTGCGTTGTTTAATGAGAATAACCAGCGATCTTACGCCGTTTAAATACTTTCTGAATGATGATTGGGAACCGCTTAGCCAATGGGTAACCACCAGCATCTCCCACATGGTCCAAACCAGCGCTTTTATCTGGCATTCCGAAACTGTCATAGACTTGCTGTTCTAGAGTGGCCGTAAAGTTAGGACATTTGTTTGTATTCACTTTTAAATGTCTTTCACCATCAGCATTTAGAATCTGGGCATTCACTGCATTGATACGATCTTTAATGCCCGGGTTCACACCATTCACTTCAACCTTAAAACCATTTTTCTTTAAGATTGCATGATCAGATTCACTGAAGTTCTTTGATGAAGTCGCTTGACCTGAAGCATCTGGAATCACGGTAATATCATGAAAAGGAAAACGCTCTGTAATCAACTGACACATGGTCGGTGTATCTCTCACCCCAACCAATTCATCCAAAGCCCTTGGTTTACCCTCTCTAATGACGTAAACAACCGCTGCCATCTTCAGTACGTTAAAGTCCATCCCGATAAGTAATGGTTCGCCCTGGTTGATTTCCTCATCCGTATGATTTAAAACTCGGTCAAAGTCTGGATAAACAGCACCACTGGTTAAGTTGACAAACTTCCCGTCCAAATAAGCTGAAATAAGTTGAGGTGGATAAGACTCAAATAGAGAAGAAATATAGTCATCAGGAAGATTAGCTTCATTGTCATAAGTTGAAGCTTGAATCATTCCATAGAGCTTACGCTTAGCCTCTGATTTATTCGCCTCTTTAACAAATTGCTCGTATGTAAATTTAAAGCCTTCTGGCGTGGTTGCTACATCAATACCATTGACCAAACCAGCTTGTTTATAACGCATACGTGCAATGATCTTACGCCATGCTTGCTGGGCCTTAAGCTTAGCCATGACATCAAGCTCATCAATCAAGGCATGACCAATTTTAAAACCGACAATTGAGTCTGGAATATCCATCGATCGACAAATAATTGTGGTCCTATATTGCCGACCATAATAAATATCGACTTCCTTATTAGATTGATAGACTTTAGTTTTTAATCCCCAATCAAATGCCACCTCATCAATTGTGGGGTAAAAGATATCCCGTATTTGCGCATATGTCGGTGCAAAATATCCTAAAGGTACTTTAGGAAACTCCCATGACTTATTACAAAGGCTTGAGCTACCAACCCAAGTTTTTCCAGATCCAAATCCCGCTACAAATGCCCGGAATTTATTTTCCATCTGCAAAAAATTAGCCTGTGGTACATTCAGCGTCGGATTGATGTTCGGCATCTTTTTTACTCGCATCTACAACTTGGATGGTAACTTTTACTGGTGTCGGATCATCATCACCTTCGCCTTCTCTCATCTTCTCAATCTCAAGTAGTTTCAACTCAACATTTAAAAGCATTAAGTCATGGCCCTGCATTTCCTCCCTGACCTGCTTAATCACACCTTGTTTCATCAACCTGTTATTTTTCCAGCCCTCATAAATATTCTGGAGTTCCCTTAAGCGATACGCTTTATTGGCCAGAGGAATGTCATAAACATTCTTTTGGAAATCTGCCCTGGTCTTATTAAACAAAGTAGTAAGTTTCTTACTTAAGTTTTTCCCCGTTGCTTTTGTGGGGTCATACGCCTCACATTGTCTCCGGTCAACTTCTATACCAAATCTTTCTTTGACAGCATCCGCTACTTGTTGAGGGGTATCAAAGCAGGCAAGAGACTGAACTATAAAAATTTTCACAGGCTCTTTGAGCGCCGCCATACTCCCCCCTTTGTCCAACTACGTCCAACAAGATATGCAAAAAAAAGAGCCCCTTGGCTCAGTTGATTACACAATTTCCGCAGCATCTCGAAATATTTAAATCAGAAACAAACGGCGGGTTTTTCGCAACCTCAACAAGTCGTTTAACGCTCTTATTTGCTCCCCACCGTTTGACAACACCAATAAACTCTTCAACGTCATGACCAGCCAAAAAGTGCTTAGGTAATCCAGTAGAACTACTGAATTGCATCTCGCCATCATCATCACGCTCTACACCAATGTGGTAAAGTTCATGCTCAATCAAAGCACAAAACTCATTATCGTTTGCACGCTCACAAAAAGAAGCATCGACCGTTATTAAGTAAGTTGGCACCGTGCCAAACCAGTCACGCATTTGTTGCTCTTGTCTTGCTTTGCGCCAACCACCGACGTTGAACATAACCTTTTCACATTGGCCTAATACCATAGATTGCTTGCTTTTATATGCAGAAGAAGCCCAAGCAAATGCTAAGAAGTCTTCATTATCATGAATCAACTCAGCAATATGGTCATGATCAGGGTTGTGAAGTGGTCCACCAATCGTTAAGTAGTTAGCCACAACCCAACTCTTTAAGTCTGGTGCTTGTATTAAACGAATTGCTTCCTCTTCTTCAGCTTGGTCAATAAAATCAGTTGGTGGGAATGGTCTGATCTGTTCCATCTTCAATTCTCGCTAATTCGATTTTTATCCAGTTGATTGCATAACCTGATTCAATTTGATGAGGTTCAAGACGCTCAAATACATAACCCCGATCCAATGCTAGATCATACTTACTAAATGAATTTGCTATCTTTGTGCCACCTCGACCAACTGCCCAAGGACTCCCAGCAATTTCTATAAGAAGATTCAACTTCACAATATAAAAATCGAACCGCCAATTTTTGGTTGATTCAAATTGAAATTTTCTTCGATATCCAATTCGATGCTCTTCTAGTTCTTGAAATAACGTTTCTTCCGCTTCAAGAAATTTTTCTTTAGCCTTAGGCAATGGCCGGCTTTTAGGTTTAGTTTTGGGTTCTTTTTTTCTAGTAAGCCAAAAGTATTCTTTATCATCCATGTCTAAAGCTCCTAATTAGAAGCCCTCTGGCTTATTATTGAGTCGAGCAATCAATTTTTGCTGTTTTGCTACGGCCAAAAAAAATCGCTCATCTAAGTGAGCGATCTCTTCTTGAGTTAGGTCTTGCGTAGTGCAACAACCTGTGTGATTTAGCTCTGTTTGGAGCTGTCTAACCTCAAGCATGATTTTTTGAAATTCTGTCATACATTCTCCAAAAATGAAAAAACCACCGTAAGGGTGGCTATATTTAAAACTTTAATTTCTTATGCTCTTCATGCCTTTTATAAGCTTTGATTGCTTCTGAAGGAATTTGAAAGTTTTGGAATGAACGATCATTAATGATTCTTCGAGCATTTTGAGCTTCTGGTCGATTCACTACTGTTAGTTTTTTAATTATTACGGGATAGTTTGAACCATCATAATCTCTTAAGGCTTTTGCCATATCATCATGGTCACAATATAAGACTTCTTCTTGCATGTCATTTGCTGGGATCATTTCACATCCTGCAATTTCATTTGGAACGCCATTAATTGATTGCGGTGAGTTTAACAACTCTTCCCATGTATGAAAGTTAACGAATACCAGTTCAGGATCTTTTTCATATTTATTTAAATATTCTTCTCTTAATTGATAGATTTTTGATGAAATATTCATTTTTATATCCTTAAATAATTTCACTAACTATATCAATAAAAAAGATGAGTAATAAGATTTTGAATCTTTTCAAAAAGAAAAAGCCCCGCCAATAATCGATATTTAGCGGGGCCATTTGCGCCGATACGTCCGGCAAACGATAAAACTAGTTTTTAGGTGCTCTTAAAATATTTTTCATAATCAAAAAAATCCAAAAGTATTACTAAGTAAATCGTCAATGTGCTGCTTATCCGTGGAGCATTCAACAATAGGCCGAGATAAAGCATATTGCCCTCCTAAGAAAATATTTACCTCTTTCATATCAAGCGTCACATAATATTTTTCACCTATAGTAAAAACATTGAAAAAACCATCTTCATCGAAGTGACTTTTCCTCAGTAAATAATATCTTAAATGGCTTTCTTCCAAAAAAAGAAGACAGTGACAAGTTTGATCAATAAGTTTTAAGTACATAATTTATCCTCATATTATGAAGATATACTGGACTAAAACCATGTAACCAACAACACTAAAAATTGGTATTTTTATTTTAAAATCAATATGTAAAGTAATTTCTTACATTTCAAATTTGCAATATTAATTAACAAAAAAGCCCACCGTTTGGCGAGCTTTTGAATTTTGTCTGGTATGTATAAGATACACTTTTCCAGTATGGGAAAAATGTACCCTAAATTTGCACCCGAAGCAAGTTCAAAGGTTGTACTCTTCTACTTCATATGAAAAATATTTTCTTAAATGCATATCTAACTCCATATACCAATCCATAAGTATGCGGGTTGCATCTACTTCTAAAGGCAAATAGGAACGTAAATAAACCTGGCGCGCTACCTCTAATTTAGATAATTTATGCTTTTCAGTTTGCGAATAACCTTCCAAACCAAAACGACAAACTGAACAAGGCTTATATACATCCCCAGCTTTTTCTAATCTTAACCCTTTGCATTTTGGACAAGTACGACGTTTAAATAAAAATTGTGTAATTGCTGATCGAGATACGCCTTTGGCAACGTCTTTTGGTTTTGTTTTTGTGAATTTAATATTTTTCTTTTGAATAACTAAACGGACCTCACTCACCAGGAAGTTTTGTAATAAGGCAAAATGACGGTCTCCTATTTCAGTACTTCTTACTAACGCCCACATTAAAGCAGTAATATGTGAAGGCATTCCTTGCATCATCATCGCTGCTGGATTGTTACCACCTTTTTTAATGCCAGTTCCTACAACATCTTCTTTAAAGCCATCCATTGTTTTTTGTGCTAAATCGAGAAGTGAAAAACCACCGTGCTTTACTTCAATATTAATATTCATTGGTTTTAAACCTCTCTTACATCAATGTTGTGAACTGTTTTCATCAAATGCTTCTTGTTGCGGTAACTCGGCAATTTACGTGTTGCAACGGACTTAACATCCTCAACGACGAATTCGCCGTTGATAAGGTAGTAAGTGAAATCGGCAAAATATCTAAGAGCTGGCTTTGTTCGTTTCTCCCCCTCGATTTTCACGCTTGGAGCCAATTCAAATTTAGTATGATGCTCTAGACCAAACACCTCCCCCCTTTGCTGCATTGCTTTAAGTTCGATATAGCGGTTGTATTCCTTAGTGCTATCAAAAGTCATTCCGTCTAACTTAATCTTGGATGCATTAAACTTATTGCGGCCCTTTTTGGCTTTATGGCCATTTGGAAATTGGGAGCGGTAATCAGCTAAACTCATTGAGCTCATTTGGATCCTTCACCCTCAAGAACTTTCCCCAGGTTCTCTGATAATGGAATCATGACGCCGTCAGGCCATTTAAAGCTTGTGATCCAACTTCGATCCCATTTTGCCCAAACGCCGTATTTACTAACTCGGTAATACACTCCAGCTTGCCAATGTGTTGCACCTTCAGGACGATGGTTTGAAATTTCCTCAGGAATGGCTTTACTAATAGCTTTTTCTAAACGAAGTAATTCGTTGTAATCAGTATTAGATAGCCCACTTCGATTGTATTTGCCTCGTAATTTGTCTTTAAGAGCTATAGCTTTTTCTAAATCAAAATCATCACGAATTGCGTTCATTGGCCACACCCCTTAACTACTGCACAACCTACGACCAAAAGAAGAAAAAAATAAATTTTATTGATTGCCTTAGATTCATCATGGCCAACAATTTTTTGTGAGTGTTTGCTTTGCGGATCTTCTGACTCTTGGATCTCAATATCAGAGACTAAACAGCAGAATGGACGCCCATCATCTAAACGGCCAAACACCCGGC
>Ga0308165_1006324_pt1 | contig 10489 bp, 5 predicted proteins | sample PhyWR2_FD_201032 | JGI IMG/M metagenome (GOLD analysis project Ga0308165, IMG submission 201032) | Phyllosphere microbial communities from UC Gill Tract Community Farm, Albany, California, United States - DLSLW.R2 | ecosystem: Host-associated > Plants > Phyllosphere > Unclassified | place: USA... | reverse complement strand
CCTGGTGGGCCTGGCCGGACCATGGATCTCCGGCGGCGTGGAGTTCAACTGGCCGCAGCACCACCGGCCCGCCACCTTCCTGCCGGTGGAATCCGCCGTCGAACGTTCCGGCACCGGCGACGTGACCGTCTGGCACACTGACCTGGATCCGCTGCAGCGGATGCGCGGAACCCATGGCGTGCGGCTTAGGCCGGGCAGTTCATTGATCGAGGTCGATGGCCGGCTCCACAACCGGACGGATGAGCCGCAGACGTTTCTGTGGTGGGCCAATGTGGCTGCCCGCTCGCATGAGAACTACCAGTCGTTCTTTCCCACTGACGTCCGGTTTGTAGCTGACCATGCGCGCAGGGCCATCACGTCGTTCCCGCGCGCCGACCGGCCCTATTACGGAGTGGACTATCCGGCAGTGGCTGCGGGCGGCGGCCGCCCCGGCGCGGACCGGCTCGATTTCTATGCAAATATCCCCGTCCCGACCTCCTACATGGTCACGGACACGGCGGACAGCTTCTTTGGCGGCTATGACCATGACGCCCAGGCCGGGTTTGTCCACTGGGCGGACCGAACCATCGCGCCGGGCAAGAAGCAGTGGACGTGGGGTAACGGCCCCGTAGGCCGGGCGTGGGACGGGCATTTAACGGACGACGACGGTCCTTACGTCGAGCTGATGGCAGGCGTCTTCACGGACAACCAGCCAGACTTCAGCTACCTTGCCCCGGGTGAGACGCGCACGTTCAGCCAGTACTGGTACCCCATCCGGCAGATGGGCCCGGCCCACCAGGCAAACCTGGACGCCGCCGTCGCGCTGTCCCTCGACGAGCCGGGCAGGGCCGTCACCGTTGGCGTCACCGGCACCAGCCGAAGGAAGAACGCCGCCATTGTCCTGAAACACCGGGGCGGCACGGTCCGGGCCTGGAACGTCCTCCTCTCACCCGCCGATCCGTTCACCGGCACGGTTGAGCTGCACCTACCGGCAAAGGCAGAAGACCTTACGCTCCAGGTCCTCGACAGCGGCCGGGAACTTATTTCCTGGACGCCGCGGCAACCCGTGGACAACGCACCCGGGCCCCGGGTGGCCACCGAACCGGCGCAGCCGCGGGATATGGAAAGCCAGGACGAGCTGTTTGTCACCGCAACCCACCTGGCCCAGAACCGGCACCCCAGCAGGTCAGCCGTGCAGTACCTTGAGGAAATGCTCCGCCGGGATCCGCAGGACTCGCGTGCCTGCATTGCCCTCGGCGCGGCCAAATACCGGGAAGGCCGCTATGGCCGGGCACGGGAACTGCTCGAAAATGCCGTGGCGCGCCTGAGCCGGCGGAACCTGAACCCGCCAAGCGGGGAAGCCCACTACCGGCTGGGCCTGGTCCTGGAGCGGCTCGGCCTCACCGCGGAAGCGGGGGAACGGTTTGGGAAGGCTGCCTGGGACAGGGCCTGGGCGCATCCGGCGCGGCTGGCACTGGCGCGGCTGGCCCTCCGATCCAAGGACCCAGCCCTGGCCCTGCAGCACGCCGACGCCGCACAGTCGCTGGAGAGCACCAGCCCCGAAGCGCGGCACCTCCGGTACCTGGCGCTGGAGTGGCTGGGAGACAGTGACCAGAGCGACAAACTGCTCCAGGACATCCTGGCCTCCGACCCGCTGGACCCCGCGGCCCTGGCGCTCGCCGGGACCCTGGACGCAGTGGATCCCAAAACCGCGCTGACCGTGGCGTGCTGGCTTGCCCGCGCGGGACAGTGGCAGCGCGCCCTGGAACTGACCGAAACTGAAGCAACGTCGGAGGCGTACCCGGCGTTCGGCAATCCGGGGCCGCTTCGGCATTACCTGCGCGCCGGCTGGCTGGAGGAGCTCCTGGAACCGGCGGCCGCTGCTGCCGAGCGCGCCAAGGCGCGGCGCGCGGACACCACCTACGCGTTTCCTTATGGATTGGACGACTACGACGCGCTGCTCCGCGCCCTCGAGGCCGATCCCCGCGACCACGTGGCCCACGGGCTCCTGGGTTGCTGGCTGCTGGACGCCGGACGGACCATGGACGCGCTGACCCACCTGGAGAAGTCCCTCACCCACGGCAGTGACAACCCGGTGGTGTGGCGGAATGCCGCGTTGGCTGTGGTCAATACCGGGGGAGATCCTGCTGCTGCCGACGATTACATTGCACGGGCCCTGGAGCTGAGCCCGGGGGACGCCCGGCTCGTTTTTGAACGGGCCATGCTGGCAGGATTGCGCAGCCTTCCGGCGGAGCAGCGGATCGCGGACATAGAGCAGGCCGGCCCTGCCGCCCTGGCCCGCGATGATCTTGCCGTCCTGTACGCAAACCTGCTGACCGACGTCGGACGGCCCCTCGACGCCCTGGCCCTATTGGCGTCGCGCACCTTCCAGCCCTTCGAGGGCGGTGAGGGACTGGCCCTCGCCGCCTATGACCGCGCCGCCGTTCAGCAGGCACGGACGTTGATGGAGCAGGAGCCGACGGCGGCAGCCGCCCTGCTGCGTGAAGGCGCCGAAGCGCCGGCCAACCTGGGCGAAGGGCGGCATCCCGCAAACAGCATGGCCGAGCGGCTGGTGGCGCTGGGCGATTCGCTGGAACGGGCGGGTGACGGGGTTGCTGCCCGTGAGGCGTGGGCAGCGGCCCGCGGGCGCGGGAATGCGCTGGCGGTGGATTCAAAGCCGGTTGGGCCTGCCGACTATTGGCGGGGCGTGGCCTGCATGCGCCTGGGCGACCGGCGGGAAGCGGACCGGATCTGGGGCAGCCTGGAGGACCGCGCCGCCGATCTGGAGGCAGCGCCCGCTGCTCCTGACTACTTCGCCACGTCGCTGCCGGAGCTCTTGCTGTTCGACACTGACAGCGCTGAGTCGCGGGGCGCTGCGGCGGCCTCCCTCCGGCAACTGGCCAGCCACGGCCGGCTACTGGGCCGGCGCCTGCAGGCGAAGGAAGAGGTCTCCCTGTGACTGAAGAACCGCGTTACCTCGGGTCCGGGACCCTGGAAGGTGCCGCGCGCGGCCTGACCGGCCCGCCGCCGTCGCACCTTCCCGCCCGCCTGGCCATCACTCTCTGGGACTTCTCCTGGTACACCCGGGCCGAGGACGGCGGTCCCTACGCGGACCTCGATGGGGCCTGCGCCAAGGCGGCGGAGCTCGGCTACAACGCCATCCGCATCTGCGCCGCACCGCTGCTGCTGTTCGGCGGCCTGGGCCTGGACGCGCTCGCGGAGGACCTGGAGATTGAGGGGCTGGGGACTGCACCCGACGGCGGAATCTACGGCCGCGGCACGCGCTGGTACGACGCCCCCGGCGGCTACCGGCTGAATCTGCGGCAACGGCTGCTGGAACTGTTCGGCGCCGCCGAACGGCACGGCCTGGTGGTGGTCCTGGCCAGCTGGGAGTACCAGCAGTCACCTGTGTTTGCCGCGTCCCCGCAGTGGTTCGAGGCCATCGATGCCGTCCCGCTGGCCGACCGTTACCGCGTCCTTGCCGCTGCGTGGGACCGGCTGATCCGCACGGTCACCGACGCAGGACACCGGGACCGCATCGCCCTGGTGGAGCTGCACAACGAGGTGGACTTCTCCATCCTCCCGGCACTGGCCGACGGCGGCATTGAGCAGGTGCGGCGGCTGCGGCGGCTGCACCCCGACCTGTTGATAACGGCCAGCTACGGCAAACCCCCGCACCTTGCCATGCATACAGTTCCCGACGGCCTGGGCGCGGCGCAGTTCCACGTGTACAGCTACGGCGTGCTGGATGCGCTGCAGCGGCAGATCGACATCAGGTCCGAGGGAACGGCAGGCTTCCCCAACCCGGCCCTGCGTGCGCTGCTCCGGAAGGACGCGCCGTCCTTCCCCGACTACGGACGACTGGCCCCGTGGAAATACCGGGCCACTGTGGTCACGGACCAGATGTTCTATGGCTATGACTGGATCGACCCCGGCGCCTGGGATACGTGGCTGCACGACGAGTACGGGCAGTACCGCGAGGTGATGCGGCGCGAGATCGAGTCCCGCGTCATTTCCATCGCCGCATGGGCCCGCTGGAAGAACGTTCCCGCCGTGGTGGGCGAGGGCTGGATCGGGTACACCCCGCTTCTCGGCACGTTCGAGGAGGGCCCGGTGGGGCGGGACCTGGCCGGGCACGGCATCAGAACGGCGCTTGAACATGGCGTCTGGGGCATGGGGCCCTGCTCCAACGCCGCGCCCCACCACCCGTTGTGGGCCGACGAAGAGTGGCAGCGCCGCATCAACACCCTGATACTTACCGCCCCTGCGAACTGAAGGACTTCCGCCAATGCGTGCCCCAGAAACAGCCCTTGAGCTGCTGACCGCCGTCCACCGGCCATTTGCCTCGGAGCTGCGGCTGCCGGCAATGAGCAACAAAGAAGACGTGCACAGCCGGTGGCGGATCACCAGCCACTACCTGGAACACGACCGCCGTCCGGTGATCCCGGTGTCCGGTGAGATCCACTTCAGCAGGCTTCCGCGCAATCGCTGGGAGGACCGGCTCCGGCTGATGAAGGCAGGCGGTATCACGGTGGTGGCCTGCTACGTCTTCTGGATCCATCACGAGCCCGTCCAGGGGAAGCCGCGCTTTGACGGCAACCTGGATGTGGCTGCCTTCGTTCGGTTGTGCGCATCCGTCGGCCTGGACGTGGTCCTGCGCATCGGACCCTGGGCCCACGGGGAGGTCCGCAACGGCGGGTATCCGGACTGGGTCCAGGCGGCCGCCGTCGAACACCGCACCAACGATCCCGCCTACCTGGCGCTGGTGGAGCGCTGGTACAACCTGGTGGGTGCGCAGCTTGGCGGCCTCACCGGGCCGGGGAGCAACGTCATCGGCATCCAGCTGGAGAACGAACTCTACGACCAGCCCCGGCACCTCGGCGAGCTGAAGAAATTGGCGCGTTCGGCGGGGCTCAGTGCTCCGATCTGGACGGCCACGGCGTGGGGCGGAGCCGAATTGCCCCTGGAAGACGTGCTGCCGGTTTTCGGCGGCTACGGCGATGGCTTTTGGGTGGACGCGGACGCGCCCTGGGACCCCACCTTCCGGCAGCACTATTTCTTCAGCCACCAGTGGGACGATCCCGGCATCGGCGCCGACTTGCGCGAGCATTTGTCCGGCGGCGGGGTTTCGGCGCCACGATCTGTTTCCGACCTCTACCCGCCGGCCACCTGCGAGCTGACCGGCGGCATGGCCACTGCCTACCAGCGCCGGCCTTGGCCTGCGGGCAGGGATGTGGCTGCGGTGGCGAACAACAAGATTGGCAGCGGCTCCGCCTGGCAGGGGTACTACATGTTTGCGGGCGGGGCCAACCCCGCAGCAGGCCTGCAGGAGTCCCAAGCCACGGGTTATCCGAACGACCTGCCGGTGTTCGACTACGACTTCCATGCCCCGATAGGTGCGTCCGGCAGGCTGGCGCCAGGTTTCGGGCTGCTGCGCCGGCAGCATGCGTTCCTGGGAGCGTTCGGGGAGCGGTTGGCGCGCATGCCGTCCACGCTGCCGGACCGGGTGCCGTCAGGAGTTGAGGATTCCGGGGCGTTGCGGTGGGCGCTGCGCTCGGACGGGCACTCCGGGTTCGTCTTCATCACCTGGCACCAGCCACATATTCCCCTTCAGGTATACTCCGGTGCCCAGTTCCGGCTGGGCCTCGAGGCTGGAGCAACAACGTTCCCCCCAAACCCCGTGGACATTCCCCCTGGGACCATCGCCGCGTGGCCGGTGAACCTTGAGGTCGGGGGCGTGCGGCTGGCCTGGGCCACCGCCACCCCGCTGACGGTGCTCAATACCGCCGGTGCGCCCACCCTGGTCCTGGCAGCCGAGGCAGGGATCGAGCCGAACCTGTGCTTTCCGGACGGGACCGTGCTGGAGGGGCCAGCCACTGCGCTGGGCGGAGGTGCCTACACCCTTGATGCCTCCGCGCCGGCGGCGTTGACGGCGACCTCGGGCCAGGGCGTCCTCAAGGTCCTGATACTGCCCGCAGCCGTGGCGGATGAGGCCTGGGTCCTGGATTCGGGGCGGGGCCGGGAACTGGTGCTGTCCGCGGACCCGGTCTGGGTGGACGCTGAGGGGCGGCTGGCTGGGAGGTCGCCGGGAACGCCTTGCGTCCGGCGGTACTCGGCAGGGGACTGCCGCTTTGAGGACGTAGCCGCCCAAGCCGCAGTCCAGGGGCCGGCACGCCAATCCGTGCCTGTGGAGCTTGTCCGTGCTGCGCAGCCTGTTCCTGCCTCCTTTGGCTCGCTGGCCGGCCGGGCAGCGGCGCCGGACGGTGAAACCATCGGTGGGCTCTCGGCCCTGTACCGGCTTGAACTTCCGACGCCGGGACGTGCCGCCGCGGGCGGGATGACGGAGTTGGAGATCGCCTGGGCGGGCGACGTCGCCCGGTTGCTGGTCGATGGCCGGGTGGTGGCTGACAGGTTCTGGGACGGCTCCCCTTGGCTCCTCGAAACCAGTGATGCGGGCATCCAGCCCGGATCCGACGTCGTCCTTCAGATCCTTCCGCTGCCCAAGGCCGCCAAGGTGGGGGTGCCTGCGGCCGCCCAGCGTCGACGGGATGCATCCGCCGGCGACCTGCTGGCCCTGGACAGCGTCCAGGTGGTCCGCTGGACGGATTGGCGGGAAGCCCGCGACTGATGCGCCGCCCCCGTCATAGGATGGACATTTCGTGACGGAAGGAGCGGACGTGGAACGGGCGCACGGGTTCGCCAACCAGCGGCTGGTGGTGGTGCCACGTCCACTGGTCCGTGAGGCTCTTGCCCGTCCCATTACCCGGCATCTGGTGGTTACGGACGCCGGCGTCTTTCCTGCCGCGAAAGACCACGGACGCCACCGTCCCCTCGGCGCCGAGGAAACCATCATCATCCTCTGCGTCGCCGGACGGGGGTGGGTGGAAACCACCGGTGCGCGGACCGAGGTCGGCAAGGCGGCCGCCGTCGTCCTTCCCGGCGGAACCGGCCAGGCACATGCGTACGGTGCCGCCCCCGGCGATCCATGGACGATCTGGTGGTGCCATGTGCGTGGAAGCGATGTTGCCGAGTTGGTGGCCGAGGCCGGAGTGGGGACCGACCGGCCCATCATTCCACTGCTGGCCGTGGACCGGCTGACGGCCATGCTGGACGAGATCATTACGGCCCTGGAGAAGGACCAGTCGCCGGCGCGGCTGGTGGCCACGGCCGGGATGGCGTGGAAGTTGCTGGCCACGCTGGCGGTGGAACGCCGCGCTCCGGAGACGGGGACGCCGCTCCAGCAGGCCCTGAACTACCTGGAGGAACGGGCGCACGGGACCGTCCGGCTGCCGGAACTCGCCGCGCTGGTGGGGGTGTCGCCGTCACACCTCAGCAAGCTGTTCCGCGAAGCCACGGGCGGTGGAGTCCTGGCCCACCACACCGCCCTGAAGATGGCCCGGGCCCGGCACCTTCTGGACACCACTGACCTGTCCATCGCCCAGGTGGGCCGGGAAGTCGGCCTGCAGGACCAGTTCTACTTTTCGCGCCAGTTCCGCCGGCTGCACGGGGTCAGCCCCAGCGCCTACCGGGCCGAACGGAAGGGGTAGTTCACCTTCCGGTCCGTCAGTTACAGCAGGGGATGGCCCCGGGTTTCCTGCTCCCCGGCATCCGCCTGCTCTCCGGCCCGGGTGGTGGCACGCTCAATGATTTCGTGGGCAATCGCGTACACCTTGCGGTTCGTGTCCTGGCTCAACTGGCTCATGAGCCCGAACGCTTCGTCTGCCGTGACGCCGGTGCGCCCCATCAGGATGCCCTTGGCCTGCTCGATGGCTGCGCGGTTTACTGCGGAGGCGGCCACTGCCTCGGTGGCGAGCTGATGTCGGTCCGTGTGAATCGAGGTGGTGAGGTCCACAACTACGCCCCAGACTCCGATGGGAGTGGTGCCGTCCATGATGTAGTCCGCTGAGTACAGCAACTTGTGCTGGCGGTCCTTGCGGTCCCGGATGGACACGTAGATGGACGACGGCCCGCCATGCTTGGAGACGTGGTCCCAGTATGCCTGGACCCTCGGCCGGTCTTCGGGCTCGATATGGGGGAGAACCATTTCCATTGAGGGAACCACCTCGCCCCGTTCATAGCCGTACATCCGGTACAGGCCGTCAGACCAGCGGAAGATGCCGTCTGCGAAGTAGTACTCGACCAGCCCCGTAGGGCAGTTGAGAAAGTCGTTCTGTGGGATCCCTCCCTGAAAAGGTCCCGGGTACTTGCTGCTGGAGATCACTGGCGGACCGTTCGACGTGCTTGGCCTGGCGCTGTCCCCTCGAGCCGGGCTTGAAAGGACCAGAATATAGCAACCCATATGCCGGTTAGGCGACAGGCAGCCGTGCCGCAATGCCCGCCACGTTCAACTGCAGGATTGCTGCGTGCCCTCCCCATCGGCGGCGGTGACCTCCATGTTCGCGATGGCCTGCCGCACCACCGCCAGGTCTAGGTCACCGAGGCCCTGCGCGAGCAGTTCCGCGTAGAGCTCAAGCCCGGCACGTGCCAGGGGCACGGCAGTACCGGCGTGGTCTGCAGCCTCCAGTACAAAGGACAGATCCTTGTGCATGAACTTCGCCGGGCCGGTCGGGGTGTAGTCCTTCGCCGCGAGCCGGGGTCCCACCAGCTCCAGCACCCTGCTCGCAGCGAGACCGCCGGACAGGACCTCGAAGAGGGCTTCCACGTCCAGGCCGGAGCGTTCCGCAAGCTCAGCCGCCTCGGCGAGAGCCGCCGTCGTGGTCCCGACGATCAGCTGGTTGCAGGCCTTGGCGAGTGAGCCGGCACCCAAGTCACCCATCCGGCGTACGGAGGTCCCCATGGCCTCCAAAACCGGGCGCCCCCGCTCGAAGTCCTCCGGGGATCCGCCGGCCATAATGGCCAGGGTTCCCCGCTGCGCGCCGGCAGTACCGCCGCTGACCGGTGCGTCGAGCACCGTGGCCTTCCCGCCGCTGGCATCCGCAACGGCGAGCCCAAAGGCCCGCACCGCAACCGGCGACACGCTGCTCATCACCACAACGAGTGTTCCCGGTGCGGGCGGCACGGACCGCCACGCATCCAGGAGGCCGGCCGCAGCGTCCTCGATGAAGGAGAGGTCGGGAAGCATGAAGATGATGACGGGTTCGTCCCGGAGGTCCGCAACGTGGCCGACGCCGGACCCGCCCAGCGACTCCAGGTCGCGGACGGCCGAGGGGGAGCGGTTCCATCCCGTAACCTGCCACGCTGCCTTGAGCAGGTTGGCGGCCATCGGCGCCCCCATCAGCCCCAACCCGACGAATCCCGCGCGCTTGGGCGCGGGATTCGTCAGGGCGTCGTTACCGCTATTCACCTGGCGTCCTCCACGACCACCAGGTCGCGGCCGTTGGTTTCCGGGGTGAAGAACGTGGTGACGAAGGAGATGCCCGCCAGGACCAGCGAGTAGAGCGCCGGCACCAGCCAGGAGTGGTTGGTGGCCGCCAGCAGTGCGACGCCGATCATCGGGGCGAAGCCTCCGGCGAGCACCGCGGAGAGTTCACGGCTGAGGGCTACGCCGGTGAAGCGGTGCTGGGAGCCGAACAGTTCAGGGAGCAGGGCGCACTGCGGGCCGAGCATGGCCTGCACGCCCAGGGCGATGCCCACCACCATGACCACCCAGACCAGGGCGACGTTGCCGAGCGTGACCAGGTAGAAGGCCGGCAGGGCGATGACGGCCTGGAAGAGCGCGCCGTAGCGGTACACGGGAACCCGGCCAAAGCGGTCGGACAGGGCGCCGAAGGCGACAACCAGCACCGCTGCGAAGCCCGCGGCAATCAGCAGGCCGGTGGGGCCGATGAACTTGTCGCCGGGGAAGACGCCGGCCGGCATGCTGATGAAGGACACCAGCAGTGCGGAGTAGATGGAGGAGTTTCCGTTTTCTCCCATGCGGAGGCCAATGCCCACCAGCACGTTCTTCTTGGAGTGCTTCCAGATCTGGCCCACGGGGTTCTTCACCACGGCCTTGTGCTTTTCGAGTTCCTGGAAGACCGGGGTCTCCTTGAGGCGGAGCCTGATGAAGATGGCGATGGCGATCAGGATGACGCTGGCCAGGAAGGGAACGCGCCACAGCCAGCCCTGCAGGACCTGCTTGTCCGCCAGGGCCATCAGGGCGAAGGTTCCGGCGCCCAGGAGGGTGCCCAGCTGGATGCCAACGAACGGCAGGGAGGCAAAGAAACCACGACGGCGGCGCGGGGCCACCTCGGAGATGAGGGTGGTGGCGCCTGCCTGCTCGGCGCCGGCGCCCAGGCCCTGCAAAATGCGCAGCGTCACCAGGAGTACCGCTCCGAGCATGCCCGCCTGGTCGAAGGTGGGCAGGAGGCCGATGGCGCAGCTGGACAGGCCCATGAGGCCGATGGTCAGGATCAGCACCATTTTGCGGCCGAAGCGGTCGCCGATGTGGCCGAACACCACGCCCCCGAAGGGCCGGGCGGCGAATCCGACGCCGTAGGTGGCGAAGGAGGCGATGACCGCTCCGCTTTCTCCGAGCGGCGCAAAGAACAGCGGCCCGAAGATCAGGGCC
>Ga0308165_1006322_pt1 | contig 10491 bp, 13 predicted proteins | sample PhyWR2_FD_201032 | JGI IMG/M metagenome (GOLD analysis project Ga0308165, IMG submission 201032) | Phyllosphere microbial communities from UC Gill Tract Community Farm, Albany, California, United States - DLSLW.R2 | ecosystem: Host-associated > Plants > Phyllosphere > Unclassified | place: USA... | reverse complement strand
CCATCAGTTTAGGCGGGCTGTTCATGACTGTCCCCTCCATGAGTGGACCTCTGCGGGAGTTGTCCCGCAGAATTATGGCCTTGATACAGCAGCTATCTACGTAGGGCGCAAGCTCTACTATCTTTAGTTGTGTTTCCTCCGCCGAAGCGCGGGGCTTTAACTGATATTGTTCATAAAAATCCCAGGATTTGTTTGTAGTCGTTCCGAATAAAGCCCTTTAACCTACTGCGATTTCGCGGCAGGGTCGAGGTTGTATGTTCGCGGCGGAAGCTCGGAACAGAGCGTTTGAAGGTCGGCTACGTATTGGTATATTTTTACTAGATCTACATATTTTTTCTTTTTCAACCCGCCCAGAGGTCGGATGAAAGTGGGGATGACGTCAAGTCGTTATGGCCTGTATAAGTTGGGCTACACATTTGCTACAATGAAAATGTCAATATTATGGCCACCCTACACGAGGTGTCTCGAATGAAACGTTTTTCTCAGTACGAATCGCTTTCTGCAATTTGAAACGCGTGAAGACGGAATCGCCAGTAATCGCAAATCAGCCAAGCTGCGGTGAACAGGTTCTGGAGTTCTGTACAAACCGCCCGTCACGGTCCGGAAGGGGGCTTGCCTTAAGTGCTCCGAACAGCTAGCTCGTTTTGACGCGCCCGTTTACGTGCGCGCCATATGACTTACGCAATGTAATCGCACGTCGGTAGGTTCCTAACTGGAACGAAGTCGTAACAAGGTAACTGTACGGGAACGTGTAGTTGGTACTAGGTATTATTTGATTAGAAAAATAAGATTTTATAGCGCAGGCTTTCCTGTAAATTCCCGCAGAGTAGTGTAGTGGAAACATATTGGGCTCATGACCCAAAGTCGGCTGTTCGAATCGGCCCTCTGCGATACGCGAACTGAACTTGAGTTAGGCACAATTTCCACCCATGTCGAGGAAGACTAGACAGTTTTCTTGCGGATAGCTTGCCATCCTACACGATTAAAACGGCCCTAGCCGAAAAGCGCGACAGCATAGCAAAGCTTCATGAGCTCGGCGGAAGACAGCCGGAAGTAGGTTCGGAAGGTGACGTTACGGGCAATCGGGGTGACCCTTTCGCCTAGAGCAGAGTGCCTGCGTTCTGAGTAAAGTAGTCCTGATCGTGGTGTTTTGAAAGAAATCCCAGTAGATAACGAACGCAGTGAGTTGAAACATCTTCTTAGCTGCAGTAGAATACAATAGAGTTGTAATCCGGTAGTGGCGAACGACGGGTTGCAAAACACTAGTAGGTACTCAAAGATTTGATAGCGCGAATTTGTTACGGTCCGTAAGCGTCTACACGCTAGTCGCTGTGAGCCCGATCGGCTGGTCCCCTCGTGTTGAGAGGTGCGGCTGGCAGAGCAGCATTAAAGGAGGCTTTTTGGGTAGGCACACTGCGGGTAGCTGTGGCACTAGTAGCGGGCAGTAGTGTCAGAATATTAGGGCTAAATCCCTTGACCTTGTCGGTCTTAGTATTGAAGAAGTAAGTGAAGGCTTTCGCTGAAGACGGAGGTTCGACCTCTAAAGTGTTAAAGGTGGGGTGAGCGATAGAAAAGTAGTACTGTGAAGGAAAGTTGAAAAAGTACTTGTCCAAGAAAAAGAATGAAAGGCGTTCAAATAAGAAAATGAACAATCAGTGGATCGTCGTAATAGGCAACCGCGTACCTTTTGTATAATGGGTCAGCAAGTCGGCCGTAAGAACCGTGTAGGTCTTACAGTCGCACCCGAAACCAAGTGATCTAACCAATAGCAGATCGAAGGACGCGAGTCCTGAGGGTCCCACCCATGCGCGTCGTAAAGCTCTGGGGAGACTGTTGGTTAGGGGTGAAAGGCTAATCAAACTTGGTGATGGCTGGTTTTCCACGAAAGCTATTGAAGTAGCCTAATTTTGATAAAAGAGTTTAATGACGAACTGAAAGGTTTTTGTAGCTGTGCCGCCTCCGCCGCTTATCGTGGTGCAGTGCACGCAGCCGAAATGCGCAATGAGGCGCTTTTTCGTTTTCACTCAGAAAGCGGATACTCGCGGTCGAGCACTCTCTATTCAAGGGGCGATGATAAGTTGTTACCGAAGGTAGGGAAACTCCAAAGAGCGGGTACTCCAAAAAAATTGGACAGACTTGGGGTGCTAAGGTCACAAGTCGAAAGGGAAACAGCCCCGATCGTTCGTTAAGGTTCTTAAATCGTTGGTCAGTGTACGAGGCCGTTCAGCGTTGTTACCCCTCAAAGGCTAGGCTCGGAAGCAGCCATGCTCTCAGGAAAGCGTTATAGCTCATGGATGCAGATGCTGGGCATCGAAAATGTTGTGGAACTTATCCTCCGTACCGAAACGACGAAATGTCTATACCAACTGTTGCCAAATTCGTGCGCGGTCCCTACTCCAGGCGCAACCGACTGATTTGGGCGCTAGTCGCTGGCTTCGGACCCGATGTTTGGAAATATCTACCGCGGCGATTTAGGTGCGCTCTAGGGCGCTAAGCAGAACATGTAAGGTTAGACATTTGTAGTGGAACAAACTGTGAAAAGGACAATGCCCTCGTAAGAGCTCGTGTAGCTAAACAGTTTCGCCAATGCTGACATAAGTAACGTGTAACAGTGTTTCATCACTGTCGTCGCAACCTACGGTTTAGACCGGTTCAGGTTTCCTTCCGGAACTGAGGCAACCCCTTAGACGAGAACGAATGTTGTAGTTAATGGGTGCGCAATGGTCCTTCCTTCTTAGATAACACGTATTGTGCCGTAACTGCCCTGAGTACTTGGCCGTGAGGGGCAGAAGCGGAAGAAACAAATTTTTGTCGTCAGTATGAAAGTATTGGCGTCTCCTAGTGAACAACTGGGAGTCGGAAATGTTAATACCGCTTTACGTGAGCTCAGGGAGCAAGAAAATACCTTGTGCGGATTGTACTAAAAATCAACACTGATAGGCTGGCATCGTATGCTAAGACGCATGGAAAAACGGTATCGAAGGAACTCTGCAAAATTGCTCCGTAACTTCGGAATATGGTGAATCCGGCGAGGGAACGCTCTCGCCGGATCTCAAGTAAGCGGGTGAAGCGACTGTTTACTAAAAACACAGGACTTTGCGAAATTTAATAACATGATGTATAAGGTCTGAGGTCTGCCCGGTGCTCTAAGGTTAATGGAACAGGTTAGCGCCTCGAACGGAATCCAGGGTAAACGGCGGCTGTAACTCTGACGGTCCTAAGGTAGCGAAATTCCTTGGCGGGTAAGTTCCGTCCTGCATGAATGATATAACGACTTCTCCACTGTCTCCGGTATCGATCCAGTGAAATTGACCTTTCCGTGAAGATGCGGAATTCTCTGGAGCTAGACGGAAAGACCCCATGCACCTTGACTATACGTTCTGTATACGAGTGCAAATTAGTTGTGTAGGCTAAGTGGAAGCGAAAGAATAACTGTGCTAGCAGGAATTTATGCGAAAGGTGAAAGACCACTCTACTATCCTTGTAACAGGAGGGCCGTCTTTGCAAAGAAGGGGGCCTGATAATGCAGGCGAGGTAGTTTGACTGGGGCGGTCGCCTTCCAGACAGCAACGAGGGTTTACAAAAGTACCTTCATACCTAGGGGGCTAGGTTTACGAGCATAATGGTAGAACTTTACTTGACAGTTAGACTTTGCAGTCGCACTGGGACGAGAGTCGGTCATAGTGACCCGGTGTTTTTTTCGAGCCAAAGCATCGCTCAAAAGATAAAAGGTACGCTGGGGATAACAGGCTTACCACTCTTTAGAGTTCCTATCGATGGAGTGATCTGGCACCTCGATGTCGGCTTATCGCATCCCGGAGCTGAAAGCGGTTCCAAGGGTTCGGCTGTTCGCCGATTAAAGCGGTACATGAGCTGGGTTTAGAACGTTGTGAAACAGTTCGGTCCCTATCTACTCTAGATTAATTTAACATCGAGGCCCTATTCTCAGTACGAGAGGACCGGGTAAGGTCGAATCCCTGGTGTACAAGCCGTGATGAATTAGTCGCGCCGCTTGTTATCTACATTTATAATCGCGAATCGCTGGCACCAGCTAAGTGAGAATTGCAACTTGACTGTTTTCTAATTACGACGGAAGACTACCGTCAGATTAGTCTGTCTTTAAGGGCTCGTAAGGGCTCGTCAGAACAGAACTACGTATAATTGTTTTCCTCCCGGAGGTTTAATACACATTTCTGCAAACAACAATGACAAGACCACGATCTCCGCTGATCTCGACCTTGCGTACTGGGGTGGCAGATGGCTACTACCGTTGGGGGAACGGTCTGCTGACCCCCTTACACTAACAACCACGCGTGTCTTTATACCGCCAACCATAGTTTTATAAAAGAGCCCGCTAAACTAAAAAATTGTTTCGCTGCATTTTACCGCGACCCCTACAAAAATAGTACGGCCTTTCTCTTGAATTTACTTTATAAAGCTAACACCTCCCTATTCGAAACAGTTGCTGTATGCTCGGACCCTTATGTTCGTCTGTGTCTTAGGTGGTTTCGCCGCTTCGGCCTCTCTTTGTCAGGCTACCCCGTTGTAGGGGGTAGCCTACGCGGTTTCCACGCTCGATACCGTGGCTGTTGAAAAGGTACCGAGCGCAGCCACCTCTACTGATATCCCCCACAGCCCCAACCCACGCGCTGCTTTGCAGTGGGCTTTCGTGCCGTCTGCGGAGTCCTGAATACGTTCGTCGATACGTGCACGGCCTGTCCCTGGCGTGCGCGTGAGTACAGCACCAGGAGATCCCCATAAGCGGGGGCTTTTATGAAAGTAGGGCGCTGAGTGCGTATCCAGAGGTGCCTGCGCATCACCGCGATATGCTCGCCCGCGTTTACTCAGAGCTTCGCACACACCGGTATCGCGGGTTACACAACCAAAGCCACTAAAAGATGCTAAGCCAAAGCCTATACCAGACTGCACGCACAGACGTCCTTGTTCAGCAACAAAAAGTCCTGCCGTCGCTCATCTATCGTACACGAAACACCCCCGAAGGGCTTGTCTTTTGCACCACTTCTGCAAAGCTTCGTCCTTTGGCCCTTGCCGTTCGTAACAACTCGCTTGCGCTATTTCGCCATCTTGTTGACATCGCTACAACCGATAAGCTCCGCTCCTCTGGTCGCTTCGTTGTAAATTATATCTTCTTGTCCTGTGTTACCAACCAGCGCCTCACACTGCAGTTTGCAATCAATGAGACCGCAATCGTCCCGAGTTTAGCCGCACCGTTTGTAAACGGGCAGAGGCTTTTTGCCGCGGCAAGCTGACTTGAGCGTGAGGTCTGAGATATGTACGGCCTTTATTTCTCAGAACACGCGGATCTTCGCCGGATCTTGACAGATTACGGGTTTACGGGACATCCTTTGCGAAAAGATTTTCCTCTGACGGGGTTCTGCGAACTCGCGTACAGCGACGCTGACGGGCGCGTTGCCGCGGGACCGATTGAGCTGTCGCAAGAGTTTCGGGTATTTCTTTTGTAACGGTTTCCATGAGCAACGTTGGTCAGTTAGACCGTAGTACACGCCGCTCCAAGCCCCTAGGAGCTCGTTTATGGGGTGCACATGGGAAAGTAGCTTAATGGTAGAGCACCACCTTGTCAAGGTGGGTGATGGGGGTTCAAGTCCCCTCTTTCCCGCCAAATTTTGTTTTTTACAGCCCCCTTGGTGGAATGGTAGACACAGCGGACTCAAAATCCGCGTTTTGCTGGTTCAAGCCCGGCAGGGGGTATATCAATAGGCGCACTGCAAATACTGCGCGTTTTATGCTGTGAGCCCTGGTGACGGAATGGTAGACGTGCTTGACTTAGGATCAAGTTTTTGGGAGTTCAAGTCTCCCCCAGGGCATCCCGCCCGCTTGGTGGAATGGTAGACACGGTGGCCTTAAAAGCCACTCTTTCGGGGTATCGGTTCGAGCCCGGTAGCGGGTACGCCTGTTTCAGCGGCAGCTATAGTTCAGTGGCAGAATAGTCGATTGTGGCTCGACCGCTTTGGGTTCGATTCCCAATAGTTGCCCGCGCGGTGTCGGCGGCAAAACTTTGATGTAATACTTGTGCACGACTAATTATAATTTTTGGGGCGATGGCTGATCGGTGAAAGCATTAGACTGTAAATCTAACGGATGAACTCCCTGGCAGGTTCGATTCCTGCTCGCCCCCGACTATTTCGGCGTTGCATAAAGCTTTTTGTATCCATAAGGCACGAGTGTCGCCCAGCAAAAATGCTAAATACTTTATCTACCATTTTAACTGTCCTCCCCCATACGACTTCTAGTGTACATCTCGATCCCCTAGAGCAGTTCGACGTTTTATCTGTCTCTTTCCCGTTTGTCGGGGAACTCGGTATGACGAACCTCTCTCTTCTTCTTGCGTTTAATATCGTATTGATGTCTGCGTGATTTGCAAGTTTCAATCACCAAATCAGCAACAACTACGACTTCGCTCTACGCGCGCTTTACCAGCTGGTTCGCGCGATGGTAAAAGAGAATCTTTACGTGCGCAAGCAACAGTACTTTACCGTGCTGTTCTATCTGTTCTTCACCCTACTAATCGCTAACTTGGTCGGTATGATTCCGTATTCTTTTACGATTACTAGCTCTTTTATCGTAACCTTCTTCCTGGCGATGACCCACTTTGTGGCAATTAACCACCTAGCCGTAGTCAAACATCAGTGAGAGACGAATAACCTTTTCCTCCCCTCCGGTGCACCGCTGCTTATCGCCCCGTTTTTAATTTTCATCGAGGCCGTTTCCTATATTGCACGCGTCTTTAGCCTAAGTATTCGTCTTTTTGCGAATATGATGTCCGGGCACGCACTTCTTAAAATTCTTATCGGGTTCTCCTGAACGTTATTAACTTCTGGCTCCGCTATGATTTTACTAGCCGCGTTTCCTTGAGTTATCGTTACTGCGATTATGTTCTTAGAACTTCTGATTGCGTTCCTGCAAGCATACGTTTTCACTATTCTGATTACCCTTTACATTAACGACGTGCTTAACATGCACTAATTTCTGTTAGCGTCGTGTTTCCTGTATTAGCGAACTTTATCGGGGCGCTACTCGTGGTTATCGTTGTTAAACTTGTTCTTTTATTAGTTGCAATTGCATACTATACCCTCGCTGAGCGTAAGATTATGGCCGCAGTTCAGCGCCGCTTCGGGCCTAACGTCGTCGGCCTTTGAGGGCTGCTACAGCCGCTGGCTGACGGTTTAAAGCTCTTTGGCAAAGAGTTAGTTATTCCTAGCCACGCTAACAGCCGAATCTTCATTCTTGCCCCACTAGCAGTCTTAACTTTTGCCCTAACGGCATGATATGTTATCCCCTTTAACTTGTTTGATTACTCCGAACGGCTGTCTGTTGATACGGTTGTTCAGCTTGCTAGCAACCCTAGCAACGGCTTTTCTATCGTTGCGGTGGGGCTTTCGGGCCGTGCATACAGTGCCCCTTTTCGCCGTCCCGCCCTTTGGCTTCTCAGATAATTCACTACTTCTTTGGGATGTGCAAAGAAGCTGCGCCGCTACTTGCAGCTAGTTTCCACGCTCGGCAGGACTTTAACCCGCCTACGCGTGCTCGTCCTGCTAGCTTTGTAAGCGTGACGCAATGCCTACGATATAGCGGGCGAACTTTTGCGCGTTCATTCATCATTATGCTACTTCAAGCAGCTAAATTCATTGGTGCAGGCCTTGCTACTATTTCTCTTGCCGGATCCGGAGTCGGTATCGGTATCGTTTTCTCTTCTCTTGTTTCCGCCACTGCTCGCAACCCTTCTCTGGGTAAACAGCTTTTCATCTACACCATTCTAGGATTCGCCCTAACCGAAGCTATTGCTCTATTCGGTCTTATGATGGCATTCCTAATCCTTTTCGGTTTCTAATCAATGCCGCCGCTGCGTAGTCACGCTGACGGTGTGCATTTGCCTCTCCAACAATCGGTACCGGGGCTGCAGAGAAGTCTGCGTTCCGGCCCGCGTTGCTGGGGGCGATTGATCACGGAGCTTTTAATTGTTGGGTTCTTGCCGTCTTATAGTAGCTACGCGCTGCGGTCTACCAAAGTGTCTCTCTCCCAACTTAAGAATCGAACTGTAACTTCATTTGTACATTCCCCTCGCAGCGTTGCTGCCCAAAGTTTTATTAAAGTACTTCCTGAGCTTCTTACTCTCTTGGCGATTGCTGCACCAGTCCTTGCGCTTGTTGGCATTGGTCTGCTGCACTCTGGCCTTTATCTTATTGTTGCTGGGTCCGCTGTTTTTACGTCTCTCCTTGTACCAGCGTCACTGCTAGTGCTTTCTGTCTGTGTGCCCCTCTTTAAAAATCCTGTGCACAGTCTCCTCTCGCTAATCGGGGTGTTTATTAACGCTTTTGTAATGTACATCGCGTTACGCGCCCAGTACCTTGCCTACGTGTTTTTAATCGTATACGTTGGCGCGGTTGCAATTCTGTTTCTATTCGTTGTTATGCTCTTGAACGTGAGGGCTCTTTATTCAAAAGGCGCACTCATTACTAGTGTTGGGCAGGTTGCTGGTATCCTAATTTGCGCGCTTCTAAGTTACCATTTAGTAGCGGTGCTAAGTGCAGGTTTTTACACCTTTACTCCAAGCCTTGTAGCTGGAATGCCTAAACTTGCTCCATTTACGGTAGATGCCTTGGTTTACGCAGTCGACTCTTCGTCTGATATCCTAGGTTTCTCTGCGCTCTTTGAGGCCAAGGCCGCGGCGTTGCTGATTATTGTCCTTTTTATTCTGCTGGCTGCTATGCTCGGGGCGATTATTCAAGCAACTAAGTCCATGGAAGTTGGAACTCCTAATTTCAAGAACTTGGAGGCCTATACTGAAATCGCCGCTGTAGCTAAGGGGGCTGCCCTCGCTGCCACGGCGCCTGTCCTGCGAAATTCTATCGAAGGTCTCATTATTATCACGGTGATTTTTGGTTGCTGTTACACGTGGGATTGTTACATTATTGCTAGTGCCTTTTCTAAAGCGTTGCCTTTTTGCCGCCACTTTGCAGAAGCATAGCAAGCGGCGCCCCTTCTTGAAGCGGAAGCTATCACGCTGCTTCAGGGCCTGGAGGCTAAAGGTGCTGTCGTAGGTCCGGACAGTTCGTGTTTCGGGGGGGCTTATCACTTACTAAAAGCATGGATATTGCTTTGCCGTAATTCTTTACTTTGCTGGGTAGCTTGCCTTCAGAGATCCGCGGGAGTTCTTTTTGATCGCCCACGAACTCTTCGACTACAAGTTCAATATTGTTCCGCGGCTGCAAGAAAAAGCAGATTGAACCCGTAATCGGCTTGCTAAAGAGCTCGGTGGGTAGTGCTGTGTGTACGGTCTAGCAACGGATAGAATGCGTAGGGCGCGTCGCCCGCCCCTGTTGGGCGGTTTAAATAGAAGTTTTTATGTTTTCGATGGATACGTTGCAAGGATCTCAGTTGCTGCTGCAAGGCCATTGCGCACACTTTATCGCCCACTCTTGTGGCCGTTTGGCGTGAGATCCGTACGGTGCCCCGTATTGTGAAATTCACGACACGTGCTGCTTGGTTTCGTAAAAAGCATAGAGAGGAAGATTCCTCATCACAAAAGTTCTTTAGAGAGCTGTATTCGCGTTTTCAATTATGATGTCACAGGATCTTCATCCTAGACAAGTTAGTTCCGCTAAATGAGGGGTCATAGTTTAGTGGTAAAATGGACGCCTTGCAAGCGTTTGCTGTCGGTTCGATTCCGTCTGACTCCACCACCGTTAACAATTTTATGCTTCATAAGCTAAAGCAAAACACCCTACGTTACCGATTTACCTCTTCTAATCGCCTACCGCTTCGCCGCGCGCGTCAATTTTTATTAAATCACATTCGTATGATTCGCCTAGAAACCTCTTCCGCACCTATGCGCGCTGCAATGGGCCTTATTCGCTGAAGCCTGACACGGACTTTTCATAAGGAAAACCGCGTCTGCTTTCGCGCGGCGTGTTTCATTACTGGCCGTGCAAGGGGTACCTCTCAGCGCTTTACTATCGCCCGTACGCGGGTTAAACACCTTTCTGCAGAAGGTAAGCTGTTCGGTGTTCGTAAATCCAGCTGATAAGCTATTAGGTCCTAATGACACTCTCCCAACTACAGCAGCGCTATCCTCGCATTCCTAAAAAACACAATACCCGCCGCCGCGATCTTACTCTTAGTCCACAGAAAAAAGGGACCTGTCTCAAGGTCTTTATCACAACGCCCCGTAAGCCCAACTCCGCGCTGCGAAAAGTCGCGCGCGTTCTGTTGAGTAACCGCTATCGTGTGACGGCCTACATTCCTGGGATGTCCCACAACTTGCAGAAGCACTCCGTTGTCCTTGTTCGTGGAGGGCGTGTAAAGGATCTTCCTGGTGTCCGTTACACTATTATTCGAGGAAAGTACGATCTTCAGCGTCTCGTCGATCGTCGAAAGCGCCGTAGTAAGTACGGTACAACTCTTCCCGGCGGTGATACAAATCGTGGCCCCTACCATAAGGTGAAGGTTTGA
>Ga0308165_1006321_pt1 | contig 10492 bp, 7 predicted proteins | sample PhyWR2_FD_201032 | JGI IMG/M metagenome (GOLD analysis project Ga0308165, IMG submission 201032) | Phyllosphere microbial communities from UC Gill Tract Community Farm, Albany, California, United States - DLSLW.R2 | ecosystem: Host-associated > Plants > Phyllosphere > Unclassified | place: USA... | reverse complement strand
AAGATTTATGTTGCATTTATATTGAGCGATGGAGACAACTTGCAATTTACAGAACATTTAATGCGTAAGCTTTGGGATAACCCCGACAGAGGTGCTGTTGCAATGGGGTGGACGGTATCTCCTGCTATGCTGGATGCCATGCCTGGTGCACTTAATTACTATTGGAAAACCGCTACCAACAATGATAATCTAATTTCTGGCCCTTCTGGCTACGGTTATACTTACCCCAATACCTGGCCGGATGAAAATTTACTGAAACAATTTGTTTCTAAAACCGAAAATTATAATACCCGTGCAGGCTTGCGGGTAATCACGGTTTGGAATACGATTGTAGGCGGTATTAACCCTGCTGTTGGGAAGATTTATGCCAGTGGCGCAAAATCGTTGTTGGGTGTTACGGCACAGAATACCGGAGCTGGACTCACTATTTACAACGACAGTTTACCGGGCATGGCACTTACCTGTAACTATTGCACAAATGAACAGGCAATGAAAGATCATATTGCCAGGGCTGCGGTTGGCTGGGATAAAAACTCGCCACGTTTTATGATTATACAGGCGCAACCCTGGAAGGGCGTATCGCCAACAAGTTTTAAAAATGTGGCCAATTCACTTAACGATGATTATGTAGTTGTTCGCCCTGATCACCTTTTTCAGCTTATCCGTGAAAAAAACGGCATTTCGATTAATCCAAAATAGAAATAGGCGAAACTCCGATTAAATCTCTATTTAAGGTTTTGTAATGCTTTTAAAAAAGTTGATGACGACCTGGTTTGCCTCAGTTGGGTAAGTATGGCCACCAGGATGCACATACAATACCACTGGTGTTTGGGTTGATGAGGGATATAAGGTTGCATATTGTGCATATGGCTGTCCTTCGCTGCTACAGCCATCTATTTTTAGTATTCTTTTACACATTGCGTTTTGCCACTCCGGTTTAACCAAAGGATCTTTTGTGCCCATAATGTGCATGGCAGGTTTTGGTTTTAATAGGTTTACCACTCTGCCGCCTACAGCAGCTGAGGGTGCAAATGCGGCAAATACATCTCCACGGGTTGCCCACAAAAGATAGGTGAAACCACCACCGTTCGAATGTCCTGTGGCATAAATGCGGTTATTGTCTACACGATAGTCGTTGCGTAATGTTTTTAACATTGCATCAAAGAAAAGCAGATCACGATCGTTCATATCTCCAGGTGCTTTCTGCCAGCCAGGTAATTTTCCTTGAGGGTCTGTAAGTTGTCCTGGGGTATTGAGGCCTTGTGGACAAACAACAATAGCTTCTGGCCATAGTTTTTCAAACCCCCTGTTTCTGAACATATTTTCCATTGTTCCTCCGTGACCGTGAAATATAAAGATTACGGGGCTAACTTTTGATTTCGCAGTAGTGGGAATATAAACCAAGGCTTCTCTTACGGTATCGCCAACGGTCCATTTCATTAATTTTACATTAGGTGTAATCTGTTTTGCCTGTACATGAAATGCCGAAACATAAATAAGTACAACTGCAAGTAAGGCAACTTTAAAACAAGCTTGGGAAAAGGATTTCTTGAACATAATGTTCTGACTCTTTCTACTCAATATGGTTTAACGGTAATTTTATTGGGGGAAGCAAGTTTATTTTATTAAATTATACTTCGCCATGTGCGCTAATGCCTGTACCCACATGTATTTTCTCAACTTTTTTACGGTACGACCAATAAAATACGATTGGATAAACAAACAGGTTAAATAAGGTATTGGTAATTAACCCGCCGATTACAACTATGGCCAATGGTTTTGATGCTTCTGAACCAATTCCGGTAGAAAGCGCTGCGGGCATTAAACCGATAGCTGCCATTAAAGCGGTCATTAATACGGGCCTGAATCTACTCGCTATTCCATCACGCATGGCATCGGTAAAGGACCAGGTTGGGTGATGTTTAAGGTCGGCAATATTACTTTTGAAACGGGTAATGAGGATTACGCCATTTTGTACGCAGATACCAAATAGCGCTATAAAACCGATCCCTGCCGAAATGTTAAAGTTTACACCAGCAGCCAAGAGTGCCAGTATGCCTCCAATCATGGCGAATGGAACATTGTTCAACACCAATAAAGCATCTCTAAAATTTCCGAAAAGCACAAACAGAATAAAAAAGATCAGTAATAAACTTATCGGAACGGCTTGCGATAATCTGGCGATGGCCCTTTGTTGGTTTTCGAAATCTCCGGCCCATTCTAACTGATAACCTTGTGGTAATTTGATCTCTGCATTTACTTTTTGTTGTGCCTCGGCAATTACACTACCCATATCGCGGCCTCTAATGGAGAACTTAATGGCACCATAACGTTTATGTTTATCGCGATAGATCATACTTGGTCCGGTAATTTTGCTGATGCTCGAAATTTCTCCCAATTGAACATTGGAACCCGATAGGGTGGGTACCCGCAATTTACTGATCGAACTTTCATCGTTCCTGAAATCTTCGGGATAACGGATAATCAGATCGAATTTGCGCTCGCCTTCATAAATCTGTGTTGCTGCTTTGCCACCTATGGCCATTTCGATAACGGCATTGGCATCGGCCGTACTTACCCCATATAGGGCCATTTTTTTCTGATCGAGATTAATTTGCAGTTCTGGCTGACCCAAATTTCTGAGTATGCCCAAATCTTCAATCCCCTCTACCGTTTTTAAGATCCCTTCTATCTTTTCCTCTTCCTTTTCGATGTACTCGAAGTTTTCGCCAAATAGTTTTACTACAATCGAGCCTTTAACACCCGATACCGCTTCTTCTACGTTATCGGAAATGGGTTGAGAAAAATTAAGACTGATGCCAGGGAAACTTTTTAATTTTTCCTGCATACGTTCAATCAATTGTTCTTTGCTCTGCTTGCGCTTCCATTCTTTACGCGGATAAATATCAACATGGAATTCCATATTGTAAAAACCCGTTGCATCGGTTCCGTCATTCGGACGGCCAGTTTGCGACATTACCTGTTTTACTTCTTCAAAACTTAAAAAGATCTTTCGCATATGGTTCGAAAGCTTTTTGGTTTCATCTAAAGAAATGCTCAATGGCCCTGTAGCGCGAACATAAATGGAACCTTCATCTAAACTGGGCAGAAATTCTGTTCCCAAAAATTTAAAGCTGAAACCTCCTAATAGGAGTATGATAATGGAAATACCAAAAACGAGTTTCTTTTTCTTAAAGCAACTATCGTAAAACTTAAGGGTGGCTTTGGTAATCCATTCTAAAAAGATATTGTGTTTTTCTTTTACATCTTTCTTTAAAAGCACGCTGGCCATTGCGGGTACCAATGTAAAAGTTAAGATTAAAGCACCTAGTAGGGCAAAACTTAAGGTCCAGGCGAGTGGAGAAAACATTTTACCCTCTACCTTTTCGAAGGTGAAAATGGGCAACAGACCCGTAATGATAATCAGTTTGGCAAATAATATTCCTTTTCCATTTTCCAGACAAGCTTTTTTAATAAACCCGAGTTTGCTCATTTTGTTAAACTTATCCATACCCAGTTTTTTGGCCTTTGCATCCAACACCACGAAAATTCCTTCGACCATTACTACGGCACCGTCTATAATAATCCCGAAGTCGATTGCGCCCATGGAGAGTAGATTGGCTGGCATGCCTTTTAATTTGAGACAGATAAAGGCAAAAAGCAAGGCCAATGGAATAATAATAGAAACGATTAAGGTGGTACGCCAATCGGCCATAAAGAGGAATACTATCAGGGTAACGAATAAAATTCCTTCGAGCATATTGCCCATTACGGTATGTACGGAGTAATTTACCAGATCTTCGCGATCGTAAAATGGTTTTATTTTTACATCATCAGGCAGAATGTTACTGTTTATCGTATTGATCTTTTCTTTTAATCTCGCAATTACTTCGCTGGGGTTGCCACCTTTACGCATCACAATAATGCCTTCTACCACATCGGGATCTTTATCGCGACCAACCTGACCAAGCCTTGGCAAGGCCGATTCGGCCACATCGGCAATGGTTTTAACGTAAACAGGCGTGCCGTTAATGTTATCGACCACCACATTTCTAATTTCGTCGATATTATTGAGTACACCAATGCCCCTCACCACGTAAGCTTGTCCGCTTTGTACAATTACATCGCCGCCCACATTGATATTACTCTTAGATACGGCTTCGAAAAGTTCGGTAGCACTTACGCCATATTGTATGGCTTTCTGTGGGTCGACAGTAATTTGATAGGTTTTCACCTCTCCACCAAAACTGACTACATCGGCAATGCCCGAAACGGATAACAGCTCTCTTTGTATCACCCAATCTTGCAAGGTTTTTAATTCGCGGACAGATTTTTGATCACTGGTTAAGGTATAGCGGAATATTTCTCCGGTCGGTCCATACGGTGGCTGTACTTCTGGCTGAACCCCTTCTGGTAAATCGGCCTCTTCGAGATGGTTATTAACCTGCACACGTGCCTCAGCATAATCTACGTCATCTTGGAAACTTACTTTTACAATGGATAAGCCAAATAAGGAGGAAGAGCGTATACTGGTCCGTTTTTCGGTGGGGTTCATCGCAATTTCCAAAGGTCTGCTCACAAATTTCTCCACCTCTTCGGCGCTTCTGCCGGGCCATTGCGTAATAATGGTAATGTTGGTGTTGGTTATATCTGGAAACGCATCAATAGTGGTGTATTTAAAACTTAAATAACCGGCTAGGATTAAAATAAAAGTGGCAAAAAAGATGAAATATTTGTTCTTCAGCGCAAAGCCGATAGTGCCTTTAATGAATTTATTCATTTTTAGAATCTAAGGAATGAAAAAGAATTATTGTGTTTTTAAGCTTTCGAACAAAAAAACCTGTTTGGAGGCAATGATGCGGTCGCCTGCCTGAACACCTTTACTGATATAAGTTTTATCTGCTGTTTTGCGACCAATTTCGATCTCCTGAACTTTTACTTTATGATCTTTACCAAGAACCAGCACATAATTTTTGTTTTCGTCGAAAATAACTGCCCTTGAATTTAATACGGGAAGATCAATCGCTGAGTTTGCCGAAACTTTTACCGTTCCGAGCATTCCGGGTTTTAACAGAAATCCTGGGTTTGGGATGATTACCCGCGCATTCATCACTTTGCTATCTTGATTAACCTGGTTGTATAATTTTTCTATTTTCCCTTTAAATACCTTTTCAGGATAAGATAGGGTGGATAAGCTTACCTCATCGCCAGCCTTAACACGCGAAATATCCGATTCGTAAATGTTGATCATGGCCCATACGTTTGAAAGATCGGCAATGGTGAAAAGACTTTTGTCGTTATCGCCACGTAACTGCATATTTTGGGTTACATTTTTTTCGATAACAAAACCGTTGATTGGTGATTTGATGGCATATAAGCCTGTGCTGCTGCCACCGTTCAGTTTTAGTACAGCATTGGCTCTTTTGGTTTCTGCTTTTTTGATCTGATAATCGTTTTTAGCTTCTTCGAGTTCTTTTGCTGATGATAAACCACTTTGATAGAGCTGCTCTGCCTGTTTTAACGAACGTTCTGCATTTTTGAGTTCTGCATTTGCGGCGGTTACTTCCTTATCAAATCCAGCCATTTCTGAACTGTTTACTGTCGCAAGGGTCTGTCCGTTCGAAACCTGATCGCCGAGCCTTACCTCAACACGGTTTACGGTGCCGCTTACCATTGGGAAAAGTTCTGAGCGGCGTTCTTCGTTTGCGGCAATTTTTGCAGAAAACATCAGTTCTGTTTTGCCATTGGCCTGTTGTACGGTATCAATTAATAAACGATTGATGAGCGAATCGGTAATGGCAAATTTATCGCTCGGCGCAGCGGTTTTATGTTCTGAGCAGGCAAATATTAAGCTGGTTGCTGCCAAAAGTATGGTGCTTCTGTAGAAGTTTTGCATAGGGTTTGATTAAAAAATGTTTGAACCGGTTACATAATTGAGTTCGGCACGGGTGCTCATTCTTTCGAATTGAAGTTTATTCAGTTGTAAGGTGTCTTCTTTATAGGCATCATAGAGATCTAAAAATTCGATCAAACTGATATTCCTAGCCTTGAAATTCTGGATCAAGGCCGAAATAAGCGTGTTAAAATCTGTGCTGAAAGCGGGATCGATCTCCTTGTACAATTTTTCGTTCCTTAAAGCCGTTTTATAGGCATTGTACACTTCATTTTCGAGAATTGAATTTTGTTTTTTTATGTTTAGATCAGCAGCTGCGATACCGATATGTGCTTTTTTAATTTCACCCTGATTTCGGGAAAAAAGTGGAATGGGGATTTTTAGGCCCAATCCTGTATATTTCTCTGGATAATTGCCCTTCAGATCGTAACTCAGTGCAATTTCTACATCGGGGATGGCCATAGCTTTTTGCAGTTTTAAATTCTGTTCGTTGTAAAGTAAATCGGTTTTGGCCAGTTTAAGATCGGCGCGGTTGTTTCTTGCCGAATCGAGTATTGAATGATAAGGGATTTTATCAATGGATAAATCTTTTGTACCTGCTTGATCAACGGTTAATAAAAGTGTGGTTTTTGCATCCAGACCGCACAATAATTTTAAATCTTTGTCATTGTCTTCCAGTTCATTCAATAATCCAGCTTGTTCAGCTTTGAGGTTGATTAACAGTGATTTAATTCTGATCACATCTTTTGCAGCCACATTGCCCATTTTTAGCTGAAGATTGTAAGCTTTTAAAAGTTGTTCGGTTGAATTAATCTGTTCTTGATATACTTTAGCCGATTGCGCGGAGAAATACGTTTTATAAAAGGTATTCACCAGTTCGAATTTCAATGTTCTAATCAGATCGAAGTATTCAAATTCGGCCATTTTAACCCCAGTTTGAGCCAGTTTGATGTTTTTGTTGCGTTTGCCAGCGAGTTTGAACAACTGTGAAATGGAAGCTGCATACTGACCATAAGCATAAGAGGTTTGCAGGAATTTCTTAGTTTCGTGATTGTAAAAAAGATTTTCGTATTCGAGATTGGGGTTATCGAATAGTTTGGCGGTGATGGTTTCGGCCTTTGCTTTATCAATTTCATAATTACTGGCTAGTAAATCATAATTGTGCTTTAAAAAAAGGCTTTTGGCCTGGTTGAGGCTTAAACTCAACGTATCGGTTTTTGCAAACGTTGCCCGGACCTGGATGGTCAACAAAAAAGTGAGCAACATACCTATTCTTCTCATCTTGCAAAACTATCCGTACCGAATTAAAGCTGAATTAAACCGACATTAAAAGCGGATTAATTTGGTCACATGCTTGGGCTCGTTTCCAAACGAGTGCATAAATAGCTTTACTATTTTATCGTTAGAAACGAGCGTAAGCGGAATGAAGATATAGAACTGTAAATAGCCGGCTTTCAACTAATATGGGCGTTACCCAAGCTACGCAAGGGTCGGGCTCAGGGCAGTGCTTCGCTCAGGTACCGATGAAAAATCGGAACTGAACCCTTACAATCCCTAACGCAATATTACGATATGTTATTTAACGCTTTAGAAACGAGCGTTAGCGGATTGACGAATTATTCGTTATAACTTGGTTAGCTTAATAGTAAAAGTACAACCTCCCTGTTCCGTATTTGTAGTGGTTATCTCGCCTTTTAGCAGATGGATTATTTTTTGAGCCATATAAAGACCCATACCTTCGCCTTGTTGGCCTTGATCTTTTGCACGGGTAAAAAAAGGTTTAAAAATATCTTCTTGATCTTCTTTTAGAATACCTGGTCCATTGTCATTGATTTGGATTAAAAAATCATTATCAGTTGCAATAATGAGGATATTTACGGGTAGATTATTCGAAAATTTAAAAGCATTCGAAACGATATTATCCAAAGCAATCTGCAATAAAACGGCATTGGCCAATATTTCAGTTTTTGGATCAAAAGGTTGCTCAAAAGCAATTTTAAGATCAAGATTTTTTTGAGATTTCCACTCGGCTTGAATTTTTGAAAGCATAAGGTCTAACCTAACCGGAACAAGCTGCGAGTTAATCAGTTCGAGATCCATTTTAGCCAGGGCTAGTAAGCCGGAAATGATGTGTTCCATTTTTTCGGCATCTTCGAGCATAGAACCAATCATTTTTTGATATGTAGTCTGATCCCTTTCTTTTGATAATGCCAGTTCGGCAGTCATCATGATTCGGGTTACGGGAGTGCGGAGTTCGTGAGAGGCATTGGCCACAAATGTTTTTTGTAAAATAAATGCCTGTTCGAGCTCTTCCATCAAATGGTTAAAACTTTCGGCAATCAGGTTAATTTCGTCTTTGTTGTGCTTTTCTTCCACCCTGAATTCCATGTTCTGCGAGCCAACCTGCTTTACTTCCTGCATAAATTTTTGTAAGGGTTTTAGCATTTTTTGTGCAATCCATCTGCTCAGCAACAACACGACCAGCGAAATCAGGATGAAAACGAAAACCATGATTTTTAGTAATTTATCGAGCCTATTGTGGGAGCCTTGATCATCTGCAGATGCCAGAATCACAAAATCCCCCTGGTTATCTTTATAATAAATACCCACTACCTGCCGCTGGCCATCGGTGTATTTTAGATGGCCATTTTTGCGTACACGGTCAATGGTGGCGTTCGTCCAGTATTGTGCGGAATCGCCTATAAATGTGGCCCTATTTTTATTGTCGTATATCCGGGTAACCTCGCCATTTAACTTTTGCAGGTATTTATGGCGCACACTATTCAAAGCATCACGGCTAATTTCGTCTGCTTCGAGGTAAAGTTTGGCTGTAACCATGGTGCGGTCGGTAAGGCGCTCGAAGAAATCTGCTTCCAGAAACTTCATAAAAGTAAAATACACCGTACATAACACCGCAAAAAGCATCGAAGTGCTGATCAGGGTAAAATACAATGCAATCCGATCTTTTATTTTCATTATTTAAGGATATAACCCATGTTAATTTTGGTGTGGATGAGTTTGCGCTCAAAACCTTTTTCGATTTTTTTTCGCAAGAAATTGATGTAGACATCAATTACATTGGTTCCGGTTTCAAAGCTGATATCCCATACCTTGTCAGCAATAAATTGTCGGGAGAGCAATCGGTTGGGATTACGCATAAAAAGTTCGAGCAAATCAAATTCTTTGGCGCTTAGTTCGATTGTTTTGCCTGCACGGATCACTTCTTTGCTGTAGGTATCTAACAACAAATTTTCGAAATATAGTTTATGATCGATTGGATTGGTGAGGGTAAACTGTCTGCGTAAAAGTGCGGCAACTCGAGCCAATAACTCTTTCAGGTGGAAAGGTTTTACCAAATAATCGTCGGCGCCTGCTTCTAAACCTGTTACCTTATCCTCAACAGTGCCCATAGCCGTTAACATTAATATTGGTGTTTGCACTGCATTTCCTCTTATGTGTTTACAAAGCTGAAGGCCATTGAGGCCTGGCATCATCACATCAATAATGAAAAGATTAAAGCTCTGAGTAAGAAAAAGGTCGAGTGCATCAATCCCATTGGCAACCGTAAACACCTCGTAATCGTTTTCTTCGAGGGCAGACTTTAAAAGTCCGGCTATTTTAGGATCGTCTTCAGCTATTCCAATCTTTAGCATTTAACAAAAGTAACTATCTCATCTTAAAACGGGATTAAAATAGATGGCCTTTCTGTTATTTCAGCAGATTTTCAGTTTTGGTTAGGAATTTCTCGGTTGCTTCGTTAATGTCCAGATCCATACGATCTGCGAGTATGGTTAACCACCAGATACATTCACCTAGTTTGTGCTCGAGTTCGGGAACGGTTTGCTCACCCTTTGGCCAACGCCCTTGTTGCGACATGCTTAATCTGCCAACTAAACCGGCATCGGTGAGAAAAGCAAGTGCATCTTCTTCAACTGTCCATTCGCTGCCATGATGTTGTTGTTCCAGCTCATGATAACGTTTTCTGAGCGCCAACGACCTTTCTTTTATTTCTGCTAAATCTAAATCTTTCATGATTAATTTTTGTAAAACGACTGTTTAAAAGCCACCGGAGTTTGATTGGTTTTCTTTTTGAAAATTTTATTAAACGATTGAGGATGCTCAAAACCTAAATGATAAGCCACTTCTGCAACCGTTAAGTGATCAGAGGCTAAAAACTCTTTTGCTTTTTCAATCATTTTTTCATGGATATGTTGTTGCGTATTCTGTCCGGTTAAGCTTCTGAGCATGTCACTCAGGTAACGTGGCGAAAGATTTAATGCTTCCGCCAGGTACGAAACCGTGGGCAGCCCCTTGCTTAATGTTTTTTCATTGTTGAAATACTGGTTCAGAATATCTTCCAGTTGTGTTAACAGATCGTGGTTAGCAGCTTTGCGCGTAATAAACTGCCGTTTGTAAAAGCGGTTGCTGTAATTGAGCAATACTTCGATGTGTGAGATAATTACATCCTGACTAAAATCGTCGATTCTGCTGTTCAACTCTTGCAAAATATGTTCAAATACTTCAGAAATGGTTCTTTTTTCTTGTTCTGATAGATACAGAGCCTCATTGGCCGAGTAAGAAAAGAAACCATAATTGTTG
>Ga0308165_1006320_pt1 | contig 10494 bp, 9 predicted proteins | sample PhyWR2_FD_201032 | JGI IMG/M metagenome (GOLD analysis project Ga0308165, IMG submission 201032) | Phyllosphere microbial communities from UC Gill Tract Community Farm, Albany, California, United States - DLSLW.R2 | ecosystem: Host-associated > Plants > Phyllosphere > Unclassified | place: USA... | reverse complement strand
ATGCCTGAAAAGATGTTGATCACGAAGTTCGATCCCAAGGCTCGCAAGCATGTGGATTACAAGGAAGTGAAGCTGAAGTAATCAGCCTGTACGCCGCCATTCATAGGGCGGCATGCAAACACCACAAAGGACACCTCGGTGTCCTTTGTGTTTTTCTGCGTCCCGCATCAGACCCGGGGCGGCAGGCCCAGCTGCGCATGCATCATGCGCCCCAGGCTGCGGTAGGCCTCGTCCACCACCTCGGTAAACGGCATGCCGCAGCTCAGGCGCAGAAAGTGGTCATAGTGACCGGTATTGCTGAACATGTCGCCAGGCGCCACGCGGATGCCGATGGCCAGCGCCTCGTCATAGAGGCGGCTGGACGAGATTTGCTCGGGCAGCTCCAGCCAGATGCTCAGGCCGCCGGCCGGCAGGCTCAGGCGCGTGCCAATCGGGAAATAGCGCGCAACCGCCTGCGCAGCGGCCTGGCGCTGCACGCGCAGCTGCTGGCGCAGGCGCACCAGGTGCCGCATGTACGACGGCGAGCCCACGGTGCGCGCACCCAGCAGCTGGGGCCAGACCGGCAGGTTGCGTGAGCGCGCGAACTTGATCATCTGCACGCGCTCCTGCCAGCGCCCGGCATTCATCCAGCCCAGGCGCAGGCCCGGCGCATAGCTTTTGGACAGCGAGGAGCAATAGATCACCGAGCCGTCGGTGTCCCAGGCCTTGCAGGGCTTGAGCACCTCGTCGGATTCGACAAATTCGCGGTAGATATCGTCCTCGATCAGGGCCACCCGGTACTCGCGGCACAAGGCCACCAGGCGTTTTTTGTGGCTGTCGGGCATCGTCGCGCCCTGGGGCATCTGCAAGTGGGGCACCACCACGACGGCCTTGAGGTTGGGATGGGTGCGCAGCGCCAGCTCCAGCGCCTCGATCGACATGCCGGTATGCGGGCTCGACGGGATCTCCAGCGCCTGCAGCTTCTTGGCTTCGATCGCCTGCAGGATGCCGTAGAAGGTGGGCGATTCAATCGCCACCATGTCGCCCGGCTGGGTCAGCGCATCCAGCGCCAGGTTCACCGCCTCGGAATTGCCAAAGGTGGCCGCAATGTCCATCGGCGCCAGGCGCACGCCAAAACCCAGCGCATAGCGCGCCATCGAGGCCTGAAAATCCGGATGGGTGAACGGCGCCGAAGGCCCGTGCACGAGGATCTGGGGCTGCTCGCGCAGCAAGGCCACGGCCAGCTGGTTGAGCAGCTTGGCATCAAACAGCTCGGGCGCCGGCATCGCGCTGCCCAGGTCCACCTTCAGCGGCCCCTTGAGGCGCGCCTTGTTCAGGTACTCGGCCGCGCGCTCGCCAATGCCTTCAAAGCGGTGGTCCTGCATCGGGAAGGGGCCCAGTTGCTGGGGCTCGCGCGCGGCAGGCATCTGCAAGGCCGTATCGCTGACGAAATAGCCCACGCGGGGCCGCGCCTCGATCAGCCCGCGCGACTCGAGCACGCGCAGCACCTGCAGCGCGGTGCTGTGGCTTACGTGGTGCTGGCGCCGGATATCGCGCACCGAGGGCATGCGCGCGCCTACGCCCAAGGTCTGCTGGGCAATGGCCTGCTCAAAATGCGCTGCGATGCGCTCGTACAGAAACGCATCGTCGGCGGGCGGGTGGCCGGCCGCATCCACAGCATGGCTTTCGGGGATCTCACACAGACTTTCTTCTAACAGCGGCACAGCAGGACTCCTGGTTCCGGGAACCTGTCCATCGCCTTGTGCGCCACCGCAGTGGCAGGACCCGATTCCCCTACGCAGCGCTATGGTCTCAGGTTCAACCCTGACAGAACAGATACAGAAACTGCGATTTTGAACCAGAACAGCCGCTTTGTGCCTGCGCTGTTCTGCCCGACCCTTGCCGCGACTGTGTCTGTTGCGTTAGGCGGCGTTTTTTTACGCTAGAGCCCTGTTCTGAAACGCCCAGGAAAGCGCAACAATGACCACCAGCACCACCGCCCGCCTCGCCACGGCCCTGCCTGGCACCGCCACCACCCCGGCCCAGACCAGCGTACCGGCACAGCCCTGCACGCACAGCAGCAGCCTCGCCTTGCGGGCAGGCCAGGGCCAATGGCTGTATCTGGAGGCCGGCAGCAGCCTGTACTGCCGCGCCGGGCAGCTGCAGATCAGCTCGCCCTGGCACAGCGCACTGCGCTTGCAGGCGGAAGACGCCCCGCACTGCAATGGCGCGCATGCGGGCTGGTACTGGCTGCAAGCAGAAGGCCCGCAGCCCGCCCAATTGCTGGTGCAGGTGCAGGCCTATGCGGGCTGGCGTGCCGGTTGGCGCAGTGTGGCCGACTGGCTGGGCCTGCTGGGCTGGAAGGACTGAGTTACTTGCGTTGCCAGACGGCGGCAAAGAAACCATCGGTCTGGTGCAGATGGGGCCACAGGCGCAGGTACAGGCTGCCGCTGTCGCCGCCGCTGCACAGGCTGGCGGCTTGCTCGACCTTCAGGCCTGCCAGCAGTTCGCCGGCATCGAGCGGCACAAAGTCCGGGTGGGCGGCAGCAAAGGCCTCAGCAATCGCCTCGTTCTCAGCGGGCAGGATGCTGCAGGTAGCATAGACCAGGCGGCCGCCGGATTTCACCATGCGGGCGCTGCTGGCCAGAATGGCGGTCTGCTTGGCCGTCAGCTCCTCGATCGCCTTGGGGCTCTGGCGCCATTTCAGATCGGGATTGCGGCGCAGGGTGCCCAGACCCGAGCAGGGGGCATCGACCAGCACACGGTCCATCTTGCCGGCCAGGCGCTTGACCCGCTCATCGCGCTCATGCGCAATCGCAGCCGGATGCACGTTGGACAGGCCCGAGCGGGCCAGGCGCGGTTTGAGCGCCTCCAGGCGGTGGGCCGACACATCAAAGGCATAGAGACGCCCGGTGCTGCGCATCGTGGCGCCAATGGCCAGGGTCTTGCCGCCAGCGCCGGCGCAGAAGTCGGTCACCATCTCGCCGCGCTTGGCATCCAGCAACAAGGCCAGCAGCTGCGAGCCCTCGTCCTGCACTTCAACACGGCCTTTGACAAAGGCGTCCAGGCGCGACAGCGCAGGCTTGTCCGCCACGCGCAGGCCCCAGGGCGAGTACGGGGTGGGCTCGGCCTGGATGCCCGCCTGCTTGAGTTCTTTTTGCAGCTCGCTGCGCTTGGTCAGCAAGGCATTGGCGCGCAGGTCCAGCGGTGCCATCTCCAGCATGCTGGCGGCCAGCTGCTCGAACTGCTCACCCACCTGGGCCTGCAAAGGCTCCACCAGCCACTCGGGCAGGTTGTGGCGGTGCTGGGGCATGAGGCTGTCGGGCGCAATCGCATCGCAGTCATCCAGCCATTGCACTTCCTGGTCGCTGAGCGCGCTTTTGACAAAGCTGCGCGGGCCGGCAAAGCCCAGAATGGCCAGGCGGCGCTCGCGCGCGCCGCTGCCCGAGCGTGCCAACGATTCAAACAGCGTTTTCTTGCGCAGCACGGTGTAAACCGTTTCTGCCAGGGTGCCACGCTCGCGCGGCCCCAGGTTGCGGTGTTCACGGAAATAACGCGACACCACGGCGTCGGCCGGGTGTTCAAAAGTAAGGGCCTGCGCAACCAGCTCGGCGCAGGCATCTAAAAGGGCTTTGGGATGCATAGCCGCTATTGTCCCATTGCGCCAGTATCCGGGCACCCGGCCCGGCTTAGAAGCTGTTCTAGGTGCCGATGGGGGCAGCACCGCTGCGCGCGCCAGCGGGCTGCTCCGCACGGTCATGGACCAGGCCCCAGGGCATGGCCGCCAGCTGCCGCAGGCCTGTAGGGCCCAGCGCATCGACATGGGTGATCCACAGCGGCATCAGCTTGCACAGCAGCAGCTCGCGCTCCAGGTAGCCGCGCCACTGCAGCTCCAGGCGCTTGTTGTCCTGGTAGTGCACGCCGGGCCGGTCGAGTACCAGCACCAGCGCATAAGCGCCTGCCAGGCTGCGCAGCGGCCGTGCCAGCAGCCAGGCGCGGCGCAAGCGCGGGCAGTGGTGCAGGTGGATCTGCAGCGCAGCCAGCTCGCTGGCCCACAGCGGATGCGGCAGCGTGGTGCAGGCGCGCGCGCCCAGCAGGCTGCCGTGTGCCAGCCGCTCATCGCGCAAGGCCTGTAGCTGCGTGCGGGCGAGCACCTCGCGCTCGCGCCAGTCGCTGCGCAGCTGGCGCACCGAGGCCTCGTCAAAATCCTCGTCTTCGAGCACATCGAGCACGCCCATGGCCAGCCGGCACCAGGCCGCGCCCATGGCCGGCAGCTGTGCAAAGGCCTGTGCCAGGTACTGCAGTTGCGCCTCCCAGTCCATGCCCATGTGCAGGCTGGCGCAGGCGGCCAGCGCGCGGGCATTTGCAGGCTCCAGCTCCAGCGCGCGCTGGTAGATGGGCAAGGGGGCATCGTGGTGCTGCAAGGCCGTGCTCTGCAGTTGCCAGCCCAGCTCCACCAGCTGGTCGGCATCGAGGTAGGGCTCGCGCGGCATCAGCGCAGCCACGCGTGCGGCCGAGGCGCTCAGGATCTTGCGGTAGGCCAGCCAGTCATGGCCATGGCGTACACACCAGCGCTGGTCGAGCAGCTCGATCCAGCGCTCCGAGCGCTTGCCCAGCCAGGCCAGGGAGTTGCTGCTGGACATCGGCGTGAGACCGGGAGACACATCGAGGCCCCGCAGCCGCTCGCGCAGGCTGGGGGGCGTGTCCTGGTAGCCGGCGGGCGCATGGTATTCCTGTTTCCAGCCTTGGTAGACCCAGTTGACATCCATGCGGTGGTTCATCACGCCCGCCATCAGGCTGAACGGCCCCATCGGCGAGGCCAGTTCGCGGGCGCGCAGCCAGTGCATGGTCCAGAACTGCTCGCGGAACCAGCGCCCGCGCACCGCCACTTCGGACAGCGCCTCGCCCATCAGCGGTTTGCTGACCCAGCGGGCCGCCATGCGGTCGGCCACTGCCTCGTCCTGCCGCGCCACGACAAAGCTGGCCGCCCACCAACGCGGCAGATACCAGCGCATGAAGCGTTCATTGGCCCAGCCCAACCGCGTCATCTGGCGCGCATCGGCCAGCCGGTCATGCAGGCCTTGCAGGCGGCGGCGGGCGCGGTAGACCGCCGCCTGCAGCCAGCCCTGGCGGCGGCGCAGATGGCTGTATTCCTGCGCAATCATCGCCACCAGACGGGGCCGGTCAATCGCCATCGCCAGCGGCAGGCCCAGCAGCAGGTGGTAGCGTGCCGGCAGCAGACCGCCCAGCCGCATCTGCTGCGCTATGCGCAGGCCGTAGTCCTCGGTGATCACCAACTGGGAAATGTGCGGGCCGCGCACCTTCTGGCGGATGCGCTCCAGCGCCTCGAACAGGCGCGGGCATTCGGCAGCGGGCACGGCGATGCCCTCGGGGTCGACCCAGTCGGAACGGGTCAGGCGCAGCACACTGATCAGCAGCGCCACACCCGCGAAAAAACCAAAGATCTGCAGGCCGTAAAAGCCCTGATAGACATAAGACAGTACTGACCAGGCCAGCAAGGCCAGGCCCAGCAGCAGACCGCCCCACACCCACAGTCCTGCCAGCAAGGCCATGCCCAGGACATGGCGGTCAAATCTGGCCGGGTCGTTCGCAGCGGCCTGCACATAGGCATCGACCCGCTGCACAAAATCGATCTGCTCCACCCCACCCTCCGAATAAGTTCTTGCCCAGCGATGCCATTCGGTCTGCTAGGCTTGTTTATTTTTTGGATTATGGAACAGCACCCTATGCCAGCACCAGCTATTTCGCCCGGGCTCTACCGCCACTACAAGGGCCGGCTCTACCAGGTCTGGCAACTGGCGCAGCACAGCGAGACACGCGAATGGCTGGTGGTCTACCAGGCCTTGTATGGCGATTACGGCTGGTGGGTGCGGCCGGCGGCCATGTTCAGCGAGGACGTGGAAGTCAACGGCCAGCGCCAGCCCCGGTTTGCAGCTTATACGCCACACACCGAAACGCCTGACCAGGTTTGACAAAGCGGGTTCGTGCTCAGCGCGCCTGCAGCAGCGCGCGCACGGCCTTGGGGTAGATCTGGTGCTCCTGCACCAGCACCCGCGCAGCCAGCAGCTCGGCCGTGTCACCCGGCAGCACGGGCACCAGGCCCTGCTCCAGGATGGGGCCGGCATCCAGATCGGCGGTGACCTGGTGCACCGAGCAACCGGCAAATTTGCAACCCGCATCAATCGCGCGCTGGTGGGTGTGCAGTCCGGCAAAGGCCGGCAGCAGCGAGGGGTGGATATTGATGAGCCGGCCGCTGTAGTGCGCGACAAAGCCAGGGGTCAGAATGCGCATGAACCCGGCCAGCACCACCAGCGAAGGCGCGTGGGCGTCGATGCATTGCACCAGTGCCGCGTCAAAGCTCTCGCGGCTGTCATAGGCCTGGTGGTCCACCACGGCCGTGGCAATGCCCTGCGCCTGGGCAAACTGCAGGCCGCCGGCATGGGCCTTGTTGCTGATGACCGCCGCCACCCTCGCTCCCAAGGTCTCCTGCCAGCGCTCTTGCTGCGCGGTTCGCACGATGGCCGCCATGTTGGAGCCGCTGCCGGAGATCAGGATGACGATGTTTTTCATGGAGGCGGCATTATCGCAGGGCGCAGAACGTCCCGAAACACGTTGCACCGTCAAATGGCGGATAATCAAAGGCTTTACTGAATTCACAGCCACGTTTACGGGCTCGCCCGCAGTTACTCCATGAGCGCAAAAGCACCTGTCGATCCGATTCGCAAATTCCTCGAAACCGCCCGCCACCAGATTTCCGTGGGCAATCTCACCGGTGCAGCCCAAACGCTCAACGATGCTCGGCATCGCGCCCCGCGTGATCCGCGCCTGTTCATGCTTGCAGGCCTGATGGCCGAGAAGTCCGGCAACCTCCCAGGCGCATTCGATGCGATGCGGCGCAGCGAGACGCTGGCTCCTGACTGGGCGCCCGGCATTCTCGAGCAGGCGCTGCTGTATGCCCGCCACAACCGCGAGCACGAGGCCATGGCCGCGGCAGAGCGGGTGATTGCGCTGGAGCCCAATAATGCCCGCGTGATTGCCGGCGTCATCGATATCGCCCACCGCGTGGGCAACACCGAGATGGCCATCCGCCACCTGCGCCGCGTGCTGGAGCTCACCCCTGAGGACCGCATCTTGCGCCGCTATCTGGCGATCGACCTGGGCGCCGTGCGCCAGTACGACGAAGCACTGGCCGTGTTTGGCCCACTGATCGATGAAAAGCCGGACGACCACCTGGCACGCATTGGCCGCGTGCAGATGCATCAGGCACGCGGCACCATGCAGGACGCCCTGCCCGACACCACGGCACTGCTCGCCCTGCAGCCAGACGACAAGATCTACCAGTACTACCACCAGCTGGCCCAGGGCCAGGTGCCCGCACATGTGCCGGTCGAGCTGACCACCCACATGTTCGATGACATGGCTTCGGTCTATGACATGCACATGGTGCGCCACCTGGCCTACAGCCTGCCCAAGCAGGTGGCTGACCAGCTGCTGCAGATCTACCCGAACCGCCGCTTCAACCTGCTGGACCTGGGTTGCGGGACCGGCCTGCTGGGTGCGTCGCTGGGCGCCATTGATGGCTACATCATGGGCGTCGATATGTCGGGCAAGATGCTCGAGCAGGCGGCCAAGCACAAGGTCTACTACAAGTTCCACCAGGTCAACCTGCTCGAGGCGCTGGCTGCCACACCGGCCAACACCTTCGAGGCCATCACCGCGCTGGACGTGCTGATCTATGTCGGCGACCTGCAGCAGACCCTGGCCGATGCCTACCGGGTGCTGACCCCTGGAGGCGTGCTGATCTTCTCCTGCGAGCACGGCGACGTCACCGGGCCCGATACCCAGCTGCAGCCGTTCGGCCGCTACACCCACACCCTGAGCAGCACCGTGCGCCTGGCCAAGGCGGCCGGCTTTGACCGTGTTGACACCCGCGACGTCGAACTGCGCATGGAAGCGGGCCAAGTCGTGGACGGCTTTGTGGTCACCGCCTACAAGCCCCAGGAAGCCTGATAGCCGCCTCCTGAAAGCTCGCCCAAAGAAAAAGGCCTTGTCGCACGACAAGGCCTTTTTACTGGGATGGCAAGAAGTGCCATCAAGCCGTCAAGCGCGAACTCTTGGGCACATGGGCCATCAGGAACTCCATCTGGTCCGTCAGAATGCGCCGGTTGCGCAGGATGAAATCCTCCCAGAGGCTGGGCGTGTAAGGCGCATAGAGCAGCGGCATATGCGCCTGCTCGGGCGTGCGGCCAGCCTTGTGGTGGTTGCACGAGGCGCAGGCCGTCACCACATTCATCCAGGTATCGGGCCCCTTCTGGGACACCGGGATCACGTGCTCACGCGTCAGATGTTCTTCGTCGAAATGCTCGCCGCAGTAGGCACAGATATGGCGGTCCCGGCCAAACAGCTTGCTGTTGGTGAGCGTCATGCGCATCGCAAAGGGGTCAATGCCGGGCTTGCCACGTGTGCCGATGATGCTGGCGACCTCGATGCGCGACTGCAGGCCGGTGATGGCGTTGTGGCCGCCACGGAAGCAGGCCACACTCGAGCCCGCCTCCCAGCGCACATCGCCTGCTGCGTAGTGCGTCACCGCCTCCTGCAGACTGATCCAGGATTGCGGAACGCCACTTGCCGATAACTTCAACACCTTCACAATGGGCCTCCTGCGCATTGGGAATTGAACCGAAATACCGTTGACCCGCGCGGCGCCTGGCCACGAAAAATGCCACTGCCCACGCACATGCCGCACGCAGACCCGGGCACCAAGTCATAATGGCCAATATACACTTTTATCGTGAAATTGCACACCAGCGCTCGGATCGAAAGCGCAAGCCGCTACAAAAAACAAAGCAAAGATGAAGATCTTCAGAGGACTTGACCACCCCGAGGTCACCAGGCATTGCGCGCTGACCATCGGCAATTTTGATGGGGTGCACCGGGGCCACCAGGCCATGCTGGCGCTGCTGCGCAGCGAAGCGCAGCGCCGGGGTCTGGCCAGTTGCGCACTCACCTTCGAGCCCCATCCGCGCGACTATTTTGCCCAGCTGCTGCACAAGCCCGATCTGGCGCCCGCCCGCATCTCCACGTTGCGCGACAAGCTCGACCAGCTGGCCCAATGCGGCATCGACCAGACGATTGTGCTGCCCTTCAACGCACGCCTGGCGGCGCAGGCCCCGCAGGCCTTCATCGACGATGTGCTGCTCCAGGGGCTGGGCACGGGCTACCTGCTGGTGGGCGACGACTTCCGTTTCGGCCACCAGCGCGCGGGCGACTACGCCAAGCTGGTCGACGCCGGCCGCAAGCAGGGCTTCGATGTAGCAAGAATGAACAGCTACGAATCCGATGGCCTGCGCGTATCCAGCACGGCGGTGCGGCATGCGCTCAGCCAGGGCGACATGCCGGCGGCGGCCAAGTTGCTGGGCTACCCCTATGCGATATCCGGCCATGTGGTGCATGGCCGCAAGCTCGGCCGCCAATTGGCCGAAAGCCGCGCGGGCGCAGGCGACGGCTTTCGCACGTTGAACCTGCGTTTTGACCATTGGAAACCCGCTGCCAGCGGCATTTTTGTCGTGCTGGTGCACGGCCTGTCGGCAGAGCCGCTGCCCGGCGTGGCCAATCTGGGCGTGCGTCCCTCGCTGGACCCCAATGACGTCAACGGTGGCCGCGTGCTGCTGGAGACCCATTGCCTGCAATGGCCCGCCGAACTGGGTGGTGACGGGGCATACGGTAAAATCATCCGAGTGGAACTCCTATACAAACTGCACGACGAGCTCAAATACGACAGTCTGGACGCCCTGACCACAGGGATTGCCAAGGACTGCGCGGATGCCCGTGCCTTCTTTCATACGGCCAGCCACGCCGAAACCCGTCGCCAGACCACGCGCGACCGAATTTGACGCTGACCTGACTGCGCCGTGCCGCGCAGAAGTCAGCCGTCGCCTGCACGCCCGTGCACGTCAGACAACGCTTCTGCGCTATACATTTTTCCACTGACCGGCATGATCACCCCGCCCGGATCAGGACCATGTTTTGCTTTGAAGGTATTTATGTCCGACAAATCGTCTCCCGCAGAAAAGGCCTCTGCGTACCGCGCCACCTTGAACATGCCCGACACCCCGTTTCCGATGCGGGGCGATCTGCCCAAGCGCGAACCGGCCTGGGTGCAGGAATGGGAGGACAAGGGTATCTACAAGCGTCTGCGTGCTGCCCGCAGCGGCGCGCCCAAATTCATCCTGCACGATGGCCCGCCCTACGCCAACGGCAAGATCCACATCGGCCACGCCGTCAACAAGATCTTGAAGGACATGATCGTCAAGAGCCGCCAACTGGAAGGCTATGACGCGCTGTACGCGCCGGGCTGGGACTGTCACGGCCTGCCGATCGAGAACGCGATCGAAAAGCTCCATGGCCGCAACCTGCCCCGCGACGAGATGCAGGCCAAGAGCCGCGCCTTCGCCACCGAGCAGATCGGCCAGCAGATGGCGGATTTCAAGCGCC
>Ga0308165_1006316_pt1 | contig 10500 bp, 12 predicted proteins | sample PhyWR2_FD_201032 | JGI IMG/M metagenome (GOLD analysis project Ga0308165, IMG submission 201032) | Phyllosphere microbial communities from UC Gill Tract Community Farm, Albany, California, United States - DLSLW.R2 | ecosystem: Host-associated > Plants > Phyllosphere > Unclassified | place: USA... | reverse complement strand
GGCCGCAGGCGATGTCGGCCGGCGCCAGGGCCAGGCCGGCGGGCAGGTTGAGCGCGCCGTTGGCCATGGCGGCGGCGCGGGCGCCGGCGCAGTCGTTCGTCGCCAGCGCCTGGGCACCGGCCAGCGCCGCCAGGTCGACGGCCTTCTGCATCTCGCGCTTGAGATAGAACAGCCAGCCCAGTTCGGTCCCCACGAGCACGCCGACCATCAGGCTCAACGCCAGCGCCGTCTGCACCAGCACCGAGCCGCCCGAGCGCGAACGGCGCGCCTGGCCGCGATGCGATCGGTCGGCCATGGCCTCAGACCGGCCGCGCCATGGTCGCCCGGCGCGTCATCAGGTCCGGCACCCAGGGCACCACGCGGGCCAGGGCCATCAGCGGCGCGTCGCGGTAGTGATGGCTGACGCTCACCGTGACATCGGTGGCCGAGGCGGCGACGCCGACCTGCACGTGCGCGACCACCCAGCGCCGCCGGCTGGCGAGGTCGGCCGCGAAGGCCGGTGGCACCACCAGCGAGGCGGCCAGCGTGTCGTGGACGATGTCGCGCACGCGCTGGATGTTGGGCGTCGCGCCGTCGGGCATCAATGCGATCGCGCGCACGCCATCCTCGGCGGCGCGCGCGATCGCCTGCTGCACGTAGAAGATCGAACCGAAGGTGACGATGCCATGCACCAGCGCGAGCAGCGTCGTCAGCACGAGGGCGAATTCCAGCGCGGCCACGCCGCCCTGCCGGTGGCGCCGTCTCATGGCAGGCGCCCGTCGAGCAGCATGCTGGCCTGGCCGGTGAGCGTGGCGGGGAGCGCGAAGTTCAGCAGCGGCAGCAGGCGGTCGATGCCGCGCGCCGTCACCGTGACCCGGATCTGGCAGCGTCGCGCCCATTCGGGGCCGCAGACCGGGGCCACGCAGTCGTCGTTGGCGCTCTGGCAGATCTGCGCCACCACCTCGGCCGGCGTGGCGAGCCAGCCCTCGACCCGCGCCGCGGCGATCGCGGCGGCCTGCGCCCGGCGCAATGGCAGCGGACTGGCCGTGCCGACCACCCGCTGGTAGCGCAATGCGGCGCGCGCTCCCTCCTCGGCCGCGTGCTGCAGGCCCATGCGCAGGGTCAGCGCGATGCCGTAGCAGAGCGTGGCGTAGACCAGGCCGAAGAACATCAGGAAGACGAAGGCGAACTCGATGGCGTAGGCGCCGCGCTGGGCACCGGCCGATCGGCGCCGCCATGCGACGCGGGTCGGCCGGGTCCCCGGGTCCCGGGCCGTCGAGGTCATGGCGCGCCGCCGGCGGTGGCGCCACCACGGCCGGTCGTGCTGGAGCCATAGCGTTCCGGGATCGGATGCTCGAAGCTCCGGAGATAGCGCTGGTAGCTGCGCCCGGCGATCTCGCCCGGGATCGGCCGTGGCACCGGCGAGGCGGCGTCGCCCTCGCGCTGGAGCGCGAGCAGGCCGGCGGCGGCATCGCCGACCGGCGACGGGCCGGCCGGCGCGGCCGGGGTAGGCACCGGGGCCGGGGCCGGCGCCGGCGCCCGATCGGCGGATCCGCCCGCGTGCGCCGCGGTGTCCAGGGCGAGGAAGGCGGCCGGCCCGGAGGCCAGGCTCAGCATCACGGCGCCCGCGTGGCGCCAGAACGAGGGAGGCAGGATCTTCTTCATGGCGCGCTGGCTTCGGACGGGGTGAGGATGCTGGGCGGCCGTTCGGCCGATGGCGCGTGACGGGAGGCGCCCGATGTCGCCGGGGCGGAGACGGCGAGCATCCCGGCCGGAAGGTCGGACGACGTGCCGGACGACGTGGCGGGCGAGGGCCCCGGGCGCGCCGGCGCCGGCATCGGTGGCAGTTCGCGCGCGGCCTGGCGGATGGCGTGCCGCGTGCCGGGCGCCAGGTTGCGCGCCGCCATCAGCGCCTCGGCCTCGTGGCCGCGCCGGATCGCGAACAGGTAGAGCGCCAGGTTGGACTGGACCTGCGGCTGCTCCGGCTGCAGCTGGCTGGCCTGCATCAGCGGCACGCGCGCCTGCGCGGCGCGGCCGGCGCGCAGCAGGGCATAGCCCAGGTCGCTCAGCACGACGACATCGGTCGGATCGCGCTGGCGCGCCTGCGCCAGCATCTCGATGGCCTGCGCGAAATCGCCCTCGGCGCCGGCCAGCAGGCCCAGGCCGTGGTAGGCCGGTCCGGCCAGCGGCGTCTCCAGCAGGCGCAGGTACTGCTGGCGGCTCTCGGCGATCTGGCCGGTGCGGCGCAGGGCGTCGGCGCGCAGCCGCAGCGTCGTGGCGGTGGCCGGCGTGTCGCGCTCCAGCGCATCGAGATGCGCCAGCGACGCGAACCACAGGCCGTCGCGCTGCATCTGCTCGATCAGCCGCAGATGGAGCGCCGGCGTCTGCGGTTCGCCGCCGGCCGCTTCCAGCGCAGCATCGGCCGCGGCCCGGTCGGCCTGGGCGCGGGCGCCGGCGTAGGAGCCGGGGCCGGTCGAGCCGCAGCCGGCCAGCATCAGCAGGCCGGCGAAGCCGAGCAGGCGCGCGCCCGGCGGGATCAGGAAAGGGCGAGGACTCATCGGCGGCTTCAGCGTGAGAGGGTGGCGAGGGAGCGCGAGATGGCCAGGAAACCCGGCCCGGCGGTGACGATGATCAGCGCCGGCAGCAGCGTGGTCACCATGACCCCGGTCATCTTCACCGTGATGCGGCCGATGCGCGCCTTGAGCTCGGCGCGCCGGTGCTCGCGCAGCCGTTCGCCGAACCGGGTCAGGGGTTCCTGCACCGCGCCGCCATGGCGATCGATCTGCACCAGCAGCGCGATCAGCTCGGCGAGATGCGCGTTGCCATGGAGCTGGGCCAGGCGCTGCAGGGCGTGTTCGCGCGTGCGGCCCTGGGCGTACTGGCGATTGGCGATGGCGAGTTCCGCCGTCAGCACCGGCAGGGTGGCGGTGAAGTCGGTGGCCAGCACGTGCAGGCCCTGGTCCAGGCTGAGGCCGACGCCCTGCAGCAGCCGCAGCAGCTCGACGAACATCGGCAGCTCCTCGGCGACGCGGGCGCGCCGCGCCGCCGCCAGCCGCGCCAGCAGCCACTTCGGCGCCATGAAGCCGAACACGAAGGCGACCGCCGGCACCACCACCGGATCGCCCGGCAGCAGGCCCGCGCCCTGCAGCACGACCGCCGCCAGCGGCAGCGTCGTGGCCAGCAGCGCGCGGCCGCCCAGCAGCAGCAGCTGGCCGCGCAGCGAGGCGCCGCCGCACTGGGCGATCAGGCGCCGGTCCTCCTCGGCCACCAGCAGGCGGCCCCAGCGCGTGCGCAGCCAGTGGGCTGGCAACGCGGAGCGCTCACGCGCGACCTCGCCCGTGGGCATGGCGGCGTCGGCACCGGGACCGGCGACGACAGCGGCACCGGTGGTCGCGCCGGTGACGCCCGAGACGGCGCGGCCGAAGACCCGGCGGCTGCGCGCGACTCGCCATTCGCGCCGCGCCACCAGCGCCGCCGCCAGCAGCAGGGCGAGCGCCAGCAATGCCATGCTCAGGGCCAGCAGGCGCGTGGCGTCGGGAGTCCCGGTAAAGAGCGCCATGGCCTTCACCGCAGCCGGGCCAGGCGGTAGAGCAGGAAGGCGCCGAGCGACTGCAGGCCGAAGGCGCCGAACAGCATCAGGCGACCGCTATCGTCGAGCCACATGCGGACCACGTAGTCGGCATTGGTCAGCATGATGGTCGAGCCCACGCCCAGCGGCAGCAGCCCCAGGATCCAGGCCGACAGGCGTGTCTCGGCCGACATCGCGGCCAATTCCTGGCCGGCCTGCTCGCCATCGCGCAGCGAGATGGCGACGCGCTCGAGCAGCAGGTCGGCGCGACCGCCATAGCGCACGCCCACGCCCAGGATGGCGCCGAGCAGGTGCAGTTCGCCGACGCGCAGGTGGCGGGCGGTCTGGTCGAGCGCGCCATCGAGGTCGACCCCGGCGCGCGCCAGGGCGGCGGCATGCTCCATCGCCGGCCGCAATGGCGCCTTCAGGGGCGCGATCGCGAGCTGGAAGGCGGCCTGCGGCGAATTGCCGATGCGGACCAGTCGCACCATGGCGTCGATGAAGCCCGGCAGCTGGCGCACCAGCCGCTCCCGGAAGCGCTGCACGCGCAGCCAGACGACGAACGTGCCCACGGCGCCCGCCAGCAGCAGCATGCCGGCCGCGGCGACGTCACCCAGCGCCGCGCCGGCCACGAGCGTCGATGCGCCGGCCGCGCCGACGGCGAGTCCCAGCTGGCGCGGCGTGGCGACGGCCCGCAGCCAGCCCGGCAGCCGCCGGACCAGGGCCGAGGCGCCGGCGCCCAGCGCCGCGCCCGGGCCCGGCCGTGGCGTCGCATCGCCCGCGCGCATCGCGTCGCCGGCACCCGGTCGCGCGGGCGCCGCGCCCTCGGTGCCCGGCGCGCTGGCCCAGGGATCGCGCGGCAGGCCGGCGACGAAGGCGGCGTGCCGGGCATCGACCGCCGGCGGGACGGCCGGTGTCAGGCCGGCGGCGATGCGCGTGGCCAGATGGCGGTTGGCGGAGCGTCGCGACTGGCGGCGCGCGGCCCAGGGCCACAGCATCAGTCCCACGCCGGCGAGCAGCAGCACCAGCGCCATCAGGGCCCACGAGACCTCACGCATGCGCGTCCCCCCGCGCCCGGCGCAGCATCTGGCGATAGCGCGTGACCTTGGGGGAATGCGGCGCGACGCCGAGCGAGGCCCAGTGGTCGCGCTCGCCGCCATCGGGCGTCGCCACCGGATCGTGGCGGTGCAGCTCCTGCATCGCCACCACGTCGTCGTTCACGCCGGTGACCTCGGAGATCGACAGGATGCGCCGCTGGCCGCCCGGCAAGCGGCCGATCTGGACGATGAAATCGATCGCGTTGGCGATCTGCCGGCGCAGGCTCGATTCGCTGCCCTGGTAGCCCGCGAAGCCGGCCAGCATCTCCAGCCGATACAGGCACTCGCGCGGCGAGCTGGCGTGGATGGTGCCCATCGAGCCGTCGTGGCCGGTGTTCATGGCCTGCAGCATCTCCATCACCTCGGCACCGCGCACCTCGCCGACGATGATGCGGTCGGGCCGCATGCGCAGGCTGTTGCGCAGCAGGTCGCGGATGGAGACCTGGCCGGTGCCGTCGAAGCCGCCCTGTCGGCTCTCCAGCCGCACGACGTGGGCGTGGCCCAGCGAGAGCTCGGCCGTGTCCTCGATCGTCACCACCCGTTCGGTCTCGGGGATGAAGGTCGCCAGGGCGTTGAGCAGCGAGGTCTTGCCCGAGCTGGTGCCACCGCTCACCAGGATGTTGCAGCGCGCGCGCACGGCGATCTCCAGCAGCTGGGCGATGGCGGTGTCGAAGGTGCCCATGTCGACCAGCTCGGCCGGCGTCAGCGGGTCCTTCCTGAACTTGCGGATCGACACCGACAGGCCGTCGAGCGCCAATGGCTCGCTGATGACGTTGATGCGGCCGCCATCGGGCAGCCGGGCATCCACCATCGGATGCGACTCGTCCAGCCGCCGCCCGATCGGCGCCAGGATGCGTCGCACGATCCGCAGCACGTGCTCGCGATCGGCGAAATGCACGGTCTCGCGCTCCAGCCGGCCATGGCGCGAGACATAGACGTTGCGGTGGCCGTTGATCAGGATGTCCTCCACCGCCGGATCGGCCAACAGGTCCTCCAGCGGGCCGAGGCCGGCCAGCTCCTTGGTCAGGGCGTCGGCCACCAGGGCGATCTCGCGGTCGTTGAGCGGCACGCGCTGCGCCCGCACGAAGCTGTCGAGCTCGAAGGCGACGAACTGCTGGATCGCCGCGCGCGACCAGCGGCCGAACTCGGCCCCCATCGCCTCGACGCGACCGAGCAGGTGATCGTGCGTCCAGGCCTTGATGTCCTGGTACTGCTGCGAGCCCAGGAAGGCATCGCCATCGGCGCGGGAATCGGTGCCGGCCATGGCGGATCAGCGTTCCGTGGCGCTGCGACCGCGCCGCGACAGCGGCGCCATCAGCGCGGCCCAGGAGGATGGCGTCCGGCCCGCCACGCGCGCCGGCGGGTCGGCGGCGACGCTCTCGCTGCGCAGTTCGCGCACCATGGCCTGGACGGCGTTCACATAGGGATCGTGGCGTGCCACCCGGGCCAGCATCTCGCCGCGTGCGCCGGCCGTCAGCAGGGCCGAGCGACGCTGCGGCAGGACATGCGCGAGCGGCAGCTGCAGGCGCTCGGCCATGTCGCGCGCCGTCACGGCCAGCGTCGGGTCGAACAGGTTGGCCACCAGGCCCAAGCGCTGGCGCTCGACGCCGTGGCTCTCCAGGTCGTGCAGCAGCCGGGCCGTGGAGACCAGACCGCCGATGCTCTGGTCGCACACCACCCAGGTCCGGTCGGCCTCGCGCACGCATTGCGCCATGAAGGCCGGGCGGCTGCAGCCGCCCAGGTCGGCCACCTGATGGTCGAAGAAGTCGGGCAGGCGCCGCAGCAGCCCGATGTCGTCCTCCGAGGGCGTCTCGCGCAGCTGCGCCGGATCGCAGGGCAGCGGCAGCACCGCCAGGCCGTCGGCATGACGCGCCAGCGCGGTCCGCGCCAGCGTCTGGTCCAGGCGGCGCAGCTGGCTGGCGCCATCGGCGAAGCTGAAGTCGCTGGTGGTGTCGAGGTAGAGCAGGCCATCACGCGCCGGCAGGCCGAGGTCGAGCAGCGCGACGCCGCGCGCCGGCGCGCCGCCGCCCGACGCGGCCGCCGCTCGCCCGACCGCGTCCTGCAGCAGCAGCGCCAGGTGCGTCGCCAGGGTCGTCACGCCCAGACCCGGGCGCGCGCCCAGCAGCACCACGCCCCGACCGCGCAGGGCCGGTGCTCGTGGCGCGTCCGAGGCCGGCCCGGTGGCCGGAGCGCCGCGCCGCAGCAGCAGGGCGGCGAGCGTCGCGTTGAGGTCGTGCAGCGAGCCGGCGGTGTCGACGAAGTCGGCCACGCCGGCGCGCAGGGCGGCGAGCAACGCGGCCGGCTCGGTCGAGGCGCCGGTGCCGAGCACCGCCAGTTCGGGCCGGAGCTGGCGCAGCTGGCCGTGCAGTTCGGCGGCGGCGGCGGCCTGGCTGCCCGCGAAGTCGAGGAACACGGCGCGCGGCCGCAGGGTGGCGATGCGCTCGTCGATCGCGCGCATGCTGCGCGCCACCTGCACCACCGTGCCGCGCCGCTGCAGGCCATGGTTGAGCCAGTCCAGCGTGGCGATGTCCTCGGTCGCGAACAGGTAGGTCTCGGTGCCGGCCGGCGCGGTGGGAGCGGCGAACGCGGCGAGGTTGCCGGAGGAAGGCGGCGAGGACAGGAACGAGGGGAGTGGGGAGGATGGCATGGGTTTCGGTTTCTTCAGCGGGAGAAGCCCGGCAATGTCTCGGGCGCCCGGCCGTCGCCCAGCACGATGCGCTTCCAGACCGCGTCGTCGCGCCGCTCGGAGGCGCCGGGCAGGCGCGCGGTCAGGTCGGTGCCGCGCGCGATCGGCTTCACCAGGTGGGGCGTGACCATGATGACCAGCTCCTTCTCGGTCATCCGGTAGTTCTGCTGCTTGAACAGCAGCCCGATCACCGGCAGGTCGCCCAGCAGCGGGACCTTGCTGGCATTGGAGAGGGTGGTGCGGCTGACCAGTCCGCCGATGATGAAGCTCTCGCCATCGCCGAGCTCGACGGCGGTGTCGGCGCGGCGCGTCGTGATGGAGGGAACCGGCACGCCGCTGATGCTCAGGGCGTTGGTGTAGTCGAGGTCGCTGGCCTCGGGCGCGACCTTGAGCGCGATGCGGTCGTTCGACAGCACCGTCGGCGTGACCGTCAGGCCGATGCCGAACGGCTTGTACTGGATGGTGGTGGTGCCCAGCGCCTGCGGCACCGGCACCGGCAGCTCGCCACCGGAGAGGAAGCTGGCGCTCTGGCCCGAGGTGGCGATCAGGGTCGGCTCGGCCAGCACGCGCGCCAGGCCGTTGCCCTCCAGCAGGCGCAGCGTCAGGTCGAGGCCGCGGCCCTGGTTGGCGTTGCCGAAGCCCAGCACCAGGTTGAAGGCCTGGCTGATGCTCGACGACGAGGTGTTGAGGAAGCTGAAGCCGCGGCTGTTCGGCCCGTAGCTCGACAGCTCGAAACCGGCGTCCTTGAGCACGCTGCGGCTGAACTCGACGATCCTGACCTCGACCTGCACGGTCTGGCTGCGCACCGCGACGACCGAGCGGTCGAGCGGCGCGGCGTCGGGGCCGCCGGCGGCGCGCGCGTCCTCGACGCGCCGGGCATGCGCCTCGAGACTGTCCGAGGGGCCTTCGACCACGCCCTGGCGGCGGCGCACGCTGACGTCGTAGGTGGTGGCGTTGTCGCTGCCGCGCCGCCACACCATGAGCGTGGTGCGGCCGGCCGCCTTGCCGGTGACGATCAGCCGCGCGCCATCGGTGTTCCGGTCGCGGCGCGTGACCAGCACGCTGGCGACCGCTTCGTCGGCGATGGCCAGGCGCTCGATCGCGCCGTCGATCAGCAGTTCACGCTGCGTGCCGGCGGCGAGCGCCAGTTCGCGCCGCTCGGCCGCCGTGGCGGCGCTCGCGGCGCAGGCGCACAGCAGCGCGAGCATGGCCGGGCCGCCGGGCGTCCAGGCGGCGTGTCGGAGCCGGTGGGCGCGGCGTGGGGGAGCAGGAGGCATGCGTCGGTCTCGCGGGATGGGCGGGTCGGTGTCAGTAGCTGACGATCTCGCGGCGGTCGCCCCGGATCGACTCGATCTCGATGCCACCGCGCGCCGGGGCGCTCCGGCGTGGCGCGGCCATGCCGGGTGGTGGCGCGACGACCAGGGCGGACGATGCGATGGCGGGCGCGAAGGCCACCACCGGCGACGTGATCGGCGGCGCGGCACCGCCCGCCAGGTCGGCCATCGCGATGCCGGCCTGGGCCTGGTCGATCGGCCGCAGCGCGGTCCTCGCGCCGCCCGGGCCGCCGGTGCGCAGCGCGGTGACGGGCGCCGGGAACAGAGCGGCGTCGGGCTGCGCCGTGTCGCCGGGATGGCGCAGGGCCAGCAGCAGCCGCCCGTTGGCCTCGCCCAGCGCCAGGCGCGCGACATCCTGCACCTGCACCGCCAGCACCACCGTGCGCGCGGCCTCGAGGGTTCGGGTCGGGGTCGTGCCGGCCGCGCCCGGCGCGTCGTGACCCGGCCCCGCCGGCCCGTCGACGGATGCGCCGCCATAGGCCAGCACGCGCTGGCGCGACAGCAGCAGGCGCGCCTGACTCTGCGTCACCTCGCGGCCATCGCCCTTGAGCAGGAAGAAGACATCGACGAAATCCCCCGGCTGTACCCGGTGGGCGACGCCCAGCACCTCGTCGGCCCGGATCGCCACCGCGCGCTCGCCCTCCTCCAGGCGGGCGGCCAGGCCGGCGACCAGGCCGGATTCGAGCAGCAGGGCGCCGGCGGCGAGGTCGGTGGCCGGCACGCGTCCGGTGGCGGCGGCGACATCGCGCAGCGCGCCGGGCGGATCGATGGGCAGACGCACCACCTGCAACGTGTCGGCGCCGAGGGTCTCGCCCGCCCGCACCTCGCGGCGCGTGACCACGACCGCGAAGGTGGGAGCGGCGACCACCGGGGCCGCGCCGGTGGCGGGGCCTGGTGACGGGCCGGCGGCGCGGCTGCCGAGCCACCACGCGTATCCGCCCAGCGCCACGGCGAGCAGCAGCAGCACGGCGGCGAGGATCTGGGTCAGGCGGAACATGGCGGGCGACAGGAAGAGGAGGACGGCAGCGTCAGTGCGACGCAGGTTCGAGCCGCAGGGCGAGCCAGACCAGCGCCATCAGCGCCAGGTAGCCGGCATAGGGAATCGAGGCCCGGGCCCGCGGGACGGCGGCCGAAGGCGCCTTCGCATCGGCACGCGCCTTCCAGGGACCGTGTTGGCGGATCAGACTGAACAGCGCATGGCCGCCCGCCAGCAGCCCGGCACCCATGGCGATCGGCAGCAGCGGCGATCCGCCGACCCACAGTCCCAGCACGCCCGCGAACTTCACATCGCCCGCGCCCATCAGCCCCATCGCATAGAAGCACAGCAGGATCAGGAAGGCGCCGATGCCTCCCAGCAGCGCGTCCGGCCAGCTGACGGCCAAGGGCGACCGCCCGACGGCCAGCGCCACGATGGCGAAGACCGCGCCCGCCATCACCCACCGATTGGGAACCCGGCGTCGCGCGAAATCGCAGGCGACGACGCCGACGAGCCAGAGACCGAGGGTGAGGGACATGCCGATGCCACGCCGGATCCGACGGGTGGCTCAACCGCCCGACGATGGGGGAGTGCTCGATCCGGAGGTGGCCGATCCGGCAGCGGCTGGCGCGAGCGTCGTCGAGATATTCGTGAACACCGTGTTGAGGCGCGAGGCGATGGAACTAGAACCGGCACCAAATGCGGTGGCCAGCACGACGGCGATCAATCCGGCAATGATTCCGTATTCAATGGCGGTGGCGCCACGTTCGTCGCGCATGAATTTAAAAAAGGCGGCTTTCATGATGATCCTTAAGCAGTTCGATTAGAGGCAGTGAAACAGGACTAGCACTAAAAATGTA
>Ga0308165_1006315_pt1 | contig 10501 bp, 5 predicted proteins | sample PhyWR2_FD_201032 | JGI IMG/M metagenome (GOLD analysis project Ga0308165, IMG submission 201032) | Phyllosphere microbial communities from UC Gill Tract Community Farm, Albany, California, United States - DLSLW.R2 | ecosystem: Host-associated > Plants > Phyllosphere > Unclassified | place: USA... | reverse complement strand
ACAAGTAAATCTGTTTTTTCTTGATCCTGATTGATGTTACGTAGTGCGTATCGCCAGATTGCACTTTGGGGAGTGTGTTTCAATATTTCTTTGAAATACTTAGCGTCAACATCAGAAAGAGAATGTCCGATTATTACTATCTGAGTGATTGAATTTAATGAATCAAAAAAAACACTCTCTTCATTTATTATTTCTGAGCAGTTTTTAAAGTTCGAATCAAACATTTCATCTAATAGATCATAACCTCCTCTCTCCCGAGTATCCTGGTCAACCCCTGGGGCGGGGTTAACAGTTTTAGTACGCTCCCAACCATGACCTAAAATGATTTCACTGCCATCATCAATTGATCCATGTATATGTTTGATATTAGATTCATTTATTGAGTAAAGTCGTTCTAAAGTGCTTGTGTAATTGAAGGTAAGAAAGATTGCTTCATTACCAAGACTTTTAAATTTTTTGTATCGTCCATCTTTGGGAACTTCAATCTTGCTAACCCAGTTACAAAACTGTTCCAGTAATTCGGTTGTCAGGCTCTTTGTTATTCTTTCGATTTCAAATTCATAATTATGGTGATCTCTGGCTTTAAAACCCTCTGCTCCGTAAGAAGTTAAATATACTTCACACTCTTCAATTATGTTGTAGAAATCTATATCACCTAAAGATGATTCTAGTTCATTCCATTCGTCTCCGGCAGGAGCAAATACATCTACAGCATTGTATACGTCACGGTCTTCTCTCATTACATATTTCTTGAAATCGTTATAACCTGTTTTCATACCATGATATAAATCGAAACCATTCCCTATTATGTATAATGTCAAAATTTTCCCCTTTAAGATTTTGGTTGTTGTTCTCAGTATGCTTAACTTAGTGTTTATATGAATCGCAAGCATTGATAATACCTTACTTTATATCAATAGAGCCCACCATGTAAAACGTATGATGTTATCAACATGAGAATTATTCCTACCTTATCCCTAAATCAACTTGAACTGAAAAAAATCGCGGTGTATTAATCAACGGGGAGCAGGTTATTTGTTCCACGGTGATGTGTTCATACTCAAATCTCCTGCAATGTGGGAGATTTGAGTATGGTTGTCCCTTATAAGCGATAAGCCGCCATTAACTCCATGTTCAGCGGCTAGCAGATTGTAATGAAATGCTAAAGCTTTTTGCCGTTAAATTTAAAAACTTCGCTTCTTTTGATATCTCGCGACAATGATTCTAGCCCCGGATATATAAATGACTCCGTTATACCTAGAGCTTGCAAATCTTTAAGCATTTGGGGAATCACTTCATATGGTATAAATATTTTATGTATAATTTTACGAAGCTCATCGTAATAGTCTAATGCCCATATATTTGAACCATGTAATGTGAAGTGGCCCGATTGTGATCTTATTCTCGTATCAATATGACTTGATTGGACTGCAATTGGAAGAAAATTACAACTACCTTCTTTATTCATTGGGTCGAAGTAATGACTCCATTTATCAGCTTCTTCACAAATATAAATTTTTGATCGGTTTGAGACTGTTAAATAATTCAATTTTGATGGGCTTATGGCAAAAACAGCAGCTCCTTCCGAGCAAAACTCATCGCTTTCCATAAAATTTTGCGAGGGCGATTCGTTGTAATGCCTCTCTTCGTCAGAGGTAGGATTTGATTCGATAGCAAAAAATAACGCAACTAAGGCGTTTGTCGTCCAGTCTAACAGCCTTGTTGGTACACCATAGTGCTGCATCAAGAACATCCACTCAAAATTATTTGAGGGCTCTCGATTCAAAAAAGGAACCGCTCGAGACTTAAATTCATAAAACATATTTTCGGGACTAAGACCTGTTACATGACCGCCCTCTGAAAGTATCACCTGACCATTTTCGACCCTATTACCTCTGGCATCAGTTAAGGGAACGGTATCACGTAATACCGAGGGTACTAATCTATATGAAGCGCAAGCATGTCCTCTAAACCATATGTCATCGACTTCATTTACTATTTCTGTAACTGTTGAAACATAATCTGCTAGCGAGTTTACGGCATACTTAAACATGATCATCTCCTCAATAGTATGACTATTCTAATACAAACTAAGTGGTGCAAGAAACGTGCGATGATTGAATGACTGACTAAATTATTTACCAAGATTTTTAGCTCTATAGTGGCTAAATTAACTGGTAACGCAAGTAGAGGTGTAGCATGAACTATATACAGTCCAACAATGTCAGCTTCTGGCACGCAGCAGACAGGATTAGTGGCCATCAAGTCTGCTGTGAGCGAAGATTTAGCGCTGATAAAAAGTTGATGAAATTAAAGTTTCTCATCTATTCTTTCTGCGGGAAGCTTTCGCGATTTTATTTGTCCTTTTTTTTTTGCCTGATCCTTTCGCTTTTAGCGGGCTTTAAAAGACAGCTCTCTTTTTTGAGTTCTCGCATACAGTACTCTGGGTTGTAGCTTGAAAAAGCATCAGTCTTTATACTTGGGATTATTGAACTAGGCAACATATTGGTGTGAAACCTAGATACAATTAGAGGATAATTGCCAATTTGATGTAGCCCATATTCATCCATAGAGAATTGTGCCAACTTATTAAATATATCGAAATCTATTTTGTTTTTGGCAAATGGGTTGTGGAATATGTACAGACCATCAAGTAATTGCTCGGGATTTTCTGGTGTTACTTCATGCACACGAAAATGCGGTTCATCTTGCAAGTATCTAATGTTTAGAACTGTATCGAAACTTATTTTTTCTGATTTATGTAGCGAAGAGAGTTTACCTAATGTCAGTGTGTTGCAAAATAAAACGGCTGAAACTTCTTTAAATGCTGGGTTCAAAAAAATCCCAAGATCTAAATCCGAGTTAGTGCCGGGTTTTTTAATTTTATTTTTTTTGGTATATGCTTTATTTTCTGGGTCGTAATAGTGCCCATACAGTAAAGCAAACATGGAATAAATAAATTCTCTGCCATAGGCAATTTGGTCATGGGAGGATAGGGCTATTATATATGGAGCCTTAGGCGAAACCCAATTACAATCGACATATCCTTTAATAGGCGTATTATCTTTACGTATATGTCCAGTATATTTTTCTAATTTTGATTTTAGGGAGTTAGAGTGACGTGATATTGCCTCATCGATGATATATGTAAACTCACGCTTGGTTTTAATCGGCCGTAAGTTGGCCTCCACATCTTCTATAGTTCGTAGTTTTTCAGGAGTACCATCTTTTTTAATCTCTGACACTACTGCTTCAATGTACATCTCTGTGGGGGCTTCAACGATAAAGTCTGGTCGATTGTGCTTTTCGCTAACTTTGAAGTTCATTTCCTTCAGTGCTGCGTGAAGATAGAGCTCCCAAAAAGTAGAGTGAAACGATGTTTGAAATTCTTTTTTAGCTTTTTTATCGCGATCATAAAAGTCATTTCCCCAAGAAGAAACAACCTCTTTTGCACCGACGTATCCTAACTGATTATTCAGATCCTTAAATTTGAAATGAAGGAGGTTTAAATCAGTATCTTCATCAATTTCGAAAAAGTCCATCCAATAATTCCTTGTATTGAGGTGCATTTATCTATGGGTGATTTTTATAGCATGAGATAGTCATGGACATCATAAATTTACTTCTTTTTCTTCACCGTGAAAGTGATCTCATCCCTTTTTTTGACCTTCTCCCCTCCAATTGATGCAGCGCGGACGTTACTAACGTCCGCTCTTGGCACGCAGCGGACATTGCTGACTGAGCTGAAGGTCCGCTGTGAGCGAAAAGCGGATATTTACCGGCCGTATTGAGTAAGTTACTGATTAAATCATTGCTACTAACCAGTTAAATCTGACTTCAAAGTCCGATTTGTGAAAAAAAACATGCCCGTCGAATGAATGCCGGGGAATATAAAAATTTATTAATAGTGGCTAATTTTTTAATTGAATTCCTTTCTTTGAGATTTAAATAGTTCAGTTAAAAATATTTTGAAAGTATTTATAGTGAACTTTATGTAGTTATTGCTAATTACTATGTCGCTGTTTTCAGATAATCTTAACCCTTCTGTTTCTTCTATGTATTTTTTAATGTTTTCGAAATCAGGATGTTTTTCTTTAGATAAATGACTATCGCTATGAACAATAATATTTCTTATTTTATTTATAAGCAAAATATCAGGCCACTCTTTACTGATATCGGGGAATTCTGAGCAAGACACTTTTTTAATATATATTTTAGCTCTGAGTATGCCATCATGCTTAAGATCCGCCAAAGAAATAGCAAGGCTTTTCTCTCTTTTGTGAAGAGCGCAAAGCTTATTTAGAATACTTTCAAAAATAGAGTACACATGGACTAATACTGAATGCTGGATAACGATCGGCAATTCCTCTTGAACCTCATGATATTCACTGTAAATTTCAGCAGCATAGTATCTCCAATCGTCGGGGTCAATTTTTTCGGTTACTGCTTTCATTGTTTTATCGAGGTTTTCTTCGTAAAGCTTTAAAGATTCATCAAGTATTGATACCGAAACAAGTAACTTTTCCATTCGTTCTAATGATTTTGTTTCTAAATTTCTAAAGTTTTCCATAAGACATCCTATGATTATGTGCAATGTTTATTTTAAGTTAATTCTGATAGTGTTAAATTTATTCATCTACAATTATGCATGGCGATGAATATCATTGACTTATTCTAAAAAATTAAATGGTTACATGGAAGCTAAAAATATCAAAAAACTCTTCTTTTGGCACGAAGCGGACAAACTAACTGAGCTAAAGGTCCGCTGAGAGCGAATTGCGGACGTACACTAGCAACTGCTGCTGGTTTGGAGCGTAGCAGAAAACTAGTCCGACAAAATTCGGTTGTTAGGCCTTTTTTAAGTACTCTCGCTGAATATTATTTGTAAGTTCAATTCTGTTAATCTCGTTTGGGGTAAAAACCAAATTAACAAAACCCGCTTGCGCAGCGTGTAACCCCCCAGTATTTTCTATTTTCCCCTGCGACTTTAACTCACATTCTAATTCATGGATGAGCCGTACCAATTTTTTGCCCCTAGAAGTGAGTGGTGCCATAAAAGATGGCTGTCTATAACGATCATACCATTCAATCATACATTCAGAAAAATCAACATCAGCTATATGTTGGTGCACGATGAATTTTATATACTCAAACAAAAAATTTTGTTCTGAATCACCGACTCCGATTCCAAAAGGTAAATTTTGATTATCCATTTCAATTTCTGCTATTCCTAATGCCATATCCATACCAAAATATAAAGATCGTCCGGCATTAGTTAGGCCAGTACAGAAAAGATTGAAATATGAGACAGGAAATGAAGCATTGTTACTCTCAGCCTTAATCAAATAGTCGAGGATATCTTCGACTGACATGATGTCTTGATCTAAAATCGCAAATCCTTCAAAGAGGTTTTTAGCACTCGTCGATTGCAAGACATTTGATTTGGGTATGGTAATACCCTTTGCATCAGTTGTCTTGGAAACTCTTAATGCATGGCGAACATCCTGCCAATAACTTAAATTTGTTTCTGGGTTGTGAATAATGATAAGGACAGGTAATGGAAATCTTTCCCAGTAAAATCGATGTTTCTCTTCCGGGTGGAAAATCCAACATCCATTACTTTCCTTAAAAAAGGACAGCCCAGACTTTATTTGAACGGCTATTATCCTTCCCGTAGCAAAACCATCGGGACTGACATACTCAATCTGGCCATCAATTCCAACGTCAGCCATCGGAGTTTCACGCCAAATCTGGCCAATTTTGGCCATTACTTCCGCGACAGCATTTACACCCAATCTTTCTTGAGAATTAGTCTGGATATATTTTGGGAAATTCATATTTTTTCTCATTTGAATGACACTGGCAATATTTTCTTCAGAATCTGGCACAAAATTTCGCAAGCAATTTAAGTTTAGGTTTGTGGTCCATTGCTGACTTTCAATAGGTTTCTACTTAAACAAAGAAAACAATCCAAACAACCCGATTCTGTCTATTTTCGAGTGTTCGAAAATCAACTCATAGTTATTGACTATTTACTTCCCCAGTGATTTTGTAACTTTTTTGGGGCACTGTAAAGTCACATCAGACGAAGATTGTCCGTTTTTAGCACAAAGCGGACCGCCTGAAGCGTTGAGAGGTCTGCTATGAACGAAAGGTGGACACCCGCATAGCGTTAACAGGCGTCCGATATTTTAAAGTGGGCAGATTACTTAACACGCTTCCCCGTTTCGCCAATGACTTTCTCACCATCCTCTTTGTTAAATGCTCCTTTCTAACGTTCCAGAATGATATCCAGAACCAATTCCGAAGGACGGCAAAGTTTAGTTCCCAGTGGCGTCACTACAATCGGACGATTAATCAGAATCGGATGTTGCAGCATAAAATCGATTAACTGGTCGTCAGTAAATTTATCTTCTGCAAGACCCAGTGCCTCAAACGGTTCGACGTTCTTACGCAACAAAGCACGGACGGAAATGCCCATATCTGCAATGAGTTTGACCAGCTCATCTCGTGAGGGTGGAGTCTGAAGGTAAAGAATAACGGTCGGCTCATTACCACTGTTGCGGATCATCTCCAGCGTATTACGAGACGTGCCGCAGGCTGGATTGTGATGAATGGTGATGTTGCTCATATCAGTATCTCATTACAACGTGAAAGAGAGACGTAGCGCCAGCGTTAAAAACAGCACAGGCAGAGTCATGACGATCCCGGTACGGAAATAGTATCCCCAAGTGATGGTCATATTCTTCTGTGAAAGGACATGCAGCCAGAGCAGTGTTGGCAGGCTACCAATCGGTGTAATTTTCGGCCCCAGATCGCAGCCAATCACGTTGGCATAAATCATCGCCTCTTTGATAGCGCATCATACTGCCAGCGGAATAACTCTCTTCGTCAATACGGTTCTCGCTGTACGCTTACCTATCTAGAGATGGTTTCAGGTGATTATCGATGTCCGAAGACTGAATGATCCAGTAGTTTACTTTGAGATAGATCAGAGGTTTTTCATTACCAGTGTTCATCACATGGCTATGAATAGTAGAATCCAAGCATAAATTAACGCTTAGAAAAGTTGAGCTCATGAGATTCCACCCTGAAGGGCCTTCCATACCCGATATCCTCTTAGAACGCTGTGATACAGGTCGAGTTGTATTTCTCTGTGGTGCTGGGGTTTCATTACCTTCAGGGATGCCAAGCTTTGTAGAGCTTACCCGGCATGTAATTGAATACTTTGATCCACCACACGATTCAGAAATCATGGCAGCATTTCGCCCATGGCTTCACGACCAATCTTCGGCAAATGTCCCTCTCGACCAAATTTTCAACCTCCTACATCTGGAATATGGCAAGGATGAGGTGAATGCTTTGGTATCAAAGCGTCTGGGGACTGCAAGAACTGATATAGAGGTTGGACGTGAGCATGCCCTGATTAAAAGAATTTCCTCAAATCAGAGTGGAGTTCCACAGATTGTCACAACGAACTTTGACCGACTGTTCGAGGTTAACCAAGCGCAAGATAATTTAACTCGATATGTGCCGCCAGCTTTCCCAAATCTGAATTTCGGTTCGACAATTGAGGGAATTACATATCTTCACGGTCGCCTGGTCGACGAAAATGCTGTAAACCATCCTTATGTGCTGAGCAGTGCAGACTTTGGACGAGCATATCTTTCAGAAGGGTGGGCGACCAATTTTATTAAGCTTCTTCTGGAACGATACATCGTTGTTCTGGTCGGTTATCAGGCAGAAGACCCACCAGTTAAATACCTCCTTCAGGGTCTCAATCATGATGGCCAGAATGATCGTTCCAGACTTTATGCATTTGATCGCGGCCTTGCTGAGGATATCGAAGCCAAATGGCGTGACAGAGGAGTTACAGCCATAGCCTATTCCGATCATCCAGCTCTTTGGAAGACTTTGGAAGCATGGGCTGAGCGAGCAGATGATCCACGTCGATGGCGAGCTTCTATTATCGCTAAAAGCCAGCAAGATCCGAAAGTTCTAGCACCGTATGAACGTGGTCAACTTGCCCATATACTTCGCACTACACAAGGTGCGAAATTGTTCTCTGAAGCTGTTCCTCTTCCCCATCCAGAGTGGCTTTGTGTGATGGATGCAAATATTCGGTCAGCCAAACAGAAGAAAAGATACTACGGACTTGATGACAATGATGCAGAGACCTTCGATCCACAAGAAGCTTATGGGCTTGATGACGATCTGCAAGATATCTCTGAAGATGAACATAAACGTGGAGTGAGTAACGATAATCTCCTTGAATGGCGCGACGAAGATGATAATCCGTCAGATTACCATCGCTTGGCTGGATGTTTGGAGACAATGCCGAAACGATTGAGCCATCTCATGGCCTGGTTCTGCAAATCTCTTGATAGCCCCGTGATGGCTTGGTGGGCTATCCGAAAAATCAGCATTCATCCTCTACTACTACAAAATATTGAACGCAATATTGAGCATTCAACATCAATCCACAAACGCTCCCGTCAACTGTGGAGCTTAATTCTTGAACATCATAAAGATCCTCGCAATCGTCATTATGACGTCGATTGGTACGACTTAAAAGATCGAATTACAAACCAAGGCTGGACAACTGGTGTTTTACGAGAGTTTCGTAGAGTAATGACACCCCGATTGGAAATGAAATTGCCGTATGGATTGGGTGAAGTCAGACCGCCAAGCGGCTCCTGGGAGGAAATTCAGTTCAGCGAATTAGGCCAATTTGAAGTTGTGTTCACCGAAAGACATGATGACGATTTAGACGTACCTGACAATGTATTACTACAAGTATTTAGTGCTTTAGAAGCGCAAATAATAATTGCCTCCGGGATGTTAGAGGATATTGATACGTACTACTTTCCAAGCCCAAGTTGTTATCCAGAACGTGCGGTTGAAGGAGAAGAACATTTCGCGAAAGGTGCGGAGATATTGACATGGTTTGTCCACCTTTTAGACCGAGTTGTTATGAAGTGGCCAGAATTGGCTAAGGCACACGTAACAACTTGGCCAGTAAAGGAGCCGTTTTTCTTCCGAAAGCTTAGACTTTATGCATTCAGTAAAACAGGCGTCTTTGAGGCTGACCGTGTTGCCGAAGAGCTTTTGTCTTTGGATCAAAGTGGATTTTGGGACACAAATGTTACACGCGAACTTCTTTTTCTGCTCACTGATCGTTGGGAAGAATTCTCGCAAGAAAATCAGAATCGAATTATAGAGCATATTTTAACCGGCCCGAACCATTTACTTTATTTTCCCGAGGAAGAAATTCCAAAACAAAGGGAGATACTGGCAGCTAGATACGCTCGCTATCTCGAACTAAGCGGCTGTAAAATGTCCACTATTCATCGTGACCAACTAACTGCGATGATTAAAAGAATTCCTGACTGGAATGATGGCTGGGCTACATCTGTTGTCATCAATTGGGGTTCACGGACAGGTTGGGTTCGTACAGACGAAAAGCCAGATATAATCTTAGATCTTCCAGCAAACGAAATAATCCCAAAAGTAAAAGAGATACTTAAACGAGAAGATGACAGCTTTACTAGTAGGCAACCCTTTGTGGGATTGATAAAAGAAAACCCGCGTAAGGCTTTGTCTGCACTAGCTATTGCAGGGAGAGGCGGTGATTACCCTAAGGAATTTTGGTCGCCAATGATAAGTGAGTTACCTAAAGATCTTAAACCAAGGGTGAGACGAGTATTCCTGAACCGAATTGTGCGGTTGCCAGTTACAGCTTTGGTCGAGTTACGACATACATTAAGTAACTGGCTTGAACAAAATTTAGCTGCGACTCTTGAATTTGATGAGGATCTCGGGTGGGCAGTTTACGATCATGTCATAGAGGGCATACTGAGCGGTGGGGCTGATGCAACACGGAGTGGTTTCGGAGAAGTTATCCGAAATGGTGAGGTTGTAATACAGTCTCGGCGTACATTCAGCCATGCAATCAATGGTCCTGTCGGTAAATGTACTCAAGCGCTTTTTCAAGTAATGCCAAGTAAAGAAAAAAAAGCTGGTTCGCTTATTCCGTATTCTATTAAGTCTCGTATTGAACGTCTTTTTACTGCACCAGGAGAAGGTGCGGACCACACTATAGCTATAACGACTCACAATCTAAATTGGCTAATGTTTGTTGATCCTGCATGGGCAAAAGAATGGCTTATACCTATTTTGGACTTAAAACATCCTGCAGCAGAACCAGCATGGAATGGTTATCTTCATTGCAATGATATGCCTTCGATCGCAGTAGCTGAACTTATTAAACCCTATTTTCTTAACCTTATACCTTGGATCGAATCTCTTTCGTGGGAAAAAAATTATTCAGTTCGAGCTTCGCAATGGCTTGGTTTAATGAGAATGTTTCACCCTGATGAGCCCTCCAGTCCTTCCAGGAATGAAATGCGCTCCATATTACGAGCATTATCTGACGAGGCTCGAAATCGTTTTATTTCCTGGTTAGGATTGGTCGGGCAGAAAAACGAGAGTGGCTGGGTTA
>Ga0308165_1006314_pt1 | contig 10502 bp, 8 predicted proteins | sample PhyWR2_FD_201032 | JGI IMG/M metagenome (GOLD analysis project Ga0308165, IMG submission 201032) | Phyllosphere microbial communities from UC Gill Tract Community Farm, Albany, California, United States - DLSLW.R2 | ecosystem: Host-associated > Plants > Phyllosphere > Unclassified | place: USA... | reverse complement strand
GACCCCGGAAGTCGCCGGCTGTTGCTTCTGCTTCTGCTTTTTTCTTTTTTCTTTTGATCTTCCGTGGCTGACGCACACGGAAACTGTCAGAGGCCGGGCGGGGTGGGCTGCGTGGGGGTGTCCGCGGCATGGATGCCGCGGCCAAGCCCCCAGGGATGGGTTTACGGCGTCCCCCGCGCAGCCCACCCCGCCCGGCCAAGCACAGCTGTTGCTTGCACGACCACACCAGCCACGAGGGGCTCCGCCGTTGGCCGTATCCCGCCGATAGGCGCGATAATGCCCGGATGGAAACCGTCCGCATCGCCACCCGCAAGAGCCCGCTCGCCCTCTGGCAGAGCGAACACGTCGCCGACCGCCTGCGCCAGGCACATCCCGATCTGCACGTGGAACTGGTGCCGATGAGCACCCGCGGCGATGAGGTGCTCGACCGCTCGCTGGCGGCCATCGGTGGCAAGGGCCTGTTCCTCAAGGAACTGGAACTGGCCATGCTGCGTGGCGAGGCCGACTGTGCGGTGCACTCGTTGAAGGATGTGCCGATGGAACTGGATACACCGTTCGCGCTGCCGGCAATGCTGACCCGCCACGATCCGGCCGATGGCTTCGTCTCCAACCTGTATGCCTCGCTGGATGCACTGCCGATCGGTGCGCGCGTCGGTACCTCGTCACTGCGCCGCCAGGCCCAGCTGCGTGCGCTGCGCCCGGATCTGGAACTGCTGGACCTGCGCGGCAACGTCAACACCCGTCTGGCCAAGCTCGACAACGGTGGCTACGACGCGATCGTGTTGGCGGTGGCCGGGCTGGAACGGCTGGGCCTGGGCAATCGCATCGTCGCCCGCCTGCAGCCGCCGCAATGGCTGCCGGCGCCGGCGCAGGGCGCGGTGGCGGTGGAGTGCGATGGCGGCAACGCCGCGCTGATGGCGCTGTTCGCAGGGCTGGACGATGCCGCCACGCGCGCCTGCGTGGAAGCGGAGCGGGCGATGAACCGCGCGCTGCATGGCAGCTGCCATGTACCGGTGGCGGCGATCGCGCAGTGGCAGGGCCAGGACCTGCATCTGCAGGGGCTGGTCGGCAGCGCCAGTGACGGCCGCGCGGTGCGTGCCGATGCCGTGGGCCCGGCCAGCGACCCGCAAGCACTGGGCCAGCGTGTGGCGAAGATGCTGCTGGATGCCGGGGCTGGCGAGCTGTTGAACGTCTGAGCCACCGCAGGTAGTGCCGGCCGGCGGCCGGCACTACCAAAAGCAGAACGGGCGCCAGGCGCCCGTTTCGCTTATTTGAACTTGTAGACCACGTTCATCGTAGTCAGCGTATCGGTCTTGCGCTTGTCCTCGGCGACGTCGCTGTTGTAACGCGCCTGCCAGCCGGCCTTCAGCGCCAGGTGCTCGTTCATGCTCACCGATACGCCGAAATCGTTCTGGCCAAAGGTGTTGTACGAACCCGATTCGACCAGCAGCGTGTTGATCAGGTCGGTGTTGTCGGTCAGCGAGTACTTCAGGTCGAACAGGCCGCGACCGATCAGGCCGGTGCGGGTGCGGTCGTCCTCGGTGCTGTGGGTGCGGCGCACACCGGGGCCGATCTGCGCATCGAACGAGAAACGCTCGGTGTTCCATAGCCGGGTGCCGTAACCCAGACCGAACGAACTCTGCCGGTCGTAGGTGGCGAAATCATCACGCTCGGTACGTACCGTGGCCGTCAGCTGGCGATGTTCGCCCAGCTGCAGCGCGCTGCCTGCACTGCCGGTGTAGCGGTTGGCGGTGGTGTTGTTGCGGCGCGTGGTGGTTCCGTCGTCGCTGGTTTCGGTCACCTTGGAGCTGGAGCGCAGGCCGAACAGGTCCATGCTGTGCACCCAGTCGCCATCGGTGTAGCGCAGGCGCAGGCGGCCGTTGAAGCTCTCGGTGCTGCTGTTGCCACGTGCCGACGCGAAGCCGAGTTCGCCACCACTGCCGCTCCACGGCGAGGACATCGCCGCCAGTTCGGAGGCATCCTGCGCATACGCCAGCGGGGCGCAGAGCAGCAAGGGGACCAGCAGGGACACGCGCAGGGACATCGAGGCTTCTCCGAAGCGGTTGGCAGCCAGTGATGATACTGGAAGCGTGATGACCGTCCGAATCGCCTGTCCCGCCTGCTTCAGCAGGCGTTGCCGGCCAGGCCCATTCAGGGCAGGTCGACCTGCAGGGACGGATCGTTGAAGCGCGAGTACCGCAACCGCAGCTGGAAAGGCCTTCCGTTGTTGTGGCCGCCGCGCACGATCTGCCGCGGCAGGCCCTGTGCATCCACCCAGTACTCCAGGCGCTCACCGGCCGCAGCGCCACGCAGGCGGTAGTGGCGCGTGCTGACGCCATCCAGCGTCTGCTCACCCAGGTCCTCGGCCTGCAGGGCCTGTGCGGGGATATCGGCGGGCAGCGGACTGCGCCATTGCTCCAGCAGCCCCGGCGGGGTCGGCACCTGGCGGATCGCATCGTCGGCCTGCAGGAACATGGTGTCGCCGATGATCACCTGTGGCCCGGCAGGGGTCTGCACCCGGAAGCGGTCCGGGGCGACGAAGTCCATCGCGGTACGCACCGGCTGCTGCGCGCCCAGCACCTCCAGCTCGGCATGGAAGCTGCGCAGGGCGGCAAAGCGCTGGCTGGCAGACAGCACCGCCTGCGCCGGATCGGCAGCGGGGACGGGCGTCACAGCGCCGGTCGGCGCCGGTGCGCGGTCGCAGGCGGCCAGCAGCAGGCAGGCCAGCAGGGGCAGGACAGACAACCGGCGCATCGGGCGCTCCACGGGGCAGGGGGCGCCCACGATAGCCCAATCGTCCGCCACAACGCCCGAGACTCGGACATAATCGGGGGCATGGACCGATACGAACGCATCACCGCCCTGCATCGTCTGCTCAAGTCCGCACGCTATCCGGTGACGGTGGCGACCCTGCAGGACAAGCTCGGTTGCTCCCGGGCCACCGTCTACCGCGACCTGGCGTTCCTGCGCGATGCGCTGATGGCGCCGATCGAGGGCGATGGCGAAGCCGGCTTCCGCTACCTGGCCGACGAGAGCGACCGCTTCGAGCTGCCTGGCCTGTGGCTGAGCTCGGAGGAGCTGCACGCCCTGCTGGCCTCGCAGCACCTGCTGGCCCGTACCGGCGGCGGCGTGCTGTCTTCGGTGCTGGCGCCGCTGCAGCAGCGCATCGAGAGCCTGCTGGCCGCCCAGGCCGGTGTTTCCAGCTGGCCGGTGGATCGGGTGCGGGTGATTCCACACCGTGGCCGCAAGTTCGACGAAGCCAGCTTCCGTTCGGTGGCCTCGGCGGTACTGGAGCGCAAGCAGCTGGGCTTTGAGTACCGCGCCCGCTCGACCGACGAAGCGACCAAGCGCACCGTATCGCCGCAGCGGCTGACCCATTACCGCGACAACTGGTACCTGGACGGCTGGGACCATGATCGCGAGGCCCTGCGCAGCTTTGCGGTGGACCGCATCTACAAGGCACGGGTGATCGACAGCACCGCCCGCGATGTCGCCGACAGCGAACTGGACGAGCAGCTGGGTGCCAGCTACGGCATCTTCTCCGGTGCGCCCAAGGGCTGGGCGACCATCCTGTTCAGTGCCAAGGCCGCGCGCTGGGTGGCCGACGAGCACTGGCACTCCAAGCAGCAGGGCCGCTTCCTCGCCGATGGCCGCTACGAACTGAAAGTGCCCTACAGCGTGTCGCGCGAACTGTTGATGGACGTGTTGCATTACGGGTCCGATGCCGAGATCGTCGAGCCGATGATGCTGCGCGAGCAGGCCAAGGCATTGCTGGAACTGGCCCTGACCAACTACGAAAAATCCTGACACCTCCCCCGAGATCGATTGCGCCCATGAAGAAGACCCTGTTGCTGCCCCTGTTCGCCGCTGCGCTGGCCCTGACCGCCTGCGGCAAGTCCGGTGAGCCTTCGCAGAAGCTGGTGGTGGCCGCCACTGCCGTGCCGCACGCCGAGATCCTGGAAGTGGTCAAGCCGATCCTCAAGCAGGAAGGCGTGGAGCTGGACGTGCGCGTGTTCAACGACTACGTGCAGCCCAACGACCAGCTGGTGCAGAAGCAGGTGGATGCCAACTACTTCCAGACCGAGCCGTACCTGGACGCCTACAACCGCGACCGCAAGACCGATCTGACCAAGGTGGTGGGCGTGCACATCGAGCCGTTCGGTGCCTACTCGCGCAAGATCAAGTCGCTGGCCGAACTGCGTGAAGGGGCCGATGTGGTGATCCCCAACGACCCCAGCAACAACAGCCGCGCGCTGATCCTGCTGCACAAGGCCGGCGTGATCGAGCTGAAGGACCCGACCAATGCGCTGGCCACCCAGCGCGACATCGTCGCCAACCCGAAGAACCTGAAGTTCCGCGAGCTGGATTCGGCGATGCTGCCGCGCGTGCTCGACCAGGTCGATCTGGCCCTGATCAACACCAACTATGCGCTGGATGCCGGCCTCAACCCGACCAAGGATGCGCTGGCGATCGAGAGCAAGGACTCGCCGTACGTGAATTTCCTGGTTGCCCGCCCGGACAACAAGGACGACGCCCGCGTGCAGAAGCTGGCCAAGGCGCTGACCAGCCCGCAGGTGAAGACCTTCATCGAGACCAAGTACAAGGGCGCGGTGCTGCCGGCGTTCTGATGTTGGGGTAGCGCCGGGCCATGCCCGGCGGAATGGGTGTCGCCGGGCATGGCCCGGCGCTACCGCCCTCAATCGACGTGGAAGGCGAGGGTGGCGGCCACGGCCTGTTGCCATCCGGCGTAGAGTTTCTCGCGCCTGGCCACCGCCATCTGCGGTTCAAATCGGCGATCGAGCCCCCACTGTGCCGCGATCTGTTCGCGGCTTTCCCAGAAGCCAACCGCCAGCCCGGCCAGGTAGGCCGCACCCAGCGCGGTGGTCTCGGTCACCCGCGGTCGCAGCAGGGGGACGCCGAGGATGTCGGCCTGGAAGCTGGCAAGGAAGTCGTTGCCGATCGCGCCGCCATCGGCGCGCAGTTCACTGAGCGAGATGCCCGCATCGGACTGCATCGCATCCAGAACGTCGCGGGTCTGGTAGGCCATTGCTTCCAGCGCTGCGCGCACGAAGTGGGCCTTGCCGGTGCCACGGGTCAGGCCGAACATCGCACCGCGCACGTCGCTGCGCCAGTACGGTGCACCCAGGCCGACGAAGGCCGGCACCAGGTACACCCCCGCGCTGTCCGGTACCTGTGCGGCCAAGGCCTGGCTGTCAGCGGCGCGATCGATCATGCGCAGGCCATCGCGCAGCCACTGCACCACCGAGCCGGCGATGAAGATCGACCCCTCCAGCGCGTATTCCACCTTTCCCTCCACGCCCCAGGCAATGGTGGTCAACAGGCCATTGCGCGAGCGCACGGCCTGCGTGCCGGTGTGCATCAGCATGAAGCAGCCGGTGCCATAGGTGTTCTTGACCATGCCTGGCTGGAAGCAGGCCTGGCCGAACAGCGCGGCCTGCTGGTCGCCGGCGATGCCGGCAATCGGAATCGGGTGGTCGAAGAAGAACTGCGGGCGCGTGTGCGCGTATACCGAACTGGAATCGCGCACCTGCGGCAGCATCGCACGCGGAATGTCCAGCAGGGCCAGCAGGTCCTCGTCCCAGTCCAGGGTATGGATGTTGAACAGCAGCGTACGCGCGGCGTTGCTGTAGTCGGTCACGTGCGCCTGGCCACCGCTGAGATTCCACACCAGCCAGCTGTCGATGGTGCCGAACAGCAGCTCGCCGCGCTCGGCCCGTTGCTGCGCGCCTTCCACGTGGTCGAGGATCCAGCGGATCTTGGTGGCCGAGAAATAGGCGTCGATCAGCAGGCCGGTGCGCTCGCGGATCAGCGCTTCGTGGCCGGCGGACTTCAGCCGCTCGCAGATCGCCTGGCTCTGCCGCGACTGCCAGACGATGGCGTTGTGGATCGGCTGGCCGCTGGCACGGTCCCAGACCACGGTGGTTTCGCGCTGGTTGGTGATGCCCAGTGCGGCGATGTGGCGGGGATCGATCTGTTCGCGGCTGAGCAGTTCGGTGATCGTGGCATAGACGCTTGTCAGGATCTCGCGCGGGTCATGCTCGACCCAGCCCGGCTGTGGAAACAACTGGGCAAACTCGCGCTGCGCGCTGCCGACGATGTCGCCGGCGCGATCGAACAGGATCGCGCGCGAACTGGTGGTTCCCTGGTCGATGGCCAGCACGTAGCGGGGCGTCATGCAGCGTCTCCGGTGGCGATGTTGGAATCGTAATGCATCGGCGGCGCCGGGCCGTGCGCGGCATTACCGCCGATGTGAATCCATCCAGGCCTGCAGCCTTGCCGCCTGCGCCGCGTCCATCTGCAGCCCCAGCTTGCTCCGCCGCCACAGTACATCCTCGGCGTTGCGGGCCCACTCGTGGTCGCACAGGAACGCCACCTCGCGCGCGTGCAGGCCCGCGCCAAAGTCTTCGCCCAGATCGAACAGGCTGCGTGCGCCGCGCAGCAGATCGACGCTGCGGCTGCCATAGGCGCTGGCCCAGCGCCGCAGCGTGGCCTCCGGCAGCCAGGGGACCTGGTGCCGAAGCTGTTCACGTGCCTGCCCGGCATCGCCCCAGTCGCTGCCGGGCAGCGGCTCGCCCGGCGCCGTCCAGGCGGGGCCGGCGTGTGGCAGATACGGGCGCAGCAGGTCCAGTGCCTCCTCGGCCAGCACCCGGTACGTGGTCAGCTTGCCGCCCAGCACGTGCAGCGCAGGCGCGCCGTCGGCGTCCAGTTGCAGGCGATAGTCACGGCTCAGTTTCGCTGCGCGCGGATCCGGGTCGGCCAGCAACGGGCGCACGCCGGCAAACTGCCAGACCACCTCGGCAGGCGCGACCGGATCGCACAGGTAGCCGTTGGCAGCGCTGCACAGGTAGTCCACTTCCGCGGGCAGCACACTGCAGCGTGCGGGATCGCCGCGATAGTCGGTGTCGGTGGTGCCGATGAGCAGATGGTCGTGGAAGGGCAGCAGGAACACCACACGACCGTCGGGCTGCTGCAGCAGGCAGGCGCGGTCGTTCGGCCAGGCGCGGCGCAACACGATGTGGCTGCCCTGGACCAGGCGCAGCGCAGGTCCGCCGCTGCGGGCGTGCATGCGCTCCAGCAGACCGCCGGCCCAGGGGCCTGCGGCGTTGACCACCGCCTGTGCCTGCACGGTCTGCTGATGGCCTGCGGCGTTTTCCAGTACGGCATGCCAGCGTCCGTACCCGCGTTGCAGGTCCACGCAGCGCGTGCCGGTCAGGATGCATGCACCCCGTTGCGCAGCGTCGAGCGCGTTGAGGATGACCAGCCGCGCGTCATCCACCTGCGCATCGGCGTAGCTGAAGGCGTGCTGCAGCTGTGGCGACAGCAGCGCGCCGAGTGGATCGGCGTGCAGATCCACGGCGCGCGACGACGGAAAGGCGGGACTGCGCCGGCCCAGATGGTCGTAAAGCCAGAGCCCGAGCCGCAGCATCCAGCGCGGACGCAGGTGCGGTTGCCACGGAAGCACGAAGCACAGCGGCCGCACCAGGAACGGCGCCTGCCGGCGCACCACTTCGCGCTCGCCCAGTGCCTTGCGCACCAAGCCGAACTCGCCCTGTTCCAGGTAGCGCAGGCCGCCATGGATCAACTTGCTGCTGGCGCTGGAGGTGTGTGCTGCCAGGTCGTGCTGTTCGCACAGCAGCACCTTCAGGCCACGGCCACTGGCATCACGGGCGATGCCGGCGCCGTTGACGCCACCGCCGATCACCAGCAGGTCGACTTCGTGCATCGCGCCTCCGCATCCGTCCGTGTAGATCCGACTTGCAGACGACTCTACAGAACCCGGGTGACGGAAACGACGACGGGCCCCGAAGGGCCCGTCGCGGTACAACAATGACGCAGAAGCGCTTAGAAGCGGGCGCCGATGCCGAAGCCGACGGTCCACGGATCCATCTTCGCTTCGCCGATCTTCTCGCCGCCGACCTTCACGTCCGGACGCGAACGCATGTAGCGGGCGTCGGCACGAGCGAACCAGGTCGAGTTGATGTTCATGTCCACACCGACGGTGCCGATGACGCCCTTGGCATCCTTCAGGCGGATGTCGGAGTCGCTGCCGTCGGCCAGGGTTTCATTGCTGAAGGCCGACTGGAAGTAGCCCACGCCCACGAACGGACGGAACACGTTGTCAGCCTGGCCGAAGTGGTACTGGCCGCTCAGTGCGACCGGCTGCTGCTCGACGCTGCCGAGGCGGGCATTGCCCGGGCCCTTCACCTTGTGGTCGAACTTGTCTGCAGCGCCCCACAGTTCAACGGCCCAGTTGTCGTTGATGTAGTAGCTGAAGCTGACGGTCGGTGCCGGGCCGCCATCGACCTTCTTGATGCCGTCGATCGGGTCATTCTTCGGCTGCAGCAGCGAGACGCCGCCAACCACGGCAAAATGCTTGCCCGAGGCGGTATCGGTGGTGCTGCTGTCCTGCGCGAAGGCTGCCGGTGCGAACGCGGCGGAGGTCAGCAGGGCGAGGCTCAGGATACGGATGGAGCGCATGGGGGAATCTCCTAATGTTTCTTGTTTTGGGCCCCCGGTTGCGGGGCGAGCACACCGTAGTCGCCCCAACATGAATCGAATCCGACGCGCGTTAAAAATTAGTTCGCACTGTTCAGCGAACAGCGCGAAATCCCTGTTTCCATGCGGTTTCTAACGTCCCGGAACATTCATGCAGTTGGAGAAGATGTGAGCGCCGCAACGTTGTGCATCGGCCTGCCTGCGCAGGTAAACACGGATTGCCGGGTGTTGCTGCTCGGTTCAATGCCCGGTATCGCTTCGTTGCAGGCACGGCATTACTACGCGCATCCGCGCAATCGCTTCTGGCCAGTGCTCGGCGATCTGTGCGGCTTCGACCCGGCAATGCCGTATGCGCGGCGGTTGCAGGCGCTGGCAGCCGCTGGTGTCGGCCTATGGGATGTGATCGGCCGCTGCGAACGACGCGGAAGCCTGGATGCGGACATCGTGCGTGGCACGGAAGTGGCCAATGCACTTCCCGCACTGATCGCCGCGCTGCCTGACCTGCAGCTGATCGGCTGCAACGGTGGCGCAGCGATGCAGGCCTTCCAGCGCTGGGTGCAGCCGCAGCTGGCCGCCTCGCCAAAAGTGCTGGCGCTGCCGTCGACCAGTCCGGCCAATGCAGCGTGGTCCTTGCCGCGCCTGCGCCAGGCCTGGCAGCCGGTGGCTGTCGCACTGGCGACATCCAGCGGACATCGACGGGACAATACGCTACCGACTGGAGGCGCCGGCAGGCCGTGAGCAACAGCGTGTCCCGGCTGCGTGCGTACTGAAAACACCTGTAACGGTTGGCGCTGGCTCCCGCTGGCCGCACAATAGACGTTTCCCTACACCAGATTGCCGGAGTTCTCCCCATGGCCGAAATCAAGGAAGCACGTGTCCCCGATATCGGTGACTACAGCGATATCCCGGTAATCGAGGTGCTTGTTGCCGTCGGCGATACGGTGAAGAAGGACCAGGGCCTGGTCACGCTGGAAAGCGATAAAGCGACCATGGAGGTGCCGTCCTCGGTGGCCGGCGTGGTCAAGGAAATCAAGGTCAAGCTGGGCGACAGCCTGTCCGAAGGCAAGGTCGTGGCACTGATCGAAGTGGCCGACGGCGAGGCTGCCCAGCCGGCCGCTGCGGCTGCACCTGCCGCTGCACCCGCACCGGCCAAGGCCGCTGCTCCGGCCGCTGCCACCCCGGCTGCCCCCGCTCCGGCCGCTGCCGCCCCCGCTGCCAGTGGCGGCGCGGTGGAAGCCCTGGTGCCGGATATCGGCGATTACAGCGGCATTCCGGTCATCGAAGTGCTGGTCGCCGTGGGCGATACAGTGAAGAAGGACCAGGGCCTGGTCACGCTGGAAAGCGACAAGGCCACCATGGAAGTGCCGTCCTCGGTCGCCGGCGTGGTCAAGGAGATCAAGGTCAAGGTTGGCGACAACCTGTCGCAGGGCAACGTGGTCGCCATCATCGAAGCCGAAGGCGCTGCCGCCCCGGCCCCAAGCAAGGCTGCCGCCGCAGCGGCCCCGGCCGCCGCCGAAACCGCCACCAAGGTCGAGCCGGTCGCCGTGCCGGCCCAGCCGGACAAGCTGGCTGCCCGCGAGATCGCCAGCGCCCCCTCGGCCGGTGCGCCGACCAGCCCGCCGGTGCAGTTCAACGCCGATGGCGTGCTGCCGGCCAAGGTGCCCTACGCTTCGCCGGTGGTGCGCGTGTTCGCCCGCGAGCTGGGTGTCGACCTGCTGCAGGTCAGCGGCAGCGAGAAGGGCGGCCGCATCACCAAGGCCGATGTGCAGAAGTTCGTCAAGGCCGCGCTCAGCGGCGGCGCTCCGGCAGCTGCTGGTGGCACCGTGGCTGCCGGCGGCGGCCTCAACCTGCTGCCGTGGCCGAAGGTTGATTTCAGCAAGTTCGGCGACGTTGAAGTGCAGCCGCTGTCGCGCATCAAGAAGATCTCCGGCGCGAACCTGGCCCGCAACTGGGCGATGATCCCGCACGTCACCCAGTTCGAGCAG